>Ga0180219_1000686_pt1 | contig 25126 bp, 26 predicted proteins | sample eDN3rd30CBELigMG_FD_151338 | JGI IMG/M metagenome (GOLD analysis project Ga0180219, IMG submission 151338) | Enriched Miracle-Growth compost microbial communities from Emeryville, California, USA - eDNA 3rd pass 30_C BE-Lig MG (version 2)... ... | reverse complement strand
CGCCTGATCAAGCCTCGCCCGCGATGTTTCGGATATTTCGGGCAACTGCTCCACAATCCCGACCATGTCGTCCATCCGTCCCCAGCAATTCAGCGCCAGATCGCACCCCGCCGCGACGACCCCAGCTGCAAGCGCCGGGATACCGCCTTTTAGCGCCTTCATATCGAGGTCATCGGACATGAGCAGCCCATCGAACCCGATGCGTTGGCGGATGATCCGGTCTATGACCACGGGCGAAAGGCTTGCGGGCCGTTCCGCGTCCCACGCCGTATAGACCACATGCGCCGTCATCCCCATCGGCGCGTTCTTGAGGGTCCGGAAAGGGGCGAGATCGCTCTCCAACGCCTCCTCATCGGCGGTGACGACCGGCAATTCATGATGGCTGTCCACCATCGCCCGTCCATGGCCGGGCATGTGCTTGACGATGCCGACCACCCCGCCATCGGCCAGTCCCGCCAGCACCGCTCGCCCCAGCGCGGCGACCCGCATCGGTTCCGCGCCCAACGTGCGGTCGCCCATGATGTCGCTCGCCCCTTCCTGCCGCACGTCGAGCAGGGGCAAGGCATCCACGCTTATCCCTGCCTCCGTCAGCGTCGTCGCAATAGCGCAGGCATTGGCTCGCGCCGCCGCGATAGCGCTGGACGGCGCCACATCGTAAAGGCGGTCGAACACCGCGCCGGGCGGAAAACTGGGCCAGACCGGCGCCTGCATCCGCGCAACGCGCCCGCCCTCCTGATCTATCATGATGAGCAGATCGTCCCGCCCATGCAGCGCCCGCAAGTCGTCGGTCAGCGCGCGAATCTGCGTCCTGTCCGCGATATTGCGCCGGAACAGGATATAGCCCGCTGGCTTTGCCTCCGCGAAAAAGGCGCGTTCGTCAGGGGTCAGGGCTTCACCGGAAAGACCGAAAATAACAGGCTTCATACCCTGATCGTAGCGGCTCATGTGCGCCCTGTCGAAGGGGTAAAAGCGACCGCCCCCTTCAGTTCACGACGATGCAGCTTTCGCCTGCGACCTTGAGCTTGCCGCAGATCGCGCTGGCCTGTCCGCCAGCTGCCGCGCGCAGGCGATAGACAGTGCTCCCGCCGACCTCCGCCGATTCGACCGACATGGTGAACGGTTCCAGATAGGCGAAACGTTTGGACAGGCGCTTCCATGCATCCTTGGCGCCTGATTGACTGCCATAGGCGCCCAACTGGATCATGCCGCCTGCCGCTCCGGATTTTGGCGTGGCCGCCACCGGCTTCGCGTTGGTTTCATCGGCCACGCGAGTCGTGACGCTCTGCGTGGGCTGAGCAGACGAAGCTTTTCTATCCTCCGGCGCCGGACGGGTCGCGGTGATCGGCGCTTCGGGCACGCGGCTGGGATCGATGCGCCCGTCGCGCGCCACGCCTTCGCTCGCGGCGAAGCTGGCGTCACCTTCTCCCGCGAACTTCCGCGCATCGGCATCCTTAGCGGGCAACTTGTAGTCGTCGGCGGGGGCCGCGATCAGCTTGCCCTCGCCACCTGCACCGCCGCTCCGATTCTGAATCCACCAGATACCAGCGACAACCGCGCCGATCAGCGCAAGGCCGACAAGGATGAACACCAGCAGCCGAAGCGGCGAAAGACGTTCCTCATCTTCCTCCTCTATCGCCGGTTCCAGCCAGGGGAGGCGATCATCGTCATCCAGGTCCAACTGGCCCCGCACATAGTCGCCCATCACTCAGAACTCCGCCAAAACTCCGTTCGTCTTCACTGCATCTCTGTCAGCGCGGCCACACCCATCAGGGCAAGACCATTGCGGATTATCTGCCCTATTCCGCGGCTCAAGAAAAGCCGCGCCGAAGTCGTTGCGGGATCATCCATAAGGATGACGCGCGCCTGCGGATTGTCATTCCCCATGTTCCACCAGCCATGGAAAGCGGAAGCCAAGTCATTGAGATAAAAGGCAATACGATGCGGCTCGCGGGCCTGCGCCGCCCCCTCCACCACGCGGGGAAACTGGGCGGCTAGCTTCACCAGGTTCAGTTCCTCCGTCCCAAGGCGGGACAGGTCGGGCGCAGGAAGTTCCATCCCCGCTTCTTCCGCCCGCCGTGCGAGCGAGGAAATGCGCGCATGGGCATATTGGACATAGAAAACCGGATTATCCTTCGACGCTTCCACCACCTTGGCGAAATCAAAGTCCATCTGCGCGTCAGCCTTGCGCGTGAGCATGGTGAAGCGGACCACATCCTTGCCCACTTCACCCACCACATCGGCCAGCGTCACGAAATTGCCCGCGCGCTTGGACATCTTCACCGGCTCGCCATCGCGCAGAAGGCGAACCATCTGGATCAGCTTCACGTCGAAGCGGGCCTTACCCTCGGTCAAAGCCGCAACGGCGGCCTGAATCCGCTTCACCGTGCCCGCATGGTCCGCGCCCCAAATGTCGATGAGCTGGTCGGCCGTCTGCGCCTTCTGGAAATGATAGGCCATGTCCGCGCCGAAATAGGTCCAGCTTCCGTTGGACTTCCTGATCGGCCGGTCCTGATCGTCACCGAATTTCGTCGAGCGGAACAGCGGCAGTTCGACCGGCTCCCAATCGTCCGGCGTCTCACCCTTGGGCGCTTCAAGCACGCCATCATAGACCAGATCATGGTCGCGCAGCCATTTTTCGGCGGCTTCCGGCTTTCCCGCCGCCTGCAATTCCGCCTCGGACGAAAAGATGTCGTGATGAATGCCCAGCAGCGCCAGATCGCTGCGGATCATATCCATCATTGCGGCGACAGCTTTCGTGCGGAACAGCACCAGCCATTCCCTCTCCGGCGCGCCCACATATCTGTCGCCATAATCGGCAGCCAGCGCCTTGCCCACCGGCACCAGATAGTCGCCGGGGTAGAGTCCTTCCGGGATATCCCCTACATCCTCGCCCAATGCCTCGCGGTAACGGACATGGGCCGACCGCGCGAGCACATCCACCTGCCCGCCCGCATCGTTGATATAATATTCGCGGATGACCTTGTGCCCGATCGCCTCCAGCAGCGTGGCGAGCGCATCGCCCACCACCGCGCCCCGGCAATGACCCATATGCATGGGGCCAGTCGGGTTGGCGGAGACATATTCGACATTGACGGTCACGCCCGCGCCTGTGTCGGAGCGGCCATAGTCGTCGGCCTCGACATGGATCGCGGCCAGTTCCGTGCGCCATGTCGCATCGGTGAGGCGCATATTGATGAAGCCTGGCCCGGCGATCTCCGCACTCTCCACCTCATTCAGCGCCAAAAGGCCCGCGACGATCTTCTCCGCCAGAGCGCGCGGATTGGTGCCCGCCGGCTTGGCGAGAACCATGGCGGCATTAGTAGCAAGATCGCCATGCGAAGGGTCGCGCGGCGGCTCCACGGTCACGGGCTTGCGGTTCAGCCCGGCGGGCAGCGCGCCGTCCGCTTCCAACGCGTCGAGCACGACGTTCAGATGAGCGGTGAAACGGGTATAAAGGGACACAGGAGCGGACTTTCCTTCAACGCCGTTCGCCCTGAGCGAAGTCGAAGGGCCGTCCTTTCCTCGAAAAGGTCAGGGCTTCGCAAGCTCAGCCCGAACGGAAGACAATGGGCTTAACGGGTAGCGTTATATTTGAGTTGGTCCTGGGTCAGGTTGAACCCGATGAGCAACTCGAAGCTGGTTCGCTGCAATGCGGCCTTGACGTCCGGCTGCGAGAAAGGGTCGATCGCCGCATCCTCATCACCCGCCTTGCGCTTTGCGGTAATCCGCTGCTGGATGTCCTCGGGCAGCGTCGCGGCGCTTTTGTTCACATAAGAACCGGCCTTCGCCATCGCGCTCGCGCGATATTCGCCCGGCGCAAAGTTCAGCGTCACCTGCCCCACCCGCTTGGCGATCACGGCATTGCCGCCGCGCACGACTGTGGAGAAATAGGGCAGCGTCACCTGCCGCGCACCGGTCGGATCGCCGCGGCGGGCATTCACGGTAAAGGTCGCTTCGGTATAGAATTGCTCCCCATCCGCGCAGGTAGAGCGCAGGTCGGTGATGTTCGCCACCACGTCGATGGCTGAAGCGTCGCGGCTCTGGGCCGGATTGAACAGGGTGATGTCACCGGTATAGGCGGGAATCGCGGCTGTCGGACAAGCCGAACGCACGGAAACGATGCCGCCCGTCGGGTCGATCTCTCCCCGGCGCGAACAGCCAGCAAGAGCAAGAAGAATCATTCCGGTCAGCGCGATACGAGGCAATGTCACAGGCGGTTCCTTGGCATGGGCCCTTGGCTCAGGCGTTCGGCTTCCTTATCCATCCCCCGCCGCCCGTGCAACCGAAAGGAAGCCGCTTTCATCCGCGATGATATTCACCTAGAGCCACCCTTCATGACGAACGCACCTTCGCCTCGCCCACCAATGACGCTGCTGATCGCCGCCCCGCGCGGCTTTTGCGCCGGTGTCGATCGCGCCATCGTCATCGTTGAGCGCGCGATCGAGAAATATGGCGCGCCGGTCTATGTCCGCCATGAAATCGTCCACAACAAATATGTGGTGGACAATCTGAAGGCCAAAGGGGCCATTTTCGTGGAAGAACTGGATCAGGTGCCCGATGGCGTGCCGGTCGTCTTTTCCGCCCATGGCGTGCCCAAGGCGGTGCCGGCCGAAGCCGAAGAGCGCGGCCTTTCCTATCTGGACGCCACCTGCCCCCTGGTCAGCAAGGTACACAGACAGGCCGAACGGCATGTAAAGGCGGACCGCCATATCCTTTTCATCGGGCACAAGGGGCATCCCGAAGTCATCGGCACGCTGGGACAAGTGCCCGAAGGCACGATGACGCTCATCGAAACGGTGGAGGACGCCGAAGCCTTCACGCCCGCCGATCCCGAAAACCTCGCCTTCCTGACACAGACCACGCTGTCGGTGGATGACACCACCGCTATCGTCGCCGTGCTGGAACGGCGCTTTCCGGCGATCCAACCGCCCAAGGGCGAGGACATCTGCTACGCTACTTCGAACCGTCAGGCGGCGGTCAAGGCCATCGCGCCCCGCTGCGACGCTCTTTATGTGATCGGCGCGCCCAACAGCTCCAATTCTGTGCGCCTCGTCGAAGTCGCTCAACGCGAAGGCACGCCTGCCCGCCTGATCCAACGTGCGGAAGACATCGATCTCGACTGGCTGAAAGATGTAAAGACGCTGGGCCTGACCGCAGGCGCTTCCGCTCCGGAGGTTCTGGTGCGCGAAGTCGTGGACCTCATCGCCCGCCATTTCGACGTGCGGGAGGAACAGGTGGAAACCGCACAGGAACGCATTTCCTTCAAGCTGCCGCGCGGGCTGGAGGCAGCGTAACTCATGGCCGTCTACACCCATGTTCCCGCTGAGGACATCGACACCTTTCTCACGCGCTATGACGCAGGCCGCCTCGTCTCCGCCAAGGGCATTGCCGAGGGGGTGGAGAACAGCAACTACCTGCTCGAAACCACCGGCGCGGACGGCAATGGTCACCGCTATATCCTGACCCTCTACGAGAAGCGGGTGGATGAGGCGGACCTGCCCTTCTTCATGGACTTACTGGACCATCTGGGCGCGGGCGGCGTGCGTGTGCCCCGCTTCATCCCGGCGCGAGACGGCACGCGATTGCAACAGCTTGCCGGGCGGCCTGCCTGCCTGATCGAGTTTCTGACCGGCATTTCCGTCACCGAACCGACCGTGGCCCAATCCCGGGCGGCGGGTGCGGCGCTGGGCGCGATGCACCGCGCGGCGGAGGGCTTCACTGGCGAGCGTCCCAACGCGCTCGACCTTTCCGGCTGGCACGATCTGGCGGCGAAATGCGGCGAGGATTTCGACCGCATCGCCCCCGGCATTGGCGCGCGCGTAGCCGAAGAACTGGCCTTCCTTGACGCCCATTGGCCTGCCGATCTGCCCCGTGCCGTTATCCACGCGGACCTGTTCCCAGACAATGTGTTGATGTTGGGTGATGAGGTAACGGGCCTCATCGACTTCTATTTCAGTTGCACCGACATCCGCGCTTATGATCTTGCCGTCACGCATAGTGCCTGGGTATTCAGCCATGACGGCGCGATCTGGCATGGCGACCGTGCTGCCGCTCTGGGCGCTGGTTATGTGGAGACGCACGGCTTGTCGGAGGAAGAGCGCGCTGCTTTCCCGGTCCTATGCCGGGGCGCAGCACTGCGTTTCCTGCTGACGCGCGCTTATGACTGGATCAACACGCCTGCCGACGCGCTGGTGACGCGCAAGGACCCGCTCGCCTTCATGCGCCGCCTTGACTTCTACGCCCATGCCAACCCGACGGACCTGCTGGGTGCATGAGCGACCTTCCGCAAGTCGAGATATTCACCGATGGGGCATGCAAGGGCAATCCGGGCCCAGGTGGCTGGGGCGCTGTGCTGCGTTTCGGTGATAAGGAAAAGGAAATTTCCGGCGGCGAGGTGCAGACCACCAACAACCGCATGGAGATGATGGCGGCGGTGGAAGCGCTGGATATGCTGAAACGCCCCTGCCGCGTGACGCTCTACACCGACAGCAAATATGTGATGGACGGCATCACCAAATGGGTCTTTGGCTGGCAGAAGAATGGCTGGAAGACGGCGAACAAGAAACCGGTCAAGAACGCGGAAATCTGGCAGGCCCTGCTCAAGGCTGCCGCCCGCCATCAGATAACATGGCAATGGGTGAAGGGCCATGCCGGCCACCCCGAAAACGAACGCGCCGACCAGCTCGCCTGCGCGGCGGCGGAGAGTTTTCGAAGATAGGAGAAAGCAATCCTATATGGCGCGCAGATGGAGCGTCGCATCCGCGATGACGCGCACGGAAGAACGCAGGAAAAGCACCGCCATAACGGAACCAATGACGATATCAGGCCATGGCGAATGGAACAACGCCACGGCTCCAGCCGCCAGCAGCACGCCTACATTCGATATGACATCGTTGCGCGAACATTCGAACGTGCTCGCCATATTCACGTCCTGCTGCCGGAAACCCCAAAGCAGCCGAAGGCAGAAGGCATTCGCCATCAAGGCGAGGCCGCCGAAGATCAGCATCAGCGCGGATGACGGCGGGATGCCCGTCCTGATCTTGACAACGACATTGATAACGATGCCCACGCCCAGCAACAGAATGAACAATCCCTTGAACATCGCCGCACCCGCTTTCCAGCGCGCGCTACGGTCGAGGGCATAGATGCTTATGCCATAAACCAATGCGTCGCCCAGCATGTCCGTTGCATCAGCCATCAGCGCTGTCGAACCCGCGACGACGCCCGCACCGAACTCCGCCACGAACATCACCGCATTGATGATCAGTACGACAATCAGGACTCTGCGCTGATCCGCTTGCCTTGCAAGACGCTCAATTTCAGAGCCTTTTGAGGAGCAGCAGTTATCAGCCATCGGGCCAACATGAACCCGTTTTCCGATATCCGCAATCGATCACAACCTGCCCTCGCCCACGCAAGATGATGGGCAATTATCCCGCGTCTTCGACTTCAGCGCCAGGGCCGTTTTTTAGGATGGATTCGATCGCGTTCTTCGCGCCCGCCTTGCTGGAATAGCCTTCGGTCCAGAAGATCACTTCGCTATTATATTTGAACTTGGCGACGAACTCGCCCGCCTTGTTCTTTTCGATCACGAACTTATGCGCCATGACTCGACCCTCCGGTTGTTGCGCTACCGAAACCGCGTTGGAGAATAGGCAGCAAAATCAAGGCTGGCAATGATTTCCGGCGCTGCCTCCTTCATCAGCAGCGCACGCCCCAGCAACGCTGCCGCCGGAGAGGTCTGGATACCGAACCCACCTTGCCCAGCGAACCAGAAAAAGCCTGGCATATCCGGATCGTAACCATAAACCGGCGCGCGATCCAGCGCGAAGCTGCGTAGCCCCGCCCATTTGCGCTCGACCGCTTCGATGGGCCAGTCCACCGCTTCCTGAAAGCGTGCAATCGCCTGCGCCACCGCCATTTCATCTGGCGCGGCGTCACAGGGCGGCGATGGCACTTCATCATGCGGAGTCAACCAGATGCGCCCTTCCCCCTCCGGCTTGAAATAAAAGCCGCCGCCCAGGTCCATGACCAACGGCAAATCCATCGAAGGCATGGCCGGCACCCGCAACTGCAATACGGTCCGGAGCAAAGGCTTAATCCCCAGCGGCGCAACGCCGCAGACACGCGCTACATCATCAGCCCATGCGCCTGCCGCATTGACGATCACACCACAGGCGATCGGTCCACCGCTCGCCTCCAGCCGCCAGCCATTGCTCTGCCGCTGCGCCGAGCGGAGCGCCGCTATCAGGCGCATTTCGCCACCCCTCCGCCGAAAAAGCCGCAACCATGCCTGATGCAGCGCGCCCACGTCGATGTCCTTCACCTCCGGTTCCAGCACGCCCAGCATCCATTCCGGCCGCAACCCAGGCACGACCACCTGCGGATCGACCCGCTCCAGCGCGACCTTCCCCACATAGCTCGCCAACAGCCGATCGCGCGCACCTTCATCGCCCACGCGCCCGACATGCAATGTCCGGCGCGGCGACACGAAGGAACGCTCGGAAAAATCCGGATCGGGCGACAGCAACATTGGTCCCGACGCGGTGGTCAGCGGCTGCACCTGCGGCCCGCCATAGGTTTCCTCCCAGAAGGCGACCGAGCGGCCCGTAGCGTGATAGCCCGCCACCTCCTCCTTCTCCAGGATCAGCACCGATGCCTGCGCCGCCAGTTCCGCGCCCAGGCTCGCGCCGGCAATGCCGCCGCCGACGATGACGACATCAAAACGGGTCAACGCGCATTCTCGTCCAGGAAGGCGTCGATCCGCGCCAGTGCATTCTGTCGCACCAGGTCCAGTTCGCGCAGGATTTCATGCGCCGCTTCTACCCCATAAACATGCAGTGTCGCATGGGGAATCCGCGCCGCGATCCGCCGGATAGCGGGCGTCGATACCAGCGCATCATTCCTCGCGGCAAGGATTAGCAGCGGAACCGCCAGCCGGTCCAGCGCCTCATTCTCCTCCAGCGCGCGGGTCGACGCCAAAGCCTGCCGCACCCAGTTCCAGCTTGGCGGGCCTAGCGCGATGTCCCGGCTATGATCCCGCCACCACAGTTCATCGGCATAGCGAAGCGGGTCATGGGTCAGGCGCTTCTGTCGCATCTGTCTTTGCCGTTCAGAGCCCTCCCGCTGCGTCCACGCCTGCCGCTGGGAAAATCCAAGACGGCACATTATTTCCGCGATCCCAATCGCCAGCCATCGCGGCAATGGCGCGCTATGTATGCCCAGCATCGGCGCGACGGCTACCGCGGCATCGGGGGCCACCATGCCCTCTGCCAGAGCCCGCAGCATCAGATGCCCACCCATGCTATGCGCGATCATCGCCGTTGGGCCATCCCCTTCGCCTCGCCACTCGGCGGCAAAGGCGTCAAGGTCGGCAATCCACTGGCCAAAATTTTCGATATGGCCGGTCATCGGATTATCGGTCAGTCGCCCCGATCCCCCCTGCCCCCGCCAGTCGAAGGCGGTGACGGCCCATCCTCGATCGGCCCAATATTGAATCACCTCCAGATATTTCTCGATCATGTCGCCGCGCCCGTTGAGCAGCAGCATCCGTCCCCGCTCCCCGCTGCCCAATCGATACCGGCGCAGCCGCCATCCATCCGCCGCTTGCCAATAATCCAGCCGTCCCCGCTCAGGCCAGGCGCGCCGGTCGAAAGCGGGAGGTAGGGAAGTGGGCGAATCCATCGGGCCGCATGGTTACGATTTGGTAAGCCATCGGGTCTACACCTTTGACGCATGATGGGGGAATATTTCAGAGTCGCGATGCTGTGTCTGCTGGGCGTGCTGCTGATCATAGCAGCCGTCACGGACCTGCGTTCGCGCATCATCTCGAACAGGCTCAATCTGGCCGTGGCCGCGCTGGCGCCGATCTGGTGGGTAGCGAGCGGCATGCCACTCTGGCCTGACATAGCGGGACAGCTTCTCATCGCTGCTATCGTCTTCGGCATCTTTGCGGGCCTCTTCTCGCTGGGCTGGATGGGTGGCGGCGACGTCAAGCTGCTGGCGGCGCTGGCGCTCTGGTTCCCGTGGCAGGTGGTCATGTCGCTGATCGTCCTCATGGCGGTGCTGGGCGGCGTGGTCACTATCGTCACCGTGGTACACCACCGCATGACCCGGCGGCTTGGGCAGCCCGAAATCCCTTATGGCGTTGCGATTTCGCTGTCGGCGCTGTGGCTGATTTGGCCAACGATATTTTAACCATTCTGGATGCAAGGTGGGTGCCGGGGGCAATGCACCCGCTTGAGGGAGGCGAATTTCGTCATGGACGCAAAAAAGATCGTGCTGCTGGTGGGGGCGCTGTTCGTGGCGATCACGACGGCCTTGCTGGCGCGCAGCATGTTAAGCTCCTCCAGCGCGCCGCAGGTAAACGCCGCGTCGATGCCGGTCGAAGCCAATCAGCCGCATGTACTCGTCGCCACGAAGGCGCTGCCGGTAGGGACCATCCTCGACGCTGAAAGCTTTCGCTTCCAGCCCTGGCCCAAGGATTTGGTCGAGCAGGCCTATTATCTGAAAGGCGAAGCCGACCCCGCGAAGCTGGCGGGCAGCGTGGTGCGTAACGCCATTACGGCCGGTCAGCCGCTGACGCAGGGTTCGCTCATCAAACCGGGCGACAGGGGCTTTCTGGCCGCCGCGCTCGGCCCGGGCATGCGCGCCGTGACCGTTCCCGTTTCCACGCAAAGCTCCGTCGCGGGCTTCGTCTTTCCGGGCGACCGCGTCGACCTCGTCCTGACGCAAAGCGTATCGGGCGGCGGCGACGGCGACCCACTTAAGGTTTCCGAAACCATCCTCCGCAACCTTCGCGTACTCGCCACCGATCAGCGCATGGACGCCATGGGTGACGACGGCAAACCGGTCGTACAGACTTATTCCAACGTCACGCTCGAAGTGACGCCCAAAATCGCGGAGAAGATCGCGGTCGCACAAACCGTCGGTTCACTGTCGCTATCGCTCCGCTCGATCGCCGACAACGCCGCCGAACTGGACGCCGCCATTGCCGGCACCGATCAGGATCTGCCCGACGGCGCCAATCCGAATGCTGAAAAGAAGATGCTCGCCAGTCTTCAGGCCCGCCCTGTCGATCGCGGCGGCACCTATTCCACTGGCGCCGACGTCTCCCGTTATCAGCGCAGCAGCGTCCCGGCCAAGCCGCAACAGTCCGCCGGTCCCGATGGTGCTCCCGTGGGAACTGCCCAAGGCCCGACGATCCGCGTGGCGCGCGGCACCAATGTGACCGAAGTTCCGGTCGGGGGGAAATAAGATGAAGGGATTGCACCTGCTCCGCCGAACCGCGGCGATCAAGCCGATGGCTACACCGGCAATCGCCCTCGGCCTTGCGCTGACGGCGGCAGCCATGCCTACCGCTGCGCTCAATGCGGCGCCCTCCTCGATGCAGGACAATGCGATCCTGCTGTCCGTGGGTGGAAGCCGCGTGGTCAACCTGCCCGCGTCCATGTCTGACGTGGTGATCGCCGATCCCGATGTGGTCGACGTGCATGTCCGTTCGCAGAACCAGCTCTACCTGATCGCGAAGAAGGCGGGCGAAACCACCGTCTTTGCCACCGCCAAGAATGGCAAGGTGTTGTTTTCTGGCACGGTACGGGTCGGCAACAACCTGACCAGCATCGACGACATGCTGCGTCTGGCGATGCCCAATGCGGATATCGCGGTCAACAAGATGAACGGCATGGTTCTTCTGACCGGCACCATCGCCGCGCCCGAAGACGCTGCCGAAGCCGAACGCCTGACGCAGGCCTTCGTCGGCAAGGATGTGACCGTGGTTAGCCGGCTGCGTATGGCGACGCCGCTTCAGGTCAATCTTCAGGTCAAGATCGCGGAAGTCAGCCGCGACCTCGGCCACAAGATCGGCATGAACTGGAAATCGTTCGACCCTAGCGGCGGCAAGTGGCACGGCGGTATCGGCGGCGGCACGCGCGATGCCATCACTTTCAACGACAATGGCTCGGGAAGCTTCAACTTCCCCATAGATGGCGGCTACAGCCTTGGCGGTGTCGGTCGCATTCTGGGAATGGACATTGGCGCCGTGCTGGATCTCGCTGAATCGAGCGGGCTCGCGACGACCCTGGCCCAGCCCAATCTGACCGCGCTGTCAGGCGAAACCGCCAGCTTCCTGGCGGGCGGCGAATATCCCTACACAGTCAGCAACGGCACACAGGGCAACAGCATCCAATTCAAGCAATATGGCGTACAGTTGGCCTTCACGCCAACCGTGCTGGCCGATGGACGCATATCCCTGCGGGTGCGACCGACCGTGTCAAACCTCGACTTTTCGATCAACAGCAATGTGCCCGCGCTCAAGAGCCGTACCGCGGAAACCACGGTGGAACTGGGTTCGGGTCAGGCTTTCATGATCGCCGGGCTGCTGAACAACGAAACCGGCAACACGATCAACAAGGTTCCGGGCCTCGGCAATATCCCGGTTCTGGGCAGCCTGTTCAAATCACGCCAATTCCAGCGCAACGAAACCGAACTGGTGATCGTAGTGACGCCCTATCTGGTGAAGCCGATGAATGCGTCGGACGTGCGCTTGCCGACGGATGCCTTCCGCACCGCCAACGAAGGCCAGGGCCTTTTCCTGCAACAAAGCAGCGATGGCGTCAGCGGTGGACGGGCACCTGCGCCCAGCCGCGGTCCGGAAGTTCCGATGCCCGCTCCCGGTCCGCAGGCCGCCGCTTCCACGCCAGCACTCGCCGCTCGGGGAGAAAGCCGCCGCAAGTCGGATGACGCCGCTCCCGGTTTCAGCTTCTGACGGAAGGACGAAAAGCATGACATCCCTGTCCCAAAAAACCATCGTCCGCCTCGGCTTCATCGCCCTGATGGCCCTGCCCGTCACCGTCGACGCGCGCGAATCCAACCGCAGCGTGGATTCTGTGCATCAGCCCGTGGTGAGCCACGCAGCCTACACCTTCGACGTGCAGGGCGGCATGGACGGCGGCCTGACCGCTTCGGAAGCACGCCGTCTGGACGACTGGTTCGCGTCCATCGGCCTTGGCTATGGCGACCGCGTCTCGCTGGCTGGTGACCCGGCTTATACCAACCCGGCGCTGCGGGAAGGCATCGCCAATGCCGTGGGTCGTCATGGCCTGTTGATCGACGAGGACGGCTCGGCGGTCGCTGGCGATGCGCCCGAAGGCAGCGTCCGCCTGATCGTGCGCCGCGCCATGGCCAGTGTGCCGGGCTGCCCCGACTGGCGATCCAGGACCGAAGTCGACATGAACCTTGGTACATCTTCCAATTTCGGTTGCGGCGTGAACAGCAACATTGCCACCATGGTCGCCAATCCAGATGACCTGGTCCGCGGTCAGGGCGGCGACAGCTCCTTGCGCACTGCGACGTCGAACCGCGCCATTTCCACCTATCGTGACAAGGCGCCGACCGGATCGGGCGATTTGAAGCAACTGTCGGCGACGGGAGGCAATTGAGATGAACGCACCCTGGAAGCCCGGTATGAACGGCCAGCGTGATCCATTCCACGCCTTCGTTTGCGACGATCACAGCTTCGATCTTCTTCGCGCAGTGGCCGCCGAAATGGGCTGGGCACCGGAAAAGGTGAACAAGGGCGGGATGCGTAACGCGGTGCAGAGCCTGTCGATCACCGCATCGCCGCAGATACTGTTTGTCGACATGTCCGAAAGCGGCGATCCGCTGAGCGACATCAACAGCCTCGCCGAAGTGTGCGAGCCCGGCACGGTGGTGATCGCCGCGGGGCAAGTCAACGACGTGCGCCTCTATCGCGACCTGCTGGCCAGCGGCATTCAGGATTATCTGCTCAAGCCATTCGGCGCCGACCAGCTTCGCGATGCGCTCGCGCAAGCGCAGGCCGTGTTCTTCGCGCCCCGCGAAGGCGCAGTGGAGCGACCGCACATGACCACCGCCGTCATCGGTACGCGTGGCGGCGTGGGCGCGTCCAGCCTCGCTACATCGCTGGCATGGGTACTCAGCAGCCAGCATCAGCGCACGACCGCCCTTCTCGACCTTGACGTCCATTTCGGCACCAACGCGCTCTCCATGGATCTGGAGCCGGGACGCGGCCTGATCGACGCCATTGAAAATCCCGGCCGCATCGACGGCCTTTTCATCGAACGCGCCATGGTCAGGGCCAGCGACAATCTGGCGATCCTGTCGGCCGAAGCGCCGATCAGCATGCCGATGATGACGGACGGCGGCGCCTTCTATCAGTTGCTGGAGGAGTTCCACTCCGCCTTCGAATGTACGGTCATCGACCTGCCGCGCGGCATGATGATCCAGCATCCGCATCTGATGGGCGACGTCAATGTTGCGCTGGTCGTTACCGAAATGACGCTGGCAGGCGCTCGCGACACCATTCGGCTGCTGTCCTGGCTCAAGACGGGCGCGCCCCATGCGCGCGTGCTGGTGGTTGCCAACCGCGTCCATCCCGGTTCGCCGGAAATCAGCCGCAAGGATTTCGAACAATCGATCGAACGCGCCATTGACGTGCTTGTCCCCTTCGACCTCAAGGCCGCTTCCCAGGCTGCCAAACTTGGCAAGACGCTGGCCGAAGCCGCCAAGGGGAGCAAGGTCGGCGCGGCCTGCACCGCGATGGTGAAGGAAGTGCTGGGCGCAGCCGAAGCTGAAGAGGAAGAGGGCAGCCGCAAAAAGGGCGACTCCCTGCTCGGGAAAATCGGCGATCTCAAGAACATGATCCCTTCGCGCCGTAAGGAAAAGGCGGCGCTGAATAACTGATGCAATGCGCGGCCGTCAGGCGGCGCGTCCCCTGCTGAAACGGAACAGGCGAGCACATGGACGGCAAGATGATCCTGATGGCAGTGCTGTTGGCGACCCTTCTGGGACTCGTCATGGCGGCCTTTTCCGGCCCGTCGCCCGAAAAGGCCCGCAAGCGCCGCATGGCGCTGATCCGCGGACGGCATAGCGATTCCGCCGAAGCGGTGCTGGAAGCGCGGATGCGCCGGGTGATCGACAGCCGCCAGCCCGTCACCGAAATGAAGATGCTGGTTTCGCTCATCCCGAACCCGGAAAATCTGACCAAGCGGCTTCGGATGACGGGCAAGAAGTGGACGCTCAGCCAGTATATGACGGCCGGCTCCGTGGTATTCCTGTTCATGGCCGCCGTGATGATGCTGCGCGGTTTTCCGCTGATATTCTCGCTGATGGTATCGCTGGCGGCGGGTCTGGGTCTGCCCCACTGGTGGGTCGGTCGCCTCATCGCCAAGCGGATCGCTCAGTTCAACGCCAAATTCCCCGATGCGCTGGAACTTCTGACGCGTGGCCTGCGCTCGGGCCTCCCCATCGCCGAGACACTGGGCGTCGTGTCCCAGGAAATTCCCGGCCCCGTGGGCGAAGAATTTCGCCTCATCACCGAACGCATCAAGATCGGCAAGACGATGGACCAGGCGCTTCAGGAAACCGCGGATCGGCTGGGCACGGCTGAATTCCAGTTCTTCGTCATCTCGCTTGCGATCCAACGCGAAACCGGCGGCAATCTCGCCGAAACGCTGTCGAACCTGGCCACGGTGCTGCGCCAGCGCGCGCAGATGAAGCTGAAGATCCGGGCGATGTCCTCTGAATCCAAGGCATCCGCCTATATCATCGGCGCGCTGCCCTTCATCGTCTTCGGCCTCATCAGCTACATCAACTTTAACTATATGAGCCCTTTCTACACGCCCGATCCCATGGGCCTGTTCGGCCTGTCATTGATGCAGGTAATCGGCATCGGGGGCATGTGCTGGATGGGCATCGGCGCCTTCATCATGGCGCAGATGATTAACTTCGAGATCTGACTGGGGAGCAAGGCAATCATGGAAGCGACCCCTACAGGCACCCTTTTTGGTCTCACCGCCACCGACTTCGGCACGCTGCTGGCCGGGCTGGCGACGATGGCCGTGATCTTCGCGCTCTACACGGTCATGACCGTGCGCGATCCGATGGCCAAGCGGGTCAAGGCCCTGAACGAGCGCCGCGAGCAGCTCAAGGCCGGCATCACCGCTTCCACGGCCAAACGCCGCGCCAAGCTGGTCAAGAAGAACCAGACGACCGATCGGATGCGGTCCTTCCTGTCCAGCCTTCAGGTGTTGCAGGACGACCAGTTGCGCGACGTGCAGACCCGCATGGCACAGGCGGGCATCCGGTCGAAGGAATGGGCCGTCGCCGTCATCTTCGCCCGCATGGTCCTGCCGATCATCTGCGGCGGCCTCGCAGCGCTGCTGATCTATGGCGTGGATTTCTTCCCCGACTGGGGCGGTTTCAAGCGGTTCATGGTGTTCGCCGGGGCGCTGTTGCTCTCCTACAAGGGGCCGGACCTCTATATCAACAACAAGGTGCAGAAGCGGTCCGCCGCAATCCGCAAAGGGCTGCCCGACGCGCTCGACCTGCTGGTGATCTGCGCCGAAGCGGGCCTGACGGTAGATGCCGCCTTCAGCCGCGTCGCGCGCGAACTGGGCAAGGCCTATCCCGAACTGGGCGACGAGTTTCAGCTTACCGCCATTGAGCTGGCCTTCCTGACCGACCGCCGCATGGCCTTTGAAAATCTTGCCACACGGGTCAATCTCGACGCGGTGAAGGGCGTGGTGACGACCATGATCCAGACCGAGAAATATGGCACACCGCTGGCCTCCGCACTACGCGTCCTGTCCGCCGAATTCCGCCACGAACGCATGATGCGCGCCGAGGAAAAGGCCGCCCGCCTGCCCGCGATCATGACAGTGCCGCTGATTCTCTTCATTCTGCCGACCCTGTTTGTCGTCATTCTGGGTCCGGCGGCCTGCTCGATCAGCCAGGCTTTCAAATAAATTCCATGCAAAAAGGGGCGGCGCCGTAGCGTCCCTTTCCGTCCTACACCACGCGCCGATTCTTGGCGGTGGCGCGCGCCATGTTCCCATCTTATCCTGCCGGAAACAAACAGACAGGATGAGGTTGCCCATGTTCTCCCAATCCGGCCTTTTTGCCGCCCTCGCGCCCGCCGCGCTTTTTGTCACGGTCATCCCGGCGCTGGCTGCGGAGCCGATCAATGGCCGCTGGACCACGGTCGAGGGCAAGGCCATCGTCCTGATCGCGCCCTGCGGCAAAAATCTGTGCGGTCGCATCGAACGCATCGTGAAGCCCACACCGGGCCGTCCGCAAACAGACATCAACAATCCCGATCCCGCGCTGCGATCCAAACCGCTGGCAGGGTTGGCGCTGCTGAGCGGCTTCCATGATGCGGGTTCCTTCTGGAAGGGCACTATCTATGACCCGGAAAGCGGCAAAAGCTATACCAGCAAGGCCAACCGTAAGCCCGACGGCACGCTGAAAGTGCAGGGCTGCATCGCTTTCTTCTGCAAGGCGCAAGTCTGGACGCCAGTGCGATAAGGCCCGATCGCCGTATCGCCGCTTGTTTGGCGATGACAGTCATCGGTCATTTTCGAACATTTGTCACTCGGTTCGCCCTGAGTAGGAACTGAGCCCTTCGACTGACTGCTTGCAGCAGTCGCTCAGGATGAACTTGGCCTTTGGCCAAACCGAAGACTCGTGTCGAAGGGTCTGGCACAACCTATGTCCTTCGATACGCCTCTTCGGCAGACTCAAAGGCTACTCAGAACGAGCGAGGGGGCAGCCGTTCCGCTCTCCACCCACAGCCTTCGCCACCTGGGTCATGAACGCCCGGCTCCTATTCACCAAGGATGAAAGCTGCCCCTGCCTTGGCGTGAATCGAGGTGCAGTCATAGATGGGCAGCACATTCGCCTTCACATCGACCACCAGCTCCAGTTCGGTGCAAGCCAGCACCACCGCCTGCACATCCTCCTTGGCGATGTCGGTCAGTTCCGACTTCATGAACCGCTCACTCTCGCGGCTCACCTTGCCCAGCGTCAGTTCGTCATAGACGATGTGATTGATCCGCTCGGCCAATTCCATGTCTGGCGGCAACAACGATACGCCGTGCGAGACCAGCCGCTGCCGGTAGAATTTCTCCATCATGACATTGCGGGTGCCGATCAGCGCGGCTTTCTCGATATTGTCGCTCGCCATCCGCGCGCCGACGACATCGGCGATATGGATGATCGGTATGCTAACCGCCTCCTGAACCTGCTCATAAATTCGGTGCATGGAATTGGCGCAAATCAGCAGGCTTTCCGCCCCCGCCTGCGCCAGCCGTCGCGCCGCGCCGGTCAGATGTTCCGCCGCGCTATCCCAATCGTCCTGCGTCACACTGCCCGCGACCTGAGCAAAGTCCAGGCTTTCGATCAGCAGCGGCGCGCTATGCTGCCCGCCCTTCGCGCGATGGACAGTCCGGTTGATGATCTCATAATAGCGGGCGGTGGAAATCCAGCTGAGACCACCGATCAGGCCGAGTTTACGCATAAGCGGGTCACATACTCTTGCAAAAAGCGAACGGACGGCGGCGCCTGGGCACCACCGTCCGTCACAGCGTTACGGGAAGCCTGCCTTAGTGGGCAAGCCCCTTGACGATTTCCTCGACCATCTTCTTGGCATCGGCCAGCAGCATCATCGTGTTGTCCATGTAGAAGACTTCATTGTCGACGCCGGCATAACCAGCCCCGCCCATGGAGCGCTTCACGAACAACACCGACTTCGCATTGGCGACATCCAGAATGGGCATGCCATATATGGGCGACGTCTTGTCGGTCTTCGCCGCCGGGTTCGTCACGTCGTTCGCGCCGATGACGAAGGCGACGTCGGCCTGGCCGAATTCGCTGTTGATGTCCTCCAGCTCGAACACCTCGTCATAGGGCACGTTCGCTTCGGCCAGCAGCACGTTCATGTGCCCCGGCATACGGCCCGCGACCGGATGGATCGCATATTTGACCGACACGCCTTCCTTCTTGAGCAGGTCGCCCATTTCGCGCAGCGCGTGCTGCGCCTGGCTGACCGCCATGCCATAGCCCGGCACGATGATGACGCTGTCCGCCTGCTTCATCAGGAAGGCTGCATCCTCCGCACTGCCGCGCTTATAGGGACGATCGATCGCCGCTCCGCCGCCTGCCGAAGCCGTCTCCGCACCGAAACCGCCTGCGATCACGCTAATGAAGCTGCGGTTCATCGCCTTGCACATGATGTAGGACAAGATCGCACCCGACGACCCCACCAGCGCGCCAGTGATGATCATTGCGCTATTGCCCAGCGTGAAGCCCATGGCAGCAGCAGCCCAGCCCGAATAGCTGTTCAGCATCGACACCACGACCGGCATGTCCGCACCACCAATGGGGATGATGAGCAGGAAGCCGATGATGAAGCTCAGCGCCGTGACTGTCCAGAAGATCCACGGGCTCTGATCGGTCACGAAATAAGCGATCAGCCCCAGAATGGCAGCCAGCATGGCCAGGTTGATGAGATGCCGGCCGGGCAGCATGATCGGCTTGCCCGACATATTGCCGTTGAGCTTCAGGAAGGCGATGACCGAACCAGAGAAGGTGATCGCGCCGATAGCGACGCCCAGCCCCATTTCGATACGACTGGCGTTGTGGATCTCGCCGGTTAGCGCATCCAATATGCCGAAAGCCCCCGGATTGAGGAAAGCCGCCGCGCCGACCAGCACCGCCGCCAGACCGACGAGCGAGTGGAACGCTGCCACGAGCTGCGGCATCGCGGTCATCTCGATCTTGCGCGCAATAACGAAGCCGATGGCGCCGCCGATGGCGATGGCGCCCACGATCTCCGGCAGGGAGATGACGTCATGGGTATAAAGCGTGGTGGCGACGGCAATCGCCATGCCTGCCATGCCCATGCGATTGCCCCGGCGGCTCGAAGCCGGGCTGGACAGGCCCCGCAGCGCGAGGATGAAGAGGACGCCTGCAATCAGATAGGCGAGCGAAACGAAGGGCGAAGCAGCGACGCCTTCAGCGCCAGCGGCGGCCATCGCAATGACGGTCTGCAGCATCATTTGCGCTCCTTCTTCTTGTACATCGCCAACATCCGTTCAGTCACGGCAAAGCCGCCGAAGATGTTGACCGACGCCAGCGTCACCGCGATCAGGCCCAGATATTTGGCCGCCGCGCTGCCCGCCTCGGCGGACGCGACCAGCGCGCCGACGATGATGACGGAGGAAATGGCGTTGGTGACCGCCATCAATGGTGTGTGGAGCGCCGGGGTCACCGACCACACCACATAATAGCCAACGAAACACGCCAGCACGAAAATCGACAGGATGGAGATGAAGTCCATCTTTCCTACTCCCCGTTCGTCCCGCTTTTTGCTGCGGGACATGATGCGCGCAGCCTTCCGGCCACGCGCTATTACCTCACCCCAGAAGGCGTTCGTTCACGACCTTGCCGCCCTGCGTCAGGCGGATGGCGTTGCCGATCTCTTCGTCTAGCACTGGCGCGTTCTTTTCCTTGTCCCAAAAGGCCGACAGGAAATTGTAGAGATTGCGCGCGAACAGGGCCGAAGTATCCGCCGCCAGCCGCGAAGGCACGTTGCGATGCCCTACGATCTTGACGCCGTGACGTTCGACCACTTCACCAGCGACTGCTCCTTCGACATTGCCGCCCTGTTCGACGGCCAGGTCGACGATCACGCTGCCTGGCTTCATCGTCGCGATCTGCGCGTCGGTGATGAGGCGCGGGGCGGGACGTCCGGGAATCAGCGCCGTGGTGATGACGATGTCCTGTTTGGCGATGTGGCTGGAAATCAGTTCGGCCTGCGCTTTCTGATATTCCTCCGACATTTCGGTGGCATAGCCGCCGGAGCCTTCGCCCTCGATGCCCTTGACGCTTTCGACGAAGATCGGCTTGGCCCCGAGCGATTCGATCTGTTCCCTGGTTGCGGAACGCACGTCCGTCGCCGACACCTGCGCGCCCAGACGGCGAGCGGTCGCGATCGCCTGAAGCCCGGCAACGCCCACGCCCATGATGAACGCCTTGGCCGCGGACACCGTGCCCGCCGCCGTCATCATCATCGGGAAAGCCCTACCATATTCGGCGGCGGCATCGAGCACCGCCTTGTAGCCCGACAGGTTCGATTGCGATGAAAGAATATCCATCGACTGCGCGCGTGTGATGCGCGGCATGAACTCCATCGCCAGCGCCTCCAATCCGGCGGCGGCATAGGCATCCACGCGGCCTCGCTCACCAAAGGGATTGAAACCGGCGGCAATCCAAGCGCCCGACTTCGCCCCGGCAAGAGTCGTCGGATCGGGCGCCTGCACGCCCAAAATAATGTCAGCGCCGGCAACCGCAGCAGCGCGATCACCCACCACGCCCCCGGCCGCGACATAGTCTGCATCGGCAATCGAGGCGTTGAGCCCCGCGCCGCTTTCGACCGCCACATCAGCGCCCAGCGCCTTGAACTTCTTCACGGTCTCCGGCGTACCAGCGACCCTGCGCTCGCCGGCGGCGAGCTCCTTGATAATTGCAATTTTCATGGACATCCCCCTGTGCAAACCGACCTTCAGCTCGAGATCAGCAGCACCACGATCGCGCCTGCGATCAGAGAGGCGATCGTGCCCCATTTCATGACGGCCACGAACCCTTCATAGGTTTCGGTTGCGCTTTCTATATTTCCCTCTTGGGCCATGCCCTCTTCCTTCCTGGCGACATATTCGGCAAACCTCTTATCTTCTGCCTGCCCGACCCTCAACCCGCATCGCACAAGAAAATCTTTCAGGTTAAGAGCGCCTTTACTCCCCCCGCGCTAGGCTTTGCGGCCTGTAGTGAAATGAGGGATGAAATGGCGCGCGACGGCGTTCCCATGTTGATGCTGATCGACGATGAACCGGCGCAGCGCCGGCTTGTGTCGGCGCTCGCGGCGCGGGCAGGCTGGCGCACGATCTTCGCGAACGACGGAGAAACCGCGATTGCCACGCTCGGCACACAGGACGGGATGCGGCTGGACGCCATCCTGCTGGACCAGTGGTGCCCATCTTTTGAACCAACGCAATTGATTCGGGAATTGCGCGCGCGGCGGCCCGCCTTGCCCATCCTCGTGCTGACCGCTCATGACAATGTCGCGGTCGCCGTCGAATCGATGCGCGCGGGCGCCACCGACTATCTGTCAAAGCCGATCGCGCCCGAACGGCTGTTGGCGGCGTTAAACGCGACGCTAAGCGAAGACGATATCAATAGCGAACTGCGTCCCCTTACGGAGAAGATCACCGCTCCCCTTTCTTTCGAGGATGTGGTGGGTTCGGCTCCCAGATTCCGCGCAGCGCTCGCTGTCGCCGCCAAGGCTGCCCGCGCTCGCGTCCCAGTGTTGATCGAAGGCGAAAGCGGCGTCGGCAAGGATGTCATCGCCCGCGCGATTCACGCTGCCTCCCCTCGTCACAAGCAGCCGATGGTGACTATCAACTGCGGCGCCATTCCCGCCAATCTGGTCGAATCCGAATTGTTCGGTCACGAACGCGGTGCCTTCACCGGCGCTTTCGAACGCCATATCGGCAAGTTCATCGCAGCGGACACCGGGACGATCTTCCTCGACGAAGTCAGCGAAATGCCATTCGAGGCGCAGGTCAAGTTGCTCCGCGTGCTACAGGATGGGGAAGTGCAGCCCATCGGCGCGCGCCGTCCGGTTCATGTGGATGTGCGGATCATCGCCGCGACCAACAAGCGGTTGCAGGATGAAATAGAGGCGGGGCGTTTCCGCGAAGACCTCTATTATCGCCTCAATGTCGTGCAATTGACGATTCCTCCGCTGCGTGAGCGAATCGGCGACGTCCCGGCGCTCTGTCGTCATCTGCTTGCCCGGATCGCTGAACAGCCTGGGCTGCGGAGTCTGGGCCTGACGGATGAGGCGTTGGCGCTGCTGATGCAGCATGAATGGCCGGGCAATGTGCGCCAGCTTCAAAATGCCCTGTTCCGCGCCGCCGTACTGTGCGAAGGAGACGCCCTGACACCGCAGGACTTTCCCCAGATCGCGGCGCAGCTTGGCGCGCGCAATGCGCTGCCGTCTCTTCAAACACTCCCGCCCCGCCAGCCACATCGCGAAGGAGCGGGTATCACCCTGTTCGAAGGCGACGGTCATGTCCGCCAGCTTGCCGAAATAGAGGCCGACGTGATCCGCCTCGCCATTGGCCATTATCGGGGGCGCATGACGGAAGTCGCAAGACGTCTGGGCATCGGCCGGTCGACCCTTTATCGGAAACTCGCAGAACTGGACATCGACAACGCTGCCTGATAGCCCGCGCATCCCGATACAAAGGCAAATCGTCCTAAAGATATGCGCTGCGTCGTTGAAAAATGACGGCGGCTATGCTTTTGAACAGGATATGAAACCTGCTTCCCTTGCCGCTTGCCTTCCTTTGCTCGCCCTTGTCGCCTGCGGGCGGGCTGAACCTGTGGGCGACACGCCCAGCCAGGAAGAACTGGCGGCGGCAGCCAATGCGGCGGCGGCCAGCGCAATCTCCAATCAACAGAAGACGGAAGACACGGAAAACCGCAATTATGTGAATGCGGATCGAGGCTTTTCCGTGACCTTTCCTGAAGGTTGGGTGAAGGATGGATCGGCCAGCAATGCAGACGGCATCGTCTATGAAGATCCGGGCGCTGGCGCGGATGTCCGCGTCTTTTGGCAGAAGAATGACGCCGACAAGACATTGCAGCAGATCGTGGAAACCGTCAGCAGCGGTTCGGAGGGCGTCGATGGCGACTTTATCGGCGACAATGAATATCGGGGCACAGCGAATGATGGCGAAGGCAATAACGTCGCCATTCGCCTGTTGAAACAGCCGGATGGATCGATTGTGACCGCCACTTTCGTCTATCCTGAAATGTTGAGCGAACAATATCAGGCGATTGCGGAAAAACTGCTCGACAGCCTGCGGGTATTCGCTCCCAGGAGCCAAACGCCGGAAGGTCAGGTGCCGACGCCTGTTCAGGCATCCAACGCGGCGGGCAATTAGACGGCGCTCAATCCTGCATCGGCAAGGCCGCGCCAAAGGTGCAGTGCCTGAACACTTTCCTTGACGTCATGGACGCGCACCATCTGGGCGCCCTGCTCGGCCGCGCGAAATGCCAGGGCGATTGATCCGCCCAGCCTTTCGGAAGCAGCCGCTTCGTTGGAGAGCGCACCAATCAAACGCTTGCGACTTCCCGCAAAGAGCAATGGCACGCCCAGTCCCTGAAACGTCGCCAGCCCATTGACGAGCGCCAGATTATCCGCAAGTCCCTTGCCGAAGCCCAGACCCGGATCGACCATGATCCTGTCCCGTGCGATCCCCCCCGCCGCGCAGGCCTCTATCCGTTCTTCCAGCATGTCGAAAACTTCCGCCACGACGGCACGATAGCCAGCCGGGTTGTCATGCGGATCGTCCCCGGCCGAAGGCGCGTGCATCAATATCACCGGGCATTTCGCTGCCGCCACGACCTCCATGCTGCGCGGATCATGCTGCAGCGCGCTCACATCGTTGACGACCTTCGCCCCTGCGGCGAGCGCCGCCTCCATCACCGCGGCCTTGCGCGTATCGACCGATACAGGCACGCCAGCCGTCGCCAACCGTTCGATAACGGGAACGATGCGGGCGATCTCATCGCCTTCCCATATCTTCTCGGCGCGCGGGCGAGTGGATTCGCCGCCTATGTCGATCAATGCGGCCCCAGCCGATGCCATGGCGAAGCCTGCATCTGCCGCCGCATTGGGGTCTTCCATATATTTGCCGCCATCGGAAAAGCTGTCCGGCGTCACGTTCAGGATTGCCATGACCTGCGGCGCATCAAACCGGATAGTTCGCTCGCCAAGCATCAGCGGAGAGCGCTGGGCAGAAATATTCGCGGCCAGCCTGTGTGCCCGCTCGGTCAACGACTCTGGCAAACTCACCAGGGCGTCAGCAAATCTGTCGACCGGAATCGTCACGCGCACTATCCGCTCGCCATTTCGCCGCGCCGTCAGTTCATAGCCCTGGAACCAGATTAGCCCATTGCTCATGCACGCTGCCGCCCCGTCCGGCAATCCGATGGGCGACGGCACGAACCATGTCGGTTTGAGGTATAGCCGGGCGCCGGCGGGAATATCGGGCAGGTTCATCTACACTCCGCTGGGTCTGGGTCTGTCGACGGGCACATTTCCTACAGGGTTTCGACAGGCTCAGCGCGAACGGATCGAGAAATCAAGGTTCGTTAGCCAGCAAATAGGTCTGCCGCAGCGTATCGATGGGTTGCAACTTGCCGTCCACCTCATGATGCCAGAAGGTCCAACCGTTGCAAC
>Ga0180219_1000683_pt1 | contig 25158 bp, 26 predicted proteins | sample eDN3rd30CBELigMG_FD_151338 | JGI IMG/M metagenome (GOLD analysis project Ga0180219, IMG submission 151338) | Enriched Miracle-Growth compost microbial communities from Emeryville, California, USA - eDNA 3rd pass 30_C BE-Lig MG (version 2)... ... | reverse complement strand
ACGTTGTTGAGCGCGTCGACGTAGGCCCGGTACGTCTTCTCGGCGGCGGCGAAGGCTTCGTCTTCGCTGGCGAACGCGGCGGTCTTGGTCGGGGTCGGCACAGCCGCAGGGGCGCAGCCGGCGATCAGCGCGGTGGCGCACACGAGCGCGGCGGCAAGCCCGAGACGAGAAGACACAAGCCCACCGTAGCGATTCCAGACGCCGCGCCGCCGAAGTTATCCACAGGCTGGATGCCGCGGGGCGCGGCATCCAGCCCTTCCCGACGCTTCCCGGGGCGGCCCGTTCGGTCGCGCTATAGAGTTCCGCGTTCACTACTGCGAATCTCAGGCGCGAACGTCGAGAACAGCAGCGCGAGCGAAAGCAGCCGGCGAAACAAGACAGCGCACGCAGATCGAGACAGCGCACAGATCGAGACAGCGCACGCAGAACAAGACAGCGCGAGAACAAGGCAGCGCGAAAACAAGGCAGCGCGCGCAGAACGAGCCAGCGCAAGCGCCGCCCTCACCGAGCGCGCACGACCTCCGAGAAGGGGTAATCGAGCGTCTGCTCGAGCTGGTCGAAGGTGCACGAACGAGGGTCACGGTCGGGCCTCCAGCGGCGGAAGCTCGGGATGTGCCGGAAGCGGTCGCCCTCCATGTGGTCGTAGGCGACCTCGACGACGAGCTCGGGCCGAAGCGGGACGAACGAGAGGTCCTTCCCGGCGTTCCAGCGGCTGACGGCGCCGGGCACGCGATCGCCCGAGCCTACCTCGCCTCCCCAGGGGTGTTCGGCCAACTCGACGTCGCGATACGGTGCCAACTCGTCGAGCAGTTCGCTCCGCCGCGCCATCGAGAACGACGAGGTCACTCCGACGTGCTGCAGGCGTCCATCGTCGCGATAGAGCCCGAGCAGCAGTGATCCGACGACGTCGCCGGTCTTGTGCCAGCGGAAGCCCGCGACCACGCAATCGGCGGTGCGCTCGTGCTTGATCTTGAACATCGCGCGCTTGTTCGGTTGATACACGTCGTCGAGCGGCTTGGCGACGACCCCGTCGAGACCCGCGCCCTCGAACGTCGTGAACCATTCACGCGCAAGAGCGAGGTCGGCGGTCGCCGGAGTCACGAACACGGGGTCCACAGCATCGGCGAGCGCCTCCACGAGCAGCGCGCGCCGCCGGCCGAACGAGAGCCCGGTCATGTCCTCGTCCCCCAGCGCGAGCAGGTCGAAGGCGACGAGCGCCGCGGGCGTCTGTGCCGCCAGCATCCGCACCCTGCTGTCGGCGGGATGGATGCGCTGCTGCAGTGCCTCGAAATCGAGCCGGTCGCCGATCACCACGACGATCTCACCGTCGATCACGCATCGCTCCGGCGTGTTCGCCTTGATCGCGTCGACGAGCTCAGGGAAGTACCGCGTGAGCGGCCGCTCGTTGCGACTGCCCAGCACGACCTCGTCGCCGTCGCGGAACACGATGGTGCGAAAGCCGTCCCATTTCGGCTCGATGTGCCCGACGTCGGGGATCCGCGCGACGGCTTTCGCGAGCATCGGCGCCACGGGCGGCATCACGGGCAGGTCCATGCGTCAGTCCCCCTCACGCGGTGGCGTGAACTCGACGAGCGGGATCTTCGCGTCGCCGCCGGCTGCGGCATCCATCGCCCCTTTCAACCGCTTCCACGCGGCAGGGTGCTGCGCCGCGTACAGCACGAGTGCTGCGGCCGAGTCTTCGGGCGAAAGCAGCCGGGCGTGCGCGCGGACGCGGCGGGCACGGCCTGTGCTCAGATAGGCGACACCGTTGGCCTTGAGGTTGCGGTACCACTGCGCTTTCGTGCCGAATCCGGATGCCACGACGATGCGATTGTGGCCGCGGTCGACGACCTCCACCACGACGTACCGCGGCTCGTGCGACACGCGTCCGAGGTGCTCGATCATGACCAGCCGGGTGCCGAAGATCCGACCGAGCCCGGCCCGGTACAGGCCGATCGGCGCACGCACCAGCCACTGCGTGCGCAGCAGATCGCGGATCACCCGGTCGATGCGCTTCTCACTCATCGTCACCCTTCTTCGCGCGACTCGGCTGCACCCGCGGAGGCTCGCCGGGCATCTTCGGAAACTCGGGCGGGAACGGCAGTTCGCCCAGCCCGTCGTCGAGATCGCGCTGCCACCATTCGAGCAGCGTGTCGATGCGACCCGGCTTCTCCGCGAGCCCCGCCCAGGGATCGCCGATCTCGGCCAGCCGCTGCGGGATCGTGCGCACCGTGAACGCGACGGGGTCGGCGGTCGCCAGTTCATCCCACGAAAGAGGCGTCGACACCGTCGCTGCCGCCAGCGCCCGCGGGCTGTACGCGCCGGCCATCGTGCGGTCTCGGTTGGCCTGGTTGAAGTCGATGAAGATGCGCCGGCCGCGCTCCTCTTTCCACCAGTCCATCGTCACCCTGTCAGGCATGCGGCGGGCAACCTCGCGCCCGGCGGCGATCACGGCGTGCCGCACGTCGAGGAACTCGTGCGTCGGCTCGATCGGGCAGAAGACGTGCAGCCCGCGGTTGCCGCTCGTCTTGATCCACGCCTCCAGCCCCGCCTCCGCCAGTACGTCGCGCAGCGCAGGGGCGACGGCCGCGGCATCCCGAAAATCCGTCCCCGGCTGGGGATCGAGATCGATACGCAGCTCTACGGGTCGGTCGGTGTCGGCCGCGAGCGACGCCCACGGATGGAACACCACGGTGTTCATCTGCGCGGCCCACACGGCGGCCGCGATCTCGGTGAGGACGGGCTGTGGATGCCGTCGGCCGCTGTTGTAGGTGACGGTCACGGCCTCGACGAGCGAGGGCGCTCCCTTGGGCGGATTCTTCGAGAAGAACGACTCGCCGTCGATGCCGTCCGGAAAACGCTGCAACGACACCGGCCGATCGCCGTTCGCACGCAGGAACGGGTCTGCGACCGTGATGAAGTACTCGGCGAGCTCGCGCTTGGTGATGCCGCTCTCAGGCCACACGACCCGATCGGGGCTCGACAGTGCGACCTCACGGTCACCGTGAGGCCCGGGCACTGTCAGCGTGACGCGCGGCGAGGCCATGCCCCCACGCTAACGGTCACCCCCGACACGCGACAGGGGGGTCAGTGCGCCCGACGGGGCAGGCGCCGGTCGAACACGACGAGCAGCAGCACGGCGACCCCCAGACCGATCATCACGAAGGCCGCCAGGTGAAGGCCTGCGTCCGTCGCCCGGCCGGGGAAGGCGAGGGCGATCAGTGCCGAGGCGAAGATCGCCCCGAGGTAGCTCGACGTGCGCAACAGGCCGGAGGCCACACCGATGTCATCCGCGGTCGTCTGGCCATAGAGCGCCGCCTGGTTCGCGGTCGAGTTCATGCCCATCACGACGCCGAACACGAGGCTCAACGCCACCAGCAGCACGACGCTCGTGTGCGCGTCGACGAGGGTCACAGCCGTCGCGCCCACGACGATGGCGATAGCGCTGAGCAGCAGGGGCCCGCGCACGAGCGCACGGGGAGCGATCACCGCCGCACCGACGGCGGCGACGGCGCTCATCGGCAGCATCACGAGTCCGCTCACGCTGGGACCGAGTCCGCGCCCCTCTTCGAGCCACTGCACGTAGCCGTAGAGCACGGTGTACGCGGCCATCAGCGTCAGCGCCTGACGGAGGTAGGTGCGCACGAGCGGACCATTGCGAGCCAGCATCCTGACATCGATGAAGGGATGCTGCGCTCGCAGCTCCCACGCGATCAGGCCTCCGAGTGCCAGCACGAAGACCGCGGCGAACCACCAGTCGGGATGACGCACGTCCGAGAGCAGCGCGATCAGCGCGATCACGGCGACCGCGAACAGCGCCATGCCCACCGGGTCCAGGGCGCGCGCGAGTTCCCGCGCCGAACCGCGGGTCCGCGGCCCATCGGCCGGCACCCACAGCAGCGTCATCGCGATGCCGAGAAGCCCCAGCGGAATGTTGACCGCGAACACGGCCGGCCAGCCCCACACGCCCACCAGCACACCACCGAGCGGCAGCCCCAGCGCCGCCGTGACCTGCCCGGCGATCGAGATGCCGCCGAGAACCCCACCGGGGATGCCGGTGCCCGCGCTCTCGGCGCGCGCCCGGATCATCGCCATCGCCGACGGGTAACCGGCTGCCGTGCCGATGCCGATCAGGGCACGCGAGGCGATCAGCCACGAGAAGCCCGGTGCGAAGACGCCCACGACGCCCGCCGCGGTGACGATGCCCAGGCCCATCAGGAACACGCGGCGCGCACCGAACTGGGCGGCCAGCCGACCCATCGCCGGCTGCGCGACGGCGCTGGCGACGTACACCGCTGCGACGAGCGTCGCGGTCTGCCCGGCGCTGACGCCGAACCCGGTGCCGATCGCGACCAGCGAGGTCGCGATGATCGACGAGTTGATCGGGTTGAGCGACGTGCCCCACAGAAGCGGGACGATGAACCGCGCGCGGAACGGCTTCGCGTCGGTGCGGGTCACCGGGCGGTCGCCGCCAGAAGCTCGATGATCTGCGCGGCGCTGCCGGTCTCGCCGAGCGCCGGGAAGACGCGCTCGATGCTGTTGCGGTGCGCTTCGGGATCCATGTCGGCGACGGCATCCACCGCCACCGTCACGTTGTAACCGTGCTCGTGCGCGGCACGCGCGGTCGACTCGACGCCCTTGCTCGTCGCGATCCCGGCCAGCACGACCTGAGTGACGCCGAGTTCGCGCAGCGTCGCGTCGAGGTCGGTGCCGTGGAAGGCACCCCAGGTCTTCTTCGTGACGCGGATGCCGTCGCCGAGTTCGGGGAGGAGCTCATCCCATCCGGCGGGGCGGGATGCCGCGGGCCGCGGACGCTCGGTGCGCCCGGGCGCCCCGCCGGTGACGTTGACGAGCACGACGGGCTGCCCGTGCGCGCGAAAGGCATCGGCCAGCTCGACGGCACGGGCGATCACGGGCGCTGCCTGCGGTGCGCTCGCGATGCCGGCCTGCAGGTCGATGACGATGAGCGCGGTGCGCTCGTCGAGGAGGGAGACGGTCATGTTCTCTTCTTTCGGATCGTCTGGGAAGTGGTGCTGGGTCTCGGGTCAGGGCGCCAGCAGACGCTCGAGCAGACCGACGGCCTCAGCCATCGTGTGCTGCTCGGCCGTACTCAGCCGTTCGGACAGCATGCGGAGCAGCCACTCCTGCTTGGCCGCACGCCCCTCGTGCACGGCACGGGTGCCGTTCGCAGTCATCGAGACGCGCACGGCTCTTCCGTCGTTCGGATCGGGCCGTCGTTCGACGACGCCCGCTTTCTCCAGCGAAACGACGATGGCGCTCATCGATTGGGGGCGCATGTCTTCGTCACGCGCCAGCTCGGAGGTCGTCGCCGGACCGTCGTCGAGCAGGCGCTTGATCACCGCGAGCTGCGCGCTGGTGTAGTCGGCGTGCCCGGCCTCGACGCGCAGCCGTCTCGCGAGACGCGCGGCGATCGAGCGCAGCGCGAGGGCGGTCTGCTCGTTCTCGGTCACGTCCGAGACACTAGCACTTCTTCAGGCAAACTGAACAGTTAGCCTGAAGATCTGCTTTCAGGCGAGATCGCCCTCTGCGTCGTCGCCCGCCTCGGCGGCGACGTCGTCCGCGCCCTCCTCAGCGATGCCCTGTGCTGCTTCCGGCTCAGGCAGCGCCATCACGGCCGACAGCTGGTCGCGCTCCACGCGCAGCCAGGGGCCGGCCGGGTCGACGACGATGCCGTCGATGCCGTCGTCACCGCGCAGCGCCTGCCCGAGCTGAGCCGGGGTGAACGGCATCGGGCGGTCGTCGCGACCGAGGGCGACGACCTCGAGCGGGTGCGAGAAGACGGGAAGGATGCGCTCCCCGGCGTCGGTGCGCGACTCGGCGACGCCCCAGTCGTCGTCTTCCGATGCGCGGTTCACCGCGATCCACAGCGGCACCGACGTCAGAGCCTCGGCGACCTGCGCCGGGGTCTCGTCGGTCCGCTGCCCGCTCACGAGCTTCTTGAGGGTGCCCTGCGGGTCCCACTCGGAGACCATGCGCTCGATGAGTGCGCGCGGCAGCACGACAGCGGCGGGAGCCGACGCGTGGTCGACCATGACACCGGCGAACTCACCCTGCAGCACGTACTGGAGCACGGCCGGTCCCGGCTGGCCCATCGCCGATGTCTCGGTGTCGCCGTCGGCTTGCACGGCCGCGGCCAGCGCCGCGCCCGAGCTGTAGAGCATGACGAATTGGCCCTCTTCACGGGTCGCGATCGCGAGCGGAAGTGCCTCACCGGCGTTCATGAGCTCTTGCGCATTGCCCTTGACGCGCAGGTAGACGTTGCCCTGCAGCAGCTGGCGGGCCACGCCCAGGATGTCGTGGGGCTCAGGGTTCTCGCTCAGGGCCGCGAGCGTGCCGCGCAGAACGACATTGTCGGGCAGGCCGGGGATGGTCTCTTCGGGCGCCGGCGGCTCGCCGGTCGGTGCCGCGTCCGCGGGCTGGGCCGGCTGCGCCGTCGTGTCGGCACCGAAGCCGCCGTACGAGGTCGTCGAGATGCCGACCTGCGGCACGTTCTCAGCGTCGGCGGGTGCGGCATCCTCCACCGTCTCCACCTTCTCCGCAGTGTCGTCGACTGCCGCGGTCTCGGCGGCCGCGGCATCCGTCGTCTCCGTCTCCGGAGAGTCGGCCGTCGACTCCTCGACGGGCTTGTCGTCGTTGTCGGAGCCGGTCGTCTTCGAGCCGCGGGAGAAGAGTGCCATTACGCCAGCCTAACCCGGGGTGAGACCGTCCCTGCGCGCCGTCAGACCTTGGCCTTGCGGTAGTGCGCCTTCTTGGCGGCAGCCTGTGTGCGGAAGCAATCCTCGGGCTTCGTGACCTTGTAGTAGCGCTGATGGGGCATGTGGTAGATCATCGAGTTCGCATTGCCCTTGATCGGCGCCCACGACGGGCAGTTCCACGCAGACACCGGCTTCGTGCGGGAGGGGTAGCCGATCGTCGCCGTCTTCTTCGACGTCTTCGACACCGTCTTGTAGCCGGACTTCTTGCCCGTGACCTTGACCGAGATCTTCTTGCCCGCGAGCGTGGCACTGAGCTTGAGGGTCTTCTTCGTGGCCTTCGAAATGGTCTTGCCGTTCGCGTACCACTTGTAGGTGAAGGTCGTGCCCTTCGTCCACGTGCCGGTCTTGGCGGTCAGTGTCTTGGTCACCTGACGCGTACCCGAGATCGTCGGCGTCGACGTCTTCAGCTTGTGCGGTGCCGCCGCGATGACGATACCCGCCGTCGCCGACGCGGACTGTGCGGTCGGTGTAGCTGCGTACGACACCGTGGGCGCCGCGAGAGCGATCATCGATGCCACCAGCATTCCCGTCAGCGCAACCCCGATGGTGCGCGCGCGCGTGAAGGTCCCCACTTTTCCCCGTTCCCCAGAATGGTGGCCGAGACAGTCTCGGCCCTGTCGTCGATTCTGTCAGAAAGGAACCTGAGGCGGCGGTCAGAGCTTCTCGATCGGCGCGATCTTCACGAGCAGCTTCTTGGCCCCCGCGGTATCGAAGCGCACGTGCGCGACGCGCTTCGCGCCCTCCCCCGTGATCGCGTCGACGATGCCCTCGCCGAAGTCCTCATGACGGATGCGGTCGCCGCTGGCGAGCTCCATATCGCCGTTGTCGCGCACCTTGGCCGGGATGCGGTTCGGGAACTTCTCCATCGCCGTCGACTTCGGCTTGAGCGCCGGTTCGTCGCGACGGCCCCAACCCGAACCCGGCCGCCGGGTGTTGAGCGCCCGCGACTGGGTGCCGCCGCGCGAGTTCACATCTCCCGGTGACTGTCGCCAGTCGACGAGCTCGAGAGGAATCTCCTGCAGGAAGCGGCTGGGCATGGCGACCGACACCTCGCCGAACTGCGCGCGCGTCATCGCCAGCGTCAGATACAGCCGCTGGCGTGCACGAGTGACCCCGACATAGAAGAGGCGTCGTTCCTCACTGGGTCCGCCCGGCTCGCCGGCTGAGATACGGTGCGGCAGCAGGTCTTCTTCGACGCCGGTGAGGAACACCGTGTCGTACTCGAGCCCCTTGGCGGTGTGCAGCGTCATGAGCGACACGGTGCCGGTCGCGTCGTCGAGGTCGTCGGCGTCGGAGACCAGTGCCACCTCGGTGAGGAAGTCGAGGATCGTGCCCTCGGGGTTGTTGCGGGCGAACTCGCGCGCGACCGCGACAAGCTCGTCGATGTTCTCGAGCCGCGCCTCATCTTGCGGGTCGCGACTGGCGCGCAGTGCATCGCGGTACCCGCTCTTGTCGAGGAGCACGCCGAGCCCCTCGGCCACGGCCGTGGGCGAAGCTATCTCGCCGGACGAGGGCAGCATGATCTCGGATGCCTCGGCCAAGACGGCATCCAATCGGGTCACCGCCGTCTGCAGCTTGGGGCCCAGCCCCAGCGCCGACGCGTTGCCGAGCGCATCGCGGAACGTGATGCCCTCTTCGGCCGCGTACCGCGCGATGGTCTCGACCGTCACATCGCCGATGCCGCGCTTGGGCTTGTTGACGATGCGGCGCAGGGACATCTCGTCGGCGGGGTTCGCGACCGCGGTCAGGTAGGCCAGGGCGTCTTTGATCTCGGCGCGCTCGTAGAACCGCGTGCCGCCCATGATCTTGTACGGGATGGCGGCGCGGATGAAGATCTCTTCCAGCGCACGCGACTGCGAGTTGGTGCGGTAGAACACCGCCATCTGCCCGTACGGCATGCCGCCGCGGCGTAGCACCTCGATCTCGTCGGCGACGAACTGCGCCTCGTCGTGCTGCGAGTAGCCGGTGTAGCCGACGATCTTCTCGCCCTCGCCGACGTCGGTCCACAGCTTCTTGTCTTTGCGGTCGAAGTTGTGGCTGATCACCGCGTTGGCCGCAGAGAGGATGTTCTGCGTCGAGCGGTAGTTCTGCTCGAGCAGCACGACCTTCGCGCCCGGGTAGTCACGCTCGAACTCCGTGATGTTGCGGATGTCGGCACCACGGAACGCGTAGATCGACTGGTCGGAGTCGCCGACCACCGTCAGCGACGCGGGCTCGAGCTCGGGCGCGTGCTCAGGCTCGAAGATCATCATGCCGCCCGCGGCATATGGCTCGGCGGCCTTGCCGACGACGGGCCGTGTGAGCTCGTGGATGAGCGCGTACTGAGCGTGGTTCGTGTCTTGATACTCGTCGACGAGGATGTGCCGGAACCGGCGCCGGTACACGTCGGCGATGTGCGGGAACGCCCGGAACAGATACACCGTCTGCCCGATGAGGTCGTCGAAGTCGAACGCGTTGGCCTTCTGCAGTGCGCGCTGGTAGTCGCCGAAGACCTCGACGAACTTGCGCTCGGCGGGGTCGGACATGTTGGCATCGCGCGCGTAGGCGTCGGCATCGACGAGCTCGTTCTTCGACTTCGAAATGCGGCTCTGCACCGACGCGGGCGTGAGCCCGAACGCGTCGGCCTCGTGCTCTTTGACGAGGCGCTTGATGAGGGCGCGCGAGTCACCGGAGTCGTAGATCGTGAACGCCTTGGTGAACCCGAACTGCTCGGCCTCACGCCGCAGGATGCGGACGCACGCCGAGTGGAACGTCGAGATCCACATGCCCTGCGCGTGCTGCCCGACCAGCTGCTCGACGCGCTCGCGCATCTCGCCGGCGGCCTTGTTGGTGAACGTGATCGCGAGGATCTGGCTCGGCCAGGCCTCTTTGTTGCGCAGCAGCGAGGCGATGCGATGCGTGAGCACCCGCGTCTTGCCCGAGCCGGCCCCGGCGACGATGAGAAGGGCGCGGCCGCGGTACACGACGGCCTCGCGCTGCTGGGGGTTCAGTCCCTGCAGGAGGTCTTCATCGGGGCGGCCGGCGGCGGGGGAACCCCCGCCGAGGACGATGGGCGTGGAGGCGTCTGTCATGTCCCCTCGAGTCTAGGCGCGGGCGCCGACACCGTCCGTGTCAGAGGTGCGCGCTACCGTTCCGGCATGGATGCACGCATCACCTTCATCACGCTGCCCGTGGCCGACATCGCGACGTCGCGCCGCTTCTACGTCGACGGCCTCGGGTGGCAGCCCGCGTTCGAGGCACCAGGCGGGGTCATCTTCTTCCGGGTGGGGCCCACGGTCATGCTGTCGCTGTGGAACCGGGCCGAGTTCGAAGACGAGGTGGGTCCGCTGTCGTCGGCCGGCGGCATCCCGCCCCTGACCCTCTCGCACAACATGCCCGACATCGCGGGCGTCGATGAAGTGCTGAGGGATGCCGCGGCCGCCGGCGCGCAGATCGTCAAGCCCGCGCGGCACCGCGAGTGGGGCGGCTATTCGGGGTACTTCGCAGACCCCGACGGCTTCCGCTGGGAGATAGCGTTCAATCCGCAGCCGCTGGGCGCCGAGCTCATGCGGGCCGCCGGGCTGGTGTGATGAGGCGGCTCAGAGCGCTGCGACGCGATCGCGCGACGGCCGCGCCAGCACCGCGCCGACCACGGTCACGATCACCCCGACCGCCACCAGCCACCAGGCAGCGGCATCCGACACCGTCATCGGTCCCGGGATCTGGAGGAACCGCGCGAGCGACCACGGCAGCGGTTCGAGCTGGGCGTTCCAGACGGTGAGAGCGTGACGCACGCCGACGAGGGCGATGATCAGCGCGGGCACCGTGAGACCGGCGCCGATCGCGGCCAGAACACCCCCGGTCGCGCGCCGCTTGCCGAGCTGCACGCTCAGCGCCCATCCGGCGGCAACGAACGCCCACACGAAGAGGGCGAACGCGAACGCGATGTAGAGGGCGCGCAGCGTCGGGCTCGTCCAGAACACCGACCACGATCCGCCCGGGCCGGCGAAGGACAGGCCGATGAGGGTGACGATGCAGCGGAGGATCACGACACCGCCGACCGCGGCGATGACCGGCCACGGCGAGCGTCGGCCGACCACGAGCCGCAGCACGAGTGCGAACAGGGTCCAGGCCCCGATCACGACCGCGAGGTGCACCCCGCCGAAGAACGAGGTCTGCACCGCGCGGGTGGCCACCAGCAGCGCCACCGGGATGATGAACAGCAGCCAGCGGTCAAGCGCAAGCATGCCGAGCGTCGACTCGCGTGCCCGCCACGGACGTGTGCTGGCCAGCCACGTCGCTCGCGCGGCGGCCGCGCCGGGACGCCGCACCAGACGTGTGCGCGCCGAGAGGATGCCGATGACCACCCACGCGAGCGCGAGCGCGAGCAGCACGCGGGCGAACCACGCCATGACGAGGTCGCGTTCGGCGATCGGCGCGGGTGCGGTGTGGGCGAGCCCCTGGGCGCGCTCGGCGACGACGACGGCCCCGGAATGAGAATCGCCGGCCGGGTCGAAACCCGTACCGGCGATGTCTGCAGAAGAGAGGATGTCGAGCCACGCGGCCATGTCGCGGTGCTCGACGGTGACGTGGCGGATGCCGATGCCGCCGTTCTCGGGCACGGCGGCGGCGAGCGCCGTCGACGATCCGGTCGCGCGGGAGGTGGATGCCGCTGTCGAGAGCAGTACGGCGAGCCCCACACCGATCGCGAGGAGGGCGACCGCGACGACGACCGCAAGAATGCCCCGTCGCCCCGCCGTCGTCATGGATCGATTTTAGCTATCCGCGTGGGCGCTTCCTGACCACGAGCCGAACACCCATGAGGCGGCCCCGAGACCTATCCTGGGAGCGGACGAAGGAGCCGATGATGAGAGCACGCGCCACAGCCCTCAGCCTGGGCCTCGCTCTGCTGGCCCTGACCGGATGTTCGGGAGGCTCCATGGCTGAACCGTCGCAGTCGCCGTCGGGCCCGGTGTCCCTTCCTCCTCACGGCGTGGTCACGCCGTCGTCGTCACCCATGGGCACGCCGGCAGACGTGCCGGCGGCCAAGTGGGACGCCATCGCGCACGACCTCGCCGACCGCGGCGTGACGGGGACGCCGACACTCGTGTCGTCGGAGGCCGTCACCTGGAACAACGGCGCGCTCGGGTGCCCGCAGCCAGGCGGCACGTACACGCAGGCGCTGATCAACGGCATGCGCGTGGTCGTCTCGGTCGACGGCAAGACATACGATTATCGCTTCGGCGCCGGCGACGCGGCGAAGCTGTGCGTGCCGGGCGTGCACGGCTGAGCGCATTCCCACCGACGTCACACGGCGTCACCGCAGGTCATGCGATGACACCGCGGTTCATGCGGTGTCACGGGGCGTGCGGATCGCCGCGACGCGTGCCTAACCTGGGCGCATCGCGACGATCCGGGTGGTCCCGGGCGCCGGTTCATACCCGGTCGTGTTGCGGGTTCGACTCCCGCCGTCGCGTCGAGTCCATCCGTTGATCTGAGAGACGAGTGGATGCCGGTGGCTAGGCTGGCGGCATCCACCACCGTCCCCCGGGGAAGAAGGCACGCATGAGCTGGACCGAGCGTCTGGGATCGATCGGAGTCTGGCGCGGCGTCAGCGTCGTCGACCCTGCGCTCGCGCAGACGATCGAGAGCCTGGGATATGGAACGCTCTGGCTGGGCGGCTCGCCCGGTGCAGACCTGCGCGCGGCGGAGGAGATCCTCGACGCGACGACGACGCTCGTCGTCGCCACCGGCATCGTCAACATCTGGAAGGCCGACGCCACCGAACTCGCGCAGTCGTATCAGCGCGTCACGGCGAAGCATCCGGGCCGTCTGATTCTCGGTATCGGGTCGGGCCATCGTGAAGCGACGCCCGAGCGCGTGCGCCCGCTGGCGGCGATGGCGCACTACCTCGATGTGCTCGACGAGGGCGGAGTGCCGATCGGCGATCGCGTCGTGTCGGCGCTCGGCCCCAAGATGCTCGAGCTCGCGGCCGAGCGCAGCGGCGGCACGCACCCGTACCTCACCGTACCGGCCCAGACCCGAGAGATGCGCGAGGAGCTCGGCGCGGGGCCGCTGATCGCTCCCGAGCAGACGGTCGTACTCGACGACGACGCGGCGTCGGCGCGCGAGACGGCGCGGGACTTCCTCGGGCGATACCTGCAGATGAGCAACTACACGACCAGCATGCGCCGTGGCGGATTCACCGACACCGACATCGCCGACGGTGGCAGCGACGCGCTGATCGACGGGATCGTCGCGCACGGCACGGAGCAGGCTCTGTCGGCGGCGGTCGACGCGCACCTCGACGCGGGCGCGGATCACGTGTGCATCCAGGTGCTGCCGGTCGCCGGCGACATCGTCCCGACCCTGCGCGCGGTGATGGCTGCGCGCGGCTGATAGGAGAGCCCGCCTCTACGCGTCAGCCGGCGCGGCGGAACTTCCCCAGAAATCCTCCAGCCGCGCCGGCAGGGCCATGCCCTGCGCGCGTCCGGCGTGGGCTGCGGGCACCCGCAGCGTGAAGTCCGTGGGGTTTGCGAACAGGTGCGCATCCTCGGCATCGGGCGCGATCACTTCGACCCGGCTGCCACCCGCGCGCAGCGCCGCGACCTGGGTCGCCAGGCTCAGACCCCATTCTTCGGGGTACCGCGACATCCCGCCCAGCGGCGACAACACGAGAACCCTCTCGTAGCCCGCCGCAAGGTCGGCGTTCTCGGCGAACGAGCGATACCCGCCGTCGATGTAGCGACCGTCGCCGATGGCGTAGGCGAACGCGCCGCCCGCACAGCTCGCGGCGACGGCATCCACGAGGTCGACGCCGCTGTCGCGCTCGAACGTCACCGGCTCACCCGTGCGCGCATCGACCGCGGTGATCAGCATCCGTCGATCGGGCCAGCGTGCACCGCCCAGCCGGGCGGCCACCGTCTCGCTCCAGCGCGCCGACCGTGCGGCATCCCCTCCCGCATCCGTTCCGTCATCGGCGGCGAGCGCCGCGGCGCCCATGCGACGCCGCATGTCTGCGGCATCCGCCGACGATGCGATCACCGCCTGGAATGCGGCCAGATGATCGGTCATCGGCGGCCGCGGCCCGGCCTGCGACCGACCCGACGGCCGCGCAGAACCCGAACCAGAACCGGAACCGGCGATCGCGGCCGCATACAGTTCTGCGGGCGCCGCGGCGGTGAACTGGGCGGCGGCCGTCGAGCCGGCGGACGTGCCGATCGTGAGATCGGCGTCGAGCACGTCGAGTCCGGCCTCGGCGAGACCCGCGACGACGCCGACGAGCCAGGCGTTACCGGTGGCGCCGCCCCCGCCGAAGACGAGCGCACGGCCGGCGAGCGGAACCGTCGCCGGCAGAACAGCGTGTGGCAGAGAAGAACTCACGATCACGCGAATGTATCAGGGGCGCAGCGTGTGGGAGCATGCAGAGGATGGACGACGACGACCTCGAAGAACTGCGGATGCTGCGCGCCCGTGCCTACGGGCCGTCCGCCGACATCCACGGTGATCCCACCGCGCTGCAGCGGCTGCACGAGCTCGAGGCCGCCGCGCGCGCAAGCGCCGCACGGCCAGACACCGCGCGACCCGACGCCACACGCGACGACACGGCACCGGGCACCCCGACCGCACCCGGCCTCCTTCCCCCGCACCCCGGGCCGCCTCCCCCGCTGCCCGCCGATCTCCGGGGCGCCCCCGCGGCCCCGCGCACGAGACTCGCCGAGCCCACCGTGACCGTCGCGGGCGCCGCGACCGCAGCTTCCCGCCCTCCCGCCGCACCGCGCCGCTGGTACCTCTCCCGCGGCTTTGCCGTGCTGTGGCTCGTCTCGCTCGTCGCCGTCGCGGGGGTCGCTGCGGGCGTGACGTTCGCGGCCACCTGGATCGCGCCGATCACGAGCCACGCGGACGCGCGCCAGATCGCGGCGCTCGATCCCGACCCGGACTTCCCCTGGCCGTCGTTCATGGCCGACTCTCACGAGGATGCCAGCGCGTTCACCTTCCACGGGATCTCGATCGTCGCCATGGACGGCAATAACGTCGGGGCCCAGTCGAAGAACGCGACGTGCCTGCTCGCCTACGTCGCCGATGACGTCACCGATGACGGAAGCCTCGACGGCAACATCTGGTCAGGCTGCGGCGCCGGCGGCTTCCCGCCCACCGTCCAGTTCACCGTCGATGAGACCACACCGCCCGAGCTCCACGACGCCGTCGGCGACGGCGTCTCACTGCAGTTCGTCTACGACGGCACGCACCTCGGCGTCTTCATCGACGGCGTCATCGCGGCCGCACCGTCAGCGACTGACTGACGGTTCCGAGCGGACCTGCGTCGTCGTGCACGATCGTGTGCGTGAGCCCGAGCCCGCTCGGGCCGAAGCTCACCGTCGTGTCCGCAGCGAACCATTCCCCTTCGGGCGCGCGCAGCAGATGCGCGGTCAGATCGACGTTCGGAAAGTGCACGAGCTCCGGCGCGGCGCGCACGGTCAGGCCGTTGAAGATGTCGACCATCCCCAGCAGCCGCGCCGTCGCACTGACCTCTTCGCCTGCGAGCACCGGCACGAGCGGGCGCATCCACGCCCACGCGCGCCCCGGCACGACCTGATGGCGCAGAGTCTCCACGGTCGTGACGAAGCGCCCCGGCCAGACCTCGGAGGTGTCCCACTGCGCAAGATCGTCACGCCTGGGCGGCGCCGGCAGCGCCGAACCTGCCAGCACAGAGGTGTCGACGGTCTTCAGGAACCATCCGCGCCCGATCACGGCGGGCCGTCCGTCATGACTGAGCACGGCCTCCACCAGCTCGATCGTTCGGCCCGGTCGCACGACCCGCGTCGTCAATTCGACGACGTCGATCGGCATGACCCCGAGGATGTCGAAGGCGACCCGCGACAGCTGCAGCGGCGCGTCGGTCCGCGACGCGTGGTCGCGTTCCATCGCATGCACGATGAGCCCGAGCGACGGGGCGACGTGCTGCTCTTCCTCATTCCACGCACCCTGCACGTGCATCGTCGCGCGGAACGTCGTCGGCCCGAGCCGCTCGAAGTACGCGTTCATGCGGTGAACACCGCCCGCGCCAGATCGGGGTGGTCGGCGAACACCCCGTCCAGACCGGTGTCGCGCAGCATCGCCCACTCTCCGACGTAGTCACCGAACGCCGCCTTGCCGCCGCCGCGCCGGTACCGCCGCGCGAGGAACGTATTCTCCGGACGGCATGTCCACGCGAACACCGACAGCCCGCGCGCGTGCGCGTCGTCGACGAGCGTGCCCGGCCCGGCAGCACCCGTGAGGAACGCCTTGTCGACGCTGATGCCGTCGACCCGCCCGACGAGCGAGTCGAGTCCGGGCGGCGATGCCGTCCACGCATAGCTCGGCGCATCGGGCCCCTGCGCGAGCGCCAGGTCCATCGGCGTGCCCGTGGACTCGAGCAGATAGACGTACTGCCCGACCACTCCCCGCTGACGCACCTGCGCGAGGGCCGTCGATTCGAACGACTCGATGACAAGAGGGTGGATGCCGTCGGCCCAGCCGGCCGCTGTCAGCTCTGCCGCCACGAGCCGGGGCAGATCCCAACCGATGCTCGCGAAGTAGAGGGCGTGCTTGAGCTCGACCACCACGCCGCGGCCCGCCGCGGCCGCCAGATCGAGCACATCACACAGTCGCAGCATGGGCTCCTGCCCGTCGTACGCGGTGTTGTCCGGGCGCAGCTTCGGCAGGCGCTCGCGGCAGCGCAGGGTCGCGAGCTCGTCCCATGTGAAGTCCTCGGTGAACCAACCGGTGAGCTCGTACTCCGCGAACCTCTTGGTCACGCGGCGCGAGGCGAACTCGGGGCGATCTGCCACATCGGTCGTCGTCGAGATCTCGTTCTCGTGTCGCACGACCAGCACCCCGTCTTTGCTGACCACGACGTCGGGCTCGACGGCATCCACCCCCTGCGCCAGTGCGAGTTCATAGGACGAACGCGTGTGCTCGGGCTGGTATCCGGGTGCACCGCGGTGCCCGATGACGAGAGTGCTCACGGCCCCAGGCTACGCATCGCGCCTTGGTCTCGCTCTGAGCGGAATCACAGTCCCGGACTGCACGGTTCGAAGGGTTGCCCGTTATCGTTGAACAACAGCAGATTGCTGCCCACAGATTCGGAGAGTGCGAGCATGCCCTCGGCAAACCCCGCTTTCAACAACCCGGCCTTCCAGGACCAGAGCGCGGTCCGGACGTATCCCGGCGGCGCGCAGGCCGCGAACATCGGCGGCCAGGCTCAGAGCGCCGCCGCTGCGCAGCAGGCCCAGGCGGCGTCGGTCAACGCCCATCTTGAGGGGCAGTTCGCCGCGCCTTCTGCGGGCGCGGTCGAGACCGACCGGATGACGGTCGAAGACACCGTGCTGAAGACCCTCGCCCTGTTCGGGGTGCTCGTGGTCATGGCGGTCGTCGGCTGGGTCTGGTCGATGTCGACCGTGACCGTCGCGAACCCGTCGCCGACCATGGTCCCGTGGATCGTCGGTCTGCTCGGCGGGTTCGTGCTGGCGATGGTCGTGTCGTTCTCGAAGAAGGTGCGCCCCGCGCTGATCTTCGGCTATGCCGCCTTCGAAGGCCTGTTCATCGGTGCGATCTCGGCCTTCTTCGAGGTCATCTGGCCCGGCATCGTCATGCAGGCGACGCTGGCCACGCTCGCGGTCGTCGGCGTGACCCTCGCTCTGTTCGCGAGCGGCAAGATCCGCGCCTCCAAGCGCGCGACGAAGATCTGGATGATCGCGATCATCGGCTACATGGTCTTCCAGTTGGTCAACATCGTCCTGATGTGGACCGGCGTGCTCAGCGCTGCAGACACCTTCGGTCTCTACAGCGTGAAGATCGCCGGCATCCCGCTGGGACTCATCATCGGCGTCTTCGTGGTCATCATGGCCGCGTACTCGCTGGTGCAGGACTTCGACTTCATCCAGCAGGGTGTGCGCAACCGCGCGCCCCGCAAGTACGGCTGGCTCGGCGGCTTCGGCATCATGGTCACTGTCGTCTGGCTCTACATCGAGATCCTGCGGATCATCGCCATCGCACGCAGCAACTGACGCTGCCGGTTCGCGAAGGGGATCGCCCACTCGGGCGGTCCCCTTCGTCGTTCGCGCAAGCCCCTGGCCGCGGCATCCCGACCCCACTACGGTGGCGAACATGGCCGCGAAAGACGAGACCCACCTCGACGTCGAGGGAACCGACGTGCGCATCTCGCACCCCGACAAGGTGGTGTTTCCCGAGCCGGGCGTGACCAAGCTCGACCTGGTGAAGTACTACCTCGCCGTCGCCGACGGAGCCCTGCGGGGCGCTGCAGGCCGTCCACTCGTGCTCAAGCGCTTCGTGAAGGGCATCGACGCTGAGCCGTTCTTCCAGAAACGGGTGCCCGAGAACCATCCGCCGTACATCGACACGGCGACGCTGCGCTATGCATCGGGCACGTCGGCCGAAGAGACGGTGATCCGGGATGCCGCGGGCCTGGCCTGGATCGTGAATCTCGGATGCCTCGACCTGAACCCCCATGCTGTGCGCGCGGAGGATCTGGACCACCCCGACGAGTTGCGCATCGACCTCGACCCGATGCCGGGTGTCGACTGGTCGCAGATCGTGGATGCCGCCTTCGTCGCACGCGACGTGCTCGACGACCACGGCCTTGTCGGCTGGCTGAAGACGAGCGGCTCGCGCGGCATCCACATCCTGGTGCGCATCCGGCCGGAGTGGGAGTTCGCCGACGTGCGGCTCGCGGCCGAGTCGCTTGCGCGCGAGGTCGCGGCGCGCGCGCCCGGTCTCGCCACCGCGCAGTGGTGGAAGGAGGAGCGCGGCGAGGCCGTGTTCGTCGACTTCAACCAGAACGCGAAGGATCGCACCGTGGCATCCGCCTACTCGGTGCGCGCGCTGCCCGACGCGCGCGTCTCGACGCCGCTCGCATGGGACGAGCTGCGCACGTGCCGCCCCGACGCCTTCACGGTGCGCACCGTGCCGCAGCGCTTCGCCGAGCAGGGCGATCCGCACGAGGGCATCGATGACGCCGCGGGCTCCCTCGACGCCCTGCTGCAGCTGGCCGAGAAGCTTGGCCCGGCCGAGAAGCCGCCGCGCGGCGCGGGCCGCCGCGCGTCGACCATGCCGCTCATCGAGATCGCGCGCACGAAGACCAAGCCCGAGGCCGAAGCCGCGCTCGAGCGGTGGAAGGCGGCGCACACGGACGTGGCGGGGATGCTGCATCCTGCCGACGTGCTCGTCGACGGCATGCGCGGCTCGAGCTCGCTCTGGTACCGGGTGCGGATCAACCTGCAGCACGTGCCCGAGGCAGAGCGCCCGGCGCCCGAGCCGCTGCTCGCGGACTACGATCCGTGGGCCGGGCGGAGGTGAGGCGCGCTCCGCTCGCCCCGAGCAGCCGGGCCCGATCCGCTCGCCCCGCTCCGCTCTGAGCGGAACCATGTGCGCCCGCGACGCGGTGCGGCCTATCGTGAGCCCATGGCCGAGATCATCCCGTTGCGCCCCGCGCCGAAGCGGCGCCCCCGCCCCGAACCGCTGTGGCGTGAAGCCGTCGGTGACGTGCTGCGCCGCACCCGGCACGAGCGTGGCGAGCGTCTCGCCGACACCGCCCAGCGCTCGGGTGTCTCACCGCAATACCTGTCCGAGATCGAGCGCGGACTCAAAGATCCCTCCAGCGAGATGCTCGCCGCTGTCGCGGGCGCGCTCGACCTCACGCTCATCGATCTGGCCTCCGCCGTCGCCGGTGATGTGCAGCGCCAGCAGCGCCGCGGCGCGTACCTGCTCGCGGCCTAGTCGCGAACGCCGTGCAGAACGCGGTCGGCGAGACCATACGCGACGGCATCGGACGCCGTGAAAAACCGGTCGCGATCCGTGTCGGCACGCAGCCGCGCGGCGTCCTGCCCCGTATGCGCGGCGAGAATCTGCTCGACGTCGCCACGCACCCGCACCAGCTCATCGGCCTGCACGATCAGGTCGGGGATCGCCCCCTGCCCCTGCCCGGCCGGCTGATGCAGCACCACGCGGGCATGCGGCAGCACCGCGCGCTTGCCATGCGCGCCGGCGGCGAGCATGACCGCGCCCACGCCGACCGCCTGCCCGATGCAGGTCGTCGCGACATCCGGACGCACGTGCCGCATGGTGTCGTAGACCGCAAGCATGGCCGACGGATCTCCACCCTCGCTGTTGATGTAGAGCTGGATGTCGCGGTCCGCGCTCTCCGAGTCGAGGTGCAGCAGCTGCGCGATCAGCACGTTCGCGACACCCGCGTCGATCGCGGTGCCCAGGTACACGATCCTTTCGCTGAGCAGGTGCGAGTAGACGTCCATGATCCGGTCGCCGCGCGGGTTCTGTGCGATGACGTTCGGGATGCTGTAGCCGCCGCTCATGCTGCGACCCCCTCGGCCGAGATGCCCACCGGTCGGCGCCGACGCGGCACCACCTCCGCGAGATCACGCACTATCGCGTCGATGAAGCCGTACTCGCGCGCCTGCTCGGCGGTGTACCAGCGATCGTGCAGCGAGTCTTCGAAGACCCGCTCCGGGCTCTGCCCGGTGTCGTCGGCGATGAGGCCGAGCACGGTGTCGCGCAGGTGCCGCAGGTCGTCCGCCTGTGCCTCGACCTCGACCGCCGAGCCGCCGATGCCGCTCGAGCCCTGATGCATGAGGATGCGTGCGTGCGGCAGCGCCCGCCGTTTGCCCTTCGTGCCCGCCGACAACAGGAACTGCCCCGCGCTGCACGCCATGCCAAGCACGAGCGTGGCGACGTCATTAGGAATCATCCGCATGATGTCGCGGATAGCGAGCATCGCCGGAACCGATCCACCCGGTGAGTGGATCCACAGCGCGATGTCAGCGGTCTCGTCTTCGGCGGCGAGCGCCAGCAGCTGGGTGGCCAGCAGTGTGCCGTTGTCGTCGTCCAACGCCCCGTCGAGCACGAGCACGCGCTGCGCGTACAGCTCTCGCCGGGCCGCCTCCCCGAACGCGGGGGCCTTCGTCTCTTCAGTCATGCCCTCAGCCTGCGCGGCCCGGGCCGGGACGCGGGTGCTGCTCTGCCGTCGGCAGATCCGCCGTGGGCAGATCCGCCGTGGGCAGCGCCGCCGTGGGCAGCGCCCTCGCCGCGCCCACCCTCAATCTCGCGAGGTCGCACCACATCTCGCGAGGTCGCACCAGATCTCGCGAGGTCGCATCGGCTGCGGCATCCACCGCCGTTCGTCTCGCAGGACAGAACTGTGATCCCGGGCGTGTTCCCCGGCGTGTCGGGGCCGGCCGATCAAAACAACCTGCGAGACGACCACACCGCTGACCGACGGCGAGAGGCGCGGTGTTTCAGTCCCGAGAGGCGCGCCGCGACGGAGCACGCACCGCGGCTGCCAGCGCCTCGACCAGCACCGGCCGAATCGCCGCCGGATCGAACCGGCGCGCAGCATCCCGCGCCGCGCGCGACAGCTCCCCCCGGCGCTGATCATCGCGCAGCAGCGCGACCACCGCATCGGCGAAGCCGGAGACGTCTCCCGGCTGGACGAGCACTCCCCCGTCGCCGATCACCTCACGCGGCCCGTACTTCGCGTCGAACGCGACCACCGGCAGGCCTCGCGCCAGCGCCTCGGCGATCGACAGCCCCTGCCCCTCGAACGCCGCCGTCGAGAGCATGAGCGCCGCGTCGTCGTATACGGCGTCCCGCTCGGTCGGCGTGATGCGACCGCGCAGCGTCACAACGTCACTGAGGCCCAGCGCGTCGATCCTCTCCTGCAGCTCGTCGCGCAGCGGCCCGTCGCCGTACACGTCGAGCGTCGCCTCAGGCACGGCAGCCTGCACGCGCGCGAACGCCTCGAGAGCCAGATCCACGCGCTTCTGCGCAGCCAATCGCCCCACCATCACGACGCGCACCGCAGAACGGGATGCCGCGGGCACCGGCTCAGCGCCGAGCGCGATCGGGTTGGGCACGACGAAGAACCCTTCGTCCGCGCCGAACCGCGCCGCGACATCGTCGCGCTGCGCCCGCGTCGGCCAGAGCACCGCGTCGTAGTCGTGTACGTGCTCGAGCCACCGCGCCCAGGGCGGCGCCAACGACGCGTCCGGGTCGTCGTGCGGCGCCGGCAGGTGCGAGTTGTGCACGGTGTGCACGAGCCGCGTGTGCGCATCACCCCAGCCCACGAGCAGCTCGCCGACCTGCCGCGCCTCGCAGATGACGACCACGAGACGCTCCGGGTCGTCCTGCCGCTGCTGTGCCACCACATGGTCGAGCCACACGCGATACAGCCCGCCGAACCCCGCGAGCACCCGGTCACCGCTCGGCGCGTGCACGACGACCGGCGCGGTCGTCAGGTGCCAGGCGGGGTTGTTCGGGATCACCGGCAGATCGACGAGCGGCCGGCCCGCGGCATCCCGCACCTCCCGGTACTCGACCGCGGGGTCGGCAGCGCCGGGCACCCCGGCCGCGAACAGCCACGCCGGATCGGCCTGCGCGTCGTCGAAGAGGTTGCGCCAGGCGGCTGCATCCATTCCATGCACGGCGAGCTCGTCGCGCCACTGCGCGTGGGTGGCGACGCCTCCCGCATCCAGAGTGAGGAGGAGTGGATGCCGCGCCCCGGCGTCGACCAGCTGGCGCACCCGCCACGGCACGGCGACGGCGAAGCCCCCGTCGAGCGCGGGCGCGACGCGACTCGCGAGTACGAGGTACGCCGCGTCGGGCAGCGTCACGCGGCGGCCTCGATGCGGAACACCGGAAACCCGGGGGCGATCTCGAGCAACCGTTCATCGGGCGATGAGGCGTCGACCCCCTCGAAGAAGCGGCCGACCTCCCACGCCCACGCCTTCAGGTACGCGCGCAGGATCGGCACCTTATCGGCATCGGCGAGCTCGCTGGCCGTGAACGCCTCGGCCCGCCGGCCCTTGCGCAGCTCGCCCGTACCCGCGGCGCGCAGGTTGCGCACCCACTGCGTCTGACCCCGCGGGGCGACCAGGTACCGTTCACCGCCGACGCGCAACGGGTTCACCGGAGTCGTGCGCCACTCGCCCGACGACCGACCGCGCACGGCCAGCACCCTGCTGCCGGCGACCGGAAGGCCGAGGCGCGTGAAGAAGCCGACGACGCCGTTGAAGACGGCGTCGGCGCCGGTGGGCTCGATGAAGCGGGAGGTCATCCGTCCATCCTGCCCGGATCGCGGCGCGCCGACTACTCCCACTCGATGGTTGCCGGTGGCTTGCTCGTCACGTCGAGCGTGACCCGGTTGATCTCGCGCACCTCGTTCGTGATGCGGTTCGAGATCTTCGCGAGCACGTCGTACGGCAGGCGCGTCCAGTCGGCGGTCATCGCATCTTCACTCGAGACCGGCCGCAGCACGATGGGGTGCCCATACGTGCGCCCGTCGCCCTGCACGCCCACCGAGTGCACGTCGGCCAGCAGCACCACCGGGCACTGCCAGATCTCGCCGTCCAGACCCGCCTTGGTGAGCTCTTCTCGGGCGATGGCGTCCGCCTCGCGCAGGATCTCGAGGCGGTCGCGGGTGACCTCGCCGATGATCCGGATGCCCAGCCCTGGACCCGGGAACGGCTGCCGCGAGACGATCGCCTCGGGAATGCCCAGCTCGCGCCCGATGGCGCGCACCTCGTCCTTGAAGAGCGTGCGCAGCGGCTCGATGAGCTCGAAGTCGAGGTCTTCGGGCAGGCCGCCCACGTTGTGGTGGCTCTTGATGTTCGCCGTGCCGGTGCCGCCGCCCGATTCGACGACGTCGGGATACAGCGTGCCCTGCACGAGGAACTTGATCGGCGCTCCGCCTGTGGCTGCGGCCTCCGCCACCAGCTCGCGCTGCACCTTCTCGAACGCGCGAATGAACTCGCGCCCGATGATCTTGCGCTTCTCCTCGGGGTCGGTGACGCCCTTGAGGTGCCCGAGGAACGTGTCCGCGGCATCCACCGTCACCAGACGCACGCCCGTGGAGGCGACGTAGTCGTGCTCGACCTGTTCACGCTCGCCCTTGCGCAGCAGTCCGTGGTCGACGAACACCGCGGTGAGCTGGTCGCCGATCGCCTTGTGCACCAGGGCCGTCGACACGGCCGAGTCGACCCCGCCCGACAGCGCCGAGATGACACGCGCGTCGCCGACCTGCGCGCGGATGCGCTCGACCTGCTCGGCGATGACGCTGTCGCTGTTCCAGTCGGCCGCGAGCTTCGCCGCCTTGTGCAGGAAGTTCTCGATGACCTCCTGACCGTGGTCGGAGTGCTTGACCTCGGGGTGCCACTGCACGCCGTACAGGCACTTCGCGTCGTTGCCGAACGCCGCCACCGGGGTTGCGGTCGTCGAGGCGAGCACGGTGAAGCCCTCGGGCGCGGCGGCGACCTGGTCGCCGTGACTCATCCACACGTTCTGATCGGCCGGCTGGCCGCCCAGCAGCACGCCGCCGTCGCCGGTCAGCGCCGCATCGGTCGCACCGTACTCGCGCAGGCCCGTGTTCGCGACCTCGCCGCCGAGGGTCTTGGCCATCACCTGGAAGCCGTAGCAGATGCCCAGCGTCGGCAGCCCGAGGTCGAACACGCCCGGATCGAGCTGCGGCGCGCCCTCTTCGTACACCGACGACGGCCCGCCGGACAGGATGAGCGCCACAGGATTGCGCGCGGCGATCTCGGCGGCCGAGGCCGTGTGCGGCACGATCTCGCTGTACACGCCCGCTTCGCGGACACGTCGTGCGATCAGCTGCGCATACTGCGCGCCGAAGTCGACGACGAGAACCGGGCGCTGCGAGGTCTCTGTGTTGGCGGTCACCGGGCTCCTTCAGAGGCGGGGGTGGACGGATCGGATGCCGCGGCCGACGCCTCGCGGTCGGCGAGGTAGCGCTTCACATCGCGCGCGACGATGCCCTCCATGATGAAGGACAGGAACGGGACGACACCACCGGCGGCGAGCATGATGAAGCGCCCGAACGGCCAGCGCATCAGGCTCCACAGGCGGAAGCAGCTGAACAGGTATACGACGTAGAACCAGCCGTGCACGATCAGGATGGCCATCGACAGGTTGACGCCGTCGCCGGTCGAGACGAGCCCGTCGGGGCCGTCCACGACGTCGGCGAACCAGAGGAAGCCGCCTGAGCCGCCGAGGAACAGCTCGAGGCGGATCGGCGTGTACTTGAAGATCATCTCGGCGACCAGCAGCAGCAGGAACGTACCGGTGATGACCGAGCAGATCTGGTAGAACTTCAGGGCACCGCGGATGGCCGGGAAGGTCGCCAGCTTCGGGGCGAGGGGCATGGGTCCATCCTACCCGGGGCTCTCCGCGGGGTTCCCTGACAGCGCAGGCGAGGATCGGGTGGGATGCGGCAGCCGCACCCCGCCCGATCGTCACCGCGTCAGCGGATCACCGCGTGACAGCCGCCGTGCCCGGGACCGCCGTGCCCGGGGCCACCGTGGCCGGGCGTGCCGTGACC
>Ga0180219_1000679_pt1 | contig 25249 bp, 26 predicted proteins | sample eDN3rd30CBELigMG_FD_151338 | JGI IMG/M metagenome (GOLD analysis project Ga0180219, IMG submission 151338) | Enriched Miracle-Growth compost microbial communities from Emeryville, California, USA - eDNA 3rd pass 30_C BE-Lig MG (version 2)... ... | reverse complement strand
AGTTTCAGATAGTTATGCCATAAATATCATTCTTTGCACAGGCTCGGCGATTTAGACGCAAAAACTTGCAAATAGCTGTTGAACATATGCATTTTCTGGCTATATTCGCGCCGCACCCGCTAGTTGGCGATTAACCAGCGCCTGTTTCGAAAAGCGGTGTCACGTTTGCAGTCAGTTTTCACCGTGAGACACGGTTTCCCGACAGCAAGGCAGACGGAGAGGTGGCCGAGTGGTTGAAGGCGCACGCCTGGAACGCGTGTATACGGGAAACCGTATCGAGGGTTCGAATCCCTCTCTCTCCGCCATCTCCACCACAAAGGTGATTTTCTCAATAATTACAGTACATTAGTTGAACGCCTCAGAACTATTTCGCCCAACTATTTCGCCCAATTATTTCACCCTCAGCACTAGTGTTCAGGCACAGGCGTTCATGTGCATCTCAAGTAGCGCCTCTGGATAAGCCCGGACGAACTTCACACCCAGTCCCTTAAGCGCCTCCGGGGCTTCAACCATGGGCAACTCAAGTCCCAGCCTGTCGGCATAATGGCAGCACCATATCTCGCACTCGGCGAAGTGTTCATCGGTTAGCACCTCCTGCGGGGTCTCCGGGGCATAATCAATGTTGCTCATAAAGTAGCTAACGATAGTATCGTATCCATCCGGTACGTTCTCGCTGGTGTATTTATGGATTTCATTATTAATCATTTACGTCTCCATCACATTACGCCCAACATATTCCTCATTCATCGATAGATGTAAATGCGACATCATCAGAATAATTATCGATTATTAGGTCGATATCGACTACATACTTCTTTGAGCTTTCCAATAATCCCGAAACAACTTGCGTACCGATCCCATTAATTATGGTCGACAGCGACCTTGTGCACAAATTGTCACACGCATTCCCCGGGCAAAGCCCATCAGCTACACCGCTCCGGCAACGCCGCCTTAATCTCTTCCGCCTTGCCCGGTAACAGGTTCTCCAACGCTGCCCTTGTTCGGCAGAAGCTCCGGTTCAACCATTGTCCACCTTTGGCCTGATACTGAATGATCCACTGGATGCCGTGCTTACAGACAATGATCCGTGTCCCGCGATCCTTCTCTCCATAGTTCCATTTCAGGACATGCGGATAATCGTTGCTCGTTTCTGAGCGCCCCGGGCAAAGCCCATTAGCGTCTGAGCGATGTATATTCATCCTGTCGTCTCCTCGTAGGATGCTAATAATTAGTGTGTTTATTTTAAGCATGCTGAGAGGCGCACAAATTCCTCCGGGTAGGCTTCCCTATCCAGACTGCTCATGCGTCTCTCAACGGTGTTTCTGTGGATTTGAGCGCCCCTTGCGAGGCTATGAGGCTATGCGGCCTGTGGTGCTGGTCGAGGTCGGGAATGACCTACGAACGGTATCGACCGATATGTGCCCTTAGGTCCCGCCATCAGTTCGACCTTGGCCCATGTCCCGAGGTTACCGTTCTGCGCATAAACGGGGTTCCCTCGGTTGGTGATCACGGCGATCACATTCGAGTGGATGCCAAGGCGGCGGATAAGAAGACGGCAAAGGGCTGGCACCGGGTGTCGATCTGGACGACTGACGCGGTAGGTCTCCCCTTGGATAATGGTCGACGCCGCTGATTTACATTCCCAGTTGATCGCCACGATCTGCGGAGAGCCATCCTCAAGGATGCCGCCATCGTGATCCTGAGGTGCCTTCTGGATGAGCGCAAAGAATTCCCTGTCGCTCATCTTCCGGGCTTCGCCGATGCTCACTTGTATAGCTCCGGTTTCCGACGCATCTGGTCTTTCACCTTTGCCGCGTGTCGATGGATCGTTGTCCAATCACCTTTCAGAACGAGGCCATATAGAGCGCCATATTCCGATGGATCGATATGCTCCACCCACGTATCGAAGTTAAGACCAAGCGGTGCCATAATCTCCTGAGAGATGTGATTGACGTAACCAGCATACACGGCATCGACCTGACCCTCTGACAGGTTTGCTCCCTCCGGGATTTCGCCTGTCGCAGTGATATGATCGATGATGTCTTGTCGGACCTTCGTGTCAGGTACGTCTTCCTCCCACTTGTCGAGGGCCTCGCCATGGGCTTTCTCTAGTTTCTCTGTCGGTGAAAGTTCCGGTTCACCCCCGTCATCCTCAAGCGCCACCTCTGATAGAGGCTTTTCTGGGGCACCTGAGGTCAGCGTTTTCCCATGATTTCCTCACCAATCGAACGCGACACTGCGAAGTCTGGATCGAAGGTACGCCCCTCTGCCAGCACCGCGTTGAACACCTGCTGCTCCGTGAAGATACCCTGTCGCGTGTATTTCAGAGCGTCCTTGTACGGCACCTGAGTGCCACCGACGCTAATGATCATCTGCTCCACAGGCGGGACGGCCTGATAACGAACGACCTCCGACTGCATTGCCATGTTGATGCCCGAACGCTGATCATAGGTATCGTCGACATGCTGGGCGATCTGGATGCGATCTGCGTCAGCCTTGGCGATACGCTGTTCACGTGCATGACGATCTCGTGCCTGACCTAGGGTCTCACCTTCACGTGCACGGATGTGATCACCTCGGGCTGTTGCCTGAGCTTCGAGCTTACGGGCCTGCACCTGAGCGGCTGCTTCTTCCGTAGTTGTCGGTGCCGATGCTGCCAGACGGGCGAGTTCGTTTGCTGCTTCTGCGGTTACGCTTGGATATTGTGACATGATGTAGATATTTCCTTTGTTGGTTGTATGTCGAATTAAGATTTCACGCCAGAGCGGGTGAAGCCATATGCATTAGTGTTATGTTGTTTGGAGGGTTCTGTTCGGGTTCCACTATGGTCATGCTTTGGTCTAGCCTCTGGTGGACTTCCGGTTAGCTTATGCGGTGCGAAGACTGTCTTCGGATTGTGTATCTCAGAGAAGGCGAATGCTTCCATGATCCTGTCGATACTCAGGAATGCATAACCGTCATCAAGGTAGAGCCGCCGACAGGTCCATTCGATTTCACCTTCGGGGACACCGGACATTCGCGCTAGGTCGTCCCAGTCATACGCCTTACCGCTTTCGAGGATGTCACGAAGGAGAAACGCTAGTTGCTGCCGATGGGGACGGAGCGTGACAGCATTCACCGGAATTTCCCTATGCCTGATCTTTGCGCAAACGATCCGGCTTCTTTGGCTGTCATCCGCTGGGCTTCCTCAGGGGTATAGGCTTTCATAACGGCTTTCCAGACCCTCCGATAATTCGCTATGGTCGAGACGGCAAAGCCTGTCGCCCGTGCTAGATCGTCCTGACTGCCGATCCCCTTCTTGATCATGTCCCACGCCAATTCCCGGCGTTCGTTCTGGGAGAGCATCTGACCCCGGTCATTGAAATTGATACGGGCCTTGTTCTTGATGTAACCGCCTACTCGTTCCGAGCGAATGCCAGCGGGGTTCGTAAGTGGGGTCTTGCTGTTCGTTCCTTGTTTCATTCTCGATTGTCTCCTTTCTGTTCGTCGTTTCATCATGCTGCTCAAATCGAGGTACAAATTAAAAAAGCCCCGCAAATGCAGGGCCTTCAGGGGTCGTGTGTGAGCTGTAAGTGCGTAATTACGCAGCCTGAGGTCTAACCTATTGAAATCATTAGTCCCACCTCGGTATTCACCTCAAAATTCCTCATCGGCGTCAAGGTCAGCCTTAACTGCCACCTCGGCCTTCCTAATGACACCCGGAAGCAGCACTTCAGCATGGCCGTAAATCTTCTCCTTAAGCTCCTTGCTCTTGATCGCCCGCATGAGCGCCTTGAACTCCTTGAGCTTGATGACGGCTTCCTTGGCTAATTCCGCCTGTCGATACTTGCGCATGTCGAAGGGTTCCTCTTCGGTCATCCCCTCGGTGCCCTCTTCGGCGCTCATAAGTCTGTAAACAGAGGGGAAGTCTTTCTGCATCCAGACTGCCAATTGCTTATCTCCGACAATGCCCTGCAATTCCTTCGCCATCTGTCGAGCTGACTTGATCTTGTTCCTGCCGATCATCCCGGTCCTGTGCTCTCCGGCCTTGATGTACGCCCGGAACACTTCCCGCTTGTCCGCTCTGGTCAACCTAAGGCCGTGCGAGCGGTTCCCCTTAGCTGCTAGCCAGCGGTACCGGTTCGGGTCCGTCTCTGGCAATACGACGACATCCGCATAATCCCGTTCAAGCTCACGCATTGCGCGGAGTCTGTGCCACCCATCGATAAGAATGAAGCCCCGTTCGTCATCCTTCGGGTCCACCTGAACGACCGTCAAAGGCGGCAACTCGGTTCCTTGTCGCATGGCCTCGCGATATTCCTTAACGATCTCCGAATGAACACCTTTGGTCCTGATCTGGGTCATTGCATTTTGAACGATGCTATCCGTTCTCACGGACAGGTTGCGTGTTGTCTTCGTTGTGTCCATAGGCGCTCCTTAGGTTGGACTAGGGGTTATGTCGGGATGCATGATTTGCACTTTATGGAAAAACAGAGATAGAGAAGGACGCGCCTGAACATTCAAGCCGGGTGCTCTACTGGGCAACTGATTAGCTATATGATGGTCAGCAAGCTAACCAATCGGGCGCAAAACTGTTTCTCTGTGCCAGTGTGTACCCTAATAAATGTAAATCAGTACGGAGTGCTGCTGAGGCCCCTATTCGCGGCTGATGGGCTTTGCCCGGAGAGCGCCTAGCGGCTGAACGCTAGTGCTGAACGCTAGTGCTGAGCGCTAGTGCTGAGGACCCGATAAACCGTCGCCTTGGACAACCCAGTCTCAGCCATAATATCCTTGATCAGTTTCCCCTCGTCCCGCATTCGGGTGACCGTATCGATGACACTTTGGTCCACCTTAGCCTTCCTGCCGAACTTGACGCCGTCTTCCTTAGCCTTCGCGATACCATCCATCTGCCGTTCCTTCCTGATCTCCGTCTCGAACTCGGCAATCAAGGCGAGGACACCGAGAAGAAGTCTTCCCTCCTTGGTGCTGGTATCGACGCTCTGGTCTAGGACCTTGAACGTGACGCCCTTCGCTTCCAACTCTTCAACGATCTTGTGGAGGTCCGTTGCCGATCTCGCCAGACGGTCGATCTTGGTGACAACGAAGGTATCACCCTTGCGAACGAACCTGAGCGCTTCTTTCAATGCCGGACGCTTGCTGTCCTTGCCACTCTTCTTCTCTTCAAAGATGTGATCCGGTTCCACACCATGGGCGAGGACACGATCCCGTTGCACTTCAAGGTTCTGTCCGACAGTCGATACGCGGATATAAGCGACCAAGGCCATATGTCTTACAACTCCTAAGGGTTTCTGATAAACGCCTTATGAGACATAATTTGGGACACGTCAAGGGCGTATCTCACAGAGTATACTTTTTAGGACATCCCCCGCCCCCTGCCACAGACGCATAAATATCCTCAGGTGCAATCCATCGTCCAGCCTCAGCACCGCGCTGTGAACATGCTCTATGTCGATGCCAGAGGCTATCTATCGGCTGGACTGAGGTTGGATCGAGGGGTACACGGGGGTAACGTGATATCCTTCTCTATCAGATGAGGCGCTCAGATTTTTCCGTCAAATATTCGGAAGAAGAACAACACCACGTCCGCCAATGCGCCACGTCCGCAGACGCCATGACCGAACTGTTCGACTTCATGGGGAATAAGGTTCGCGTTGTGGTGATGACGAACGAGACGACCGCCGCGAAAGAGCCGTGGTTCGTGGCGAAGGACTTATGTGACTGCCTAATGCTGAAGCCAAACATCAAAAACGGTTCGTATCAGGATCACTACAGACGCCTTCCTTCCACGGACAGGAGATTGATTTCTGTACCTATGGTTTTCGGCCATAGGAACAACGCAAAGGTCACCGTCGTTACGGAAGCCGGTCTCTATAAGATAGTTATGCGCTCGAACAGCCCGGAAGCCGCCAAGTTCCAAGACTGGATCGCCCGTGATGTCCTCCCTGCAATCCGCAAAGACGGCCTCTCTTCTCCAAGATGGACATTCTTTACGCAAGGCTAGGGGTAGCGATGCTAATATCCCAAATCTCGTTACTCGATATATCGAGCAACAGCAGTCCGTTCCTCTCGATGATCTCAATTTCTTGTTCATCACCAAATCGGTAGCCCGTGTTGTTCAGTACGAATGTTTCAACAGAACCGCATATTTCAACAAAACCTCTTAAAAGATTAGGAATTTTGGAGCCACCACCTTCATTCTCAATCTGCATTAGGACGCGGCCCTTGTGGGGGCTTTGCACCCAACACGCGCTAACGATTGGTAGGTCGAGAATATGAATGCTCGCACTCTGTTTGGGGAAAAAAGCAATATATCTATCCATATATATGGGCTCCTCGTTGGCTTTGGTACAACATATAGTACCACAAGTCTTTCGAGTCGGCTACTTCCTTCCGCCTCACGACAAGGCGTCAGTAATTCATTGGCACTTTAACGGCCTCGACAACGGCCCTTCGTCTGTCCATGGCGGCCCCCTCCGTGTACACCCCAAACGTCATGCTCTTCTTCGCATCGGTATCGTGTCCGACAACATCGGCAATATCGGTCTCGGCAAACCCGGCATGTCTGGCCTTGGTGATGAATGTCCGTCTGAATGAATGGAAATTGACCAGTGAGCGGCGCTTGCCGTCGATAACCTCGGTGACACCTAATGCCTTCCTTCGTCGCCCGAAGGCCTTGCTCAGGGCATCTGGGGCATTGGGCATGTTTCGCGTCTCATGAAACAGCAACTCGCTGTCGTCCTTGCCTTCGCGTCTCCGGTCGATCATCTCCTGAAGCTGTGAATGGATCGGGAACCGGCGTACACCGGCCTCGGTCTTGGCCTTGCTCAAATCAAATATGCCACCCTTAGCGCCACCAACAGTCAACGTAACGATCTCTCCAAGGCGCATACCGGAGAGCGCCCCGATCATCGCTATTTCCTTCATCATGTCGTCATGCATCAAGCGTGAACCACGGGTGCCACTGAAGGCATCCCCATAAAGAACAAGCTTCAATTCGTTATCGGTGAATGCCCGTTCTTTTTCCTCGAGCCTCTTCCGGTCACCCTGTTTGCGCCTTTGTGGCTGCAATTGGTTCTTCCAAGGGTTACCCGAAAGCTCAGCATCGGTCAGCCCCCTATTGATGAGATAATCCCAGTAACCGACGATTGCCGATAGATGCTTCTGGGCTGTCTTCCGGTTCATCGGCTCCAGCTCTTCGGTGACATATTCCCCGGCAGTCTTCCGGGTGATGTCATCCGGCAATCGGTAACCCTTCGGCTCACACCATCGGGCAAACCTTCGGACCAACCCTTTCCATTCGCTGGTGGTCTTGTCGGAGAGCTTCGCGGCTTCCAGCCATTTATCGACGTGCTTGTCGACCGGGTCGCGTCCAAGCCATCCTTGGCGGAATGCCTGTCGCTCTTCCTCGGTACGCAGTCGTTCTTCCCGATCTTCAGCAATCGAAGTGATCAGGTAACGCTCTTCCGGGTCCTCGGTCTGCTTCAGGTCTTGCTTCAGCGCGGCCCCAAGGTTCAACGCAATGTCGACCATCGGTGCACTTTCGGTTCCATCGCGGTATTGCCTGAAGATGTCTTTCAGTTCGCGCTCAAGTTTGTCCCGTCGATCCCTCGCGGTCTTCCTATCGCCGGTCTTGAGGCTTTGAAGGATTGACTTCTTGCCGTCGAAACACGGGATCATGTCTTTCGGCAGCGTCATCTTGAACCAGTACGTGACGCCCTTCATCTGGATGTATCGATCAAGCTTCCCACGGAACCCGGCCATGCATTTCACCCAACTAATTCGCCCAATTCTATGGAAGCTATAACCTTGATTTATAAGGGTTTCAAGGGTTTAAACGAAAATGGCAGAGAGTCCCTCTCTCTCCGCCATTTAATTTTCCAACAACAGATGCGAGTTACCTCTTTCAAGACGGGAAACCGGTTACTACACCCGCACCTCAGGCAACAAAAAGCCGGAGGTTTGTGCCTCCGGCTGTTGTTTTTAGTTCAGGCCTTCTTCCTTGAACGCCTTTTGCACATTCGGGCGAGCCAAAACACGCTCGCGCAGCTTCAGCGCCTTCGGATAAGCGCTCAAATCGAGCTTGAGGCCGACGCCCCACCCGATGATGACAGAAGCATAGGCGTCTGCCTGCGTAAAATCATCGCCAAGCCAGTAGGCATTCTTGTCCGACAGCATGGCTTCGAACTGCCCCATACGCCGGTTGATGTTGGCGATGACGCCCGCCTTGGCTTCATCAGTCAGGTTAGGTGCAAACAGGCCACCAAAAGCCGAATGCAGATCCGAGCAGAAGCCCAGCGCTTCCTGCAGGCGTGCGCGTTCCATCGTCCCATAGGCGGGTTTGAACGCCGCAACGTCGGAATGGTCGCCGATATATTGGAGGATTGCCGCATTCTGGGTGATAACAGTGCCGGGCTTTAATTCCAGCGCCGGAACCGCGCCGCGCGGATTGACCGCGAAATAGTCGCCGCCGTCCGCCGTCTTCTTGGCCTTGAGGTCCACGGCTTCCAGTTCATAAGGCAGGCCAGCTTCGCTCAGAATGATGTGGGGTGCGAGCGAGCAAGCACCAACCTTGTAATAAAGCTTCATAGAAATCTCCCATCGGTTTCGATGAAAGATTTCTACCAATTCTGGTGTACCTCGCAAGGAATTGGGATCACAATTCTTTGTGTAACCCCATCATTCGAAAAATCATCCGCCGACGGACGATTCATCAGAAAAGCGATGCGATCCGTGCGGGCTTCGATGACTGCATTCGCGTCACGACAACCATCTTGTTGAACTCGCCACGCTTGAAGGCACGCAGGAAACGCGGGTAGTCCTTGAATACCACGCAGCCATTGGAATCGCCGCGGCGTCCCAGCATGAAAGTATGCGCCAGAAGACCATCGCGATTATAGCGGTTGTTACCGTCGACAGGCGTGAGGCGGATCGCCTCCACGCCGTGGAACAGCGCCTCGCGCATGCGCAGATCATAGGTGTGAGGCGGAGTGGGTCCCCGGTTCTTCTGGTTTACGTAACGCGGATTATCGCGCATCGGGCCGAGACCCGAATGGGCTTCAAGACGCTCGCCACTCGGCAGGTACACAGTGGCTGCGGAAATGTCGTAGATCGCAACCTTGCTGCGCGCGGCCTGATTGAAAAGCGGGCTGAACAGACCGGGGCGCGGCTCTTCGGTTGCACCGCTTTCCGGCGCATAGGCAAGCTCGGTCTTCTCATGCATGCGGGAACGGCGCAGCGAAGGCTTAGCGCCGGGCAGCGGCACATCATCGGGCAGGAATGCGTCTTGGGTGGCTTCGTCCTCTGCGGCCATATCCGTCTTCTGATCCGGAGCGAGCTGCGGAACGGGAACGGCATTGCCGGTGGGAAGGTGTGCCTGCTTTTCGGCGGCATCCATTTCTTCGGCTTGCGAAAGCGGATCGATCTTGTTGAAGGCTGCCGTTGCGTCCGGCGCAGAAGGCACTGGCGCATAGGCGACCACAGTCGTACCGGCTTCCGCAGCAGGTTGCTCTGGCTGAACACTCGCCACAACGGGTTCTTCGCGACGGACGCGATCAGCACGCAATTCGATGAGAGATGCGGTATCGACAGGCTTGTCCTCGATTACGGAATCTGGACCGATATCGGCGATAATCGGCTCATCGCTCGTGTTTCTGGCCCGGCGCCAATCGAGATTGGAATAGGCGGTATCGGTGGTATAGGCATCGATAAAGCCTTGTCTGATGCGGCGCGACGGCGCGATTTTGTGATCGACGACAGCAAGCGCCTGCGGTGTGGTCAGGGAAACGCGGCGCATGATCGGTGCAACAGGTGCAAAGGCTGGCACGACCGTTTCCAGCGTACCGAGCGCAGTCATCATCCAGCTTCCTGCCACAAGGCCCGTCGCGGCAAACACCGCAACGCGCGTAAATCCCTTGAAACCGAATGGAAGCCTGATGCCATTGTTGCGCGGAGCCGCGTAGCCATACACTTCTGTTACACACGCCATGATACAAAATCCGAGTGGAAATCAACTTTCACGGCACCGCCTTGCATGTCAGTTCGGCAAAAAGACGAGCAAGACATGGCAAGGCGGTGACTGGAAGGTCATCTCCAGCATCGCCAATTATGGTAACCAAATCCTTTACGTGATGAAGAAATCCGGTTCAGCTTGTCTCCGAAGCCGGATCAGGCAGTCAGAAGATACGCGCCCTGCTTGGCGCTCGGGAACTCAAGTCCCTCAACAGCAACGCGGTTGCGTCCGCGATTTTTGACCCGCATCAGAGCAAGATCGGCACGTGCCGCCGTTTCCCACAAAGTTTCGCCGCCGCGCACCATGGCGATACCGAAACTGCATGTCATTTGGCGATCCACGGGCAGCATCGGAAAACTGTAATGGGCGACGCGTCCGCAGAGCCTGTTGCCCAGTCTCTCGCATGTTTCGGCATCGCCCTGCACCAGCATAACGAACTCCTCGCCACCGACACGTCCGACAATCGTCGAACTTGCTACCGTCATTTCCAGGATACGGGCGAACTCGACCAGAACCTGATCGCCGGTCGCATGGCCCAGATCGTCATTGATCAACTTGAAGTGATCTATATCCGCGATGATGACCCCATAATCACCGCGCTGGGCCTCAGCCAGGCGCAGCTGGGCGTGGCGCTCAAGGCCGCGACGATTGAAAACACCGGTCAGTGGATCGGAGTCCCGCTCCGCCTGCAATTCCTTCACCACATCGGAAGTCGTCACGACCAGAAGCACAAGCCCGGCAAAGACACCCGCAAAGGCACCAAATATCATAATGCCCTGCCAATAGCGCGAATGTATCAACTCGGACGGCCGTGCAATTTCAGGGGAAAGCCTCAACGCCATTCCAGCCTGCACATAGAAATGCACCGTCAACAACAACAATGCGCCGAACAGCACGCGCTCTATCCAGCTTCGGCGTGCGAGATCACGCGCCTGAATACAAAGAACAGCTACCAGGCTGCCCAGAGTCAGTTGGACCGCAGGCGCAATTCGAGCATAGCCCGTATCATTTGCAATGAAGTAGATCATTGCTCCCAGAAGTGCGAGGCCGATCAGGCCCGATGCAAGGCGGGAGTAATGCTTGCCCATCCGGATCATCACACCTTCGCAGAGCAGCCAGCCACCCATAAAATGGAACGTCGTGGCAATAGGCGAAGTCAGGGGCAGGCTGTCCGAGATCAACGATATGGGAACCAGAAGCCCGAAAGCAAAGCTGGCAAAGCTCAGACCGAAAAGTAAAAGATGCCTGCGCTTCGTGTCGAGCATCCAGATGCCCAACATCGTCGCAGCAAACAGCAATACTACCAGCGGCGGCACAAACTTCACGAACAGGCCCTAAATCGGTTGAAAATGAGAATGCGAAAACGCTATTTCGAATTGAACCTGATGTGCAATTACAAACCAGGATCAAAGTCAAGTTGTTAGCTTGCAATATTGATGAGCATTAAATCCTAAAGTAGCAATACAGAGAATAAGCGATTGCTAAAAATAAATTGAAAACAACATCATTCGGCGAAAACCTCGTTTCACGCAGTTTTTACCTTGAGATTTATCCCCAGAAGCTTTTCGGCAATCATACGGCCGATGGGAATGGAAGACGTCGCCGCCGGTGACGGTGCGTTACAAACATGCAGCATTCTCTCCGTTTCCTTGAAGAGGAAATCATGCACCAATGTGCCATCATCAAGAACGGCTTGCGCCCGTATTCCGGCCCCCGGCGCGCCAAGATCGGCAAGCTCCAGCGTCGGACAATATTTGCGGCACTCCTTCAGATAGCGCGCGCGAGATGCGGAATTGCTGAACTCGGATAATGCCGAGCGCCAGTTCTTCACCGCCATCTTCCAGAAGCCAGGAAAGGTCGACATATCCGCGACATCGCCTGCACGGAAACTGCCTTTGTCGTAGCCTTCGCGCGAAAAGCCCAGAACGGCATTCGGACCGACCGTGACGCCACCGTCAATCGTTCGCGTCAGATGGATGCCGAGAAATGGCAGGTCGGGATCGGGGATCGGATAAATCAGATGCTTGACGATATTCGCCTTCGATTGCGGCAAGGTGTAGTACTCACCGCGAAACGGCACGATGCGATGGCTGATATCCAGCCCGGCAAGACGCGCGATGCGGTCTGACTGCAGGCCAGCACAGGCAACCAGCCTGGAAGCGCGCACGGTTTCACCCTTCGCCGTTACCGTAACACCCTTGCCATCCTCCCGGATTGCCGTAACCGGCGCATTAAGCCGCACGACACCGCCGCGCTCAATGATTTCCGCAGCCATCGCCCGCGATATTTTCGCATAGTCAACAATGCCTGTCGCCGGAACGAGCAATGCACCGAGCCCGGCAACCGCAGGCTCAACCTTGCGCAACGCCTGCTGGTCCACATGCTGGAAGGTGATGTCGTTCTGGATTGCGCGCTTGGCGAGCGCCTCCATGCGTTCAACCTCCTGCGAAGAGGTCGCGACCAGAAGCTTGCCGCATGTTTCGAAAGGAATGAAATATTGCCTGCAAAAGGCTTTCGTGGCCTCGGCACCTGCCCGGCACAGTTGCGCCTTCAATGAACCCGGCTGGTAATAGATACCGGCATGGATGACGCCGCTATTGTGTCCCGTCTGGTGGCGCGCGAAATCGCTTTCCTTCTCCAGCAGGATGATCCTTGCGCCCGACTCCGCTTCCTGCATGGCTTTTGCTGTCGCGAGCCCGACAATGCCACCGCCGATAACGCAATAATCATAATCTGCCACGAAGTCCCCTCCTCATGCCCTTTCCCGGCGCAAGCGCCCTGCCTTGCTAGCACTCGACAGGATCATTACCTGTTACTTATACGAATGCGGCCTTGGTTACAGCACCGCAAAATGGCATTCTTTGTCAAACCCGTTCCCCCATGCGGAGAAGTTCCATGCGCCATCAGTTCGACCTTTTTGCTCTTTCCCCAGCGGAAGGAGAGGAACGGGCAGAACTGCGCTCTGCCCGTGCCAAACCCGGCAAGACGACCGGCATCGATGAAGCGGAGATGGTGAAGAGACTGAAGGATAGCGGGCGTTACCGCATCTTGCAGCGGCTCGATCCACCACCGACAGTACCGGATGCTGACCGGATCGCCTTTCCGCGACTGGGCGTCGTCGTCGACACCGAAACAACCGGCCTCAATCCCGCACAGGAAGAAATCATCGAGATCGGTGCAGTTGCCTTCCGCTATGCGGACGACGGCTCCATCGGCGATGTCTGCGCGACGTTCGGCGCGCTACAACAGCCCTCCAAGCCGATCCCCGCCGACATCACCCGCATCACCGGCATTACCGACGAGATGGTGAAAGGCCAGACGATCCCGCGCGAAAAGCTGGACGCACTCATCGCCGAAGCCGATATTATCATTGCGCACAATGCAGGTTTCGACCGCCCGTTTCTCGAGCGTTTCTCAATCGCTTTCGCCAACAAGCCTTGGGCCTGTTCGGTCAAGGAGATCGACTGGACCGCACGTGGTTTTGAAGGCACCAAGCTTGGCTACCTGATCGGCCAGAGCGGCTATTTCCACAACGGACATCGGGCCGAAGATGACTGTCAGGCCCTGCTCGCGGTGCTGAAGGAGCAGTCGGGCGAAACCACGCCCTTTGCCGAATTGCTGAAGGCAAGCCAGCGCGCGCGGATGCGCATCTATGCTGAAAACAGCCCCTTCGAAATGAAGGACCACCTGAAGGCACGCGGCTATCGCTGGTCGGATGGCACCGATGGACGCCCGAAATCATGGTGGACGGAAATCGGCGAAGAGGATCTCGAAACCGAACTCGAATATCTACGCACCGAGATTTATGGATGGCGCGATGCCGATCCGCTGATCCAGAAGCTCACCGCCATGGACCGTTACAAGGAACGTGCGCCGCTTCGCCCGAAGAAATAAAAAGGCCGCATCTGCAGCCTTTCTTTTTGCAGCGCGTGTGATTCCGTCAATGGGTAGCCGAAAATGGTGGCGTTCGAGAACCGGAGCGGAGTGTACTTTAGGGTACATGAGCACCGGAAGCGCAGAGCGCTGCCATTTGCAGGCAGCCAGAGGCGGAATCTAGAGGACTGGCCAGGGACGTTGCACAGGCCGCATCTCTTCATAGGCCCGTGCCAACTGCAACACGCCAAGATCATCGAAACGCTGACCGAAAATCTGCAAGCCGATGGGCAAGCCCTTTGCCGTATAACCGCAATTGATCGAAATTGCTGGCTGTTCCGACATGTTCATCGCCACGGTAAAGGCGATATGTTCGAACGGACGCTGCGGATCGTTGACCGGTGATGCCCATTCCGCCGGATAGGTCGGCATGGGTGACGTCGGCGAAATGATGAAATCGAAGCCCCTGGAAGCTGCAAGCGCGGCGTTGCGCATGGCGTCCATCTGGGCAAAGCCGAGATAGACTTCCTCGCCGGAAAGCCCTTCCGCCGTCTCGGTCCATTGATAGATATAAGGCAGGATCTTCGCACGGTTTTCCGGCGTCATCTTCTTGATGTCCGACCATGAACGCGCACGCCAGAAGCGATCCAGACCGTCGATCATGGTGCGGTTCACGAACGGCCCCACCGGCTCGATGATTGCACCGGCATCCGCAAAAAGCTTTGCAGCTGCTTCCACGGCGGCACGGGTTTCATCTCCCGTCGGCTCGCCGAAACCGGCATCGAGCCACAGACCGATCTTCAGGCCCTTGACGTCGATGTTGAGGTTCATCCAGTCGATATCCTGCGGGGGCAGGCTCATGCCGTCGCGGCGATCCGGTCTCGACAGAACCGACATATAAAGCGCGCTATCGGCTACCGTGCGGGTCATCGGCCCGGCAACGCGACCAAGGAATGGCGGATCGATCGGAATACGTCCGAAGGACGGCTTCAGACCGACAAGACCGCACCAGCCGGCAGGCAGGCGGATGGAGCCGCCAATGTCGGTGCCAATGTGCAACGGGCCGTAACCGGCTGCACCGGCGCTGCCCGCACCGGCACTCGAACCGCCCGGATTGGTGTTGAGGTCCCACGGGTTGCGCGCAAGCTTATGAAAGCTCGACAGGCCCGACGACAACATGCCGAGATCAGGCATGGTCGTCTTGGCGAGCAGCACGCCGCCAGCCTCGCGGGTACGCGCCGCAGGCGGTGCGTCGGCGCTAGCAGGCTTCAGCGGCAGCGCCGCGCAACCAAGCGGAACGGCTGTCCCTTCGGTCGCGATATTCTCCTTGATCGTCAGTGGCACACCATCAATAGGCCCGGCGGGCTCACCCTTCGCCCAGCGTGCTTCCGAAGCCTTGGCCGCCGCCCGTGCCGCATCCGGATCGTAAGCCCAAAGCGCATTGAGCTTCGGCTCATAGGCGTCGATGCGGGTGATGACAGCTTCCGTGACCTCGACCGGCGAAAGCGACTTCGCCTTATAGGCGACCACGAGTTCGACGGCTGACAAATCGGCTAGATTCGACATTGGATATTTCCTCAAATCACTCAGGCAATTTCAGTGTGGAGCTTGGACGTCGCACGCGCTTGCGGCGACCCGAAAATGGCTTTGGCACGGCATCGACCAGCGCCCGCGTATACTCATGCTGTGGATTGTCGAAGACCTCATTCGTCGGCCCCTGCTCGACAATATTGCCGCGATAGATCACCGCAACGCGGTCGGTGATGGCGCGTACGACACCGAGGTCGTGACTGATGAAGAGATAGGAAAGGCCGAACTTCTCCTGCAAATCCATCATCAGATTCAACACCTGCGCCTGAATGGAAACGTCCAGCGCCGAGACCGGCTCGTCGGCGACGATCAGCGCCGGTTTGGTGATTAGCGCGCGCGCAATAGCAATGCGCTGGCGTTGACCACCGGAAAATTCATGCGGATATTTTTCCGCAGATGCTTTGGGCAAGCCAACCGCTTCCAGCGCTTGCGCCACGCGATCATCGCGGTCTTTGGAACTCGTGCCACTTTCCAGAGACACAATCGGCTCGGAAATGATGCGCTTGACCGTATGGCGCGGATCGAGCGAACCGTAAGGATCCTGAAAGATCGCCTGAAAACCCTTGCGTGCCTCGCGCAGACCCGAGCGATCCAGTGCATAGATATCCTGTCCGTTGATGAGAATCTGCCCCGATTGCGGACGTTCCAGCCCCATCACAGCGCGCGCCAGTGTGGATTTGCCGGAACCACTTTCGCCGACAATGCCAAGGCTTTGACCTGCCTCAATCTCGACATTCACACCATGCAGAACGCGCAAAGCGCTCGGCTTGGAAAAAAAAGATGCACGTGGAAGCTGATATTCGCGCACGACATCGCGCACCTGTAAAATCATCTTGCTCATAACACCACCTCGCCGTCTCGCGGGTGAATACAGGCGGCGCGATGCGCGATGCCGTCATTGTCGGCGATGAAATCCAGCCCCGGTATCGCCCTTCGGCAATCGTCCTGCACGAAGGCGCAGCGGTCAGCAAAGGTGCAATAAGGCGGACGCGCCAGCGGGTCCGGCACAACGCCGGGAATGGCAGCAAGGCGCTGGCGCCCCGTGCCGTGACTGCGCACCAGCGCTGCACCGTGCGGCGAAGCCTGGAACAGTCCGCGGGCATAAGGATGCGCCATACGATTGAACACCGCTTCCGTGCGTCCGGTCTCGACGATGCGACCTGCATACATGACCGCGATGCGATCGGTCATTTCTGACACCACGCCGAGGTCATGGGTGATGAGCATCAGAGCTGTGCCGGTTTCGTCGATCAGCTCATCCATGAGATCGAGAATCTGCGCCTGAACGGTGACATCGAGAGCGGTTGTCGGCTCATCAGCAATCAGCAGGTCCGGCTCACAGGCAATCGCCATGGCGATCATCACGCGCTGGCGCTGTCCACCGGAGAGCTGGTGCGGGTAGAGATCGAGATTGAAGCGCGGCGCAGGCAGTCCCACGCGATCCAGCAATTCGCGCGCCTTGCGTTCGGCATCGGCACGGCTTTCGCCCAAATGCAGACGACGACCTTCGGCAATCTGCGCACCGATAGTCTTCACCGGATTGAGCGCCGTCATCGGTTCCTGAAAGATCATCGCCATGCGCCGTCCGCGCATCCTGCACAGTTCGGCTTCCGGCTTGCTTGCCAGATCTTCACCGTCGAAACGCAGCGTACCGCGCACGCGCATCCGGTCGGGCAGCAGCCCCATGGCGGCAAGGGCGGTAATCGACTTGCCGCTGCCGGATTCACCCACCACGCCAAGGCGTTCACCGCGATTGAGCGTCAGCGTAATATCGGACACGATATCCGCAACCTTGAGACCGATAGGCAATTCAACGGACATATTGTCCATTTCGAGCAGGGGTGTCGTCATCTCTGCCTCCTGACGCGCGGATCGAGCACATCGCGCAATCCGTCACCCAGCATGTTGAGGCCAAGTACGGCCAGCGTAATGGCAAGGCCGGGGAAAATGGCGAGCCATGGCGCATCATAGATAAAGGTCTGTGCGTCGTTGAGCATCTTGCCCCAGCTCGGCATCGGCGGCTGGGTGCCAAGCCCGACATAGGAAAGGCCCGCTTCGGCAACGATGGCGAGCGCGAACTGGATCGTCGCCTGCACGATCAGCACATGGTTGATGTTGGGCAGTACATGCAAAAGCGTGATCGACACATCGCCACGCCCAGCGCAACGGGCCGCCTGCACATATTCGCGCTTCCAAAGCCCCAGCGATGCGCCACGCGTGACACGTGCAAAGACCGGGATATTGAAGATACCGATGGCGATCATCGCATTGACAGCGCCGGGGCCGAAAATAGCGGTAATGATGACAGCAGTAAGAAGTGCCGGAAATGCAAAGGCCAGATCGGTCATGCGCATGACAAAACCGTCCACCATGCCGCCGCGCGCAGCCGCGAAAGCGCCAAGCGGAATCCCGATACCGGCACCGACCAGCACGGCGATGATTGACACCGCGATGGAGTTGCGCGCGCCGACCATAATCATGGAAAACACGTCGCGGCCGAAATTATCCGTACCGAACAGATGACTGAAACTCGGCCCCTGCAACTTGTCACGGAAGTTCATGGCGGTTGGCGAATAAGGCGTCCAGACATAGGAGATGACAGCCATCGCAACCAGAATGATCGTGATGAGAGAGCCGACCGTCAGGCTGCGGCTGCTCAACATCGTTCTGAACACACCCGGTTTCGGGAGAGCTTGCGTTTCACTCATCGGCTGCCTCCCGTTGAAAGGCGCGGGTCGATGAAGCCATAGACAAGATCGACAATGAAATTGACCGCGATCACGGAAGCGGCAAGCAGTGTCACCAGCGATTGCACGGTGACAAGATCGCGCTGCGCGATGGCCTGAAACACCAGCCTTCCTAGGCCGGGCAGATTGAAGACGTTTTCGATGATGATGGTTCCTGCCAGCAGAAAGGAGAATTGCAGGCCGATGATGGTGACAACCGGGATCAGTGCATTGGGCACCGCATGACGCCAGAGCGCGGCCTTGCGTGTCAGGCCTTTAGCGCGCGCGGTGCGCACAAAATCCTCACCTAGAGTTTCGATGACGGCGGATCGGGTTACGCGGGCCAGAATGGCAGCAAGCGGCAGCGCAAGCGCCAATGCTGGCAGAAACAGCGAACGGATGCCTGTCCAGAAACCATTTTCCCATCCGGCAAAACCCGAAGCTGGAAACCAGCCGAGCTGCAAGGCAAAGAGCAGGATCAAAAGCAGGCCGAGCCAGAAATTCGGAATGGCGACACCAACCTGCGCCACCCCCATGGAAAGCACATCACCTGTCTTGCCACGCTTGGAAGCGGCGTAGACACCAACCGGAATGGCGACCGCGACGGACAGCAACATGGATAGAAGCGCCAGTGGCAGCGTGACCATGATGCGCGGCCCGAGCAATTCGCTGATCGGCACGGAGTATGTGTAGCTCGTGCCGAAATCACCTTTCAGAAAGCCGCCAATCCACGAAAGATAGCGCCACCAGAGCGGCTGATCGAGGCCTAGCTGCTTGTGAAGCGCTGCCAGCGTTTCAGGTTGCGCATTGATGCCGAGGATCACCGCCGCCGGATCACCCGGCAGCACCTGCATCAGCAGAAAGACGATGACGGAAGCCGCAAGCGTCGTAAGCAGGAGCGAAACCAATCGCCCGGATATGTAAGCCAGCAAAGCGACCTCCTTGAAAAGACGGATATCCGCTTTCCACATTCCAACTCACCGCACGCCCTCCCCTTATCTTTATGGGGTGTGCGGCTATTCAAATTGATTCAACGCGCATCCTTACCGAAAACCGCTTCACACTTTTCAGGAATACGCGTAAACCGCCCCGCCGGACATACGACGGGGCGAGCTAGTTATTCAGCCCAATAGGCTTGTGTCAGGTCGTCAGCCGGGATTGGCATGTTCTTCCACAGACCCTTGACGTTCTTGTTCCACACACCAATTTTCGGCAGCGCATAGAGGAAGATGTTCGGCTCGTCGGCAGCAAGTTTTTCCTGCAGCTTTTTCACGAGTTCGAGCTGCTCTTCATCGCTTCCGGCCTCGGCATAGGCCTTGTAGAGCGCCTTATATTCCGGGTTGTTATAGTTGAAGTAGTATTTGTCGCGGGCATAGATATCGAGATCACGCGCTTCGGTATGCGCGATGATCGTCGCGTCGAAATCCGAGCGCTTGAACACCTGATCCAGCCATTGGGCAAACTCGATCGGTACGAGATTGGCCTGAATGCCGACTTCCGCCAGCATCGCTGCAATGATCTCGCCGCCGCGGCGCGCATAGGCCGGAGGCGGAAGCGTGATGGTGATCGAGGTGCCAGCCGGAACGCCAGCTTCTTCCAGCAATTGCTTCGCCTTGGCCGGATCATACGGATAGGTTTCCGACAGATCGATATAGCCCGGATCGACCGGCGCATAATGCGAGCCGATGGGCGTACCGAAACCCGAATAAACACCTTCGATCAGCGCCTTGCTATCGATGGCATGGGCCAGTGCCTGACGCACCTTCAAATTATCGAAAGGCGCCTTGGCATTGTTGAGCGACAGCAGAACCTTGCCTGCCGTATCGCCCACTTCGACCTGCAGCTTGTCGTCGCTCTTGAAGCGACTGATCAGCTCCGGTGCCTGAAACATCGGGAACACGTCGATGTCACCGGCAAGGATAGCAGCAGCAGCAGCCGACGGATCGCTGACGAAGCGGAACGTGACGGCGGAAAGCTTTGCAGGCTCACCCCAATAATCCGGGTTGCGCTCCAGCTCGACCCGGTCGCCCTGCACCCAGCGCTTGAACTTGAACGGACCCGTGCCCACAGGCTTGGTCTTGTTGTCGCCAGCCGAATTCGGCGCGACCATGACCGCATCACCCCAGCCCATATTGAACAGGAAGTTCGAGGTCGGGCGCTTCAGCGTCACAACGGCGGTCGCGGGATCAGGACATTCCGTGCTCGCAATTGGCTCGAACAATCCCTTTTGCGCATTGGTGGAATCCGGAGCCACTGCGCGTTCATAGGAGAACTTCACCACCGAGCAGTCAAACGGCGTGCCGTCATGAAACTTCACGCCCTGATGCAGCTTGAATGTATAGGTTTTCTTGTCGTCGGAGACGGTCCAGCTTTCAGCCAGAAGCGGCTTCACCGTGCCATCCTCGACAATGCGCACAAGACCTTCATAGAGGTTGGCATAGGTAACCTGCCGGATACCAGCGGCGGCATTGGCGGTCGGGTCCAGACCCGGCGGCTCCAGCACTTCGCCGACCACCAGCGTATCCTTCGCGAAGGCACCGTTGATCGATGCCAGCATTGTAGCCGTTATAAGACCGGCTTTCAGTAAATTACCCATGGGTTCCCCTATCCCTCCAACTTTTAAATCGAACGCCCGCCATCCACGTCGAGCGCAACCCCGGTAATCATAGAGGCAGCGGGCGAGCAAAGGAAAGCCGCTGCTTCAGCCAGATCGTCGGGTTTCAACAGGCGGCCCATCGGGATGGAATCGCGGAACTTCTTGCGGATTTCCTCGGTGTCCTCGCCCATGAATGTGGTGAGAAGCGGCGTTTCACCTGCAACAGGGTTCAGTGCAACCACGCGAATCTTCGCTGGAGCAAGCTCGATAGCCAGCGCCTTCGTCACGGAAACGACCCAGCCCTTGGTGGCATTGTACCAGGCGAGATTGGGACGCGGACGTCCCGCACCGGTCGAAGCGACGTTCAAGATAACGCCCTCTCCATTGCCCTTGAAATGCGGGATGAGCTTGCGCGTCATCAGATAGACACCGCGCACATTGACGCCGAGAATGCGGTCGAATTCTTCCGGCTCAACCAGTTCGGCATTTTGCGGTTTATGGCCGATACCGGCATTGTTAATCAAAATATCGACCTTGCCGAATTTCGACAGAGCGGCTTCCACTGCGGCATCGACATCAGCTTCCCTGGAAATATCGGCAGCAACGGCGAGTGCCGCGTCACCGATTTCGCCTGCGACGCGCTCAGCGCCTGCCTTGTCGCGGTCGACGATGACTACCTTCGCGCCGCCATCAGCGAAGCGCTTTGCCATGCCTTCGCCAAACCCCGAACCTGCTCCCGTGATGAGCGCGACCTTACCTTCAAGCGACACTATGTTTCTCCCGAATGCTATTTTCATCGCATTTTCAGACGGGAAACCGGTTCCCACTTTCCCTGAAAATGCTATTTCAGCCGTGCCAGACCGAGATGGTCTTCAGCGAGGCAAATCCATAAAGCGCCTCAAAACCCTTTTCGCGGCCATGACCGGATTTCTTCACGCCGCCGAACGGCAGTTCGATACCGCCACCGGCACCGTAATTGTTGATGAAGACCTGACCGGAATGGATAGCACGGGCCAAACGGAACTGACGACCGCCATCATTGGTCCAGATGCCGCAGACGAGGCCATAGGACGTGCCATTGGCAATCGCGATGGCTTCTTCTTCGGTATCGAAAGGCAGAATGACCTGTACCGGGCCGAAGATTTCTTCCTGCGCCAAGCGATGATTGGCAGGCACGTCACGGATCAAGGTCGGCAGAACATAGGCCCCGCCTTCCGGCGCGTCTTCTGCCAAAACGCCTCGCGCAGCAATCGCCAAACCGCTCTCTTTCGCAATATCCAGATAGCCGTCAACAATCGCCTTCTGGCGCTGCGACACCACTGGGCCAACAGACAGATCGGCACTGGCCGGGCCAACCTTCAATGTGCGATAACGCTCGCTCATGCGGGCGACGACTTCCTCATAAATGCTACGCTCAACCAGAATGCGGGACGACGCCGAGCAGGTCTGACCGGCATTCTGAATGCCCGCATTGACCAGAAACGGCAAAGCGCGGTCGAGATCGGCATCAGCGAAAACAATCTGCGGCGATTTTCCGCCGAGTTCCAGCGTCACCGGTACGGTGTTCTTCGCAGCCGCAGCCTGCACAGCCTCGCCCGTGCGCACCGACCCCGTGAACGAGATGTGATTGACGTCTGGATGTTCGGAGAGCGCCGCACCCGCTTCCGCACCAAGTCCAGTCACCACATTGAGCGCGCCCTTCGGCAGACCGGCCTTTTCGGTAATTTTTGCAAACTCCAAGATGGTCAGGCAGGCTTCTTCAGCAGGTTTGACCACGGCTGCATTGCCCATGGCAAGCGCTGCGCCAAGACTGCGGCCCAGAATCTGCATCGGGTAGTTCCACGGAATGATGTGGCCCGTAACGCCGTGCGGCTCATAGATCGACAGAACCGTAAAACCGTTCTGATAAGGCAGCGTGTCGCCATGCACTTTGTCGGCAGAGGCGCCATAAAACTCGAGATAACGCGCCAGCGCTACCACATCGGCACGCGCCTGTGTGACCGGCTTGCCGACATCTTTCGATTCCAGATCGGTCAGAAGGTCGATGTTCTTCAACACCTCCTCCGAAATGCGGTGCAGCACGCGACCGCGCTCGGTCGCCGTCAGCTTGCCCCAATCGCCGGAAAGTGCGCTACGAGCCGCAGCCACTGCCAGATCGATATCAGCCTTGGTGCCACGCGCAATCAGCGCAAGATCGCTGCCATCGGAAGGATTTCGGAGCGTGATATGCTCACCGCCAACGGCATCTTGCCATTCGCCTGCGATGAAATTGCTATAACGGAGCAAGCCCGCTCCTCCCGTCTGGTTCTCATGCTTCATTCTCGTTCTCCCGAAGAGGCATTTCCGCCTCCAGTCTCGCGGTTGTGGCGCGGATATGCGCCCGCGCCAGCCGCTCGGCTTCTTCGCCATCGCGCGAAGCAATAGCTTCGACAATGGCTGCATGTTCACCAATTGCATCACGCGCCCTGTCCACGGACAACGAGAACGAAGGCGCAAAAACCTGTGACGTCATGCGCAAAAGCGGCACAAAGGCAATCAGCGAAGCGTTTCCCGCCGTATTCATCACCGCCATGTGGAAATCGACATTGGACTGGGTATAGGCTTTCGGGTCCCACGGATCGACGACCGTGCCCTGCCCCGCAACATGGGCGCGCAATTTTGCAATATCCGCATCGCTCGCCCGCTCGGCGGCAAAACGCGCTGCCACACCGTCCAGCACTTCGCGCACTGCATAGGCATCGATCAGGCGGGTGAGATCGGCGGAAGCAACACGTACCCCCCTGCCCGGCAGGTGAATGACCAGCCCATCCCGCTCCAGAACGCGCAGGGCTTCACGCAAGGGCGTCCGGCTGATGCCGAATTCTGCTGCTATATGTTCCTGCCTGAGTATCGCACCCGGCGCATAGTCACCAGCATAGATTCGCTCGCGAAGTGCCTCTGCCACTTCGTCCAGCAAACGGGTCTGACTGCGCCATTCAAAAGCTGCCAATAGAAAAGCCTCCCAACTTTTCCGGACAGAATATCCTGGATACAAAATCAGTCAATCTGAAAACGGATGCGCTTTTCAGAAATTAAACAGAGAATGAAAGACCGGAAATTTCGTGAACACCACTCGAAACGACACGATCAATCAGAACAAGCAATTATGCAGGGAAAGCGTGGATCGGCGACCTGTCTGAAACCTTCTTAGTCTCCGACAATTTCCGCCAGCATTTCGGCAAGCTGACGGATCTGGTCGGGGCCATTGTCCATGTGCCGGATGACGATTTCCATCGGCTCAACGGACGGCAATCCCGCCGCGGCAGGCACCACCTGATGACCGGGAAGTGCTACACGCGTCGGAAGCAGGCTGACACCCAGCCCCTCGGCGACAGCACTTTGAATACTCGCCAGACTGGAGCTGGTGAAAACCACGTGCCAGCGCCTGCCTACACGATCGAGAGCTTCCATCATGTCGCTGCGATAGAGCCCGTTCGGCGGGAACACGACAAACGGCAGCGGATCAACATGGAAAACAGGAAAATCGGCGCTATCGAGCCAGGACAGCGGTTCCGGCCAGTGCATGGTCCCCATCGTTTCGCCGCGCTTCTGTTTCACCATGACAAGGTCGAACTCACCGGTCTCGAAGCCTTTCTGCAGGTCGCGGCTGAGGCCGCTCGTCACCTCGAGTTTCGTGTTCGGATGTGTGCGCATGAAACGCGCCAGTGCAGGCGTAACCAGCCGTGAGGCGAAATCTTCCGGCAGGCCGAGACGAAAGACGGCAGCAAGCGCCGTCCCTGTCATCGCGGCAGCGGCCTCGTCATGCAGGTGCAGGATACGGCGCGCATAGCCCAGCAGCTTTTCGCCTGCATCCGTCGGGCGCACATCATGCCGGGCACGTTCCAGAAGCGCCTGTCCGGCAGTTTCCTCCAGCCTTATGATCTTCTGACTTATGGTCGATTGGGTCGAGTGCAACTGCAAGGCCGCAGCCGTAAAACTACGGCTGTCGACAACAGCCACGAAGGCCCGCAAAAGATCGAGATTGAAAGAAGTATTCATAAATCCACTGGATGTCAGTTCAACATTTAATTTCCGAATATGCCACCCTGCTTGTATGAACACAACAAGCAGGAGAACCAGCCGATGCGTCAAACGATATTCAGCTTGAGTGCCTTGGCATTGATTGCAGGAACGATAGTTATGACCGAACCGACATTGCCGGGCCACAACGCCACCGCCCATGCACAGACCGAAACGTCTCTTCTTCAGGCCGCAGCGGCTGGCGATCTGGCTGCGGTCACTGCAGTCATCAAGGCAGGAACAGACCTCGAAGCGCGGGGCAAGAATGGCGAGACGGCACTTCTGGCGGCAACCCATGCCAATCACGTCGACGTCGCCCGTGCGCTCATCAATGCTGGCGCTGACGTCAATGCAAAGGATGCCATCAAGGACAGCCCCTATCTTTATGCGGGCGCA
>Ga0180219_1000677_pt1 | contig 25292 bp, 21 predicted proteins | sample eDN3rd30CBELigMG_FD_151338 | JGI IMG/M metagenome (GOLD analysis project Ga0180219, IMG submission 151338) | Enriched Miracle-Growth compost microbial communities from Emeryville, California, USA - eDNA 3rd pass 30_C BE-Lig MG (version 2)... ... | reverse complement strand
ATCGACAACCGGCTGGCCTGAGAGGACGAGGACGATGACGGACTTCGCTGCGGACGCGGTTCTTGTTCTGCTGGATGTGACCCCGGCGGGGGAGCTCGCCAAGTCGTCGGCCGGCCTGCTCGGCGCGGCGGCCGGCGTCGGCACGCCGATCGCGCTGGTCGTCGCCGCCGAGGACGCGCACGCCGCGCTGGCTGCGGCCGCCGGTGAGCTGGGGGCCGCGACAGTGCTGACTGCCGCGCTCGGCGGAGCCGACACGGACCTGACCGTGCCGATCGTCGACGCGCTGGCGGCCGCCTATGACCTGGTCCGCCCGGATGCCGTGCTCGTGTCGAACTCGATCGAGGGGCGTGATGTGGCCGGGCGCTTCGCCGCCCGGGCGTCGCTCGCGCTGTCGGTCGACGCGGTCGGCGTCGCGCGCGACGACGACGGCGTGCTTGCGCAGCACTCCGTGTACGGCGGCGCGTACAACGTCACGAGCGCGCCGACGTTCGGCGCGGCCGTGATCACCCTGCGTCAGGGGGCCGTGGATGCGCGCGCCGATGCCGTCGCGGCGCCGGTGGTCGTGACCCTCGATGTGGCGCCGTCGGGCAAGCCCGCAGCGACCATCGAGTCGTTCGAGCCGGCCGTCGTCGCCTCGTCGCGGCCCGAGCTGCGCGGTGCAGCCAAGGTCGTGGCCGGTGGTCGCGGATTGGGCTCGGCGGAGAAGTTCGACCTGGTCGGGCAGCTCGCCGACGCGCTCGGCGCGGCGGTCGGGGCATCCCGCGCGGCCGTGGATGCCGGATACATCCCGTACGCCCATCAGGTCGGGCAGACCGGCGTCTCGGTGTCCCCGCAGCTGTATGTCGCTCTCGGCATCTCCGGCGCGATCCAGCACCGTGCCGGCATGCAGACGGCGAAGACGATCGTCGCCATCAATAAGGACGGCGATGCGCCGATCTTCGACATCGCCGATTTCGGCATCGTGGGAGACGTGTTCACGGTCGTGCCCCAGTTGATCGCCGCGCTCGAGGCGAAGAAGGCCTGATGGCGACGTTCGCGCGCACGGTGCGCCGGGGCCTGCCGCGGGTGCCCGGCGGCGACCCCTGGCCGCCGGCCGGCGTCGTCGCGGGCGCGGACGCGGACGCGGGCGATGCGACTGCTGAAGCGGCCGGTGCGGACGGTGCCGCTGCTCCGCAGTCGCTTGAGTACGGTGCTGCGACCTCGGACCGTGCCGAAGCGACCGCTGAACCGACGAGTGCGACCGGTGCCTCTGTTCCCGCCGACGCGCCGATCCGGCTTCGGCAGGGCCTGCCCCGCACTCCGGGCGGCGAGCCTTGGCCTCCGGCGGGTCTGGCTCCTGCCCCGGATGCCGCCGGTTCCGCCGTGCGGCAGCCGCTTGAGCACGGTGCTGCGATCTCGGACCGTGCCGAAGCGACTGTTGAAGCGACGGGTGCGGCCGGTGCCGCCGTGCGGCAGCCGCTTGAGCACGGTGCTGCGATCTCGGACCGTGCCGAAGCGACTGCGGAAGCCGACGGCGTGGCGCTCCGCCAGGGCCTGCCCCGCACCGTCGGCGGCGACCCCTGGCCGCCTGCCGGCACCGTCAGCGCGGCACGACCGGTGCGACCTGCACAGCCGGCCCCGGCACCCGGCGCCGCCGCCACCCCGGCCCCCGCCCCCGCCACCCTCCCGGTCGCCCCGCGGAGCGCGCAGCGCGCAGACGAAACGCCCGCAGCCGCCGGTGCCGCTGCTCCCGCCGCGGCGACACTCGCACCCACCGCCCCGACCGACACCGACACCTCCCTCGCCGCCCGCGCCCCGCTGCCGTTCACGCGGACCGTCTGGCCGGGGCGAGCAGCGACGCACCGCCCGGCGCCCCGGCCGGAGCCGCGTCGGCTCGGCCCGTTCACGGTCGCGCAGTGGACCGGCGCCGTCATCGTCGGTGGCATCGGCCTGCTGATCGCCGCGGGCATGGCTGTCGCCCTGGTCCGCGTGCTGCTGAGCACCGGGCCGCTCGCCGACTTCGTCGCGACGTACCCGGGGGAGTATCACCTGCCGGACGGCGCTCCCGTCGGCATCCCGGCGTGGATCGGCTGGCAGCACTTCTTCAACGCCTTCCTGATGCTGCTCATCATCCGCACTGGGCTGACGGTGCGCACCGAGAAGCGGCCGGCCGTGTTCTGGACGCCCAAGAAGGACAAGAAGGGCAAGACGAGCCTCACGATCTGGTTCCACCAGGCCCTGGACGTACTCTGGCTCGTCAACGGCGCCGTGTTCGTCGTGCTGCTGTTCGTCACCGGTCAGTGGATGCGGATCGTGCCCACGAGCTGGGAGGTGTTCCCGAACGCGGTCAGCGCAGCGCTGCAGTACGTGTCGCTGGACTGGCCGACCGAGAACGGGTGGGTCAACTACAACTCCCTGCAGCAGCTCGCGTACTTCGCCACGGTGTTCCTCGCGGCGCCGCTGGCGGCGATCACCGGGTACCGGATGAGCGGGATCTGGCCGAAGAAGAACGCCAAGCTCAACGCGGCCTGGCCGATCGACTGGGCACGCAAGGTGCACTTCCCGGTGATGCTGTATTTCGTGGTCTTCATCGCGATCCACGTGTTCCTCGTGTTCGCGACGGGCGCGCTGCGCAACCTCAACCACATGTACGCGGCGCAGGGATCGGTCGACCCGACCGCCTACGCGGACAACTGGACCGGCTTCTGGTTCTTCGTCGCATCGCTCGTCGTCATGGCGGCGGCATGGGTGGCGGCGCGGCCGCTGACGATCGCGCCGATCGCGCGGCTGTTCGGCACCGTCTCCGGTCGGTAGCGGCGGTCGAGCAGGTAGCGGCGGTCGAGCCGGTAACCTCGGTCAGCTCGCCGGCGGCCGACCGGTGAACTCGTCCATCGACGAGTACACCCGGAACACGCGGTCGGCCACGAGATCCCACACGCGCGTGGGCAGCAGACCGCGCAGTGCCATCGAGAGCTTGACGGTCCACGGGCGCAGTACGAGCGGCGTGCCCCGCCGCATGCCGTTCCACGCCGCCTTCGTGGCCGCGCGCGGCGTCATGATGGGGGTCAGCAGCGGGCCGCGCGCCCCGGCGAACATGCCGGTGGAGATATAGGACGGACAGAAGGTCGTCACCGTCAGGTGGCGGATGCCGGCGGCGGCCAGCTCCAGGCGCACCGACTCGCTCCAGCCGATGAGAGCCCACTTCGAGGCGGCGTAGACCGACATGTTCGGGTTGGCGAGCGTGCCCGCCGCGGAGGCGATGTTCAGGATGCCGCGTTGCCGACCGGCATCCGTCATCATCTCCGTCAGGAACACGCTCGTGATCCACATCGGTGCGAGTGCGTTGATGCGCATGGTGCGCTCGGTGTCGCGCTCGTCATCGTGCTCCCAGAACGGTCCACCGTGGACGATCCCGGCGTTGTTCACGAGGATGTCCGGGGTGCCGAGCTCCTCTCGCACCCGCTCGGACGCGTCGCGGATCTGCGCCAGCTGCGAGATATCGACCCGGTAGCCGCGGACATCGGCATCCGAGGCCGACAGCTCGGCCACCAGCTCATCGAGCGCTGCCTGGTCGATGTCCCAGAGGGCCAGGGCGCGGGCGCCGCCGGCGATCGCGCGGCGGGCGTAGAGGGCGCCCATGCCACGGGCGGCGCCCGTGATCAGGACGAGGGCGCCGGGAACGGGGTCGGTGCGCATCATCGCGTCACTGCGTCTGCGGGAATGTCAGCGGACGAAGCGGACCTCGGTGAGCGTCTCACCCAGGAACGGCTCGGTGTGCGTGGCGCCGTCGAGGGCGAAACCGTTGCGCACGTAGAAGCGATGCGCGCGCGGGTTGTCCTCTGCCACCCACAGGTAGAGCTCCTCGCCGTCCTCGACGGCGGCGTCGAACAGCTGCTTACCCAGTCCGGTCCCGTGGAACCGGTCGAGCAGGTAGATGAAGTAGAGCTCGCGGTTGCGCGGAGCATCGCGGTCGCGTGCCGGTCCGGACCCCACGAAGCCCACGATCTCGCCGTCCACGAGGGCGGCGAACATCTTGAACTCGGGGCCCTGAGCGGCCCAGTGCGTCCACAGTTCGGCGAGGCGCTTCGGGGAGACGTTCTCCAGTGCGGCCTTGCTGATGAGGTGGTCGTAGGTCTCGTGCCAGCACTGCGCGTGGACGCGCCCGAGCGCCTCGGCATCCACGTCGCGAACGGGACGGACGACGGTGTCGGTCTGCAGTTCGGCTTCCATGTTCGCGACTCTACGACGGCGGTCTGCAAACACGAAATCGGCGGATGCCGGGAGGGCGGATGCCGGCTGGCTCCCGCCGCCGGCACCCCGCAGACACAACCCTGCCCGGCCCTCCTTGTCGGAGGTCGACAAGGGATTTCGCGTCGACGTGCACGCACTCGCTAGCATCACCCCTCGTGAACGTGTGGTGGCGGACCCTGCTGACGATCCTGCGCGCGAAGGTTCTGCTTCGCCGGCACGGGCCGATTCCCCCGCGCACGGTCGGCCGGGTCCGGCTGCGCACCATGCCGACCGACATCGACCTGCTGCGTCACATGAACAACGGCCGCTATGCGTCGCTGTTCGACCTCGGCCGCTTCGACCTGCTCATCCGCACCGGCATCTGGGACGCCATGAACGATCGCGGCTGGTATGCCGTCGTGGCCACCGAGACGATCACCTTCCGAAAGTCGCTGCAGCTCTGGCAGCGCTTCACGGTCGAGTCCCGCCTCTACGCCCACGACGACCGCGCCGTCTACCAGGTGCACCGCGCCGTCGTCGACGGCGAGGTCTACGCCGAGATGATCGTGCGCGCCCGGTTCCTGCGCCGCACCGGCGGCGTCGTGCCCATGGACGAGTTGTTCGAAGCGCTCGGCCGCCCCGATGACCTCCCCCAGCCGCCGCAGTGGGTGAGCGACTGGGCGGCGGCATCCGCATTGCCCTCGACGAAGCAGCCCGCGCCCAGCGTCTGGGAGTGACCGCCCGCGGGTGTGCGGTGGCGAACCCGCTACCGTGAACTCGTGACCGCATTCGCCGCCATCGTGACGCACGCAGCCCGCCTGCTCGCCGCGCACTGGCCGGCCCTGCTCGCCTGGATGCTCGCCGGCACCCTCGGTCACTACCTCGTGCTGAAACTCGCGTCGCTCGTCGGCGCGCGCAGCGCGGTCGGCGGCATCCTCCTGCTCCCGCTCGCCGCGCTCGCGATGCTGATCGCCTACGTCGCGATGTTCCTCGTGCTCCGCGATGGGATGCCGCAACTGCGCCGCCTTGCGCCGCTGCCCGAGTCTCGCGCCGAACGCCGCACCGCGTTCTTGGATGCGCTGCTCGGCGGCATCCTCCCCTTCGTCGCGTTCTACGCGGCGTGGGGGTACATCCGCGAGGACGTCATCGACTACATCAACGGTGCGTTCGAGTGGCAGTTCTTCTGGGGCATCGAAGCTGCCGTCAACGGGGTCGAGTACGACACGAGCGGCACGATCGACGACCTCGGCGTCGATGCGATCACCCTGACGATCCTCGTGCTCGCCTTCGCCGGGCGGTGGGCGCACAAGCGCTACCGTGCCCGCCTGCCGAAGTGGACCGGCGCCGTCGCCGTCTACCTCGAGGTGCTGTGGGTCTATCTCGCCGTGTACATCGTCGCGGATCTGCTGGGCGTCGTCACTGACTGGGTGCAGACCCGGCAGGCCACGGTCTGGCTCGGTGACCTCCGCAGTAGCCTCACCGGGGTGTTCGCGCCGCTCGGTGTCGTGTGGGACGGCGTCGAGTGGCTCCTCGGCGAGGCGGGCGGGATCATCCTGCTGCCGGTCGCCTGGCTCGCGATCGCCGGTGTCATCTACGGGCAGGCCGTCAAGGCCGAAGCGCCTCGACTCAGCGGCGACATCGTCGAGCGGGTACGCACACGGTATAACTCGGTGCCGGAGCGCGTGCGCCGCCGCGTCGGCGACGTCTGGCAGGACCTCACCGGTCGATTCCGTCCCATCGGCCGGGCGATCGTGCTGATGTGGCGGGCTGGACCGCTGCTCATCTGCGGCTACATCCTGCTGTACACCCTCGTCGACTTCGGCGGACAGTGGCTGATGATCGGTCTGTCGCGGGCGGTCGGGCCGCATCCCCAGTCGTTCTGGCTGCCGATGTCGGTCGCCCTCGTTCTGGTGGTCGGACTCATCGTCGAACCGGTGCGGATCTCGCTCGTCGCCGCGAGCTATGACCGCGCTCTGGTTCATCTCGCGCCGGAGCCGTCGACGCCCGGCCTGGGCCCGCGCGCGGAAGCTTCACTGCTCGACGGTGAACCGCAGGTCGAGCACCGCCCCGGTGGGCTGGTCGAAGGTCGTGATGGTGACGACGAGGGGACCGACGACGTCGTCGGAGAGCAGCACCGGCGCGACGACGTCGTACGGGATGACGGCGTCTGAGACGCACGACATCTCTTGGCCCTGTTCCTGCACCCAGGTCAGGCCCGTGAACACCGTCCGCCACTGTCTGCCGGTGGACGGCTCGGTGACTGTCACGCCCCGGCACGACGACAGCCCCTCACCCGGGTCGACGCGGATCGTGACGAGGACGGGGTCGCTCCCGCGCGGCGCGCCGACCTCGTCCCTTTCGAGCGGACTGATCGTGACCGGGCCGAGCGCGGCGGCGGCCGGCATCCCGCCCATTGCGTGTGGTTCGTCGCCGGAGACGGTCAGCTCCGCATTGCGGACGGCGCCGAAGCCGAGCGCGTCGTAGGCGAAGAGTGATGCCGGGACCAGCACGACCAGCGCGCCGAGGGCGAGCGCGTTGCGTCGCCACCACCGGGTGAGCCGGGCGCCGGTCACGGCGTGATCCATTCCGTCGCGGCGAGCTCGAGCTCATCGACACGCTCGACCGCGGAGATGTCCACGGGCAACTCGATGACGGAGTCGCCGAGGAACTCGGTCTCGATCGCGAGACGCACGACCGCCGCGTCGGCGTCGGCGGCGATGTCGGCAGGCAGTTCGAAGGCGATCGAACCGGACTGCGGCACCGCGAGCGACAGGCCCGTGCTGAACAGGCTGGCGGAGGAGTCGTATCCTTGCGCGCGTTCGCTCGCCCGGAACACGCGGTCGCCGACGGTCAGTGTCGCCGCGCTCAGCGCTCCGGGCGACTCGGTGTGGACCACCCACGCCTCCAGGTCGAGGACCAGCCACGTCCCCTCCGCGTACCAACCGCCGAACGTGACCCGGTCGGCGAGTCGGGCGTCGGTCACGGTGACACCGAGGTTGCGACCGACCGCGGGCGTGCCGATCTCGGCGGCGACGGGGAACGGCTCGGTGATCCGTTCCTCTCCGTCCGGCGTCGCTCCGGCGACGAACCAGGCGGCGACCAACAGTGCACCGCTGACGAACCAGGGGACCGCGCGTGCGAGCGAGCGGCTCATTGCTCCACTCCCGCTCCGACATCCTCGATCGGCACCGTCACGACCGCGGCCGGCACCGGGGTCAGCCAGGACTCTCCGGTGTACAGGAAGCTGCCGATTTGCAGGCGCGCGTCGCTGAGGACCACCTCGAGATCCTGGTCGCCCGCGTAGTCGTCCGGACCCACCGTCCAGGTGAAGGCGAGCAGCGCCGGCACGTCCGGCTGCAGCCACGGGTTGAACGTCTGGTCGTCCTCGCGGACCAGGCCGACCACGAGGCGGTCATCGCCACTCAGGCCCACACTCTTCGCGACCTGGGAAGTGAGGGAGGCAGTGGAAGCAGGCAGTGGCTCAGTCCAGAGGTTCTCCATCTCGACGAGCAGCACGAGCAGGCGTTCCCCGTTCTCCTCGTCGGGGAACGCGCCCGATCCGGGCAGCTCGTCGATGAGCACCGCGCGCTGCACCGTGATCGCCAGCTGCTCGCCGGTATGGGTCTCACCCGCCACGAGGCGGTCCAGCGGGGGCTCCTCTTCGGCGGCCACAGGCGCGAGGCCGCCGAATGCTGCGGTGACGGCGAGGAACAGTCCCGTGCCGATCGCGGCGAACCACTTCGTCGGCACCCGGTCGGTCGCCTTCCGCAGCCGGCCGAACGCTGTGCGGTGACCGGGTGACTCGGGAGCGCCGGAGCTCGCGCGACCTGCCGCCGCGCTCGCGGAGCCGGGCGGTTCGGGCGTGGTCACGCCCTCAGCCTATGAGGCACGGCCGTAGGCTGAAACCATGCCGGACACTGCTGCCCAGGCGCCACAAGCGCCGCGTGATGATTCCGACCTGATCCAGCGCGCGATCGACCTCGCGCAGCGGTGGGTCGCCGAGGCCGCCGAGGCCGACGTCGACACCTCCGCCGAGCGCCTCGCCGGCGTACTGAAGGATCCGAACGGACTGCCGTTCACGATCGGCTTCGTCGACGGCGTCATGCGGCCGGAGAGCCTGACCGCCGCGGCCTCCCAGCTGCAGCGCATCGCCCCCCTGGCCCCGCAGTTCCTGCCCTGGTACCTGCGCGGCGCCGTGCGCGCCGGCGGCATGATCGCCCCGGTGCTGCCCACGCCGACCGTGCCGCTCGCGCGGCGCGCGCTGCGCGAGATGGTCGGGCATCTCGTCGTCGACGCCCGCCCGGAGAAGCTCGGTCCGGCCATCGCCGCGCTGCGCGCGTCGGGCGCGAAGCTCAACCTCAATCTCCTGGGCGAGGCCGTGCTCGGCGAGGCCGAGGCGCGGCGCCGCCTCGACGGTATCCACGACCTCATCCGCCGCGATGATGTCGACTACGTCTCGGTCAAGGTCTCCGCCATCGCCGGGCACATCTCACCGTGGGCGTTCGACGACGTCGTCGACCGTGTCGTCGAGCGCCTCCTGCCGCTGTACCTGACGGCATCCACCCCCACCGGGGACACGCCGACCACATTCATCAACCTCGACATGGAGGAGTATCGCGACCTCGACCTGACGATCGCGGTGTTCACTCGCATCCTCGAAGACCCCCGCCTGCAGCAACTCGAGGCCGGCATCGTGCTGCAGGCCTACCTGCCCGACGCGCTGCCCGCGCTGCGGGAACTGACCGCGTGGGCGCGCGCCCGCGTCGCCGGCGGTGGGTCGCGCATCAAGGTGCGGCTCGTGAAGGGCGCGAACCTCGCGATGGAGCGAGTGGATGCCGTGATGCACGGGTGGGATCTGGCCACGTACGGCAGCAAGGTCGACTCGGACGCGAACTACCTGCGCTGCCTCGATGAGGCGCTGCAGCCGGAGAACACGGCGGCCGTGCGCCTCGGCGTCGCCGGACACAACCTGTTCGACGTCGCGTACGCGTGGCTTCGCGCACAGGAGCAGGATGTTGCCGACGCCGTGGAGTTCGAGATGCTCCTCGGCATGGCGCAGGGTCAGGTGCGGGCCGTGTCGAGCGTCGTGGGGCCGGTGCTGCTCTACGTCCCCGTCGTGCGCCCCGACGAGTTCGACGTCGCGATCGGCTATCTCGTCCGACGGCTCGAGGAGAACGCGTCGAGTGAGAACTTCCTCTCCGCCGCGTTCGACCTCGCCGATGAGCCGGTGCTGTTCGAGCGGGAGCGCGATCGGTTCCTGGCAGCCGTGGCTCGCGCCGCCGACCGCGCACTGCCCACTGGACCGAACCGCCGGCAGGACCGGACCGTCGAGCCGACCGCGGCGGCTGCGCCCGGAGCGCGGCGCCTGGTCCGGGATGCGGCGCCGGAGACCGGGCAGGACGGCCTGACGCAGGCGGTCCTCGGCATCGCGCGCGCCACGGCATCCGACCCCGAGGAGACCCAGCCGGTCGCCCCCGGCGTGGAAGGGGTGCTGTTCGGAGGACAGGAGTTCGTCGAGACCGCCGTGTTCTCGCCGCGCGAGGTCCGCGGCGATCGCGGCCGCGCGCTCGGGGTTCCCGGTTTCCGCAACGCCCCCGACACCGACCCCGCGCTGCCGGCGAACCGGGAGTGGGCGCAGCGGATCATCTCGCGCATCGAGGTGTCGACCGCGGGGGATGCCGCGATCACCGCCGCCCGGATCAGAGACACCGCCGCCCTGGATGACATCGTCGCACGGGCGCGTCGGGCCGCTGAAGGGTGGGGGACCACGCCCGCCGCCGACCGATCGGCCGTGCTGATGGCCGCGGCGCGCGAGCTGGAGTCCCGGCGGGCCGAACTCATCGAGGTCGCGGGCAGCGAGACCGGCAAGGTGCTCGCCGAGGCCGACGTCGAGGTGAGCGAGGCCGTCGACTTCGCGAACTACTACGCTGCCACCGCACGCGAGCTCGATCGCGTCACCGGCGCCGTCTTCGTGCCGGCCGCACTCACCGTCGTGACTCCGCCGTGGAACTTCCCGGTCGCGATCCCCGCCGGTGGTGCGCTCGCCGCACTGGCGGCGGGATCAGCCGTCGTGTTCAAACCCGCGCCCCAAGCGCGCCGCTGCGCGGCCGTCGTCGCCGAGGCGATCTGGGCGGCGCTCGATGAGGCAGGTGTGCCCCGTGACCTGCTCGCGCTCGTCGACATCGACGAGGGCGAGCTCGGGCAGCACCTGATCACACACCCCGGCGTGGACCGGGTGATCCTGACCGGGTCGTGGGATACCGCCGCCCTTTTCCGTTCGTGGCGCCCGGAGCTGCCGCTGCTTGCGGAGACCAGCGGCAAGAACGCGATGATCGTCATGCCGTCGGCCGATCTCGACCTGGCCGCGGCCGACCTCGTCAAGAGCGCCTTCGGCCACGCCGGGCAGAAGTGCTCCGCGGCATCCCTCGCCATCCTCGTCGGGCCGGTCGGGCGCTCCAAGCGGTTCGCGCGCCAGCTCGTGGATGCCACTCGCTCTCTGCAGATCGGCCCGCCGTCGGACCCGCGCAGCGACGTGGGCCCGATCATCGAGAAGCCGCACGGCAAGCTCGAGTGGGCGCTGACGACGTTGGAGGAGGGGGAGCGGTGGTTGGTGGAGCCGACCCTTCGACAGGCTCAGGGACCGGGGGAGGCTCAGGGACCGGTGGGGCCGGAGTGCGAGGGCCGGCTGTGGAGTCCGGGCATCCGGGTCGGCGTGCAGCCAGGCTCACGGACGCACCTCGAGGAGTTCTTCGGGCCGGTGCTCGGGATCATGCACGCGCACTCGCTGTCCGAGGCGATCGAGCTGCAGAATGCCGTCGCCTACGGGTTGACCGCGGGGCTGTACACGCAGAACCCGGACGACCTCGCGCTCTGGCTCGACCGCGTGCAGGCCGGCAACCTGTACGTCAACCGCGGCATCACCGGCGCGATCGTGCAGCGCCAGCCGTTCGGCGGGTGGAAGCGCTCCGCCGTTGGACCGGGCGCGAAGGCCGGCGGCCCGAACTATCTGCTCGGTCTTGGCTCGTGGCGCCCGTCCAGCGGCGCGGGACAGTCCGCCACGTTGCACCTGCGCGGCCTGGATACGCGCATCACCGACGTCATCGAGGCCGCCCAGCCGTCGCTGGACTACGACGGATTCGACTGGCTGCGCCGCGGCGCGCTGTCCGACGCGATCGCGTGGGACCGGGAGTACGGGCAGGTCAAGGACGTCTCGCACCTGGAGGTCGAGCGCAACCTCTTCCGCTATCGGCCGGTGCCGGTCGCGATCCGAGCGACGGCCGATGCCACCTGGCACGGTGTGCTGCGCGTCGTGATCGCCGGCGTGCGGGCAGGGGCCCGTTTCACGTTGAGCGCCCCGGTCGCGATTCCCGCCGGAGTGCGGCATGCGCTGGCCGGGCTGGACGTGCCGGTCTTCCTGGAGGCGGATGACGAGTGGGTCGAGCGCATGTCGCGCCCGGCCGACCAGACGCCGGAGTTCGCCGAGCCGCGCCCGCCGCGGGTGCGGCTGGTCGGCTCACCGGATGCCGTGGCGTCGCTGCACCGGCGCCTGGCAGAGGCGACAGACGGAGACCCCGACCTCGCCGTGTACGACAACGAGGTCACCACGTCCGGGCGCATCGAACTGCTGCCGTTCCTCCACGAACAGGCGATCGCGATCACCGCCCACCGGTTCGGCAACCCGGACGCGTGGAGCGAGCCGGTCATCTGAGCCCGTGCGGCCTCGTGTGGCGCCTTCGCTCGCGTCATTCTGCAGGAATCGCGCCGGCAGCGTGCAGTTCGGCGCGAGCGAATGAGGCCGCCCCAGCGGGCACGGTCGGGCGACGGGCAGATCACGGAATTGCAACGTTGGAATTTTCTCGCCGCTGAACCTTGACATCCGCTCGTGGGCGCGAGCACACTATCTTCTGGAGTTATTTCCAACGTTGTAAATTCCCTGACGGTCGAAGCTGATCGGCGTCCGATCACTCTCCGACCCACAGCACGATGAGAGGACCACGTGATGATGAAGTCACGCACACGGATCGGCCGCACTTGGATCAGCGGCGCAGCGCTGCTGGCCGTCGGCGGCTTGCTCCTGACCGGCTGCGCCGGAGGATCGGGTGGCGGCAGCGATGACGTGAAGGAGCTGACCTTCATGTTCCGCGGCGGTGACGCCGAGAAGGCGGCCTACACCAAGGCCATCGAGGCGTTCGAAGAGGCCAACGACGTCGACGTCAAGATCATCATGACCACGGCTGACGAGTATGCCACGAAGCTCAAGGCGGCCATCACCGGCCGGCAGGTCCCGGACGTCTTCTACATCGACCCGGGCAGCGTGCAGTCGTTCGTCAAAAGCGGCGTCGTCGCCGACATCACCGGCTACGTGGAGTCGTCCGATTCGATCGACCTCGACAACGTCTGGTCGTACGGCGTCGACAGCTACCGCTTCGACGGCACCACCCAGGGTGTCGGTTCGATCTACGCGCTGCCCAAGGACATCGGCCCGTTCTCCTTCGGCTACAACAAGACGATGTTCGAAGAGGCCGGCATCCCGCTGCCCGACAAGGACGTCCCCTACACCTGGGACGAATTCGTCGATGTCTCCCAGCAGCTGACCAAGGACCTCGACGGCGACGGCAAGCTCGATCAGTGGGGCACGGGCCTCAATGTGGTCTGGAACCTGCAGCCGTTCGTGTGGTCCAATGGCGGCGACTGGCTGAACGAGGACCGCACCGAGGTCACCGTCAACGACCCCGCCTTCGTCGAGGCGCTGCAGTGGTTCGCCGACCTGTCCAACGTCGAGGGCGTCACCCCGTCGGCCGGCGAGGCGCAGACACTCGACACCTACCAGCGCTGGATGCAGGGACAGATCGGTTTCTTCCCGGTCGGCCCGTGGGACGTGCCCACTTATGAGACGCTCGATTTCGAGTGGGACCTGATCCCCTACCCGGCCGGCGCCACCGGTGAGACCGCGACCTGGACGGGCACCCTCGGCATCGCCGTGTCGGCCTCGACCAAGGCTCCCGACCTCGCGGCCGAGCTGGCCATGTACCTGAGCGTCGACCGCGACGCGCAGCAGGCGCTGGTGGATGCCGGTGTGCAGATCCCGAACCTCATCGACATGGCGCAGGAGTGGGTCGACAGCTCGACGCTGCCCCCGGCCAACAAGCAGGAGTTCCTCGACATCGCCGAGGACTACGGCCGCGCCCTCCCGGCGAACAACACGTACAGCGCCGAGTGGTACGACGAGCTGTTCAAGAACATCCAGCCCGTGCTGGACGGCGACCAGACCGCGCAGGACTACCTCGACGAGGTGCAGCCGCGCATGCAGGAGCTGCTCGACAAGGCCAACGCCGACGCCGGCATCGGCTGATCGATCCAGACTGCCGGTGCGGACGTCGTCCGCGTCCGCACCGGCATCCGGCCGCATCCCGGCCCCGGCCCACCCCGTCCTTCCTCTTCCTCTCGCGTCGAATCGAGGCTCCCCATGACGACGACGTCCACCCCGCGTCGCTCCCGGCTGCACCGCAAGGAGCATCGCGCCGCGCTGGCCTTCGTGGCCGCGCCGGTGATCGGCTTCCTCATCTTCGTCGGCTATCCCCTCGTGTTCTCGGTGTTCACCTCGTTCACCAAGTGGAACGGCCTGGGCGAGCCGATCCCCAACGGCATCGACAACTTCATCGAGATGGCCGGCGACCGCTACTTCTGGCAGTCGCTGGGCAACACGGTCTACTACATGATCGGCATCCCGATCGGACTCGTGCTGTCGCTGCTGCTCGCGCTCGCGCTCAACCGCAAGATGCGCGGCACGACCTTCTTCCGCACCGTCTACTACGTGCCGGTCGTCTCGTCGCTGGCCGCCGTCGCCATCCTCTGGCAGTGGGCCTACAACGGCGATTTCGGTCTGGTGAACCAGGTGCTCGCGATCTTCGGCATCGAGGGACCCAACTGGTTGCAGAACGCCGCCACAGCCAAGCCCGCGATCATCATCATGGCCGTGTGGAAGGGCCTCGGCTACTCGATGCTGCTGTACCTGGCCGCGCTGCAGTCGGTGCCCGGCCACCTATACGAGGCGGCATCGCTCGATGGCGCCGGCGCGTGGGCGAAGTTCCGCCACATCACCGTCCCGATGCTCAGTCCGGTGACCTTCTTCCTCGTGGTCACGAACATCATCGGCGGCGCGCAGATCTTCATCGAGATCAACATCATGACCCCCACCGGCGGCCCCGAGTTCTCCACCGCATCGATCGTCTGGTACATCTGGCAGAAAGCCTTCAACTACCTGCAGATGGGGTACGCGACGGCCATGGCGCTCGTCCTCGGCGTGCTGGTGTTCATCGTCACCGCCATCCAGTTCCGGCTCAACCGCCGCTTCCAGTTCGCGATCGACTGAGGCCCGCCATGTCCCACACTCTGTCCTCCCAGGCCCCCGCCGCGCTCGGCACCGTCGTCGACGAGGAGACCGGCAAGCGCCTGCTGCCGCGTCGCCGCCGCTCGCGCGGCACCCTCGGCGCGCAGCGCCTGCCGCGGTCGTACCGCATCACCAACGTGATCCTCACGATCGTGCTCTCCATCGGAGGTGTCGCGATGATCGCGCCCCTGCTGTGGACCTTTAGCACGTCGCTGAAGACACGGGAGGCCGTGTTCGCCCTCCCACCGCAGTGGATTCCCCACCCCGTCGTCTGGGAGAACTACATCCGCGTGTGGTCCGCCGCGCCGCTGGCTTCCGGCATCCTGAACAGCGTCATCGTCTCGGCGAGCGTCACTATCCTCGGCACCGTCGCTTCGATGCTCGCCGCCTTCGCGTTCGCAAAGCTGCGGCTGCCGTTCAAGAACGTGCTCTTCCTGGTGCTGCTGGCCGCCATCATGATCCCGTTCCCGACGATCATGATCCCGCAGTTCTCGATGTTCGCGGCGGCCGGGATGGTCGACACACTGTGGCCGTTGATCCTGCCGGGCATCTTCGGCAACATCGTGATGGTCTTCTTCATCCGGCAGTACCTGGCCACGGTGCCCGACTCGATCATCGAGGCCGCCAAGATCGACGGCGCCGGGTATCTGCGGATCTTCTTCACGCTGATCTTCCCCGTCATCCGCCCGGCGATCGCCGCGCAGTTCATCCTCTGGTTCATGGCCGTGTGGAACGACTACCTCGGCCCGATCATCTACCTGAACTCGCCCGAGAAGCAGACCCTGCAGCTGGTGATCGCGAGCCTGAACATGACCTACGCCAGCCAGACCGACTACCCGCTGATCATGGCCGGCTCGTTCATCGCCCTGATCCCGGTGCTCGTCGTGTTCGCGATCTTCCAGAAGCAGATCATCGAGTCCGTCGCCCTGACCGGAGCGAAGGGATGAGCACCCGCACCGCAGCCGACCCCACCACGTGGGGCCTCCGCAACGCGCACGACCCGACGGTCGTGCGCGGCGAGGACGGCCTCTGGTACATGTTCTCCACCGATGCGGCGATGGACGTCGACGAGATCCCGGCAGGAGCCCACGTGCGCACGTCCCCCGACCTCGTGCACTGGACCTACGTCGGCACCGCGCTGAACGGCGTGCCGGCGGCTGCCGCGGCCCACGCTGGGGCGACCGGCCTGTGGGCGCCGGAGGTCGTGATGTGGCCGGGAGCCGACCCCGACCGTCGCTGGCACATGTACTACTCGGCGTCGTCGTTCGGGTCGCGCACCTCCGCGATCGGCCTGGCCACTGCGCCGCGAGCGGCAGGTCCCTGGACCGACGAGGGCATCGTCGTCGCCACGACCCAAGGAGTCGATGCGCACAACGCGATCGACGCCGCCGTCGTGTTCGATCGCGATGGCTTCCCCTGGTTGACCTACGGCTCGTTCTTCGGCGGCATCCACACCCTGCCCCTCTCCGAGGCCAGCGGGAGGGCCGCGCTGCCGGGCGACAGTGGTGAGCTCATCGCGCGCCGCCCCGCCAGCGTCGACACCGCGATCGAGGGTGCGTACATCGAGTACCGGCCCGACGCCGACGACTACGTCATGTACGCGTCGTACGACTCGCTGTTCGACACCTACAGCGTGCGCGTGGGCATTGCCCAGGAGGTCACCGGCCCCTACCTCGACGCTGCCGGGCGGCCGCTGCTCGACCCCGATCCCGGCCAGGAGCACCGCTCGGGGACGAAGATCCTGGGTGGGCACCGTTTCGTCGGCGGCACCGGCTGGATCGCCCCCGGACACAACTCGATCTTCCGCGATGGCGACGCGCGCTTCCTCGTGCACCACGTCCGCCACGCGGACGACCCGACGCGGCACGAGGCGCAGATCCGTCGCGTGCACACCACCGCCGCAGGGTGGCCGATCGTTTCGCCGCACCCGTTCGCGGGGTACGACAGCGAGCGGATGCCGGCGGAGGCCGCGGTCGACGGACGTTGGCAGGTCGTGCGGTTCGCGCCGGAGGATGCCGGTCTCATCGAGGCGCGGTCGGCCGCGGTCAGCGGCCCGATGCGCACCGCCGGCGAGCCGGTCATCGGCACCCTCGTCGTCGACGGCATCGAACTCGATGCCGTCGTGTTCGGCGCGTGGGACCCGGTCGCGCAGCGCAGTGTGCTCGCCTTCGGAGGGCTCGACGGCGACGGCGTCGTCTGGGTCGGGTCGCAGGAGGTGATCCCGTGAACGCCGACGACGGCTGGGCCGGTCGGGTGATGGTCTGGCTGCGGATCGTTTCGAACCTCATCGTGGTCAACCTGCTCGTGCTGGTCGGTGCGCTCATCGGACTCGTCGTGCTCGGCACGATGCCGGCGCTGCGCGCCGCGACGGTCTGCCTCACGCGACTGCGCGACGGCGACACCGATCGCGACCTCGGACTCACCGGCCGCGGCCTCGTGCGCACCTTCGCGACCGAGTACCGCCACGCCTTCTGGCGCGCGAACCTGCTCGGGATGCCGTTCGCGATCGCGCTGGTGCTCGTCGTCGCCGACACCGCGGTGCTGCCGGCGCTGCCGGGCCCGATCTCGGCCGCTGTTGCCGTGCTGACCTGGATCGTCGGCGCGTACGCCGTCATCGCGCTCTCCGCGGTGTTCGCCATCGATATGCGCTACCTGGACGGTGTGGGGGCGACCATCCGCTATGCGGCGACTCTGCCGTTCGTGTCACCGGTGATGACCAGCGCACTCGTGGCCGCGCTCGGCGCGGTGGTGTTCGCACTCACGATGCTGCCGATGCTCGCCCCGCTCATCGGCGCATCCGTGCCGCTGTTCGTCGCGGGATGGTTCGTCGACCATCGTCTCGCCCAGCTTGATCCAGAACACCCCCGGGCCGCCGCGCTGTCGCACTGAGAATCCCGGCATCCATCTCGTCTCCCCATCGACCGGGCCGTCTCCGCGCGCGCCCGCCCGCAGACCCCCGTCAGGAAAGAAGGACACCATGACCACCGCACGCATCACCGTCGACCGGGAGGCTGTCGTCGCCCCGCTCAACCGGAGGATCTTCGGATCGTTCGTCGAGCACCTCGGGCGCTGCGTCTACGACGGCATCTACGAGCCGGGTCACCCGACGGCCAACGAGGACGGCTTCCGCCTCGACGTCGTCGACCTCGTCCGCGAGCTGGGCTCCACGACGATCCGCTACCCCGGCGGCAACTTCGTCTCCGGCTTCCGCTGGGAGGACAGCGTCGGCCCGCGCGAGCAGCGGCCGGTGCGCCGTGACCTGGCGTGGCACTCGCTGGAGACGAACCAGGTGGGCGTCGACGAGTTCGCCCGGTGGTTGAAGCTCACAGGCTCGGAGCTCATGATGGCCGTCAACCTCGGCACCCGCGGCATCGAGGCGGCGCTGGACCTGCTCGAGTACTGCAACCATCCGTCCGGCACCGCGCTGAGTGACCGGCGCATCGCCAACGGCACCGTCGAGCCGCACGGCATCACCATGTGGTGCCTCGGCAACGAGATGGACGGTCCCTGGCAGACCGGCTACATGACCGCCGACGACTACGGCAAGCTCGCTGCCCGCACCGCGCAGGCGATGAAGACCGCTGACCGCACCCTCGAGCTGGTCGTCTGCGGCTCGTCGGGCTCGTCGATGCCGACCTTCGGCGACTGGGAGCGCACCGTGCTGGAGCACGCGTACGACCACGTCGACTACATCTCCTGCCACGCCTACTACCAGGAGCGGGGAGGCGACCTCGACTCGTACCTCGCCTCGTCGCTGGACATGCAGTACTTCATCGAGACCGTCGTCTCGACCGCCGACCACGTCGGCAACAAGCTCCGCTCGTCGAAGAAGATCAAGCTCTCCTTCGACGAGTGGAACATCTGGTACCTCGACGAGCACCGTGCGTCGGACGAGGTCAACGATGAGTGGCGCTCTGCGCCGCGGCAGCTCGAGGACGTGTATTCGGTCGCCGACGCCGTCGTGCTCGGGAACCTGATGATCACGCTGCTGAAGAACCACGACCGCGTCGCCAGTGCCTCGCTCGCACAGCTGGTGAACGTGATCGCACCGATCATGACCGAGCCGGGCGGTGCCGCGTGGCGGCAGACGACGTTCTTCCCGTTCTCCGTGACCTCGCGCCTGGCGCGCGGCGAGGTGCTGCGCCCGCGCATCGACGTCGCCACGTACGAGACCGCAGTGTACGGCGCGGCACCGCTGGTCGACTCGGTCGTCACGGCCGACGAGAGCGGTGCCGCCGTCTTCCTCGTCAACCGCAGCCGCACCGAGACCATCCAGGTGTCGGTCGACGTGTCACAGCTCGGGGTGGCCGGCGTCACCGAGGCTGTGACCCTCTGGGATGAGGACGTGTACGCGAAGAACACCCTCACCGATCAGGAGCGGGTCGGGCTCAAGACGCTCGACGGCGTGCAGCTGGCCGACGGCGTGCTGACCGTCTCGCTGCCGCCGGTGTCGTGGTCGGCCATCGACCTGGCGTGAGGGTCGCAACGATGACCCGACGGGCGGCGCGGATGCGTCATGTGGCTCAGGCAGCTCGTGCGGTGGCGGCCGGCGCGGTGATCGCGCTCGCCGCCACCGCGGCCGGCTGCGCGGCCGCGCCGGCCGTGCCCGAGCTGACCGGAGACGTGTATGTGCACGACCCGGCCTTCGTCGCGGGTGCCGACGGCGAGCCCTCGTTCATCTACTCGACCGGCAACGGGCAGATCGGCGACGGCAACATCCAGATCCGTCGGTCCGACGACGGTTCCGACTGGGAGTACGTCGGAGAGGTGTGGGACACCAAGCCCGAGTGGCTCACGGAGACCATCGTCGGCGTCGACAACCTCTGGGCGCCTGAGCTCTACGAGCACGACGGCACCTGGTACCTCTACTACTCGGCATCCACGTTCGGATCGAACACGTCACTGATCGCGCTCGCGACCAACACGACGCTCGACCCCGACGACGCCGACTACGCGTGGGTCGACCGCGGCGTCGTGATCGAGTCGGCGGACACCGACTTCAACGCGATCGATCCGGGCATCGTCGAGGACGCGGGCGGCACCCCGTGGATGGCGTTCGGGTCGTTCTTCAGCGGCATCCGGATGGTCGAGCTGGAGTGGCCGAGCGGCTTGCGCGCCGACGACGACGAGCCGCTGTTGGTCGCCGATCGACAGGTCGGTGCCAACGCGATCGAGGCGCCGTACATCATCGCGCACGACGGGTACTACTACCTGTTCGTGTCCAAGGACTCGTGCTGCAAGGGCGTCGACAGCAGCTACTGGATCAGCGTCGGCCGCGCGGACGAGGTCACCGGACCGTACATCGATGAGAGCGGAACCCCGATGCTCGACGACGGCGGCACGCTTGTGCTCGACACCGACGGCACCCGCATCGGACCCGGGGGACAGTCCGTGTCGGGCGGTCTGCTGGCATTCCACTGGTACGACGGCGAGATGGACGGGCAGTTCCGGCTCGGGCTGCTGCCCCTCGCGTGGGAAGACGGCTGGCCGCGCGTGAGCTGGCCCGAGGAACCGTCGGAGGACTGAGCCCGCCCTCGCCCGTGGTCTGCACACGCCCGCCCTCGCCCGTCACCGGGCGGGGGCGGACTCGCGCTCGAGAATGGTGAAGTCGGCGAGTTTGAGACGTGGCGGCGACGTGTCGGCGCCACTGATGCGCGCGGCGAGCGTCTCCACGGCGGTGCGGGCGATCCAGTCGCGTCCCGGATCGACGGTCGTCAGCGACGGGATGGAGAAGCGTGCCTCATCGAGCCCGTCGAAGCCGATCACGGCGACGTCGTCGGGGATGCGCAGGCCCGCCTCCTGCAGGGCGCGCATGGCGCCGAACGCGAGTGTGTCGTTGAGCGCGAAGACCGCATCGAAGGGGACGCCGCGTGCGATGACCTCGGTCATCGAGACGGCGCCGTTGGCGCGGTGCCACTCGATCGAGGGGCCGAGCAGCCGCGGGTCGAACTCGATACCGTGCGCGTCCAGGGCTTCGCGGTAGCCGCGCACGCGCAGCGCCGATGAGCCGATGGTCTCGTCCTCGTGGGCGCCGACGACCGCGATGCGGCGGCGGCCGGAGCGGATCAGATACTCGGTGGCGGCGCGGGCACCCTCGGTGTTGCGCATCGTGACGTGGTCAGTCGGGCCGTCGAAGATCCGCTCGCCTAGCAGCACGAGTGGGTAGCCCACCTCGAGATGCGCCACATCCTCCGGGCCCATCTCCAGCGGACTGAAGATCAGGCCGTCGGTCATCTTCCGCCGGGCGTTGCTGAGCACGCTGATCTCGTGATCGCGGTCGCGCGCGCCGGTCTGCTCGATCACCACGGAGAGCCCAAGCGACTCGGCCGCCGCGATGATCGCCGCCGACAGCTCGGCGAAGTAGGCCAGCGCGAGGTCGGGCACCGCCAGCCCGATCGCACCGGTGCGCCCGGAGCGGAGACTGCGTGCGGTGAGATTCGGGGTGTAGTCGAGCTCGGCGATCGCCAGCCGGACGCGCTCCCGGGTGCTGTCCCGCACGTGCGGGAAGTCGTTGATGACGTTGGAGACGGTCTTGATCGACACACCGGCGAGCCGTGCGACGTCGTGCAGCGTGGCGGCCATGCGCGCTCCCCTTCTCCATCCAAACTCTATAACGTTGTAACCACGAGGCCGCGGCAGCGGTGCGGGAAGGAGCAAGGATGCCGACGGAGCGGAACTGGGCAGGCAACCTCGTGTATCGAGCCCGGGAGATCGCCGCGCCGACGAGTGTCGACGAGCTGTCCGCCCTCATCACGCGCGAGCGGCGGGTCAAGGTGCTCGGCAGCAGGCACTCGTTCAACGACATCGCCGACACCGACGGCGTGCTCATCTCGCTCGCGGCGCTGGCCGGCGGCGCGCCGGGCGAGCCCGAGCTCGACAGCGACCGCGGCATCGTCCGCGTGCCGGGCGGCATGCGCTACGGCGAGCTCGCCCCCTGGCTGCACGAGCGCGGCCGGGCGCTCGCCAATCTGGCATCCCTCCCGCACATCTCCGTCGCCGGCGCGGTCGCCACCGGCACCCACGGATCCGGGGAGCGGATCGGCTCGCTCGCCACACAGGTCGTCGCGGTGGAGCTGATCACCGGCGCAGGCGAGACGCTGCGGCTGGCTCGCGGCGACGCCGACTTCGACGGCGCCGTCGTCGCGCTGGGCGCCCTCGGCGTTGTCACCGCCCTCGAGTTGGAGACCGAGCCTGCCTACGACGTCGCGCAGACCGTGTTCGAGGGTGTGCGCTGGGATGATGCGCTCGCCGGGTTCGACGCGCTGCAGGCGGCCGGCGACAGCGTGAGCCTGTTCACGACCTGGCAGGATGCCAACGCCATCGACCAGATCTGGGTCAAGCAGCGGGCGGGGTGGGGCGCGGCCTCGCGCACGGACATGCCCGACCTGTCGCCGTTCGGCGGCCGACCCGCCGACGGCCCACGGCATCCGCTCCCCGGCATCGATCCGCAGCCGTGCACGCCGCAGCTGGGCGAGCCCGGGCCCTGGTTCGAGCGCCTGCCGCACTTCCGTCTCGCGTTCACGCCGTCCGCCGGCGAGGAGCTGCAGAGCGAGTATCTCGTGCCGCGTACCGATGCCGTCGCCGCGATCACCGCGCTGCGCGCGTTGGCGCCGCGCATCGCGCCGTTGCTGCAGGTGTGCGAGGTGCGCACCGTCGCCGCGGATCGGCTCTGGCTGAGCATGGCCTCTGGCACGGATGCGGTCGCGCTGCACTTCACGTGGCGCCTCGACCAGCGAGCGGTGACCGCGCTGCTGCCGGAGATCGAGGCGGTGCTGCCGGAGACGGCTCGTCCGCACTGGAGCAAGCTGTTCGCCCTCGGCGGTGAGCTTCGCGCGCGTTATCCGCGGTGGGCAGACTTCGGCTGTCTGCGTGAGCGGTGCGACCCCGACGGGCGGTTCCAGAACGAGTTCCTGGAGCGGGTCGGCATCTGAAGCCAGAGGCCGCACGGTTGCTGGCTCCGGTGCAAAAACCACTCCGAAGAGAAACAACTTATCTTTCTGGCGGATGTCCCCCATTCGGGGGACTATGGCAACGGCGCACTGGGGAGCGTCACGCGGGGTTCCGTTCCAGCTCGGCTGAGCCCGAAGGCCAACCCGCACAAGAGACACACCGGGGGGAGTGTCGCCAGACGCTCTGGGGCCGAGCCGATCGGCCCCAGAGCATCAGGACTCGGGGTCCGGACTCGGGTCGTCTGCCGGGTCGATGGCAACCGTGAACTCGTTGACGAGCGCGCGCACACCCAGTGCGAACAGGGTCCACGGCCCAGATGGGGTCTCGTCGTCGTCGGCGAAGTCGTAGGTCGGATGCTCCAGGCCCTCCAGTGCGCGCAGCGCGAACCCTTCGCCCATCGCGGCCATCGCCTCGGTGAAGTCGGTGATCGTCAGGCCCTTCTTCATCCGCAGCCCGTATGACTCCATCAGGTACGCATAGAACTCGGCGAACGCAGCGATCGACTCGTGATGCCGCTCGAAGCTCGCCTGCCGCAGTTCCGGCCAGGTCGCGGCCGTCGCCCGCAGGGCGATGGCTATCAGGAACGACTGCGCGTCGCGCGCGTCATCCGGATCGTTCGTGTCCATCGCCGCCGTGCGCACGTGGGCCAGTGCGGCCGCACGGATGACGTCGTCGCCGGGCGCCCCGCCCTCGATGAGGCCGAGCACCGCATCGCGGGCGTAGTCGGCCGGGCCGGTGATCCGCAGGCGCATCATGGCCACGGCGAGGTCGCGCTGGAAGTCCGACTGATCGGCCCACAGCCGATAGGCGGCGCCGGTCGTCAGGCCCGCGCGTCGCAGAACGTCCTGCAGGCGGATGTGCTGCACGCCGGCGCTGACACCGCGCTCGAAGATCATCTGCATCCCGACGCTCAGCAGCAGCGCGCGCGTCTCCTCGCCTGTCCGTCTCCCCATGAAAAGAAATCTTCTCACTTGTCGCGACGTCGCGTCAGGTGGTACGACACGGACCGACCAAGATCCTGCATAGGGAGCTCCGGCAGAATCGACTCATGGCCACCGACCGACCCGCCCGCACGCTGGACACCGCGACGATCCGCATCATCGGCTCCGACGACGCTCACGTCGCCCGCACGTACGATCCGCTGCCGGTCGTGATCGCCCGCGGCGAAGGAGCGTGGGTCACCGATGTGGAGGGCAAACGCTACCTCGACCTGCTGTCGGCGTACTCGGCCCTGAACTTCGGCCACCGGCATCCCGCCCTCGTCGCCGCTGCGACCGAGCAACTCGGCCGCATCACGCTCACCAGCCGCGCCTTCCACAACGACCGTCTCGGAACGTTCGCCCGCGCGCTGGCAGAACTCTGCGGCAAAGACCTCGTGCTGCCGATGAACACCGGCGCCGAGGCGGTGGAGACGGCGATCAAGGTCGCGCGCGCATGGGCCTACCGCGTCAAGGGTGTGCCCGACGGCGAAGCCGGGATCGTCGTCGCCAACGGCAACTTCCACGGCCGGACGACGACGATCGTCGGGTTCAGCGATGACCTGCATGCGCGCGACGGCTTCGGTCCGTACGCACCCGGGTTCACCGCGGTCCCGTTCGGGGATGCCGGTGCCGTCGAGGCCGCCATCGACGAGAACACCGCCGCAGTGCTCGTGGAGCCGATCCAGGGCGAGGCCGGCGTCATCATCCCGCCCGACGGTTATCTGCGCGCGCTGCGCGAGATCTGCGACCGCCGGGGCGTGCTCCTGATCGCCGACGAGATCCAGTCGGGTCTCGGCCGCGTGGGCACGACGTTCGCGTGCGACCGCGAGGGGATCGTCCCCGACGTGTACCTGCTCGGCAAGGCGCTCGGCGGCGGCATCGTGCCGCTGTCGGCCGTCGTCGCCGACAGCGCGGTGCTCGGCGTGCTGCAGCCCGGCGAGCACGGATCGACGTTCGGCGGCAACCCGCTCGCGGCCGCCGTGGGCGAGCGCGTCGTCGAAATGCTCGCATCGGGCGAGGTTCAGGTTCGCGCGCAGGCGCTGGGGGAGCACCTCGCCGCCAAGCTCGATGAGCTCGTCGGCAACGGGGTGACCGCCGTGCGTGTGGCCGGGCTGTGGGCCGGCATCGACATCGACCCGTCCGTCGGGACCGGTCGCGAGGTCGCCGAGCGACTGCTCGGGCGCGGCGTGCTCGTCAAGGACACCCACGGCCAGACGCTGCGGATCGCCCCGCCGCTCGTGGTCCGCGCCACCGAGCTGGACTGGGCGGTCGAGCAGCTGCGCGTCGTGCTGGCGGGCTGAGGGGCGCACGCCCCGCGAGCGCGTCCTGAGGCCCCCGGCTCAGTCGACGGTCACGGTGATCTCATGCCGACCGGTCGCGCCGTCCGGCACCACCGGGGTGCGGGTCGCGGTCTGCACCTCGCCCCGCGCGCCGATGGCGCGGCAGCGCAGCCGGTGCGTGCCGGCGGTCGCCGTCCACGGCACGCTCCACTGCACCCAGGTGTCTGCGGAGATCGCCGCGGCGAGACGCGCCGGCATCCACGCGCCGTCGTCGACCTGCACGTCGACACCGGTGACGCCGACGTGCTGCTGCCAGGCCACACCCGCGATGACGGTCTCACCGGCCGAGACCCGGCGCCCGGCACGCGGCACGTCGATGCGCGACTGCAGCTTGATCGGGCCGCGCTCGGACCAGCCACGATCGGTCCAATACGCGGTCGCGGCGTCGAACCGGGTCACCTCCAGCTCGGTCACCCACTTCGT
>Ga0180219_1000676_pt1 | contig 25310 bp, 28 predicted proteins | sample eDN3rd30CBELigMG_FD_151338 | JGI IMG/M metagenome (GOLD analysis project Ga0180219, IMG submission 151338) | Enriched Miracle-Growth compost microbial communities from Emeryville, California, USA - eDNA 3rd pass 30_C BE-Lig MG (version 2)... ... | reverse complement strand
TCGATGGCCGCTTCGACGCCGCTATTGCCGCCGCCGATCACCGCCACGCGCTTGCCCTTGAAGAGCGGGCCATCGCAATGGGGGCAGTAGGCCACACCCTTGTTGCGATAGTCATCCTCGCCCGGTACGCCCATCTGCCGCCAGCGCGCGCCGGTGGAGAGGATCACCGTGCGGCCTTTCAGCGATGCGCCGTTTTCCAGCACAACCTCATGATAGCCGCCTTCGGTCTTGGCCGGGATCAGCTTCGCCGCCTTCTGGAGGTTCATGATCTCGACGTCATAGTCCTTGACGTGCTGTTCGAGATGCGCGGCGAGCTTCGGCCCTTCGGTATGGGGGACGGAGATGAAATTCTCGATCGCCATGGTGTCGAGCACCTGACCGCCGAAACGCTCCGCCGCGATGCCGGTGCGGATGCCCTTGCGCGCGGCATAGATCGCCGCCGCCGCGCCCGCTGGGCCGCCGCCGACGATCAGCACTTCGAACGGGTCCTGCGCCTTGATCTTCTCGGCGGCGCGTTCCGCCGCGCCGCTGTCGATCTTCGCGACGATCTGCTCCAGTTCCATGCGGCCAGAAGCGAAAGGCTCTCCGTTCAGGAAGACGGTGGGCACCGCCATGACCTTGCGCGCATCGACTTCCTGCTGGAACAGCGCGCCATCGATGGCGACATGGCTGATGCGGGGATTGAGCACGCTCATCAGGTTCAGCGCCTGCACCACGTCGGGGCAGTTCTGGCAGGAGAGCGAGAAATAGGTTTCGAAGGCGAAGTCGCCGTCCAGATCCTTGATCTGCTCGATCAGGTCCTGCGCCGCCTTCGACGGATGACCGCCCACCTGGAGCAGCGCCAGCACCAGGGACGTGAACTCATGGCCCATCGGCAGGCCCGCGAAGCGCACGCCGATGTCTGTTCCCGCCCGGCGGATAAGGAAGCTGGGCTTGCGCTTGTCGTCGTCGGCGCGGACCACGGACACCTTGTCCGACAGTTCGGCGATTTCGTTCAAAAGCTCCTGCATTTCGCGCGATTTCGCGCCGTCATCCAGCGAAGCCACCAGCTCGATCGGCTGGGTGATGTTCGCCAGATAGCCCTTGAGCTGTCCTTTGAGATTTGCGTCCAACATCGATTATGGCTCCGTTGCATGAGAAGAGGTGCGCGGTCAGGCCGCAAGCCACCAGTTCCGAGGGAAAGGATGGCCCATCCCTCGGAGAGATTTGGTCTGAACATGTCAGAGATCAAGCCGCGCCGGGCCGGGGATGCTCCCCGAAAGCCCGGCCGCGGAAAAGTCGTCAGATCTTGCCGACGAGGTCCAGCGAGGGAGCAAGGGTCTTTTCACCCTCTTCCCATTTGGCCGGGCAGACTTCGCCGGGGTGGCTGGCCCAATATTGCGCCGCCTTGATCTTGCGAAGCAGTTCGGTCGCGTTGCGGCCGACGCCTTCCGGGGTGATCTCGACAAGCTGGATCACGCCTTCGGGATCGAGCACGAAGGTGCCGCGGTCCGCCAGGCCGACGCCTTCGCGCAGCACGCCGAACTGGTTCGACAGGTCGTGATTCTGGTCGCCCAGCATGTAATAGTTGATCTTGCCGATGGCCGGCGAGGTGTCATGCCAGGCCTTGTGACAGAAATGCGTGTCGGTCGACACCGAATAGACTTCCACGCCCATGCCCTGAAGGGTGGGGTAGATGTCGGCCAGATCTTCCAGTTCGGTCGGGCAGACGAAGGTGAAGTCGGCCGGGTAGAAGAAGAAGACGGCCCACTTGCCCTTCACATCGGCATCGGTGACATCGACGAACTTGCCTTCCTTGAATGCGGTTGCCTTGAACGGCTGGAGGGGGGTGTTGATAAGCGCCATGGGCTTTCCAGTTCCTTCTCTTGGGGTTGTCGTGTGAAGCCTATGTAGGGAAGGAGGCGAGTCGGGGGAAATTGGTTTTCTCGGACTTGTAGATAGAGAAAATCGATTACTGCACGGATTATTGATCGACCGGATCATTCCAATCTCGTGAACCAGGAACGATGTGGGGCGTTGCCGCCCTGTTCGCTTTTCGATGGAGAAGAAGATGGTGCGCCTCTATTTCATTCCCGTGGCTTTGGCGATCGCGCTGGCGGGCTGTGCCAAAAGCACGGAAAATGCAGCCGGCAATCAGGCGATCCAGGCGGGCGATGTGGAAACGATCGAGGATGTGGACGCCTTGGGCAACGGCGCGCCCGACGCGGCTCGCCTGCCGACCGACGATTGGGTGGGACGCTGGACGGGACCGGAAGGGCTTTTCCTGGATATCCAGCCTTCGCCCGACGGGAAGCCGGGCCATTATGCCATCGCCAATCAGGATACGCTCGACCGGAAAGAAAATTACAGCGGTCTGGCGGAGGGCGCGACGATCCGTTTCGTTCGCGACGGGCACGATCTGGCGATCCGTCCCGGTAAGGGCAGCGAAACCGGCTTCAAATATCTGGCGGAGAAGCAGGAATGCCTGATAGTCGTTCCGGGGCGGGAAGGCTATTGCCGATAGCTATTCGCCGTCGCCCAGACCCTCCAGCGCGCTGAACCGCTGCGACCAGAGCGCGCCATAGACGGCCATCCATTGAACCACGGGAGCAAGGCCCTTGGCGCGGGCGGTATAATAAGTCTCCCGCCCTGCCCGGCGCGCGGTGACAAGCCTCGCCTGCTTCAACTTGCCAAGATGGCGGGACACCATGGGTTGCGACACGCCCGATATGGCGGTGAGGGCGTGAACGCTTTGCTCCCCTTCGCGCACCAGATATTCGAGCAGGGCGCGCCGGGTGCCATCCGACAGCGCCTTGAACAGGGCGTCGCGAAGGACGGATCGGTCTTCCTGATAGGGAGGGGCAATCATCCGTATTGCATAATCAAAAGGTTATGAATAGGTCAACCCAAAGCCGGTTTTCGATCCGAAGCGGGCGTTAACCAAAAAAAACTTCGTGAACGGGACAGGCTGAGTCTTTTTCGCCACACTACCCGATATGGAGTCCAGTCGGCATTTGCAGACTCAATATCTCGTGGCTACCCTCTTCGTTCTCCATTCCGTTAACCTTTCTATGAGGGTTAACGGATAAGTTACTGATCTTGACGGTAGACTCCTGAGGACTCATCGCTGGGCCTCGAAACCAACGGGGGTTGCTGCATGGGTGTCATGGAACGCGTCGCGACGCGGCGGAAGAAGGCGGTCGCGCCGGTAGAGATTGAGGCGGACCGTCTGCTGCGGGGCGATTGCATCGCGGAAATGGCGAAGCTGCCCGATGGCTGCATCGACATGATCTTCGCCGATCCGCCCTATAACCTGCAACTGGGCGGCGACCTGTTCCGGCCCGAAGGCGGACGCGTGGACGCGGTCGATAATGATTGGGACAAGTTCGACACGCTGGGCGCCTATGACCGCTTTACGAAGGCATGGCTCAAGGAAGCGCGCCGCATCCTGAAACCCAACGGCACCATCTGGGTGATCGGCAGCTATCATAATATCTTCCGGGTCGGCGCGGCCTTGCAGGACGAAGGCTTCTGGATTCTCAACGACATCATCTGGCGCAAGGCGAACCCGATGCCCAATTTCAAGGGCACGCGCTTCACCAACGCGCATGAGACGCTGATCTGGGCCAGCCAGGGCGAGGACAGCAAATATACGTTCAACTACAAAGCGATGAAGACGCTCAATGACGAATTGCAGATGCGCTCGGACTGGGTATTGCCGATCTGCGGCGGGCAGGAGCGGTTGAAGCGCAACGGCACCAAGGCGCATCCGACGCAAAAGCCCGAGGCGCTGCTTTACCGGGTGCTGCTGGCCTGCACCAAACCGGGCGACGTGGTGCTCGATCCCTTCTTCGGCACCGGCACGACGGGCGCGGTCGCCAAGCGCCTGGGCCGCAAATGGATCGGCATCGAGCGTGAGGACAGCTATATCGAGGTCGCGCTGGAGCGGATCGAGGCCGCGCTGCCGCTCGACGAATCTGCGCTCACCATCATGCAGAGCGCGAAGGCCCAGCCCAAGGTGGCGTTCGGCACGTTGGTCGAAACCGGCTATTGCCAGCCCGGCACGGTTCTGACCGATGTGAAGCGCCGCTGGCAGGCGGTGGTGCGCGCGGACGGATCGCTCGCCATCGGCAAGGAAGGCGGATCGATCCACAAGATCGGCGCGAGCCTGCAAGGCGCGCCGAGCTGCAACGGCTGGACCTTCTGGCATCATGAGGTGGACGGCAAGCTGCAACCCATCGACACGCTGCGGCAGACCTATCTGCTGGCGAACGAGCCTTGATTTCTCCGTCCGTTCGGGCTGAGCCTGTCGAAGCCCTGTTGGAAGCGTGGCTCTTCGACAGGCTCAGGGCCAACGGAGTGTAGATGAACCTGTCCCATATTCCCGCCGACGCGCGCTTCACTCTCAAGCCGACATGGTTCGTGCCGTCGCCTATCGGATTGCCCGATGGCGCCGCCGCGCGCATGGGCAATGGGTTGATCTGGTTCCAGGGCTATGAACTGACGGCCCGCCGAGATGGCGCGCGAGCGGTGCGGGTGACGATCCCCGTGGAGGGATTTGCCGATATCGTGGCCCGCCTGCCCGACGCACTGGCGGAACGGGCGCACAGGCTGGCCGCGCATATCTCTGCTCCGCGCCCGCCGCTGGCGCTTGGCGATCGGACGATCCGTTTCGATGCGCCGCAGGTCATGGCGATCCTGAACGTGACTCCCGACAGCTTTTCCGACGGGGGAAAGCATATCGGCGATCCCCAGGCGGCGGCGGATACGGGCTTCGCCATGGCGGCGGCGGGCGCGGCGCTGGTCGACGTGGGCGGAGAGTCGACCCGTCCCCGCGCCGCAAGACTATGGGAAGGCGATGAGATCGCCCGCATCGTTCCCGTGATCGAACGGCTGGCCGCGGCAGGCGTGCCGGTATCCGTCGATACGCGCAAGGCAGCAGTGATGGAGGCGGCGCTCGCGGCCGGGGCCAAGATCGTCAACGATGTGAGCGCACTGCGGCACGATCCGCGCAGCATGGAAGTCGTCGCGGCGGCGGGATGCCCGGTGATCCTGATGCATGCACCGTCGGCGGGGGATGATCCCCATGATAATCCGGCCGGCTATGCCGATGTCGTGTCGGATGTTTTCGACATGCTGGAAGAACGGGTTGAAGCCTGCGTCGCGGCCGGCATTGGCCGGGAGAGGATCATGGTCGATCCGGGACTTGGCTTTGGCAAGGGGCTGGCCGACAATCTGGCGCTGGTGAATGGATTGGCGGCATTTCAGGGGCTGGGCGTGCCGCTGCTCTTTGCCGGAAGCCGCAAGCGCCTGATCGGTGCGCTCTCCAATGAAGCGCCTGTGTCCGAACGGCTGGGCGGATCGATCGCCCTCGCTTTTCGCGCGGCCCAGCAGGGTGCCCAGATGGTGCGTGTCCATGACGTCAAGGAAAGCGTACAGGCGCTGCATCTCTGGCGCGGGCTGGCCGATGCGGGGCTGAGCGCGGTCTAGTTGGCCGCGTTGGATGCCTGTGCCGGCAGCCTGCCCTCGGGCGTCTCGCTCCTGGGCGCAAAGGACCGCAAACTGTCGAGCAGCTTTTCCGCGATCGCCTGATATTGCTCGCTCAACATTTCGGGATAGACGAAGGTGGCGGTCACGATCGACCCGTCCGGTTGCTTCAACAGGCGCACGGCGACATTGTTGCCCTCCCCGTCATTCGCCGTGCCGCGATATTCATTGTCCCCGATGAAGTCTCCGTCGACGCCTTCCGAACCGCTGCTCACTGCTGCCACGATCTGCTGCAATGTCTGATTCGCGTCGTTCTTCTGCCAGAAGACCCGGACATCCGCGCCCGCGCCCGGATCCTCGTAAACGACGCCGTCCGCGTTGCTGGCCGATGCATCCTTCACCCAGCCTTCCGGGAAGGTCACGGAAAAGCCGCGTTCCGCATTCACATAATTGAGGTTTTCCATGTCTTCCGCCTTCTGGCTGGCCATCGCGCTGGCCGCCGCCGCATTGGCCGCTGCCGCCAGCGCTTCCTGGCTGGGCATGTCCCCCACAGGTTCGGCCCGCCCGCAGGCGACAAGGGCGAGGAAAGGAAGACAGGCGGCAAGGGAAGCGGTTTTCATGCGTCGTTCAAAAGCATAGCCGCCGCCACTTTTCAACGGCGCAGCATGTTTCTTCGCGATGACGCGCCTTCATGCCGGGATGCGCAGGCTTTCAGGCGGCGTTGTCGATGCCCAGTTCGGCCAGTTTCCGGTAGAGGGTCGAACGGCCTATGCCCAGCCGCCGCGCGACTTCCGTCATGCGCCCGCGATAATGGCCGATGGCCAGGCGGATCACGTCCGCCTCGATCTCGGCAAGCTGGCGGACATGGCCGTCGCCTTCGAACAGCGTGATGCCCGCCCCCTCCCGGTGCGACCGGCGGGCGGCGGGGATAAGGACGGACGGCGTCGCATCCCGCGCGCCGATCTGCGCCGCGATCTGGGGAAAGTCCTGCGGCGTCAGGGCATCCCCTTCGCAAAGCACGGCGGCGCGGAACAGGGCGTTTTGAAGCTGGCGCACATTGCCCGGCCATTCATGCTGCATCAGCAGGGCCAGCGCATCGTCGGTCAGGCCCAGGCTCCGCAAGCCCGGCTGGTCCGCGATCCGCGCCAGCAGATGACGGCACAGTGCGGGAACGTCGCCGATGCGCTCGCGCAGCGGAGGGATGGTCAACTGCACGACGTTGAGTCGGTAATAAAGGTCTTCGCGAAAACGCCCCGCTTCGATTTCCTCCAGCAGCCGCTTGTTGGTCGCGGCGATGACGCGCACATCCACATGGACCGGCCGGCGCGCGCCGATCGGCTGCACCTCGCCGTCCTGGAGCACCCGCAGCAGCTTGACCTGCGCGTCGAACGGCATCTCGCTGATTTCGTCGAGGAAGATCGTCCCGGTTTCCGCCGCGACGAACTTGCCGATATGCCGTTCGAACGCGCCGGTGAAGGCCCCGCGTTCGTGTCCGAACAGCTCCGATTCGACAAGATTGGCGGGAATGGCGCCGCAGTTGACGGTCACCATCGGCTGCTTGTGGCGGGGGGAGGCCGCGTGGATGGCGCGCGCCAGGACATCCTTGCCGACGCCGCTTTCGCCTTCGATCAGCACGGGGACGCGCGCGCGGGCCGCCTTTGCCGCGACGGCGAGCGCGGCGCGGAAGCGGGGAGCCGAACCCACGACATCCTCGAAGGAGAGCGGTGCGGTGATCTTCTCCGTCAGCGGACGAAGCTCGCTGTTGATGTCATCTTCGCTCAGCGTGGCGTTGAGCGCCGCCAGAAGCCGTTCGGGCGCGATCGGTTTGGAGAGATAATCGGTGGCGCCCGCGCGCATGGATTCCACCGCGGCCGCGACATTGTCATGCGCTGTCAGTATGAGGATAGGCAAGGCCGGCCGCCGCGCGCGCAATTCCCGAATCAGTTCCGCCGGTTCATAGGACGGGCACCATTGGTCGAGCAGGATCGCATCGAGGCGCATCCCGTCCTGCGTGCCCAGCGTGGCGATGGCGGTTTCCCCGTCATTCACGAAAATCGTGCGCCACCCTGCCCGCGCCGCGAGCGCCGCCACAAGACGGCGCTGCGCCGGTTCATCGTCGATCAGCATCAACATGGGAACGCCGTCGCGCGTCATCCTGCCCCTCATTCCAATACAGGCGGCAAAGCTTAATGCAGGGGAGTAAAGGCGCCCTTAACCTGAAAGATTTTCTTGTTGCATTGCGGGTTGAGGGGCGGGCAGGCAGAGGATAAGAGGTTCGGCGATGACGTCGTCAGGAAGGAAGAGGGCATGGTCCAAGAGGGAAATATCAAAAGCGCGACCGAAACTTATGAAGGGTTCGTGGCCGTCATGAAATGGGGCACGGTCGCTTCTCTGATCGCGGGTGCGATCGTGGTGCTGCTGATCTCGAGTTGAAGGTCGGTTTGCACAGGGGGATGTCCATGAAAATTGCGATAATCAAGGAGCTTGCCGCTGGCGAGCGCAGGGTCGCCGGCACGCCGGAGACCGTGAAGAAGTTCAAGGCCCTTGGCGCTGAGGTGGCGGTCGAAAGCGGTGCGGGGCTGAACGCCTCGATTGCCGACGCCGATTATGCCGCGGCAGGGGGCGTGGTGGGTGATCGCGCCGCGACGGTTGCGGGCGCGGATATCATATTGGGTGTGCAGGCGCCCGATCCGGCGAATCTCTCCGGCGCGAAGCCGGGCGCGTGGATCGCGGCCAGCTTCAATCCTTTTGGCGAGCGTCCCCGCGTGGACGCTTATGCCGCCGCCGGGTTGGAGGCGCTGGCGATGGAGTTCATGCCGCGCATCACGCGCGCGCAGTCGATGGACATATTGTCGTCCCAGTCGAACCTGTCGGGCTACAAGGCGGTGCTCGACGCCGCCGCTGAATATGGCAAGGCTTTCCCGATGATGATGACGGCGGCGGGCACGGTGTCCGCGGCCAAGGTCTTCATCATGGGCGTGGGCGTCGCCGGGCTTCAGGCAATCGCGACCGCTCGCCGTCTGGGCGCGCAGGTGTCGGCGACGGACGTGCGCTCCGCAACCAGAGAACAGATCGAATCGCTCGGGGCCAAGCCGATCTTCGTCGAAAGCGTGAAGGGCATCGAGGGCGAAGGCTCGGGCGGCTATGCCACCGAAATGTCGGAGGAATATCAGAAGGCGCAGGCCGAACTGGTTTCCAGCCACATCGCCAAGCAGGATATCGTCATCACCACGGCGCTGATCCCCGGCCGCGCCGCGCCGCGCCTCATCACCGACGCACAGATCGCGACGATGAAGCCGGGCAGCGTGATCGTCGACCTGGCGGTCGAGCAGGGCGGCAATGTCGAGGGCGCGGTCGCCGGTGAAGTGGTCGAGCGTCACGGCGTCAAGATCGTGGGGCACAGGAATGTGCCCTCGCGGCTGGCGGCGGACACTTCGGCCCTGTTCGCGCGCAACCTTTACAATTTCCTGTCCGCCTTCTGGGACAAGGAAAAGAACGCGCCCGTGCTGGACGAAGAGATCGGCAACGCCATCCGCCTGACGCAGGGCGGCAAGGTCGTGAACGAACGCCTTCTGGGGTGAGGTAATGGCGCGCGGCCGGAGTGCTGCGCGCACCATGTCCCGCGGAAAGGCGGGACGAACGGGGAGTAGGAAAGATGGACTTCATCTCCATCCTGTCGATTTTCGTGCTGGCGTGCTTCGTCGGCTATTATGTGGTGTGGTCGGTGACCCCGGCGCTCCACACGCCGTTGATGGCAGTCACCAATGCCATTTCCTCCGTCATCATCGTCGGCGCGCTGGTCGCGTCGGCGGAAGCGGGCAGCGCGGCCGCCAAATATCTGGGCCTGATCGCGGTGACGCTCGCATCGGTCAACATCTTCGGCGGCTTCGCCGTCACTGAACGGATGTTGGCGATGTACAAGAAGAAGGAGCGCAAATGATGTTGCAGACCGTCATCGCGATGGCCGCGGCAGGCGCTGAAGGCTTCGCCGCTTCGCCCTTCGTCTCGCTCGCCTATCTGATCGCGGGCGTCCTTTTCATCCTCGCGCTGCGGGGTCTGTCCAGCCCGGCTTCGAGCCGTCGGGGCAACCGCATGGGCATGGCGGGCATGGCGATTGCCGTCGCCACCACGCTCTATACCCATGACGTCATCTCCCTGCCGGAGATCGTGGGCGCCATCGCCATCGGCGGCGCGATCGGTTTCGTCATCGCGCGCAAGATCGAGATGACCGCGATGCCGCAGCTCGTGGCGGCGTTCCACTCGCTCGTCGGTCTGGCGGCGGTGCTGGTCGGCGCGGCGGCTTTTCTCAATCCGGGCGCATTCGGCATTCTCGACGCGCTGACCGGCGAGATTCACAATGCCAGCCGGATCGAAATGGGGCTGGGCGTCGCCATCGGCGCGATCACATTCTCCGGCTCGGTCATCGCCTTCCTCAAGCTCAACGGCAACATGTCGGGCAAGCCGATCATGCTGCCCGCACGGCACCTCATCAATTTGGGCACGCTGGCGGCGATTCTGGGGCTGATCGCCTATTTCGTCACCGACCAGAGCCCTTGGATATTCTGGACCGTCACGGCATTGAGCTTCATCATCGGCTTCCTGCTCATCATCCCCATCGGCGGCGCGGACATGCCGGTCGTCGTGTCGATGCTGAACAGCTATTCCGGCTGGGCGGCGGCGGCGATGGGCTTTACGCTGGGCAACACCGCGATGATCATCACCGGCGCGCTGGTGGGGTCTTCGGGTGCGATCCTGTCCTACATCATGTGCAAGGCGATGAATCGCAGCTTCATCAGCGTGATCGCGGGCGGCTTCGGCGCGGAGGCGGCTTCGGCGGGCGGCGGCGCTTCGGCGGTCGACCGGCCCTACAAGCGCGGCAGCGCGGAGGACGCGGCGTTCCTGATGAAGCAGGCGGACAGCGTCATCATCGTGCCGGGCTACGGCATGGCGGTCAGCCAGGCGCAGCACGCGCTCCGCGAAATGGGCGATCTGCTCAAGAAGGAAGGCGTGTCGGTCAAATACGCCATCCATCCGGTCGCGGGCCGTATGCCGGGGCACATGAACGTGCTGCTGGCCGAAGCGAACGTGCCCTATGACGAGGTGTTCGAGCTGGAGGACATCAACAGCGAATTCGGTCAGGCCGACGTCGCCTTCGTCATCGGCGCGAACGACGTGACCAACCCGGCGGCGAAGACCGACAAGTCCTCGCCGATCTATGGCATGCCCATCCTGGACGTCGCCAACGCCAAGTCTGTGCTGTTCGTGAAGCGCTCCATGGGCGGGGCGGGCTATGCCGGCGTCGACAATGAAGTCTTCTATATGGACAACACCATGATGCTGCTGGCCGATGCGAAGAAGATGGTCGAGGAAATCGTCAAGGGGCTTGCCCACTAAGGCAGGCTTCCCGTAACGCTGTGACGGACGGCGGCGCTTCATGCGCCGCCGTCCGTTCGCTTTTGCAAGAGTATGTGACCTGCTTATGCGTAAACTCGGTCTGATCGGTGGTCTCAGCTGGATTTCCACCGCCCGCTATTATGAGATCATCAATCGGACCGTCCATCGCGCGAAGGGCGGGCAGCATAGCGCGCCCCTGCTGATCGAAAGCCTGGACTTCGCCCAGGTTGCGGGCAGCGTGACGCAGGACGATTGGGACAGCGCCGCAGACCATCTGACCGGCGCGGCCCGGCGGCTGGAGCAGGCGGGCGCGCAAAGCCTGCTGATCTGCGCCAATTCCATGCACCGGGTCTATGAGCGCGTGCAGGAAACGGTCAGCATACCGATCATCCACATCGCCGATGTCGTCGGCGCGCGGATGGCGGGCGACAATGTCGAGAAAGCGGCGCTTATCGGCACGCGCAATGTGATGATGGAGAAATTCTACCGGCAGCGGCTGGTGTCCCACGGTGTTTCGCTGCTGCCGCCCGACATGGAACTGGCCGACCGGATCAATCATATCGTCTATGATGAATTGACCGTGGGCAAGGTCAATCGCGAATCCGAACGCTTCATGCGCTCCGAACTGACCGACATCGCCAAGGAGGATGTGCAGGCCGTGGTTCTGGCTTGCACCGAACTGGAACTGATCGTCGATGTGAAGGCCAATGTGCTGCCCATCTACGACTGCACTTCGATTCACGCCAAGGCGGGGGCGGCGTTCATCCTCGGCGAACAGGAACCGGGCAGATAACCGCACGGCTGTAAGACGGCGGAACGTGTGGCCGGTTTGGGTGGTTTTCGGGCGTTGCAGCCTCCCCTCTTCCGTCATGCCAGCGAAAGCTGGCATCTCTCTTCTTCGTAGGTGCGAGATCCCAGCTTTTGCTGGGATGACGGACAATGAAGGTCAGCAAAGGCCGATGACGGTCGTTCAAAGCAAGCGGCGACCTGCCTTATCGCACCGGCGTCCAGACTTGCGCCTTGCAGAAGAAGGCGATGCAGCCCTGCACTTTCAGCGTGCCGTCAGGATTGCGGCTGACCTTGCTGGTGTAGCTCTTGCCGCTTTCGGGGTCGTAGATCGTGCCCTTCCAGAGCGAGCCGGCATCATTGAAGCCGCTCAGCAGCGCCAGCCCCGCCAACGGCCTGGACCGGAGCGCGGGATCGGGATTTTTAATATCGGTCTGGGGCCGGCCCGGCGTGGGCTTCACGATGCGCTCGATGCGGCCGCACAGATTTTTGCCGCAGGGCGCGATCTGGACGATGGCTTTGCCCTCGACCGTGGCCCAGCGGCCAGTGATCGGCTCCGCAGCTAGCGCCGGGATGGCCGTGACAAGGAGCGCGGCGGGCGCAAGAGCGGCGAAAGGGCCGGATCGGGAGAACATCGGGCAACCTCTTCCTGTCTTTCTGTTTCTGGCAGGATAAGACGGGAAGAAAGCGCGCGCCACCGCCAAGAAACGGCGGATGGCGCGGGAAAACGCGGGACGTTACGGCAACGCCCCTTCGGGGAGGAAAATTATTTGAAGGCTTGGCTGATCGAGCAGGCGGCCGGGCCGAGAATCACCACAAACAGCGTCGGCAGGATGAAGAGAATCAGCGGCACGGTCATGATCGCGGGCAGGCGGGCGGCCTTTTCCTCGGCGCGCATCATGCGTTCGTGGCGGAATTCGGCGGACAGGACGCGCAACGCGGAGGCCAGCGGCGTGCCGTATTTTTCCGTCTGGATCATGGTCGTCACCACGCCCTTCACCGCGTCGAGATTGACGCGCGTGGCAAGATTTTCGAAGGCCATGCGGCGGTCCGTCAGGAAGGCCAGCTCAATGGCGGTAAGCTGAAATTCGTCGCCCAGTTCAGGATAGGCCTTGCCCAGTTCGCGCGCTACGCGGCTGAAGGCGGCATCGACCGTCAGGCCCGCTTCGGCGCAGATCACCAGCAGGTCGAGCGCGTCAGGCAACCCCTTGCGGATCGCGGCGGACCGCTTCTGCACCTTGTTGTTGATATAGAGGTCTGGCCCCTTGTAGGAGAGCAGCAAGGCCCCGGCGAACACCATAAACCGCTTGAAACCGCCCCAATCGGGGAAGAAATCCACGCCATAGATCAACAGTGCCGCCATGCCGCCGCAAACGATGGGCAGGACCATGCGGGCGAAGATGACGGCGACGGCCCATTCCTTCGACCGGATGCCCGCCTGCGCCATGCGGGTCTGCACGTCGCGCAACTGGTCGTCCTGCAACACCTGAAGGCTGGACAGGAAGGACCGCATCCGATCGGTCGTCTGGTTCTTCTTGACCAGTCTGGCCCGGCGCTTGACAGTCGAGGCGGTAATGCCCGCCTTGAGCTGCTCGCGCCGCGCGTTCAGCGCCTTGACGCGCCTGGTCATCGGATCGCGCACGGTCATGACCGTATAGAGCGCGAAGATCACGGCCATCGTCGCCAACCCGGCAAGCAGCGCGCCGAAGTCGGTGGCTGTCAGGCCGAAGAGGGTGCCGGTCGGGGTCGCTTCCATGATTGCCTTGCTCCCCTGTCAGATCTCGAAGTTGATCATCTGCGCCATGATGAAGGCGCCGATGCCCATCCAGCACATGCCCCCGATGCCGATCACCTGCATCAGCGACAGGCCGAACAAACCCATGGGATCGGATGTGTAAAAGGGGCTCATATAATCGAAGTTGATATAGCTGATGAGGCCGAAGACGATGAACGGCAGCGCGCCGATGATATAGGCGGACGCCTTGGATTCCGAGGACATGGCCCGAATCTTCAGCTTCATTTGCGCGCGCTGGCGCAGCACGGTCGCAAGGTTCGAGAGCGTTTCGGCGAGGTTGCCGCCGGTTTCGCGCTGGATCGCGAGCGAGATGACGAAGAACTGGAATTCGGCCGTGCCAAGGCGGTCGGCGGTTTCCTGGAGCGCCTGGTCCATCGTCTTGCCGATCTTGATGCGTTCGGTGATGAGCCGGAACTCCTCGCCCACCGGGCCGGGGATTTCCGCCGCCACCACGGCCAGCGTTTCGGCGATGGGAAGGCCCGAGCGCAGGCCGCGCGTCAGAAGCTCCAGCGCGTCGGGGAACTTGGCATTGAACAGGTTGATCCGCTTGTTGATGAGGCGGCCGACCCACCAGTGCGGCAGGCCCAGACCCGCCGCCAGCGATACCATCAGCGCGAATAGCAGCGGAAAGCCGCGCAGCATCATCACCGCGGCCGTGAACAGGAAGATCACGGAGCAGGCCGTCATATACTGGCTGAGCGTCCACTTCCTGCCCGTCATCCGAAGCCGCTTGGTCAGATTTTCCGGGTCGGGGATCAGCGACACCAGCATCTTCATTTCGGTGACGGGCTGGCGGCTGTCGATGACCCGGCGCATCCGCGCTTCCAGCACCGCTTCGGCGGAATCGCTGTGCCGGCCGCGGATCAATGCGATGCGGCGCTTGCGGGCCTTGTCGGGCGACGGGCCGGAAAAGGCCGCCATGACAAGCCCCAGTAGGGTCGCCAGCAGCACCGCCATCAGGATGATCTTGCCGTCCATGTGCTCGCCTGTTCCGTTTCAGCAGGGGATGCGCCGTGCGGCGGCGCGCCGCATCAGTTGTTGAGCGCCGCCTTCGCCCTGCGCGAAGGGATCAGGCCCTTGAGATCGCCGATCTTGCCGAGCAGGGAGTCGCCCTTCTTCTTCCGTCCACCGTCATCCTCTTCGGCTTCGGCGGCGCCGAGTACGTCCTTCACCATGGCGGTACAAGCCGCCCCGACCTTGCTGCCCTTGGCGGCTTCGGCAATCGTCTTGCCGAGCTTGGCGGCCTGCGACGCGGCTTTGAGGTCGAAGGGGATCAGCACGTCGATGGCCCGTTCGATCGACTGTTCGAAATCCTTGCGGCTGATTTCCGGGGAACCGGGATGGACGCGGTTGGCCACCACCAGCACGCGCGCATGGGGCGCGCCGGTCTTGAGCCAGGACAGCAGGCGGATCGTGTCGCGCGCGCCCGCCAGCGTCATTTCAGTGACGATCATCGCCACATTGACGTCGCCCATCAGATGCGGATGCTGGATCATCATGCCGCGCGGCAGATCGATGACGGTGCATTCGAAGGCGGCGTGGAACTCTTCCAGCAACTGATAGAAGGCACCGCCGTCCGTCATCATCGGCATGCTGATCGGCGCTTCGGCCGACAGGATCGCCAGATTGTCGCTGGCCCGGACCATGGCGCGTTCGATGAACAGGCCATCGATGCGGCCGGGATTTTCAATGGCGTCGATCAGGCCGCGCCCTGGCTCCAGGTCCATCGCAAGCGCATTGGTGCCGAAATGGACGTCGAGGTCCAGCAGGGCGGTCGAGCGCTGATGCTGGCTGCTGAGCAGCCACGCCAGCGACGTCGCCAGGCTGGACGCGCCTACGCCGCCGCGCGTACCGATGACGGCGGCCGTCATGTGCGGCCGCTCCACCGTTCCTTCGCGGGGCGCGAAGAACACGGCCTGGGCCTGCGCCAGCGCATCGCGCAGCTGGTCCGCGCCGAAGGGCTTGAGCAGATAGTCCTGAATGCCGCTGGCCAGCAGGTCGCGATAGAGGCGCACATCGTTGACCTGCCCGGCGGCGATCACCACCGTGCCCGGCTCGCACACTTCGGCGAGGCTGTTGATGTCGCTAAGCGGATCACCGCTTTCGGACATGTCGACGAACAGGATTTGCGGCGATGCGGTGATCGACAGGCTTTGCACCGCGTTGCGCATCCCGCCCTTGTTCACCTTTTCCGGTGCCCAGCCCATTTCGGAGGCCACCGCGCGGAGAAGATCGAAGCTGTGATCGTCGCAAACGAAGGCATGGAACGGGTCACGCTGTCCGTTCATGCCGGGTTTCCAGGGTGCGTTCATGTCACTGGCCTCCATATTGGGACTTGAGTCCCCCGGACCCGGTCGGCGCCTTTTCGCGATAAGTCGAAATCGCGCGGTTCGACGTGGCGGTGCGCAGGTCGCTTTCGCTCGCCTGACCGCGCACCAGGTCTTCCGGATTGGCGATCATGGCGGCCATATTGCTGTTCACGCTGCATCCGTAATTGGACGAAACGCCAAGGCCGGGGTCGGCTTCGGGCTTGGACCGCCAATCGGGGCAACCGGGCACGCTGGCCATGGCCCGGCGCACGATCAGCCGGACGCTGCCCTGCGGCGCGGACCCGGCGACGGCCGAGCTGTCTTCGTCGACCAACAGGCCGTAACGTGCAACGACATTGGCGATGCCATCGCGCAGCGCGGCGCTGTAATAGCCGGGATCGCCCGCCAGCGAGACGCGGTCGCCATAGCCGACGCCGATCGATACGAACCATTCATTCAGGCGGCCCGCTTCCGATGCGGAAAGGCCGCCATCCATGCCGCCCTGCACGTCGAACGTGTAGGCCGCGTGGCTCACGACCGGTTGATGGACCGAATCCACGCTGCGATTGGGACCGCTGCGGGCGCGCGCATCGGCTGTGGCCGGGAGAGCCATCAGGGCGATGACGCCGAGGCGGACGATGCTTTTCGTAGAGAGGGAAGTCATGGCTTTCGTCCTTACGTCAGAAGCTGAAACCGGGAGTGGCATCGTCGGCCTTACCCGTGCGGCGGCTCTCGCCGCGTGCGGCCATGGCGGGCATGGGCGCGGCGGCCTGCGGGCCGGGGGCGGGGACCGGGACGTCGGGACCGCGGCTGGGCGCGGGCGCCCGTCCGCCGCTGATCCCGTCGCTGCCCTGTTGCAGGAACAGTCCCTGCGCTTCGTTCGCGGTGCGGAAGGCGTCGGTAGGCAGGCGGATGTCCGATGCGTTGACCGGCTTCACCAGATAGGGCGTCACGACGATCACCAGTTCGGTTTCATTGCGCTGAAACCGGCGCGACTTAAACAGACTGCCGAGGATCGGGATGTTGCCCAAGCCGGGCACTTTGTTGATCGTGTTGCCGGTCTCGTTGTTGAGCAGCCCCGCGATCATGAATGCCTGCCCCGAACCCAGTTCCACCGTGGTTTCGGCGGTGCGCGTCTTGAGTGCGGGCGCATCGATGTCGAGCGAGAAGTCGAGGCTGGATACGGTCGGGCGGACACGCAGCGAGATGCGGCCATCGGCCAGCACGGTCGGCGTGAAAGCCAGTTGGACGCCATATTGCTTCCATTCCAGGCTGTTGCCTTGCGTGCCGTTGCTGACGGTGTAGGGGAACTCGCCGCCTGCCAGGAAGCTGGCAGTCTCGCCCGACAGAGAGGTCAGATTGGGTTGCGCCAGCGTGGTGGCCAGACCGCTCGATTCGGCCAGGTCCAGAACGCCCGCGATATCCATGCCTAAAATTCGGGCGACGCCGCCGATGCTGTAACCCCCATCGAATGCATTGTTGAAGGTCCAGCGGCTCTTGTCGGCGTCGTATTCCGCGAAATTGCGGTTGCCGCCGCCAATGACGCCCAGAGTCTTGCCGCTATTGCCGCTGAGGGCGGCGCCGGCGAAGCTGGTGCCGATCTTGTGCCCCAGATCACGGCTGACTTCGGCGATCTTGACCTGAAGATTGACCTGGAGCGGAGTCGCCATGCGCAGGCGGCTGACCACGGTTACGTCCTTGCCGACAAAAGCCTGTGTCAGGCGTTCGGCTTCAGCGGCGTCTTCCGGCGCGGCGATGGTGCCGGTCAGAAGGACCATGCCGTTCATCTTGTTGACCGCGATGTTCGCGTTCGGCATCGCCAGCGTCAGCATGTCGTCGATGCTGGTCAGGTTGTTGCCCACCCGCACTGTGCCGGAAAACAGCACCTTGCCATTGGTGGCCGTTGCGAAGACGGTGGTTTCACCGGGCTTCTTGGCGATCAGGTAAAGCTGGTTCTGGGACCGGACGTGGACGTCGACCACATCGGGATCGGCGATCACCACGTCCGACATCGGAGCGGACAGGTTGACCACGCGGCTGCCGCCCACCGACAGCAGGATCGCATTATCCTGCATGGAGGAAGGGGCGGCGTTGAGCGCCGTGGTCGGCATGGCCGCCGTCGCCAGCGCGAGGCCGAGGGCGATTGCCGGTGTAGCGATCGGCTTGATCGCCGCGGTCCGGCGGAGCAGGTGCAATCCGTTCATGTCACTTCCCCCCGACCGGAACTTCGGTCACATTGGTGCCGCGCGCCACGCGGATCGTCGGGCCTCTGAAGGCGACCGTCCCGGCGGGCGCGCCATTGGGGTCGACCGCTGTCTGCGGCTTGGCCGGCACGCTGCTGCGCTGGTAACGGGATACGTCGGCGCCTGTGGAAAAAGTGCTGCCGCGATCGATCGGCCGGGCCTGAAGGTTCGCAAGCATCTTCTTTTCAGCGTTCGGGTTCGCGCCGTCGGGCAGATCCTGATCGGTGCCGGCGATGGCCGCGTCCAGTTCAGTGGCGTTGTCGGCAATCGAACGGAGCGAGAGCGACAGGGAACCGACGGTTTGCGCGACCGCGATCTTTTCCGCGATCTTGGGCGTCACTTCCAGCGTGACGTTGGAATAGGTCCGCACAACCGGCTTGCCGTCATCGCCCATGGCGTCCATGCGCTGATCGGTGGCGAGCACGCGCAGGTTGCGCAGGATGGTTTCGGAGACTCTCAGCGGATCGCCCTCGCCGCCGCCCGACACGCTCTGGGTCAGGACCAGGTCGATGCGGTCGCCCGGAAAGACGAAGCCCGCGACCGAGCTTTGCGCGGACACCGGCACCGTCACGGCGCGCATCCCCGGACCCAGCGCAGCGGCCAGGAAACCGCGGTCGCCCGGCTTAATGAGCGAACCCTGCGTCAGCGGTTGGCCCGCCGTTATGGCGTTGCGCACGACACTGCCCGCCAGCTTGGCGGGATCGGCCTCACCCTTCAGATAATAGGCCTGTTCGACCAGATCCTTGGGCCAGGGCTGGAAGCGGAAGCTCTCCGCATCGAGGATGGTCCCAACCGGCATCGCCTTGGTGGCGACCAGCACATGCGGCTGATTGGCTTCGATCGGCATCGATGCGGCATTCACCTGCGGCGCGCCCGAAGAGCTCAATATGCTGCGCGCCAGCAAGGCCGTCGTGATCGCCACGAACAGCGCCCCCACCAACAGCACGATCTTTTTTGCGTCCATGACGAAATTCGCCTCCCTCAAGCGGGTGCACTGCCCCCGGCACCCACCTTGCATCCAGAATGGTTAAAATATCGTTGGCCAAATCAGCCACAGCGCCGACAGCGAAATCGCGACGCCATAGGGGATTTCCGGTTGACCCAGCCGCCGGGTCATGCGGTGATGGACCACGGTAACGATAGTGACCACGCCGCCCAGCACCGCCATGAGGACGATCAGCGACAGGACGGCCTGCCACGGAAACCAGAGCGCCAGCGCGCCCAGCAGCTTGACGTCGCCGCCCCCCATCCAGCCCAGCGCGAACAATCCGGCGAAGATCGCGAAGACGATGGCGGCCGTAAGAAGCTGTCCGGCCATGTCGGGCCAGGGCGACAAGCCGCTCGCGATCCACCACAGCGGCGCGAGCGCGGCCACGGCCAGGTTGAGCCGGTTCGAGATGATGCGCGAACGCAGGTCCGTAACGGCCGCTACGATCAGCAGCACGCCCAGCAGGCACAGCATCGCGACTCTGAAATATTCCCCCATCATGCGTCAAAGGTGTAGACCCTATGGCTTACCAAAGCGTAACCATGCGCCCGATGGATTCACCGACCTCTATTTCCGCGACTTTCGGTCGGCGGGCCTGGCCCATGGACGGGCGGCTGGATTACTGGCAGGCGCCCGACCGATGGCCGTTGCGCCGATACCGGCTGGGCGACGGGACGCGCGGGCGGATGCTGTTGCTCAATGGTCGCGGCGACATGATCGAGAAATATCTGGAGGTGATCCAGCATTGGGCCGGCCGGGGCTGGGCCGTCACCGCCTTCGACTGGCGCGGGCAGGGCGGATCGGGACGGCTGACCGAAGATTCGATGACCGGTCATATCGAGGATTTCGGCCAGTGGATCGCGGATCTCGATGCGTTCGCCGCCGAGTGGCGGGCCGAAGGGAACGGGCCGACCGCGATGGTCGCGCACTCCATGGGCGGGCATCTGATGCTGCGGGCGTTGGCCGAAGGAATGGCGGCGCCGGACGCCGCGGTCGCCGTCGCGCCCATGCTGGGGGTGCATAGCGCGCCTTTGCCGCGATGGCTGGCCGTGGGAATCGCCGAACTGATGTGCCGCCTTGGCTTTGCCGGACGCCAGGCATGGACGCAGCAGGAAGAATCGGAGAGGCAGAAGCAGATGCGGCGCAAGCGCCTGACGCACGATCCCGCGCGGTATGCCGACGAACTGTGGTGGCGCGACCATAGCCGCGAAATCGCGCTGGGACCGCCGAGTTGGAACTGGGTGCGGCAGGCTCTGGCGTCGACCCGCGCGCTGGAGGAGAATGACGCGCTGGACCGGCTGGCCGTGCCGCTGCTGATCCTTGCGGCGCGAGATGACGCGCTGGTGTCGACGCCCGTTATCCGGCGCATCGCGGCGCGGATTCCCCATGCGGAGTTGCATGTCTACGGATCGGAAGCCGCGCATGAAATCCTGCGCGAGCTTGACCCGGTGCGGCTCGACGCACTGGCGCGTATCGACGCCTTTCTGGACGAGAATGCGCGTTGACCCGCTTCGATATCGTGATCGTGGGCGGCGGCATTGCCGGGGCCAGTCTGGGCGCCGAACTGGCGGGGAAGGCGTCCGTGCTGATGCTGGAGAAGGAGGATGTGGCGGGCTATCACGCCACGGGCCGTTCGGTCGCCTTCTGGGAGGAAACCTATGGCGGGCCGAAGGTGCAGCCGCTCACGACCGCGTCGGGACCGATGCTGCTGTCACCCGATCCGGATTTTTCCGAGCGGTCCTTTATGTCGCCGCGCCGGACGCTGCATGTCGGGCGGGCGCGGGACAGGGCGGCGCGCGACCGGCTGTTGACTGAATTTGCGGGAAAGGTCGGCCTGGAGCCGGTTGATCCCCGAACGATCGTGCCGGGGCTGCGGGCGGACTGGACATTGGGCGTTCTGGAATCGGCCGTGATGGATATAGACGTCGCCGCCCTGCATCAGGCGTGGTTGCGCCGGTTCCGCCAGTGGGGCGGGGAATTGCGTCTTGGTTCGACGCTGCATGCCGGGCGCAGGCAGGCGGACGGCTGGCGGCTGGAAACCAGTGATGGGTCGCTGGATTGCGGCGTGATCGTCAATGCGGCGGGTGCCTGGGCCGACGAGGTCGCGCGCGTTTGCGGCATGAAGCCGCTGGGCATCACGCCTTTGCTCCGCACGGTGCTGCAATTGCGCGTGCCCGCCCTGCCATCGGCGGACCTGCCGCTGGTGATGGACCTTGCCGCTCGATTTTATTTCAAGCCGGAAGGGGAAGGGCGTGTCTGGCTGACCCCTCACGACGAAGCGCCCTCGCCGCCTTGCGACGCCGTGCCGGATGAACTGGCGGTGGCGCAGGCCATCGCGCGTTTTCAGGAGGCCGTGGACTGGCCCATCGAAGCGGTCGAGCGCAAATGGGCGGGGTTGCGGAGCTTCGCGCCGGATCGCGCGCCGGTCTATGGGTTCGATCCTGACATGCCGGGATTTTTCTGGTTTGCGGGGCAGGGCGGTTTCGGCATCCAGACATCCCCCGCGGCGGCGTTGCTGGGGCGTGCGCTGATGATGGGCGGGGCCATGCCGAAAGCCATTGCCAGCGTTGATCCTTCTCCATATTCTCCGAAGCGGTTTCGGTAGCGCAACAACCGGAGGGTCGAGTCATGGCGCACAAGTTCGTGATCGAGAAGAACAAGGCGGGCGAGTTCGTCGCCAAGTTCAAATATAATAGCGAAACAATCTTCTGGACCGAAGGCTATTCCAGCAAGGCAGGCGCGAAGAACGCCATCGAATCCATCCTCAAGAACGGCCCCGGCGCGGCGGTCGAAGAGGCGGGATAAACCTCTTCCCGCAATGGCCGTGGAGATGTTTTGCGGTCAGGAGCAGACATTTCCCCAAATCCGTCATCCCGGCGAAAGCTCTCTTTCTTGGGGCGCAACCAAGCCGTGAGGGAGATTCCAGCTTTCGCCGGGATGGCGGAAGAAAGAGGGCCTGCGCTACGTCCGCCAACCATCCAATCGCCCGAACCTATTTCCGGAAACTCTCCGCCGCCGCGCAGGCGAGCTGGTCGGCGCGTTCGTTTTCGGGGTGGCCGGCATGGCCCTTCACCCATTGCCACGTGATCTGATGGCGGGCGGCGGCCTTGAGCAGGGCCTGCCAGATTTCAGCATTCTTGACCGGCTTCCTGTCCGCCGTCTTCCAGCCATTCTTCTGCCAGCCGAAAACCCATTTCGTGATGCCGTCCATCACATATTTGCTGTCGGTGTAAAGCGTCACCCGGCAAGGCCGCTTCAGCGCATTGAGTGCCTCCACTGCTGCCATCATCTCCATGCGGTTGTTGGTGGTCTGCGCCTCGCCGCCGGAGATTTCCCTTTCCTTATCGCCAAAGCGCAGCACCGCGCCCCAGCCGCCAGGGCCGGGATTGCCCTTGCACGCGCCGTCGGTGAAGATATCCACCTGGGGGAGATCGCTCATGCGCCCAGCAGGTCCGCCGGGCCGGCGCTGGCGTAGAAGTCGAGGCGGCGCAGGAAGGCGAGCGGGTCCTTGCGCGTCACCAGCGCATCGGCGGGCGTGTTGATCCAGTCATAGGCCCGCGTCAGCAGGAAGCGCAGCGCTGCCCCCCGGCAAAGGACCGGGAAAGCCGCGCGCTCCGCGTCCGACAGGCCGTGGCTCTCTGCGTAGCCCGCGCTCAACGCCGCCGCGCGGTCGCCGTGCCAGACCGCGCCGTCATGGCTGAACACCCAGGCGCTGTGCGTGACCGCCAAGTCATAGGCGCGGATATCGGTGCAACTGAAATAAAAGTCGATGAGGCCCGTCACTACGTCGCCCAGCATCAGCACATTGTCGGGGAACAGATCCGCATGGATGACAGCGCGGGGCAGTTCAGCGGGCCAATACCTATCGAGGAAGGCCAATTCCTCCGCTACGCGCGCGGCAAGGCCGGAAGATATCCGGTCGAGGTCCGCGCCGCATTTGCCCGCCAGATCGTGCCAGCCGGGAAGGTCGAGCGCATTGCGGCGCTGACCCGTGAAGCCCTCCGCCGCGCGGTGCATCGCGCCCAGCGCCGTGCCCGCCGCGCGGGACTGGGCAACGGTCGGCTCGGTGACGGAAATGCCGGTCAGAAATTCTATCAGGCAGGCGGGCCGCCCGGCGAGCTGTTGCAGGCGCGTGCCGTCGCGCGCCGGGATGAAGCGCGGGACCCGGATGCCGCGCGCGCCCAGATGGTCGAGCAGGTCCATGAAGAAGGGCAGGTCCGCCTCATCCACCCGCTTTTCGTAGAGGGTCAGGATATAGCGGTGGCCGCTTCCGTCGGCACCGGTGGTTTCGAGCAGGTAATTGCTGTTCTCCACCCCCTCCGCAATGCCTTTGGCGGAGACGAGGCGCCCGGCGTCATAGCGCGTGAGGAAGGCATCGATATCCTCGGCGGGAACATGGGTGTAGACGGCCATGGGGTTACGCCGCTTCCAGCCCGCGCGGCAGCTTGAAGGCGATATGTTCCTGCGCGGTTTCCACCTGTTCCTCGTGCACATCAAAATGCTCGCCGATCAGATCGACGACTTCGCGCACCAGCACTTCGGGGGCGGAGGCGCCCGCAGTGAGGCCCAGCGTCTTCACGCCGTGCAGCCAGTCGAGGTCGATATCCCCGGCGCGCTGGATCAGCCGGGCGGGCGTGCCTTCCCGCTCGGCGACCTCGACGAGGCGCACCGAATTGGAGCTGTTGGGCGCGCCGATCACATAAAGCGCGTCGCAGCGGGGCGCGATCGCCTTGACCGCCGCCTGCCGGTTCGACGTGGCGTAGCAGATGTCCTCGCCCTTGGGCGGCAGGATCGAAGGGAAGCGGCGCTCCAGCACGGCGACGATGGCGGCGGTGTCGTCCACCGACAGCGTCGTTTGCGTCAGGAAGGCCAGGTTTTCGGGATCGGCGGGCCTGAAGGCTTCGGCATCCTCCACCGTCTCGATCAGTGTCATCGTGCCTTCGGGCACCTGCCCCAGCGTGCCGATGACTTCGGGATGCCCCTTGTGTCCGATGAAGAGGATGTGGCGGTCCGCCTTTACATGGCGTTCGGCCTGGCGGTGCACCTTGCTGACCAGCGGACAGGTGGCGTCGAGGTAGGAAAGGCCGCGCTCCTCCGCCTTGGCGGGCACCGCCTTGGGCACGCCATGAGCGGAAAAGACGACCGGCAGGCCGTCAGGCACCTGATCCAGTTCCTCGACGAAGATCGCGCCCTTCGCCTTCAGGCTGTCCACCACATATTTGTTGTGGACGATTTCATGGCGGACATAGACCGGCGCGCCATATTTCTCGATCGCGCGCTCCACGATCACGATGGCACGGTCCACCCCGGCGCAAAAGCCGCGCGGGGCGGCGATCAGCAGCGTCATCGGCGGACGGGCGGAAGGAGCGTCGGTCATCACCGCACGCCTCTAGGCGAATGTCGCTGCGGATGAAAGCGGCTTCCTTTCGGTTGCGCGGGCGGCGGGGGATGGATAAGGAAGCCGGACGCCTGAGCCAAAGGCCCACGCCAAGGAACCGCCTGTGACATTGCCTCGTATCGCGCTGACCGGAATGATTCTTCTCGCTCTTGCTGGCTGTTCGCGCCGGGGAGAGATCGATGCGACGGGCGGCATCGTCGCCGTGCGTTCGGCCTGTCCGACGGCCGCGATCCCCGCTTATACGGGCGACGTCACGTTGTTCAACCCGGCCCAGAGCCGCGATGCGTCGGCCATCGACGTGGTGGCGAACATCACCGACTTGCGCTCCACCTGCGCGGACGGGGCGCAATTCTATACCGAGGCGACCTTCACCGTGAACGCCCGCCGCAGCGACCCGACCGGCGCGCGGCAGGTGACGCTGCCTTATTTCGCTACCGTGGTCCGGGGCGGCAATGCCGTGATCGCCAAGCGGGTGGGGCAGGTGACGCTGAACTTCGAGCCGGGCCAATATCGCGCCAGCGCGGCGGCGAAGGCCGGTTCCTATGTGGACAAGGGCGCGGCCACGCTGCCCGCTGACATCCAGCGCAGGATCACCGCCAAGCGCAAGGCGGGCGACGAGGACGCGGCGATCGATCCCTTCTCGCAGCCGGACGTGAAGGCGGCGTTGCAGCGAACCAGTTTCGAGCTGCTCGTGGGTTTCAACCTGACCCAGGATCAGCTCAAATATAACGCCACGCGCTGAGAGCGAACCTTTATTGCCGTTCGCCCTGAGCGTGTCGAAGGGCTGCACTTTCTCTGAAGGAAAGACAGGGCTTCGACCGGCTCAGCCCGAACGGGCTTGATGCTTTTCGAGGAAATTTGTCCCGTGTCCCTTTACACCCGCTTCACCGCTCATCTCAATGCCGTGCTCGACGCGCTGGAAGCGGACGGC
>Ga0180219_1000671_pt1 | contig 25541 bp, 33 predicted proteins | sample eDN3rd30CBELigMG_FD_151338 | JGI IMG/M metagenome (GOLD analysis project Ga0180219, IMG submission 151338) | Enriched Miracle-Growth compost microbial communities from Emeryville, California, USA - eDNA 3rd pass 30_C BE-Lig MG (version 2)... ... | reverse complement strand
TTATGAATAAATACTCATCAAGAATTAAGCAAACACAGACTGCACTGCAAGTTGCAGCAATGATTTTGGCAGGCGGTTAATCAACCTCTCCATAATGAAAACTGCTTACCCTTTGTTGCCAAAAAAAATAGTTTCACCTATACAGCCAGCGCCAAACTAAGATCACCCAATTCCATTGTTAAAAATATTAAATTATTTTCATTTTCCATGTTAAAACTTAAATAAAGTACGTTATACTATAAATATGAAAGCAAAGAAGTTTTCAAATAACAATAAGGATAACCAAATGAAAGCCGCCAAACTAGAATCAATCAAACAAATAGATCCTGCATATATCGTGAATTACTATGAAGACCCGCGTGAAACCAGCCGATCATGCTCCTTTTCTACAGAAAGCGGCGAGAAGGTGAAGGGATACAGAGATCACTCTCGAATCTTTTTGAACGGCTCAAATAGCTTCGCAAATGTCTTCATCTACATGACCGTCGAAAACCGTACCTGCAAGCTCCACGGCCTCAAAATCGACATACCACCTGAAGCTGTCGCTGCAAAAGATGCCCTGTTACTAGCTGCTCATGACTTCGTATCCAAAATGAATGCGCGAGTTCAGCAAAGAGCCAGGAGCTAAACATGACAAGCAAGTCCGGCAAAGCCGGATTTCTTTCACCCTCCCAACTGTTGAACTTGTACACGCTTTTCTTTCGACCTGCGCTCTGCTCCTGCCTCACTCCATTCCTACTGTCAATTGTTTTTATTAGTAAATTTTGATAATATATCTGTATTGGCAATCAAAAAGTTCGATGCAAAATGATCAAGAATTTCAAAATTTATACTGACTTACCGGATGACAAAACGTACGCATATTGCACGTACGATCTAATCAGAAATCGTGGTTGGCACAAAGAAAGTTTCCGGATTGAATTGCTTTACACTGACCATGAGTCTGGCCCGCAAGACTTCAAGCCAGGCATGCCAATGTATAGTCTTCGGTTTACGCAAACTATCTACAAGAATTCAAAGTCACACATTGATAGCGATCCCACTGTTTTCGACTACGAGTCGTACGGATATGACCAACACACGATTCTAGGCTTTATCGGCGATAGCCCCGAGCACCGTGACTTCCTGGAGCAGGTAGGCATCCACGACTGACTCAAGCCCTGGAGGCCGGGCCAAGGCCTCCGAAATCCACAAAACAACAATAATAAGGATGAAACCATGCGCTACACATTCCTCGCTTTTGCCCTCCTTTCATCAGCAGCCCAGGCAGTCGAAACGCCCGTAGATGACTTCGTTCGCTCATCTGTAGGGCTCTGCGACGCTCGCATCGAGGCCTCGCAGCACACGTTCAACCTCTTCGACCGTGGTCTCTTCCTCGCTATCGAGCAGCGTATTTCTGAGCATGACGAGTACGCAAAATTGATGGGTAAAGCCAGAAACGTCGCCGGCAAAAGCTACTCAGCCAGAAATCAGTATTTACTCGAACAGTTTTCAGACTGCGTAGAAGAAAGAACCAAAGTTGCGATCAACATCATCAGAAAATAGTCAAATTTCAAGATAAGTCAGCTAAATATCTTCTTAATTAATCGATGGTTATGTAGATATTTAGTCTTGCCTTGTCACTCCCATAAACATTGCTGTTTCATTTAGTTCAGCGCATCAATCTGTTCTATCCTTTCTCTTCTTGGCTGGAGGAGTAGAACATGATGAGTAGCGAAATCACGACTGAAGAGCTTGAGCAGCATCCCAAATCTGCACTGAAAGCAGCCCAGGAAGCCCCGGTATTCGTCACAGAAGGCGGCAAGCCTGCTTTTGTGCTGATCTCACACGCTCACTACCAGCAGATCATCATCAAGCCCGGCAGCATCGTTGACGCCCTATCCTTGCCGCCCACATCTCATGACGCTGAATTCAATGCCCCAAAGGCAAACATTTTTGCCAAATCTATTGACACCAAATAACAAAAGTTTTGCTTTCAAATACAGTTTTTTGTAGTTGAATGACAATTTCACCGTGCGTTTTGTTGCCAAATAACCCGCCATTGACTTTGCAATTTATATCGCTAGATTTTCGGCACCTTTTAACCTGGATGCCTCAAGTGATTGATCTCAAATTCGACTTCGAAGCTGTTAAGAAATTTGTAGAAGAGAGCTTTCCTCCCGTTGTTCATGCTTGCGGTATTGCTAGATTCGCTGAGAACGATGAGAGGACTGTTGCTTCCGTTCTTGAGCTTCGGGAGTATGCTGAGACAGCCGTTGAACTTGATCCTAAGCTGCTGAACGAAGGCGTTGTTTCGTTTTGCTTTGAGCATGCGACTGTCGATAATGACTTCTACATTGATCGCCTCGCTTTTCCTTTTCCATCCTTTTCTATCTATTTTACGCTTCGAAATGAGCGGGGCGACATCGCTACGCTTGAAGATGAAGAGAAATGTGGATGGTGCGGAAACATCGATGTTGACGACATTTACCAGACTTATCACGTATACTGCTTCAAAGTGAATGGAGCACGATGCATAAAGCTCGCTCAAAGCACTTCTTTGTATCAAGTGAATGGTCTTCCCAGCACAAGTCACATCGAAAACATAGCGCTGAGCATTTTGACTGCGAACAAGCCGCTTCTCGCTTTGTATGACATTTTGCCGGATATTGTTATTTTCGATAATATCTTTATCAAATAACATATAAGCCATATAATTATCTTTGCCATGGATTGGCGAGGATAATTATGTCACTACCTGTTCAAATTACTGCTGAACAACGCGCTTTGATCGGAGAGTTAGCAGGCTACGGCTTGACCTGGGATCAAATCGCTTCTGTTCTAAAACTCAATAAGCGCACCCTTCAGCGCCATTGCCAAGAGGACTATGACAACGGAAAGAACGTTGCTATAGGAATGGCGGCTGGGCAGCTCTATAAGAAAGTGATGGCTGGGCATCCGGCTTCGATCTTCTTCTACCTGAAGACTCAAGCTGGCTGGAAAGAGACGAATAAAACCGAGCTGACTGGCGAGAATGGCGAAGCAATCAAGACTGAAGGTGCAGTAACTCTCACAATAGAGCAAATCACTGCGATCAGTCGAGCACTTGATAAAGAGTATTAAGTGTCTTCTGCACTGCATGCCCAGGCCGCTAGGGCGATCACGAAACACCGCTGCGAAACAGACTTCCTTTTCTTCGTCCGATACTTCTTCAAAACGAGGGAAGGCAAGAAGTTTGTCGTAGCTGAGCATCATCACGAGATTGTTCGCTACCTGATGTCCTGCACGACCTCCGAAATCGTGCGCCTCATCGTCAACATGCCGCCCCGCTACGGCAAGACCGAGCTGATCGTGATCATGTTTATGGCATGGTCCATTGCGCTCAATCCCCGCGCTAAATTCATTCACTTGAGCTATTCCGACGAACTGGCCCTGGATAACAGCTCCAAAGTCAAGGAGATCATCCTCTCTGAAGAGTTCCAGGCGCTGTGGCCGGACGTAAGGCTTAAGGACGACGCTAAGTCGAAGAAGAAGTGGTACACGACTGCCGGTGGTGGTGTGTATGCGACCTCTTCTGGCGGTGCAGTAACCGGATTTGGTGCTGGTTCTACTTCTGCTGAGACTGCCGAGGGTGACGAAGATAAATCGCACCTTGAAGAGCTGAAGGCCCTTGGCATCGAACTGGAGTGGGTCAATGAGGCTGCCGACGACGGCAAGTTCTATGGCGCGATCATTGTCGATGATCCCATCAAACCCGCCGATGCAGAGTCTGCTGCGCTCAGGAAGACGATCAATGGGCGGATGGTCAACACGATTGGCAGCCGCGTAAACAGCCGCAAAACCCCAATCATTGTGGTCATGCAGCGTCTGCATGAAGAAGACACAACCGGTTTTTTGCTCGGCGGTGCAACTGGCGAGAAATGGACCCACCTTGAGCTACCAGCGCTCCGCGAGAACGAAGATGGCGAGCTGGTAGCTTTGTGGCCGTTCAAGCACACAGTTGAAGAACTGGTGCGGATGCGAGACGCAGCTCCGTATATGTTCTCTGGCCAGTACCAGCAGCGCCCTACTCCAGAAACCGGGGGAATGATCGAGCTTGGCTGGTTCCAGCGCTACCGCGAAGCCCCGGTGGATTTTGATCAGATCGTTATCAGCTGCGATACCGCATACAAAGAGGCTCAGCAGAACGACCCATCAGTAGCCATCGTCCTGGGCAAATACCGGAAGCGCTGGTACATCCTCGATGTGTGGCGTAAGCGGGTGACATACCCGAACCTCAAACGCACTGTATTCGCTCTCTGCGAGCTTCACAGGCCCGTTGCCGTGCTCGTTGAAGACAAAGCATCTGGGCAGTCGCTGATCCAGGACATGCGCGAGGAAGGCCTGCCGGTGATCAAGATTGAGCCCGAGGCCGGCAAGGTCATACGCATGTCGTCCCAGGCTCCTTTGCTTGAAGCTGGGCTTGTGTTGCTGCCGGAGACGGCTACTTGGATGTACGACTTCGAGCAAGAGATGATCAATTTCCCGCTCGTCAAGCATGACGACCAGGTGGACGCTCTATCGCAGTTCCTGAAGTGGTCTCGTAAAGCCATAACGTTCGAGAAAGACATCGTAATTGAGATGCCGGACTCATACGATGACTATGATGACGACGACTTTTAACCTGCCATTTGGCTGACAAACAAAATACTTTCTTCTATGAATCTAGCGACATTCTTTAGTTGTAGATTTATTTTCTAATTATTTTCAATTTGCATGTTATAAATTCAATTAAGTGCGTTATACTATAAATACAAACAAACATAACAGGAAGTAATCATGGAAATAACTACAAGAGAAGAAGCAGGCACTGTTAAAGACATAGTTCAGGATCATGTCAACAAATATGGCATTGATCGATTGGTAGGAAGATTAATACATACAAGGAAACAGAACACGACATTAGAAAATCGTAGGGAATTTCGATCATTGCAGGGTGTTTTTCGAGCCGCTCACTATGAAATATTAAAGAGAACTGGAATTGATTTGATTGCATTGCGCGAACTTGGCAAAGTAGATTACAGTAAGACAACTGCCCAAAAGTTATTCTTTATTGCTCGTGATCTTCACACAAACTATAAGATTGTTGAGCAAGAAGCCACTAAATGCTAGCAGCACCATCATCGACGGCGGCGTGGCACGTTTTGAGTCTCAGGTGCCGCACCGCCTGTTGCTACAATTTGCATAAGACTGCCCACAATCTTTAATATTTACATTACTCTTTAATAATTAGATAATGTGCAAATATTAGAGAGTAAACGTAATGTCGAAATACATCAGTGCGTTCAGGCGCGGAGATACTAAGCAAATCACAGTGAGCAGAAGCGGCAAAGACAGCTCCGGCAGCCATGTCCCCGTACCCTTCCTCTCTGGCTCCACGCTTACCCTCTCGCTCAAGTCTGACCTCGATCAGCCTGTTCCCACGCTCCAGATCACCCATCCGGTTGGCTCCGGCCCGCTCGATGACCTGGACGCCGGCATCTGCATCCTTTCATTGCCTTCAACCAAAACCGCTTCCCTGGAGCCCGGCAAATACTACTGGGACATCCAACTCGTCGAGGACACGCCTTTTGGGCTGGCAACAACGACTTTGGCCCCACCGCCAAGCGACTGGAAGGACAGGATCGAGGTTGTGGCGGACGTGACGGTTTAATCGCAACACAGCGGGTTTTGAAGGCAAATAAAGCGTTTTCTTGAAGACAAATTCAACCGCCCAGGACGGGCGAAAAGGACCAGGTGGTGAGTGCGCATGGATAGCGTATCAACGATTGAAAATACCCAAGAAGTGTCGGTTTCGGTGGGCAATGTGCTCGTCATCGCTGGCAAGAAAGGCGATACCGGCACTGCCGGCGTGGGTGTCGATGACATCTTCGTCAATGAAGCCAAGAACCTTATATTCAAGCTCACGGACGGCAGGCAGTTATCCACTGGCTACCTTCCGGCAGGAGCCGAAGGCCCTGCGGGTATACAGGGGCTACCTGGGCGCGATGGCCGTGACGGGAAAGACGGTCGTGGGATAGCAAATATCACGCTCACAGATGGTCAGCTGAACATCTCGATGAGCGACGGAAGCGTTGTACCTCTTGGCACTATCAGGGGCGAGAACGGCATCAACGGCAGCAACGGCATCTCTGTAGTCGGCGCCGCTGTTCAGCCATGGGGCAACCTCTTCCTGTTCCTCTCTGATGGCAGCTCTATCGACTGCGGCAGCGTCACGGGGGGTTCCAGCGGCTCGGGTTCGGGCTTCGTTGCAGGCCAGATCTCTCAGTTCGTTAAAGCCCAAGATTTCCCCTGGCTCGCTTGCGATGGAAGCTTGTTCGACATGTCCTGGTATCCAGATCTCGCAGGCAGCGAGTACCTGGAAAAGGTGCCGACAGGCTCGGTTTGGTACACGAACACGATGGGGTCGAATACTGCTGCTGAAGGCGACTGGAAGGCGCAGCTGAATACGCTCGCAATCGATGTTGCCGGTGTCATCAGCCTGCTTTCGCCGCGCTCGCTAACAGTCAACGAGCTTGCCAGCGATCTGTCCGCTTTCGCGAAGCGTGTGATTGCCCCATTCAGCGATCCATTATCTGCCCCCTGCGTTGCAGGCGACCAAACAAGCGGTGAAGCCATCTCTGGTTATGCGACTGACGGCTCCAAGCACGTATTCATGAGCGAAGGGTTCGGCGACTACGGCAACCTCATCGTCGAGATCGCGGTCAGCACGGACCTTGTGAGCTTCTCTACAGTGCAACTGGCAACGATCACAGATGACTCGAAGGCTGCCCTGCTCTACTACGACGCCACAACGGCTAGCTTCTATGCTCTGGTCGGCGCTTCTGTGTACTCGTCACCTGATGCCGTGACCTGGAGCCTCGTAACCTCATCAGCATCATGGGGCTCATACGTCGGCTATCGACCAAGCTGCATCCGGCGCATTGGCAACAAAATCGCCGTCCTGGCCGGCGCGAACCTGCACATCGCTGACAGCTTCGCTGCCGCAGACCTCGAAGCTACGCAGTCACGCTACGTGGGCGTCAGTGCTGTTGACCGCGTTTATGTCATCGATGGCAAGCTGTACCTCACTGACCTCGTGAAGGCTGTGCTCTTCGACGTTGAGCAGCTCGTCACTACGTCAATGATCACGCTGCCCCAGGCTTTCACATCAGCACGGATAGTCGGGCAGTCTGTGTTGCTTGCTAACGATGCCGGCGACGTGTTTAAGACCAGCAATTTCACTAGCTTCGACGCCCTCAACTTGCAGACTCAGCAAGACTACTCAGCAAACCTGAAGGCGGTTCAGTTCCACCCGCGTTCCAACGGCACACTGCTTGTCACTCACGGCTCGAACAACCGCGACATCAATCTCTTTTCTGTTGCTTTCAACGAAACAGAGAAGTGGAAGCTGCCGAATATTCCCGCCGCATCCGGTGCCAAGTCATATATAAAAGTCCAGTGATCAGGGAGGATCACATGCAATTTGCAATCGTTAACCAAGACCTACAAGTTCTCTATATTTCAGAATCCAAATCTGACGAATTCCGCTCAGTCGAGGTGACTGATGTCGAAGCTGAGAATATGCGTGCAGGCATCATGAACCAGTTCAATTACGTCCTCGTAGAGCCTGAAATGGCATTCAATCGAGTCATCAAGAAGAAGGCTGTTGATTGGTCAATAGTGCGCACAAAACGTGATTCATTACTCAAAGATGCTGACAACTACGAGAAGATTCTTAACGATAAGCAGATTCTTGGGGAAGATGTAGGCAGTAGGCGCATCACTCTTGCTCAGTACCGTGAAGCTCTGCGTAATTGTCCCGAGTCTTACGATTCACCGGAAAACGTAAAGTATCCTGATAATTCATTTATGTTCAACTGATATATATTGCGTTTTAATATCTATAAACCTAGAATTAACGCATTATATATTTCTCCAATTCGCAGGAAGCAAAAAGGAGGAAATCAACGGGTAACGAAATGGACTTCGAAACGAGAAACATGGCTCAGGCATCTTGCCACATAAGCACTTGGACAAACCCAGAATGGAAAGATTGGAATCTTGAGAAGGCTACAAAGGAAGGGCTGAAATCTAGCGCATGGGTTTTCATTGCTTCGAAGCTAGTAGCTGATGCCGTCTCCAGTGTGCCTCTTGTTGTCTATGACAAAGAAAGCAAAATAGTTACGTCCCACCCGGTTCATAAGCTTCTTGATCACCCCCATCCCGACATGTCACGTGCTGACATTATGCGCCTCATAGCGATATGGCTTCAGCTCTCCGGTGAGGCTTACTTCAAGAAAGCAAGCGGCGTACGAGGAATCGTAAAAGAGTTGTGGCCTATTAGTCCTGACAGAATATGCCCAGTCGTCAGTGAAGACTCTGCAAATCTAATATCTGGCTATAAAGTACAACTTAAGAGCAATCAACCTAAATCCTTCTCTCCTGACTACACTTTAGACTCTGTAATTAGAGTATGTATTGCCGACCCCGCTGACCCAGTTCGTGGCATATCACCACTGATGGCTGCCGCAAAAGCTGTTGATGTCGATAATCTGATGCAGGAATGGAATAACGCCTTGCTGAAAAATGGGGCCAAGCCATCTTTCGCCATCGGCCTTGAAGATGTTCAAACAGATGTGCAGCGTGCAACAGTATCAAAATCAATTGCTAAATTCTTTGGCGGCGCAAAGAAAGCTGGAACCCCGCTCGTGCTCGCCGCGAAGACGGTATTCCATAAGCTTGGGTTCAGCCAAACCGACATGGATTTCAGCCAGGGCCTGAAGAACAACAGGGATGTAATCCTTGCCTCCTTCGGCGTGCCCATTCAGCTTGTTTCTACAGATGCCAGTTCATACAACAACATCTCAGAAGCAAAAAGAATCTTCTGGATGAATACTGTTATCCCATTAATCAATTTGATTGTTGATGCATTCAACAGGTCGTTGAAAGATCAGCTGGGAGATGGCTTCTATATAAAAGCCGACTATTCACAAATTGACGCCTTGAGAGAAAGCGAAGATGCGAAACTTGATCGTGCAGGTAAGTTCTTCAAGCTTGGAGTCCCCGTCAAAGTCATTAACGACCGACTTGAGTTAGGGCTCACAGAATATCCGGACTGGGAAAAGCCCTTTGGTGGCCGCAGCAATGCCCAGGCAGCTTCGGCAGCTGAAGACCGCTCCGCCCCTGCCCTCGAAAAGCGCGGCATGACCAACTGGTCGTTGATGCCAACAGAGCTGCGGAACATCGACAAGGAGATCGATCGTAGGGAGGAAATGGCTCAGAAGCACATGAAGCCGGCGTTCGAAGCCCTGCTCGATGAGCAGCGCAACCTGGTGTTTGGCCTGATCGACGATGGCGACGACCTGGACGGCCTGGACGATGAACTGCATTCGATCAGCGAGCGACACATCAAGGGCATTCGCCAGCTGGCTATAGAGGCTGCTGTTGATGCTGGGAAAGCCGTGGTTGTTGCCAAAAAGCGCTCTGCTGCTCCAGTTGAGTTTCGCGATGACAGCAACGTCGCACTGCGCATCGCCTCACTTCTCACTGCCGAGCATGTGATTGAAGTGGAGCTGGGCTTCCTGAATGCCAGCTCAGTCGAGATCCTTACTGCCCTGATTGCTGATTCTAGGGCAGCAAACGAGACCGTTCAGCAGCTCAAGGATCGCCTAACTTCTGGCGGCTTCTTCGGTCCAGATCGCGCCCTTCGTGTAGCCAGAACCCTCACCGGGGCAGTCAGCTCAGTAGGCCAGATTGCTTCAGCTGAAGAGGTCGGCGCCGGGAAAAAGATCTGGAACACCTCTGGTGGTGCTCGTGATGGCCACGCTGCCAGGGCTGGCGAGGTGCGCCCCATCGATGGCCGGTTTAGCTCGCACTACGGCGGGACGCCCAGGTGGCCACTGGACTCTTCGACAACTACCAAAGATCGAGTTAATTGCCGCTGCTCGTTATCTTTTAGTGAATAAATACTTTACCGCATAATATCTATCAAATATAATTACGGCATCAAGGATTGATATATGAAGAACATGGAAGTTCGCAGTTTTACACCGTTAGAAACTCGTGCTGATGAGAAGCCTGGAATGTTTTCCGGCTACATCGTCACCTGGGGTTCTATCGATACTTACAACACCACTTTCAAGCGCGGATCGTTCAAGAAAACGCTTTCTGAGCGCGGATCTCGCATCAAGCTGCTCTGGAATCACGACTTCGGAGCTATGCCAATCGGTGTTGTGACCGAGATCCGAGAGGACGAGAAGGGAGTCTACTTCGAAGCCCAGCTGTCACTCTCGACTGAAGCTGGCCGCAACGCTCACCAGCTCATGCTCGATGGTGCTATCGACACCATGTCTTTCGGCTTCCGAGGCATCAAGTCCGGCTTCAACACCAGCGGGATAAAAGAGTACACGGAAGTGGCTCTACAAGAGATTTCTCCTGTCAATTTCGAAGCCAATGAGACAGCCACGATTGATCAGGTGCGCTCTCAGGAAGACGAATCCAGGGCCACCAGCTTCTCTGAAACAATCGACAAGAACGAGCTGTACTCACGCGGCAGCCGCCTCCGTAGCGCGCTATCGCAGACCATCGATGACATCTCCTGGAGCATGAAGAAACCAGGTGAAGTTGTATCAGCTACCGAGCTGGCCATTGAGGAATTCAAGTCGGCGTACGTTGGCTGGCTGAACGATTTGTACAACGTCGATCCAGGACTCCGTGGCGCCCCTGATGCCAACGATCTGTCCAAGGCCGTCCAAGCCATGCTTGGCGAGCAATCTGTAGAAGAATTTACCCAATCGTCCAGGTTGACGATTGAAGAAATCCGATCACTCCGTCGTGGCCAAGTTCCTGCCGAAGTCGATCCCAAACTCATCGCTTGCGATGAAGTAAGGCAGCTTGTTGCCAAAGAACTAACCAAAGCCGCAGCAGTAGATATCTCGCCCGCACTTCCGGTTAAGACGAAGAAAGCCCCCGAGCTTTCGCTTGAGACACGTGCGCTCATGAAGAGCCTCAGTGAATCACTAAAAACCTTTAACCACTAAATTTACGAGATATTTAAATCATGGAAGAACAACTGATAGAACTGCTGGCATCGATCAAAAACGCTGAAGCCGAGCTGCGTGCTCGCGGCCAGGAAAGCAACGAACAGACCGCTGCCCTGAAGCAAGAGATTGTCGAGCTGCGCGCTGCTCTGGATGACGTGACCGTCAAATTGAACCGTCCGGGCGGGCTGCCTGCTGCGAATGACGTGGAGCTGGAGAAGCGTGCCACTGCATTCATTCAGTACGCTCGTGTTGGCGATATCGGCGAGCTGCGTACCCTGAGCGGTGCTACAGACGAAGAAGGCGCGGTGTTCCTTCCTGCCGACATGTCGAAAGAGATCAAGTCGAAAGCCTACATTCTCAACGAAATCCGCCCCCTGGCATCAGTTGGCCGTACGGGTCGCAACCGCGTGTTCCTGCCGTCTCTGAGCCGCCCGAAAACCGGCTATGGCAATGTCACTCCGACCGAAGAGGAACTGACTGCCGGCGCTCAAACCCTGGACGTTCATACCGCAAAATCCCTAGTTGTCATTCCAAACGACAGCCTGAGTGACAGCGCATATGACCTAGTGTCGAAGCTGATCGATCTCTTCTCCGAGTCCTTGGCAGAAGAAGAAGGTCGCGCCTTCTCGGTCGGCACCGGAATCAATGAGCCCCTTGGCATTGTTTCTGCCGAAACCAAAGCCAACGCCGTCACTTCTGCCGAAGTTGGGGTGCTGGGTGCCACACATGCCGACGCCATCGCGCTGATCAAGAAGGCGTTCTATAAGCTGCGCAAGCAGTACCGCCGTCGTGCTGTATTGCTGTGCAACAGCCAGACCGAGGCGTACCTGGATTCTCTCCGTGACGCAGATGGCCGCAAGCTGCTGACCACTCAAGGTGAAGTTAGCTACTTTGACGGCATCCGCATTGTCACTGCTGAAGACCTGGATGACATTGCCACTGGCAAATTCCCAATCGTTATCGGCGATCTGAAGCACTACGAGATCTACGACCGTGAAGGCATGGCCGTGAAGCGTCTGACTGGCGGTAACTACGACACTTCCGACACCGCTGGCTTCCTGTTGAAGGCTCGCCACGCTGCCGGCGTGACCCAGCCAGAAGCCTTCGTCCCGGTGAAAGTGAAGTAAGGCCAGAAGCCCCGGCCACGCCGGGGTTTTCTTCAAGGATGAAGACAAATGATCGTTGAATTTGACGACGTGAAGGCCTTGCTCGATCTCGAAAAAGCCGAAGACAAGTACCCGGAGTTGCAGGTGATCCTGGTACAGGTACATGCCGCGCTGGAAAACTACTGCCAGAGGAGCTTCGAGTTCGATGAGTACACGGAAACCGGCTACCTCGATGGCCTCGACATTCCGCTCCGCGCCCTGCCCCTGGTTTCTGTGAAATCGGTGATCGTTGATGGCAAATCACAGGTGCTCAACTGGCGTACGCGTGGGGATCGGATCAGCTTTCGTGGGCACCAGGAAGGCAACTTCAAGGTGGTCTACAAAGGCGGCTTCGATGAGATCCCGGCAGACGTGAAGCGAGCTGCTGTGCTTCAAGCGTGTCACGAGTACCAGCGCAAGGATCAGATAGGTGCCACTGCTGTGAACACCGATGGTGGGAGTGTTCAGTACAGCGGCCAGATTGGGTTGCTCAAGGAAGTGATTCGCCTGCTGGCACCCTATCGCAACTATGCGCTTGGGGGTTGGTGATGATGTTCGATACACCTGAAAGAGCCTATGGCGGCATCGATTACAAGCTGCTGGCACGCGAGCTGGGAGAGGTACTTGGTAGCCGGCAGGCCGACTGGGAAGAGAAGCATGCCGCGCACCACAAGGCCCTGGATGAGCTTCTGCCGTATGCCCCGTTGATCAGGGAGATGGCGGAGGAGATGCGGGAACGACGTGAGCGTAGGAAGCGGATCGTCGAGAAAGTCACGGGAGCGCTGATCATCTCTGCCCTGCTCGCCCTGTTCGGGCTGGTTGGAAGGATCGCTCTCAGTGAGCTGCAAGAAACAACGAAGGTGCCAGGAAAGGCGCCCATTAACAGGCCAAAAGGAGATTGATATGCCTGCATTTTCGAAGACCAGCCTGGATCGGCTGGCAACGTGTCACCCCAAGCTTCAGGCGGTGTTGAACGAGGTCATCAAGTATGAGGACTTCGTTGTGCTAGAGGGTCATCGAGGCCAGGAGGCACAAGACAAAGCGTTTCGCGAGGGGAAGTCGAAGCTGAGGTGGCCGGAGGGGAAGCACAACACTCTGCCGTCACAAGCCGTCGATGTCGCCCCATATCCAGTAGATTGGAACGACTCGCTGGCTTTTGCGAGTCTTGCTGGGTACGTGCAGGCAGTGGCCGACAGCATGGGCATTGCGGTGCGATGGGGTGGAGACTGGAACGGTAACGGCAAATCGAAGGACGAGCGCTTCCTTGATCTCGTTCATTTCGAGCTTTGCTAGCATTTAACCAGCTTCGCTGAACACGACCAGCGGGCAGTGGACCAACCTACCGCTGGCCACTTTCTGCACAGCAGGTGGCGGGACTTCAGGCAGCAACGCTGTTGATCTCGACTCTAGAGTTGCAGACCACATCCTGCTCTACCAGCATGCCCTGAGCGCGCAGAATGCCTTTCATAGCCTCAACCTCTGACCGAACCTGTGCCCTAGTGCTTTCGATTCTCAACGTCGCCCTGCCGTTGTCCTCGCGCACGCAGAAGATCCAGACGGGTGAACGCATGTTGCTTGGGCTATAGATCCGTCCAGATATCCTTTTTCTGTCAACAAACGCCCCGCCACCCTTGTCATTCGTCTCGTAGAAGCCGACAACAAACCTCTCGCTCTTGTTCTTCTCTAAAAACTCCTCAACAGAGCTGTATGCCTCCTGTTTTGATTTGAAATTCCACATACCATCAATCTCCTTAATTATAATTTTATTATAACATGGTATTTTCGCATTTTAACAAGCATAACTATATATTTATGTATTTTAATCAACAAATAACGTAACATTGCTGTACGAAGGAATTGCGTATGGCAGAAACTATTAAGATGATTGGGCTCAATGAAGCCCTACGCTTTATCAATGAACTACCAGAACACATAGCATCGAGTGCAAAAGAGATCTTTGCTGAGACGGCCATGTCTGTACAAAAGCAGATGGCCCAGCGTTCGATGAATGGCCCGTTGCACTCCAGAACTGGAGAACTCGGAAGATCCTGGCGGTTCAGCACGTTTGGTACATCGCTCGGCAACATCGGCTCATCGACGTACACCACGTCTCCATACGCGCCGATTCACGAGGCTGGAGGGACGATCAAGGCCAAGCGCGCATACCGGATGCTACCAGGTGGCCCGTACCTCAACATTCCTTCGCAAGCGAATCAAACACCGGCTGGCGTGATGCGCCGTTCTGCCCGCGACGTGTTTGCCAGCGGCGGCTACATCGTGAAGCTCAAGAACGCAGGGAAAGCCAGGTTTGCGGTGATTGAGGGCGGCAAGGCGATGTTCTGGCTCGTGAAAGAAGTGAAGATGCCTGCTCGCTTGGGCTTCGAAGAAACAGCTCAGAAAGAAATTCCAACCCTACTCTCACGACTGAAAGGACTCAGATTTGAATGAACACGCCCGTTGAAACCCAGATACTCGATCTCATCGAGGCCCGCCTGAAGCTGATCAACACCAGGAATGGCTTTTTCACTGATGACGTGCGCGTTGAGCGTGCCAGCTTGACGCCGTTTGCTGGCAAAGACCTCCCAGCAATAAACTACTGGTCTGCCGGCGACCAACTGATCGAGGCGACGGGCTACGTTGAGCTGCGGGAGCTGGAGGTGCTGGTCGAGTTCTATGATCGACACCGCGACATGTCGCTCACGGACAAAGCCAACCAGCTTGCTGCTGACGCAAGGGTCGCACTGTCGAGAGATCCAGGGCTGCCGGAGAGGATCAGTACGAAGCTGGGCGGGAAAGTAGAAAGCCTCGTCGTAAGAAGCGCTATCCCTGCCGTAGGGGAAGGTCAGTCACCGTACTGTGGGTCGGTGCTGACCCTAGCTGTCAGATACCGGGTAGATGCCAGGAATCCGTTTCTGCTTGTTTGATCTATCTGAAATAAGGATAGTCAAGCTTTGGCAGATTCAGCTGAAGTGGAACGTTGTAAGTTTTCCCGGATTTTGAATCAACAAATGAGCTTGAGCACAGATCACCAACAAAGACGTGCTGAAATCGAGTAATCGCATAAGGCTCAGAGATTGTCGCAGCAATCGGCTCTTTATCATAAGACAGCAGGTATGGAGCGACAGCCTTAATTGTAAACTCAATTTCGAGGCTGTCTTTTGCGTTTTGAGCTTCGTATCCCGTCATTGGAATATCTGCATAATAGTTTACTTCATTTACGCCATTTTTCGAGTCAAGCATGCCAAGCGAAGCGAAATATTCATCATACAGTGCTGCGGTATACTCTTTCTCGTATCCGTAGGCTGTCTGTCCAATCTTTTGTGTCGAGTACGGGATCTCGCTTTTGAGTGCTACTCTCGGGTAACTCCTAGTTTTTGCATAGAGGTTTCTAGCAGCGTAAAATACGTGATATCCAGAAGCTTCTTGCTTCTCTTTACGCAATTGCTCTTCATACGATTCAACCTGCAACCCCTGAGGCTCTGCATATCTTGTTACTACAACATGAAGCATCCCTGTTTCAGCATTATATTGCCCATATTTAGCAGGAACTCTGAACGTCATGTACTCTGGAACTTTGGCTTTCATCCGTGCCAAATACTGATCGCGCGTTTCATATTCTGACTTTTTAACTGAGTCGTCCGAGAAGAAGGGTCTGAAATCGGTGATAGCCACTCCTTTTCCAGAATAAGAGCAGTCATTAATCACATTAACCTTGAACGCTTCCGAAACCTGATCATAAAGTTTCTTTTGCCGTTCTTCTCTTGATGTTGTAGAGCAAGCGGTAATCGCAATGGAAGAAACTACAAGAACCAGAACTGCCTTTTTCATAAGCGCTCCGTGCCAATGGTCTGGCTCCAGATAATACCGGCACGAGTGGCTCATTGCCACACGACATTTACTTTACGCTTTAATATATACAAATATAGGTAACGTATTTATAATTAACACACAACATTTGTTTTGATCAAAACTAGGAAGTAATTCGATTATGGATAATCAACTGCTGCAATACGAGTCTGGACAGAACGCGTTCCCGATGTCCGAGCTAGACAACTCCGGCGACAACAAGACGTTCACCAGCCAAGCCGACCAGTTCTCCGGCGTCACCGGCTTTGCTCCCGTAGTAATGCCCAACGGCCTGCTTACCGGCGCCGAGCTGAGCGTTGGCACCGGCTCGAACAAAGTGAAGGTCACTGCTGCTACCGCCAACCTCGCCGGCGCCAAAGTCACCGTTCCCGCTGCCGAGCTGAGCGTCACCCGTGCATCTGGCGGCACGAACATCATCATCTCTGTCACCGTGAATGCGACTGGCGTCTACGAAGCAGTACCTGGTGCTTCCGGCGCATCCTTCAGCGAGACACGCGGTGCAGCTGGTGGCCCTGCACTGATTCCGGTCGAGTCTATCGAAGTCGGCCAAGTGCGCCTGAACACCACCGCTGCCGCAGCAGTGAAAGCTTCCGAGCTGTACTCTGTTCCCGGCCTGCACCGCGAGATCGCTACCAGCCCGGTTTACTCGGTTGACTCAGCATCAGGCGCCGTTGTCTTCAACGCAGATCTGCCACTGATTCACGTCGGCAACAAGCCGAAGAAGGTATTCGCTTCGTATGCAGAGCCGATCTTCGCGGACATCGACCTGGCTTCGGATTTCCAGCCTTCGGAAGAGTCGTACAGCCTGTCGTCAACTCAAGTCTATGGAGGCACCGTAGGCAGCACCTCCAAGACGCTGAATGGGGCCAGCTTCAAAGCTTATCTGTCTGACGGCATCAGCGACCCCCTGGTCAAGCTGCGCGGCCAGAAAGTGTGGTTCCGCTTCTTCCCTGATCGCGACCAGCTCAACCACATTCTTGAGCAGGGAATCCTTGGCTGTACCAGGAAATTCGCTGCTGGCAGCAAAGTCGAAGCTGACTTCACGATCTCCCCGGAGAAATCCGGCATCAACGTCGAGGCCTAAGGTATGGGCTTCGACATCAGCGCCTTCAACAAAGCCAAAATGGAGCACGCTACAGCGACTGTAGATGTGCCCAAACTTCAGCAGTTTTTCGGCGAAGCTGAGGCCAAGTGGGTCGTGCGCGGCATGACTCACACTGAGCTGTGCCGCATGCGTGAGACCAAGCAGAACGACAAGCTGCTGGACACCGCCATTGCAGCCGTCGCCGGCAATGAGGAAGACAAGCAGAAGCTGATCAAAGAGATCGTCGGCGACGTTGATGGGGTTCACGAGTCAACTCGGCGCAGCATCGAACAACTGGTCATGTGCTCTGTTGAGCCCAAGATCGACCGCCAAGTCGCCGTCCGTCTCTCGCAGTTCTACCCCGCCGAGTTCCAGACCCTTAGCGACAAGATCTTCGAGCTGAGCCAAGACGGGCCGGTTGTTGCCAAAAAAAAGCCCTTGAGGTCTACGACTCAATAAAGTCAGACCTCTATTTATGCAATGAGAAGCAGAAGTTTCTCTTCGAAGCACGCCCAGACCTGATTCCAGAAGGCTTCCTCACGGAGTTTGAGAGGCAGTTGTGGGCACTTTTCTACGCTGAGCGCAATGAAGCGCGGAGTGAGATATGAACAAGGAAGTTCTATGGCAGATGTTTCAAAGATCATTGAGATCGCATTTCGGGGCGTAGACGGGCTTAGCTCGACAACCAGAACTATCGGCTCTTCACTCTCTGATCTCTCGCGTACAGGCCAAGCCATAACAGGCCCCCTTGCCGGTGTTGCCGATGGCGTTATGAAGATCGACTTGGCTCTTTCTGCACTCGCTGTAGCGGTTGCTGCATACACTTCAAAAGAGGCCATCAAGCTCCAAAGCTCGCAACTTGACCTCCAAAAAGTCCTTTCCGATTCTGAGGGCAAGGTATCTCAGTACGGGGACTCCATCGCATCGCTCGGCAAGAAGTATGCGATGTCGAACGCTGACACTACAAAGTCCGTAGCTGAATTCAAGCAAGCTGGTTATGGCATCCAGGACTCGCTTTCGCTCGCCGAAGTGGCCCTGAAGGGCGTTACCGCCGCAGACATGGATCTGAAGAACGTCAACGAACTGCTGATCGGGTCGCTTGCCGGCTTCAAGGCTCCTGCATCCGAAGCTGGCCGCATTCTTGATGTGCTGAACGGCGTATCAAACAACGCTGGTGCCAACGTTGCAATGCTCGGTGACGGCTTGAAGGTCTTTGCTCCGATTGCATCTGAGATGGGCATCAGCGTCGAGAAAGCGACTGCGATGTTGACACCTATGATCGAGGTAACCAGGTCGGGCAGCGAATCTGCAAACGCACTGAAGACTGTTTTCTCGAACCTGATCAAGCCGACCAAAGAGGTCACTGATCTCTTCGAAAAAGAGCTTGGCATCCAGATGAAGGCCAACGGCAAGCGCAAGGATGCCAACGTTCTACTGCAAGAGATGGTCGAGAAGACGAAAAATATGTCGTCTGCTGATAAGCAGCGCGTGGCCGCTATGGTTGCCGGCGCCGACCAGATGTCTCGCTTCATCGTCTACATGAACAACACTGACAAAGTGGCGAAGTATTACAAGATCGCTATGGACTCGGCTGGCTCGGCAAACAAAGAGTTCGAGACCCGTGCGCAGGGTGCGGAATTCGCTACAAAGATGTTCCAGGCGTCTGTCACTAACCTCGCAGCAAGCATCGGTACGAAGTACCTGGACAGCACCACTGATGTCGTCAACGCCAACACCGGGCTGATCCAGAGCTTCGACAAGGTGGTCCAGGGCGCTAATTTCGACAAGTTGATGGGCATCATCAAAGAGTTCGCCAAGGGCTTCGTTAGTGAACTGGACAAGCTGTCTGCATCTCTGCCGCAGGCGTTCGAGATGCTGGATTTCAGCGGCCTGGAACGCTCCCTTAAAGATCTGCAAAAGGCCTTCGGAGATGCGTTCTCCATCGATTTGAACGACCCCAAAGCAGTCGCACAGGCCATGCAGTTCGTCGTCAACAGCATCGAGTCGTTGATCGACGTGACCTCCGGGATGATCAAGCAGTTCGGCAATGCCTGGGAGCAAATCAAGCGTGGGATCGAAGCCTTCAACGGCCTGGACATCGCTGCGAAGCAGTCAAGCGGCGAAGTTCTGGGCATAGCGAAAGTAGCCAACACTGCCCTCCAGACCCTTGCTGGTCTTGGTGACGGGTTGTCGGCAATCGGGCATGGCCTGTCCCTCCTGGCCGTTGGCAGCGTCGTGAAGCAACTGCTGTCGATGAACGATGCTGCCGGCGCCGGAAAGGCAACGCTGAGTGGCTTGGTCTCTGTTTTCGGCAGCCTCGGCAGCACGGCGACCTCTGCTGGCGGGAAAGTCATCGATGCCCTGAACCCAGAAAAGTGGAACCTGAAAAAGCTCAGCTCCGGGCTCACAGACCTCATGTCGAAAATGGGCGGACTCAGCGCGCTGGGCAAGGCCGGGATCTTCGGCGGTGCTGCGGCAGCTGGTGGGGCAACAGGCTGGTGGTTGTACGAGAACGTCGAGATCGTGCGCAAGGGAGCCGATGGCCTGCGAGACAGCTTGATGAACATGGCTGGCTATACGAACGAAGCTCAGCTCAAGAACCAGCTTCTCGCGGACAGCTTCAAGAATATGGCTCCGCTTATCGAGCGCTACAGGCAAGAGACAGGCGATACCAACATCACGTTGGAAAACCACAAAGAGAAACTCGACGCCTGGATTGCGAAGAAGAAAGAAGAAGCTGACGCAACCAAGAAGTCTGCTGATGCAATGAAAGAATCTGGCGCTGCGACCGAGGATTCGACTAAGCAACTCGACACGAACAAGAAGGCTCTTGATGAGCAAGCAAAAAGTGCCTCTGCGGCGGCATCCAGCACTAAAGACTTCAAGATAGAAACGTCGCTTCTAAAAGATGTAAAGATAACAGACATCTTGAAAGAGATGAATTCCACTCTCAGCACTTCTGCGACAAATATCAAGACGCTGAGCGATCAATTCTCTGGGCTCGGTTCGAGAATCGACAACCTGAACGGTTACATGCTCGGTTCTAAAAAGCTGACATCTGATCAGATTGACTTGCTTGAAGAGCAGTATGAAAAGCAAAGTTATTACCAGGACGAGACCTTCAAAAGCCAGCAGAAAAGTATTGAACTTGATGAGAAAATCAAGCAACTGATCATCGACAACACGGGAGGCATAGCGAAACTTACCGAACAGGAAGTAGATCACCTTGATAAAACCAAGGAGTATCCTGAGGCTTCGGGAAAGAAAGTAGATGCCCTCAAAAAAGAAGGTGAAAGCTATACAGACGCGGACGGCAAAGTAAAGAAACTCACAGATACTGTGAAAGGCCTTGCCGCTTCTTCTTCAAAAGACATGTCCAGCGGGGTTAAGAGCCTTAAAGCTTCAGCTGATGCTGCAACCGCATCGCTTGAGGCTCTCTCAAAATCATTCGATAACGCTGGGGACAGGATGGACAAGCTGACACAGCAGTACATCAACCTCGGCAGTAGAGACTCTGACACCCAGGATCTACTGCTTGAGCAATTAGAGAAAGAAGACAGCATGCGGGACAAAGCTTTCAAGAAGCAAATGGAGACAATCGATCTTACTAACAAAGAGCTTGCAACAAACATCAAACTCCTGGAGATCAAAGCGCAAATGGCCGAAAAGTCTCTTAACGGGCAGGCCGCGAAGATCGTTGTAGAAACAAGCGGGGTTTATCCAGAACTCGATATTGTGCTTCAGAAGATCATCGAAAGAGCACAAGTAAAGGCCACCCAGGAAGTGCAAAATCAGCTGGTTGGATTGGACGTTTAATTATATACTTTACTGCATATTAATATTCAAGGATGAATATGCTTGCAATACATTCACTCAACTTTGACCAAAATGGAGTCGTGATCCTAGACGTTGACTACGAGACATCAAGCTTCGGTGAGACCTCTCGCCGCCGCTCCAGGGTGCAGACTCTTGATGGTGGATACGTCACCGAAGACCGTGGCAGCAGCATCCAAGATCGCAGCTTCAGCCTGACTTTCCGCGCCTCCAAGCTCCTTTCGGAAGCTGTGCGCCGGCTTGTGCAGCTGTACCCAAAGCTCCTGATCGCATCGATCCACGGCCTATTCCTGTGCTCTGTAGACCGGTTTGCTGAAGGCGCCACTACCTGTTCCCTCTACCTCGACGTGGAGGAGCAGTATGTCTAACCCTGCCAGCTTCGGCCTCTTCTTGTCCGGTGGAGCATCCAACACCAACCCTGCACTCTCTACTGGCGGCACGATCAGCAGCAAGCAAGTGTTCTCGATGTCTGCGACCTACAGCGTCGGCAAGCCACCGATCACGGCGCTGGAAGTCATCGAGGCTGTCGGCCTGCCTGCGGCCACGGATATCACCTTGGCCTTCAGCGGCAACACGCTGACAGCTTCCTACGCCGGCAACACTGCCTCGGTGAATCCGGGGGCTGCTGGGCTCTACACACTGAGTTTTGCTAGCAACCGCTACATCAACGTACGGATCACTGATGCGGCGCTGATCGGGTCGAGCGTGGCTTCCACGGTTGTGCAGTTCAGTTTCGCTAAGAATGCGCTGTTCTCGGACGTTTCGAGTGACCAAGCAACAGTTGGAGCGACTGAGCTGAGGTACGTGTACTTCAAGAACCTGAGCCCCGTGGCCGTGACAAATGTTCGGGTGTTCCTAGAGCAATCTGCGGGCGGTGACCTGTTTCAGGTTGGACTGACACCTGGTGATCTGAAAGCTTACTCCTCTCTCACTGATGCACTCCCACTGGGTCCGGTTCCAGCTGGCGGAGCGGCTGGGTTCTATGTTCAGCGCGTAGTGCCTGAGAACATCACTCGCGGCAGCAGCGAGAACATCGCTCAGATCAAATACTACGTGAGCGTGCCGTAATGCCTGATATCGCATGCTCCCTGGTAGTCAGCTACAGCAACGCAAGAACCCTTGTATTCGGTGAGCTTGAGGTCGTCTACGCACTCTCGAACCGCAAGACTATCGTCGATGCTGCTCGCGAGCTGAAAGTTGCGTATGTGTTCGACGTTGTTACTCCTGCCGGCACGCTTCGCGTTCCAATGCAGAGCTTTCAGTCTCGGTTGCGTAATGACGGAGTTTCGTACCTCACTGCTTACGTGCCGGGAGGAACCGCTTATAAAGGAAAAGTGCTGGTCGGCCAGATGATGTACGTGCGTCGTGTTGTTGAGTACACGGACGGGTCAAAGGTCGAAAGCGAGATTTGTCGGTCAAAGATCACGGATGTCACACCTTCCCTATCGCCTAACAATTCAACAATGACGATTGCCGGGAGTTTGGAGTACCCGAAGCCGACCTCTCCCAAATCGCTTTCGCTGTCGAACATCATCTACGTTGCCTTTTACGATGACGAGGTGAGCATCCGTATCACTCCCAACTCTGAGCTACAGCCTGGAGACATAATCAGCTACGACGGTATCGATTACGTAGCTACAGAGATTGTTATGTACGTTGAATCTACGGCAAATTATTGCGAGGTTCGATGTGCCGCTCGGTAAAATATTGCAAAAGACTGGTAAATACCGGTACGTAGTTCAAGTGCAATCCATGGGCACACTTGTGACTGTTCAATGCTGGTGCCTTTCGACAAAAGATGTGTTTGATGTCGGCGACTTCTGCTCCGTTCTCACTCACGCAAGCGATCCGAACCAGAATGCGTACGTCATCACTAATGGCGTCTACCTGGGACACGGGGAGATTGTCGCGAGCCCTCGGTCATTGGAAAAGTGGAACTGGTTACGAAATCAACTTCTGCTCGGACACGTCCAGGTTTCTAAGCCAAAATACTGGTTCGGCATAATCGAGAGCATGTCCGAAGACCGGAGACGCGCCAACGTCCAACTGTATGGATCTGGCAATTTTGGGGAGACCGCTAGAGTTAAGATCTTTCCGTTCAACAAACAAATCTGGACAAATGTTCCAATTAAATACCTTGGTGATTCGTCTTTCTACAGCTTTGAGCCGGGTGACAACGTAGTCTTAGACTTTAAATTCTCTAATGCACCTGATCTGATTGGCTTTGCTCAAGAGCCGCGAGTGCGGGATGTTATTGCCAAGGTTTTCTATCAGCACATTATTCCCATCAACTGGTTCAAGCAGAATTCTGGCGTTATCGACGACAAAATCAAATATGACAAAAAGGGCAATGTCATCGAAAGAGATCCGCTGGACGGAAATTTCTATGCTTTTGCACCGATAAATTACGGCTATAAATACCGTGGGTCTTCTAAGATTTACGATTATCAATCATCTATTGTAGAGATGTCCGCATCCGGAAAAAGGTACTCCTGGAGTAGTGATCGAGTCATGGAGTCAAGCGCGCGTTATTCAAGAACACTTTTCCCTGAATCTTTCTTGCTCGGGGCAGGCATGAACAACAATAACGTTGAAGAGTATTTCGTTTGGAAGAGAGACGGGACGTACGAAAAAAGATATCTATCTCGGTCATTCAATACCGTATTTGGAAATGACTTTGAAACTAATTATGGAAGCGATTACAAGACAGGAGTAAGATATAACGCAAAGCCTTTTATAGACTCATTCCAGGAGCTAAAAGAGTATTACGACACATGCGATGTGGTTTTTTACCACAGAGGCGTTGGCAGAATACTTGGAGATATAAGAGGCTGGTTCAACGTAGACAAGTACAGTCCAATGTTGAATTTGGAGGGATACTTAATCAAAAAGGAAGTTTGACATGAACAAGGATGTAAATAGGCAGCGCTGGAAGACGCGCCGATTGATGGCCTGGATAAGCCTCTTCTCGCTGATCGGAATCACGCTGGGCTCGTTCCTGGCGCCAGAAAACATGGACAAATCAACGTCCGTGCTCAACACCCTGATCTTCGCGTTCGGCGGCATTGTCACTGGCTATCTTGGCTTTGCGACGCTCGACGACAAATGGCACAAGAAGGCTGAGCCTGGAGCCGGCTCATGACGAAGATTCTGGCTGGCATCTCCGTGTGCCTGCTGGCCTTGCTCGTGCTCGCCTTCTGGCAGTCATCACGGAGTGAAAAGAAGGCCCAGGATCTCGCCCAGCAGCTCGCTGCTGCACAGTTTCAACAGCAGGCCACCAAGCTGCATGCGGAGGGCCTGGAGCGCGAGCTGAAGATCACGGGGAACGCGCTCAGCTTGCGTGACGCCCAGTACAAGCGGGCAGCCGGGGAATTGGACAAAAGGAAGAAAACGCTTATGGAGATCAGGGATGACGCGTGTTTGGATCAGCCTGTGCCTGCCGGCCTGTTTGGCGGCGTGCAGCACACCCCAAGTTGAGCTTGTGCCACAAGAAAGGTTTCTGAAGCCGTCTCCGCTTCTTTACCTGCTTACTCCATCGCCCGGCCTCGATGGCATCGAGTCCTGGAGAGATGCGGCCTCTCGACTGTTCGACTACGACACCGCGCTTGAGCAGTGCAACGCTGACAAGCTCGCGATCAAGGCTTGGGCAGAGGCACCTCGGCCAGCCACGGCTGGCATTGGCAACAACTGATCCCCCCGCTTCGCGGGAACTGGGCCAGCGGGGCTTGGCGTTTCCCGTAGCATCCCTATACTACTGTATATCCTTACAGTGCTTTCTGAGTCTGCGATGCGCGCCATACAAATACGCCCTCTCATCCCGTCCGACGAACCCGAGCTAATGCAGCAGCTAGGCCAGCTCCCCTGCGGCTTTCCCTCACCTGGGCTTGACCACGAGGAGCCACCGCTGAGTCTCGACGAGCTGGTTGGGATGCGTGCTCCTTCGATGTTCGTTGGCCGGGCGTCAGGACACAGCATGTGCGGCAGAGGCATCTTCGACCGCGACTACCTAATCATCAACCGAGCCCTTGAGCCCGCTCCAGGTGATGTGATCGTCGCTCGGATTGGCGCTGACTTCACAGTGAAGACGTTCGCCGTCTCTGGCTCAGTGCGAATGCTGAAAGCCGAAAACCCGGACTCCCCTCCCATCCGGCTTGGTGACGATGAGCAGGTCGAGGTCTGGGGAGTAGTGACATACAACCTTCACCCGCAACGAGGTGCAGCATGACATTCCAGGATCTGCTGGCTATGAAGCTGGCCAACCAGCAAGAGAAGCTCGACGTTCTTTGCTCGCTGTCTCGCGAGGAGATCGTTCGACTCAACAACGAAGGAGTCGAGCATCTGGAGCGCCTACAAGCTCGAATGGGGGTACATCGTCAGCTCTACCTCGTGATCGACAACACCGGCGATTTGTCATTTTCGACAGATTTGCTCACGAGCTAATCCATGCAAAAAGCCAAATCCTCAAAGCGCTTCGGGCTCGTCGATTGTCACTGCTTCTACGTCAGTGCTGAGCGCCTGTTCCGCCCCGAGCTGCTGGGCAAGCCCGTAGTCGCGCTGTCGAATAACGAT
>Ga0180219_1000670_pt1 | contig 25545 bp, 14 predicted proteins | sample eDN3rd30CBELigMG_FD_151338 | JGI IMG/M metagenome (GOLD analysis project Ga0180219, IMG submission 151338) | Enriched Miracle-Growth compost microbial communities from Emeryville, California, USA - eDNA 3rd pass 30_C BE-Lig MG (version 2)... ... | reverse complement strand
GGTCGATCCCCGAGGTCATGCAGAAGCTGCACTGGGGAACGCCCGATGGCTGCGCCAGCTGCCGCCCCGCGCTCAATTATTATCTGCTGTGCGCCTGGCCCGGCAGTTATGAGGACGATCAGCAAAGTCGCTTTGTCAACGAGCGGCTGCACGCCAACATCCAGAAGGACGGCACCTATTCCGTCGTGCCGCGCATGTGGGGCGGCCTCACCAACCCGCGCGAGTTGCGGGCGATTGCCGATGTGGTCGAGAAATATAACGCGCCGATGGTCAAGGTGACGGGCGGCCAGCGGCTCGACATCTTCGGTATCCGCAAGGAGGACCTGCCCGCCGTCTGGGCCGATCTCAATGCCGCCGGCATGGTTTCCGGCCACGCTTATGGCAAGGCGCTGCGCACGGTGAAGACCTGTGTGGGCGCGGAATGGTGCCGGTTCGGCACGCAGGATTCGACCGGCCTGGGCGTGAAGCTGGAGAAGATGAGCTGGGGCTCGTGGATGCCCCACAAGTTCAAGATCGCCGTCTCCGGCTGCCCGCGCAACTGCGCCGAGGCGACGATCAAGGATTTTGGCGTCGTCTGCGTGGACTCGGGTTATGAGCTGCATATCGGCGGCAATGGCGGCATCCATGTCCGCGCCACCGATCTGCTGTGCAAGGTGGCGACCGAGCGCGAGGCGCTGGAATATTGCGCCGCCTTCATCCAGCTTTACCGGGAAGAGGCGCGCTATCTGGAGCGGACCGCGCCGTGGATCGAGCGCGTCGGCGCCGATTATGTCCGCGCCCGTATCGCCGATGACGAAGCCGGGCGCGCTGCTTTGGCGGCCCGCTTCCTTCACGCGCAAAGCTTCAGCCAGGACGATCCCTGGGCGGAGCGCGCTGCCGGCATCGGGCGCGAGCAGCACGCGCATATGGCACAATTCAAACCCATCGTAGCGGAGACTGTGGCATGATTGGCGAGTGGCTCGATATTGGCTGGCTGAACGAGATTCCGATGCGCGGCAGCCGCACGGTGCCGGTGGCGGGCGGTGAGGAGATCGTGGTCTTCCGCACCGGCGACAACCGGGTGTTCGCGCTGGCGAACCGCTGCCCGCACAAGGGCGGGCCGCTCTCGCAGGGCATCGTCCATGGCCATCACGTCGCCTGCCCGCTCCACAATTGGACGATCGCGCTCGCCACGGGTGAGGCGCAGGGCGCGGACAAGGGGTGCACGCCGACGATCCCCGTGAAGGTGGATGGCGGGCGCATCCTCATCTGCCGGGCCGGCGCGCTCAAGGCAGCCGCATGAAAGGGGCGGGCGAGGGGAGGCGCCGTTGAGCGCCGTCCGCACCACCTGCGCCTATTGCGGCGTCGGCTGCGGCATCCTCGCCACGGCGACGGGGGATCGCGCGGTTGAGATCAAGGGCGATCCCGATCATCCCGCCAATGCCGGGCGGCTCTGCTCCAAGGGCACGCATCTGGGCGAGACGGTGCGGCTTGACGGGCGGCTGCTTCATCCGATGATCGGCCAGCGCCGGGCGAGCTGGGACAAGGCGCTGACCCTCGTTGCGCAGCGTTTCCGCGAGACGATCGCGCGCCATGGGCCGGATAGCGTGGCCTTCTATGTCTCCGGGCAATTGCTGACCGAGGATTATTATGTCGCCAACAAGCTGATGAAGGGGTTCATCGGCTCGGCCAATATCGACACCAATTCGCGCCTCTGCATGTCCAGCGCGGTGGCGGGCTATCAGCGGGCCTTCGGCGAGGATGTGGTGCCGGCGAGCTATGCCGATCTGGAGGCGGCCGACCTGATCGTGCTGGTGGGATCGAACACGGCGTGGTGCCACCCCATCGTGTATCAGCGGATCATGGCCGCGCGGGCGGAGCGTGGGGCCAAGCTGGTGGTTATCGATCCGCGCCGCACGGAAACATGCGAGGACGCCGATCTGCATCTGCCCCTGCGCCCCGGAACGGACGTGGCGCTGATGAACGGGCTGCTCGCGCATTGCCGGCGCGAAGGCCTGATCGACCACGCTTATCTGCACGCCCATGTCGCGGTGCCCGATGGCTTCTGGGAAGCGCTGGAGGTGGATCATGACCTGTGGAGTATCGCGCGGACCTGCGACGTGCCGCCGGCCGACCTCCAGCGCTTCTACGAGCTGTTCGCGGCCACGCCGCGCACGGTGACGCTGTTCAGCCAGGGCATCAACCAGTCGATGCGCGGCACGGATCAGGTGAACGCGATCGTCAACGTCCATCTTGCCACCGGGCGGATCGGCAAGCCCGGCGCGGCGCCCTTCTCGATCACCGGCCAGCCCAATGCCATGGGCGGGCGTGAGGTGGGCGGGCTGGCGTCGACGCTGGCTGTCCATCGCGGCTTTGGGGAGGCGGATATTGCCGAGGTCGGCCGCTTCTGGGGGGCTGAGCGCATGGCGACGCGGCCGGGCCTCAAGGCGGTCGACCTGTTTCGCGCCGTGGGGGAGGGGCGGATCAAGGCGTTGTGGATCATGGCGACTAACCCCGCCGTCTCGCTGCCCGATGCCGGCCGGGTGCGGGAGGCGCTGGCGGGCTGCCCGTTCGTCGTGGTGTCGGATGTGATCGCGCAGACGGATACCAGCCAACATGCCCATGTCCGCCTGCCCGCCGCCGGCTGGGGCGAGAAGGATGGCACCGTCACCAACAGCGAGCGGCGGATCAGCCGTCAACGCCCCGTGCTGCTGCTGCCCGGCGAGGTGCGGCCGGACTGGTGGATCGTCAAGGAGGTTGCGGGCCGCATGGGCTGGCCCGCCGCGTTCAGCTACGATCGGCCGGCCGACGTCTGGCGCGAATATGCACGGCTGACCGCCTATCGCAATGAGGGCGCGCGGTTGCTCGACCTGCGTGACAAGGTGGCGATCGGCAATGCCGATTATGATGCGATGGCGCCGTTCCAATGGGGCGGGACGCCCTTTGCGGATGGGCATTTCCCGACCGCGGACGGCAAGGCGCGGCTGGTGGCGGTGACACAGCGCATGGTCGAACCGGTGCTGCCGGCGTGGCCGATGCTGCTCAACACCGGCCGCTATCGCGACCAATGGCACAGCATGACCCGCACCGGCCTCAGCCCCCGGCTGGCGCGCCACCGTGAAGAGCCGCTGGTGGAGGTCCACCCGGATGATGCCGCCGCCATTGGCCTCGCCGATCGCGCCATCGCCCGGATCGTGACGCCGCAGGGGGAGAGTCTGTTTCGGGTGGCGCACCAAACCGGCCAGCGCCGGGGCGAGCTGTTCACGCCGATCCACTGGACGGACCGTCAGGCGACCGGCGGGCGCACCGGCCTGCTGCCGCGCCCGCTGGTCGATCCGCATAGCGGCCAGCCCGCTTTCAAGCAGACGCCCGCGCGGATCGAGGCGGTAGCGCTCGACTGGCAGGGCTTCCTGATCGTGCATGGCGAGGCAGAGGTGCCGGATTGCCTGTGGGCCACGAAGATCGCGGTGCCGGGGGGCGCGCTGATCGAACTGGCCGGGCAGGGTGATGCACAGGGGCTGGATGCGGCGCTTCCGCGCGGCGAACGGATCGAGGCCAGCGATCCGGCGCGGGGGACGCGCCGCGTCGCGGTGTTGCGGGACGGTCGACTGATCGCGGCGCTCTTCATCACTGCAACCGGCGTGCTGCCCGCGCGCGACTGGCTGATTTCCCAGCTTGGCGAGACGCAGGGCGTGCAGGTGCTCGCCGGCCGGGCGCCGGGCGTTCAGGAAGATCGCGGCGCGATCGTCTGCGTCTGTTTCGATGTGGGCGCGCGCACCATCATCGCCGCGATCCGCGATCAGGCGCTGGCGGATGTCGCGGCGATCGGCGCGGCGCTGGGGGCCGGCACTAATTGCGGCTCATGCCGCCCCGCCATCGCCAGGATCATCGCGCAGCAGCGCAAGGAGGCCGCCAATGGTTGAGGAATTTACGCCGGGCACCGTCTGGCTGGTCGGCGCGGGGCCGGGCGATGCGGACCTGCTCACCCGCAAGGCGGAGCGGTTGCTGGCCAGGGCGGACATCGTCTTTCATGATGCCCTGATCGGTGCCGGCGTGTTGGCGCTCGCGCCGCAAGCTGAATGGGTGAGCGTCGGCAAGCGCGCCGGCCGCCACAGCAAGGATCAGGGCACGATCGACCGGTTGATCGTGCGTGCGGCACTGGCCGGGCGCCGTGTGCTGCGCCTCAAGGGAGGCGATCCTTCCATCTTCGGGCGCTCGACGGAGGAACTGGCCGCCTGCGCCGCGCATGGCGTGCCGGTGCGGATCTGCCCCGGCATCACGGCGGCGAGCGCGGCGGCGGCGAGCGGCCTTGCCTCCCTCACGCTGCGCGGCACCGCGCGGCAACTCACCTTCTTGACCGCGCATGCGCGCGCCGATGAAGCGATGGATCATGATTGGGGGGAACTGGCAAGAAGGCGGGGCACGCTCGCAATCTATATGGGGCGGGCAGCGGCTCCGACGATCATGCGCGATTTGATCGCCGCGGGCTGCGATCCCGCCACGCCGGTGCTGGTTGCCGTCAATGTGTCGCTGCCCGACGAGCGCTTGCTGCGGGGGCGGCTGGATAGTCTTTCATTTCTTGTGCGGACCATCGGGCAGGACGATCCGACGCTGCTGTTGATCGGGGAGGCCGTGGCCGGGCACGCGATCGGCGATCATGTGGCGCGGCAAAAGGCCTGCCCCGAGAAGCAATCGAGAGCCACCCTGCCACCCTCTGAGGCGTAGGTCAGCCTCCGACAATTGCTGGCGTTCGTGGCTTTGTGCGCTGGATATGCAAATCATATCTCCTCCGGGATGTCGCACAGGGGCGAATAAGATATAGCCGGCGCCATGATATCGGAAAGTTTGAGAGAGCAATTGCTGCAATCCGGCGTTCTGGCGTCGGTCGCCCTGCTGACCGCCCTGTTTGTCATCCGCTTTCTGGTCGGGCGGGCGCTGAAGCGAGGGGAGGGGTTCCCGCCGCTGGTCGTGCGTCGCTGGACGGCGAGCCTGCGCAACGTGCTGATCCTCGTGGCGATTGTCGGCCTGGTGATGATCTGGGCGCCGCAACTGCGCACCTTCGCCTTGTCGCTCACGGCCTTTGCCGTGGCCTCGGTCATCGCGATGAAGGAGCTGATCATGTGCTTCTCCGGCTCGGCGCTGCGCACCTTGTCGCGCGCCTATACGGTCGGCGATTATATCGAGCTTGGCGGCAAGCGCGGCGAGGTGATGGACTTCAATCTGCTGGTGACCCGGCTCAGGGAGTTCGAGAAGCAGGAAGGGTCGTTCAATCGCACCGGCAGGGAGGTCATCCTTCCGCATAGCTTGCTGCTCAACTCGCCGGTGCGGGTGGAAGGCCATGCGGGCGAGCGCGTCCGGCATGTTTTCAACATGACGTTCGAGCCGGATGCCAACCTCTTCGCCGAGCGCGCCGCGATCGAAGACGCCGCGCTTAAGGCCTATGCAGCCACGGCGGCGGGGCATTCGAAGCGGCAGAGGAACGCCGCGCAATTGCGGGCGGAGGATAAGCGCCCTGCGTCCATCACCGTGAGCGTCGGCACGAGCGACATCGGCAAATATCGGCTTGAGATCATATTCTACAGCAAGCCCGAGTTCGTCGGTGATGCCGAGCGGGCCATCGCCTGCCGCATCGGCGACCGGGTTCACCAACTGCGTTCCGCCGGAAAGAGCACGGCGCGGAAGGAAAGTTAGCGGCCGGGCCAACCGCTTTTCCGGAGAGGCCGATGGACGGCTCGTCCCTAGGCGAACCGTTGCGGCAGGGACGGCGCTCTTCTCATGCCGCGCGCATGGGCAAGAACAGCAATGGCATTTGAGCCATTCGGCTATGGCAACCGCTGGTATGACAGACTTGGCGGGCGCAATCTGAAGCCGAAAGAGTGGGCGGTGGTCCTGCTCGTCGTGGTGATCGTGGCCACCATATGGGCAATTTCCTGAAGGCCGTGCCCAACGCCGCCCTCCAAAAGATTGCCTGATCCGTCACATCAATGTGTTTATGGCCTAGTCGATCCCCAAGACGCTGGCCTGTTGTCGCAAATAGGCTTCCTTGTCGGGATTGGCTTTGAGGGCGGCGGTGAGCGCTGTGCGGGCGGCCTGGCGCTGTTCCAGCGTCACGCGGCTGCGCATCAGCATGACCCAGCCATCGACATTGGCAGGATCGCTCTTGAGTCTCGCTTCCAGCTTGTCGACCATCTCGTCCGCCATGGCGCGTTGTTGGGTGGGCGTCATGGCGGCGGCGGCGCGCATCTGCTCGCTGCTGGGGCCGGGAATGGGTTGGGCGGCGAGGGGCGTGGTGCTGCCGGCGTCGCTGGCGGCGGGCTGTTGGATTGCAGCGATGCGCGCCGCCGTCTCGATCTTGTTGATCTTGCCGACCTGCTGGATCGTCCGCTTGAGATCCTCTTCCCATGGCGCACCAGTGGGCGTGTCGCTCAGCAGGGCCAGCCAGTCGCCGATGGCGCCCTCATGATCGCCTTCGAGATCGCGCGCCACGGCGAGGAAATAGCGCGCGCGAGGGTCTTTTGGGTCCAGCGCTGCCGCCTTGCGAAAAGCGGCGAGCGCTTCGGCGGGCATGGGGTCATGATCGCTGCCCATCACCAGCGCTTCGCCAAGGGAGGCATGAAGCACCGCATTGGCGGGGCTGAGCGCAATAGCCTTGCGATAGGCCTGCGCGGCCGGGGTATAATCGCCGGCCTCGAAGTGCGCCCAGCCCAGCGCTTGCCAGGCGGCGACATCCTCGGGCGCTTCGCGCGTGCGCTTTTCCAGCGTGGCCAGGCGGTCGCCGGCGGGTGCAGATTGGGTTTCGTGAATTTCCGCAGGATCGGCGGATTGCGTTAACCGATAACCAATGACCCCAAGGGCAAGGAGGGCGGCGCCACCGGGCACGATCCATGCCCAGGCCGTGTGTCGTCGTTCCGCTGTCATGTCTTGCCCCCGTCCGAATATCGCAGGCTGCAAAAAGTCTATTGCTATCGGTTGGTCAAGACACGAGGAGAGGCTGCACCGTTTCTGTTCGTCCAAGGGGGGATAATTTGGACGCAAGCGTGTTGTTCAAGGTCGCCATTATCGGTTCCGGCCCGGCTGGGCTGAGCGCGGCTGCCCGGGCGGCCGCGCTCGGCATGGCGCATGTGCTGCTGGAAAAGACCGATCATCTCTCGGATACGATCTTCCGCTACCAGAAGGGCAAGCATGTCATGGCGACGCCGAGCCAGCTCGTGCTGCGCTCGGACATCGGTTTCGACGCGGGCAAGCGCGAGGCGATTCTGGCGCTGTGGGAAGAACAGACGGCGCAGGGCGCGCTCAATGTGCGTTATCATGCCGAGGTGACGTCGATCGAGGGCGAGGCGGGGGCCTTCTGCCTGAAGCTGGCCGACGGCGCCACGATCAGGGCGGAGACGGTGGTGCTGGCTATCGGCACGCAGGGCAACCCCAACCGGCTGCGGGCGCCCGGCGGCGATCTGCCTCATGTGCAATATCAGCTTGATGACCCAACCGCTTATATTGATGAACATATCACGGTCATCGGATCGGGTGATGCAGGCATCGAGAATGCGCTCGGGCTGGCGGCGGACCCGGCGCAGCGCAATGTGGTGACGATCCTCAACCGCAGCGCGGAATTCGCGCGTGCCAAGGAAGCGAACGTCCAACTGCTTCAGGAAGCGGCGGCGAGCGGCCGCGTGACCATCCGCTGCGAAACCAGCCCTGCCGAGGTGCGCGCGGGCGAGCTGGTGCTCGATACGCGTGACGGGCAGGAGACGATCCGCTGTGATCGGATCATCGCGCGCATGGGCTCGGCCGCGCCGCGCGCTTTTGTCGAGGCTTGCGGGGTCGCCTTCACCAGTGCGGACCGTGAGGCCTATCCACAGCTTTCGCCCCGGTTCGAGACGAGCAAGGCCGGCATCTTCGTGATTGGCGCGCTGGCCGGTTATCCGCTCATCAAACACTGCATGAACCAGGGCTATGACGTCATTGAGTTCATCAACGGCAATGCGGACCTCAAGCCCGCCGACGAGCCGATCCTGGAAGCGCGGTTCGCCGCGTTGCCGGGCGCGCGCTCGGTTAGTGACTGGCTGGAGCTGCTGCGCGCGAATGTGGAGATTTTCCGTGATCTCTCGCCACTCCAGATGCGCGAGATGATGCTGGACAGTGCGGTGCGCGCCTATGCGCCGGGGGAGATGATCTTCGAGCGGGATGCGCCTGGCTCCTCGCTGTTCGCCATTGCCGAAGGAGCCGTGGCGGTGGAGGTGAGCCGCGACGACCCCACGATCACCGTGCCGATCGGCGAAGGCTCCATCTTCGGCGAAGTAGGGCTGATTTCCGGCCGGCGACGCGGCGCCACGGTGCGGGCGGCGCAGGCCTGCGTGTGCGTGGAACTCTCGCGCACGGCGGCCCTACGGCTGATCGCCACGGTGCCGGCGGCGGGCCGGGCGATCACCCGCATTTCCGTCGAGCGCCAGCTCCTCCAGATGTTCGGCTCCGGCCTCACCAGCGCGGACATTCGCGACGTGGTCGAGCAGGCCGAGGTGCGCCCGGTGAAGCCCGGCGAGCCGATCCTTGTCGAAGGCGCGGAGGGCGATGATATTTTCGTGATCCGCCGCGGCTCGATGATCGTGGAGAAGAAGGTGGGCGGCAAGGACGTGTTCCTCTCCTACCTGCCGGCCGGCTCCTATGTGGGCGAGATGGCGCTGATCGACGGCGGCCCGCGCACCGCCACGGTGCGGGCGGCGATCCGCTCGGAAGTGGTGCGCATCCCCGGCGAGGCTTTCCGCGCGCTGCTGGCCCGCAAGCCGCAACTGGCCGAACGTGCCCGGCGCGATATGGCCTCCCGGCGCGATCTCAACAGCTTTGTCGAGAGCCGCAAGGACAGTTTCTCCAGCGTGGTCGACATGTATTCCGAGACGGCGCAGTTCCTGGTCGATAACGGCATCGGCGAAGCGACCGACGTGCTGCTGATCGACGAGACGCTGTGCGTGGGCTGCGACAATTGCGAGCGCGCCTGCGCGGACAGCCATGAAGGCCTCTCGCGGCTCGATCGGGAGGCCGGGCGCAGCTACGCGCATCTTCATGTGCCGACCAGTTGCCGCCATTGCGAGCATCCGCACTGCATGGCCGATTGCCCGCCCAACGCCATCCGGCGCGGGCCGGACGGCGAAGTGGTGATCGACGACACATGCATCGGCTGCGGCAATTGCCAGCGCAATTGCCCTTATGGCGTCATCCGCATGGACAGCGTGCCGCCGCCCAAACCCTCCATCTTCGCGTGGCTGCTGCTCGGCCTTGGTCCCGGACCCGGCGAGCCGGACAAGGGCTGGCGGAAGAAACATGCCGTGCCCGGCGCGGAACAGCCCAAGAAGGCGATCAAATGCGATATGTGCTCCGGGCTGGACGGTGGCCCCGCTTGTGTGCGGGCCTGCCCGACCGGCGCGGCGATCCGCATCGCGCCCGAGGAGTTCCTCAGCGTCTCACGGATGGCGGATTGAAGGCGGCATGGCGACCAGACAGATAAACGCGCCATCCGTGCGTCGCGACCGGCAGGACCGGCATCGCAGCTTCCTCGTCCATGCCGGCTATCGCTGGCTCAAGGTGGGGGCGTGGCTCTCGCTGCTATGCCTGCTCGCCTATCTGCTGGTGGACCAGCAGCCGCGCCCCAATGGCGGGACGTGGCTGGGCTATACATTGGGCACGATGGGCGCGCTGCTCATCCTCTGGCTCAGCCTGCTCGGCGTGCGCAAGCGGGCGATGACGACAGGTCGCTGGTCGCTCAAGGGCTGGACTTCGGCGCATGTCTATCTGGGCCTTGCGCTGATCGTCGTGGCGACGCTGCATTGCGGTTTCCAGTTCGGCTGGAACGTTCACACACTGGCTTATGCGCTGATGATGCTGGTCATTCTCTCCGGCATCTACGGCGTCATTGCCTATGTGATCCTGCCGCGCCAGTTGAGCGCCGGCCGCAAGGGCATGACCGAGGAGCAGATGATCGACGCCGTGCGGGCGATCGACCGCCAGCTCCATGAGGCCGCGCAGCCGCTGCCGCAGAGCATCGCCGCGCGCGTCCATGCCGCGCTGCGTGAAGACCCGTTGCAGGTGGGCGCGTGGCAGCGGCTTTCCGGCCAGTATCGCCATTGCGCGACACGGGCCGCGCGCGAGAGTCTGCAGGATGCCGCGCGAGCGGGTGATGATGGGCTGGTGCGGGTGGACTCGTTGCTCCAGCGTCGCCTCTCCGTGCTCACCCAGATGCGCGGCCACATGCGGACGCGGGCGCTGCTCGGCGTCTGGTTGTTCGTGCATGTCCCGCTCACCATCGCGCTGTTTGCCGCGTTGATCGCCCATATCGTCAGCGTCTTCTTCTACTGGTGAGCGCCTTTCCGATGATTTTCCGCATCCGCCAGATCAGTGAAACAGCCGATGGCCGCGACATCGTTCGCGAAACGGACTTTGCCGCCGAGACGCTGGAGATTGGTCGCGCGCCCGAGTGCGCGGTGCAACTGGCGGACCTTGCCGTCGAGCCGCGGCATGCCCGCGTCACGGCACAGGGCGAGGGCGTCGTGCTGGTGGAAGCGAGTGGATCGCTCGGCTTCACGGTGGATGGGCAGGCTGTGCAGCGCGCCACCATCGTTGCGGAAAAGGGCGCGGAACTGCGCTTTGGCGGTCACCGCATCACATTGACGCGCGAGGCGGACGGAGCCGTCAGCCTTACCGTGCGGCGCGTGGAGGCGATTTCCGAATCCGCGGCAGCGCTGGACGCGCGGCGCAATTTCTCGCTCGCCAGCGCGTTGCCGGGCAAGCGCGCTATGGCCTGGGCGCTGTTTGCCATCATCCTCGCGCTGTTCGCGCTCGTGCCCATTGCCAGCAATCTCCTGCGCGCGCCGCAGCCGCAGGCCGCGGTTGCGATGGACAAGAGCTGGTCGAGCGGTCCGCTCAGCGCCGCGCATCACGCGCTGGAGAAGGATTGCACGGCCTGCCATGTGAAACCCTTCGAATCCGTGCGTGATGCCGCATGCCTGAGTTGCCACAAGGATTCGCACGATCACGCCAGGCCGGCACTGCTGGCCGCGGCACGGCCTGCCCCCGGCCTTGGCGGGGCGCTGCTCCAGACGGTGGCGAAGGGCTTCGGCAAGCCGGGGCCGGGCGCCTGCGTGGATTGCCATACCGAGCATGAAGGGCAGGGGCGGATGCAGCCGGTGCGGCAGGCCTTTTGCGCCGATTGCCATGGCGATCTGGATGCACGCCTCAAGGAGACGGCGCTGGGCGACGCTTCGGATTTCGGAACGGCGCACCCGGAGTTCCGCGCGAAGGTGGCGCGCGCGCCCGCCGAGCATCCGCAGTTCACCAGCGTTTCGCTTGCCGACAAGCCGGTCGATGCCAATGGCCTCACCTTTCCGCACGACGTTCACCTTGCAAAGCGCGGTACGGTCGCGCGCATGGCGCAGACCTTGGGCAAGGGCGCCGGCTATGGCGGCCCGCTCGATTGCGCGAATTGTCACAGGGCGAGCGCGGATGGCGTACGCTTCCAGCCTATCGATATGGAGCGCGATTGCGAATCCTGTCACTCATTGGCCTATGATATGGTCGGCAGCACCGTGCGGCGGCTGCGACACGGCGATTTCGCCCAGATGGTGGCGGATTTGCGCACGGCCCAGCGGCTTGGCGGCGGGTCCGGCGGCGGCCTCTCGGCCCGGCAGCGGCCCGCATCGCCCTATCGCGCCAGCTTCCCGCCGCCCTTCGGCAACACCGCCTTGGCGCGTGCCGTGGCCCGGGATGGCATTTGCGGCGAATGCCATGTCGTCCAGCGCAAGGGCGACATCTCGGCCTGGCAGGTAACGCCGGTCCACCAGACGATGCGCTTCTTCGAAAACGGCTGGTTCGATCACCGGCCACATCGCGAGGAAGCCTGCGCGAGTTGCCACAAGGCGGAGACGTCCACCAAGGCCAGTGACCTGCTGCTGCCCGCCATCAGTCAGTGCCGCACCTGCCATATGGGCGAAAATGACCGGAAGGCGGACGTGCCCTCGGGTTGCGTGATGTGCCACAGCTATCACCCGCAGGACGGCGCGCCGCTGTTCAGCACGCCCGCCACGCGCCTGCGGGCGCCGCTGCGAGCTTTCGTCGATCCGCGTCTGGAGAAGGGGGCGCCATGAAGATCGCACAGATCACGGACCTACACCTCGGCTTCGATCCGGCCGATCCGTGCGAGTTGAACCGCCAGCGGCTCGACCGGACGGTGGCGGCGCTGCTCGCCGGCCCCGATCTGCCGGACGCCGTGCTCGTCACCGGCGACCTCACCGAGAGCGGCACGCCGGAAGGCTATGCGGCGCTCCGTGATGCGCTGGCGCCGCTCGCCATGCCGGTCTGGCCCTGCCTCGGCAATCATGATCGGCGCGCCAATTTCTGCCGCGCCTTCCCGCAGGTGGGCACGGACGCAGCGGGCTTCGTGCAATATGAGGGTGCGCTCGCCGGGCTGCGCCTGCTCATGCTCGATACGCTGGAAGAAGGGCGCCATGGCGGCGCCTTCTGTGCGGCACGGGCGGACTGGCTGACGGCGCAGTTGGCCAAGGCGCCCGATGTTCCGACGATCATCGTCATGCACCATCCGCCCGTGGCCGTGGGGATCGATTGGATGGACCCTGGCGCGGACGAGCCGTGGATCAGGCGCTTCCAGGCGGCGATTACCGGCCATGACCAAGTGCGCGCGATCCTGTGTGGGCATCTCCATCGCCCGGTGGCAAGCCGGCTGGATAGCGTGACGGTCACGGCCTGCCCTGCCATCGCCCCCGCGCTGACGCTCGATCTGCGGCCGATCGCATCGGAGGTGCCGGATGGCCGGGCCATGCTGGCGCTCGAACCGCCGGGCTACGCGCTGCATCGTTGGGATGGCACGCGCCTCGTCACGCACTTCGCCTCGGTCAGCGATGCGCCCGTGCTGGTTCGTAACGAGGGCGCCATGCATGCGGCCGTGCGTGATATGCTGGCGGAGCGGGGCTAGAGGATATCCCGTTTGGAGTGAATCGGGATAGGCTCCGAGCTTCCTCGTTTTCCGCATTTTCCGAACTATCGGATGAGGCCATCCGACTTGAAAATGCTCTAAGCGATGTTGGCTGGCGCTGGCCCGGCTGATGCTCGTTGGCATCAAGAAGATGGTGCCATCCACCTCTCTCCCTTTCCGCCCCAGGAAAGCCTCTCGACAGGCTCAGGGTGAACGGAAGCGAGAAGGCCGCCGCCCTATTGCGCGCTGGCTTGCTTGAGCAGCAGCGGCGGGCCGCGCCAGGCGCGCATATCCACCTGATCGCTCACCAGATAGGGTTTGCCGAGACTGTTGAGGAACAGCCGCTCCATCTCCGAGCGGGTGAAGGGGCGTGCGCCCAATCGACCGAAGATGGCGATCTGCCCACCAGTCTCGTCCACTGCACGATCGCGATCCAGGCCCTTCGAGAGAGCGAGGGCCGGGCTGCCGGTGCGCGCCCAGGCGATCAGTTCGGGCACTGGCGCGGGCGAGAAGCCATAGAGCGCCCGCTGGCTCTCCGGCGAGGTGAGCTGGAGGACCTTGAGGCCGTTGCGGCCATCGGCGACATAGGCGAACAATGAGGCATTGGTGGAGGCGACCACCACGTCGCGCACGTCGGTCATCTGGCCGCCGAGCGTTTCCATGCGATAAAGTGCCGGCGCCAGCGGCTTGCGCACATCCACGATTGCAAGGCCGTCCGCCCCATTGGCGACATAGGCATAGGTGCGCGCGACATAGATATGGCTGGCGTGGCGCAGGGGCAGCGTGACCTGCGGTTGCGCGACAGGATCGCCCATTTGGGTGATGTCGAACAGCTTGAGGCCCTCGGCATCCGTCACCCACAGATAGCGGAACTGCACGGCGCTGGCGCGCGCATCGGTGAGCGGCCGGACCGCACGCAGGCGGGGGTGAAGCGGATCGGCGAGATCGACCACGACCAGCCCGGCCCGCGCGGTCACATAGGCATAGCTGCCGGCGAGTGTGACATGGCGGGCGCCGGCCAGCACATTGTCCGGGTTCCAGGTAACGGCGCGCTTGAGGAAATTGTTACGCGGCTCGCCGTCCGCCAGCGTATTGATGTTGACGAGGATCAGGCCCTCGACGCTGTCCGTCACCACCGCATAATTATAGATGGGCAGGAAGGCTTGCTCCTGATTCATTTCGCGGATCTCGGCGGTGTTGCGCAACGGCGCAATCGGCTGGTTGGTCGGCAGCGCCACGCAGGTCGCGTCCTTCGAGGCGATCCGTGTGCGGTGGCCGAGCGGCGATGAGGGGCCGCTCAGGATCGGGTCCGAGACGCCCTTGTTGCCGATGGAAGCGACATCATAGACCTGGAAGCCGCGCCGGCCCTGTGCGGCATAGAGATATTCCCCGCGCAGTTGCAGGCAGCGGACTTGATCGCCCGTTCCCTGCACGGCGTTGCGGAACTGCTCGACGGCGTGCGTCTCGCCCGAGAGCTTTTCGTCGAACACCTTGCCGCGCGTCCACTCGATCAGCTCGCGTTTGTTGCGCTCTACGTGCAGGCGGTAATAATCGGGATAGGCATAGCGCTGGAGATAGGAGCCGAGCACGGCCTGTGGCTCGTCCCACTCGGTCACGCGGATGGCGGTGAAGCCCTTCTCCATGCCGGTCCAGGCGTGGAGGCCCATGAAGTTGACGAAATTGGTGCCGAGCAGGAGCGTCTGCGCCATCACCGCATTATTGTCCCCCGCTGCCGAGACATGGCAGTCCGAGCAGGTCTTGGTTTCCGTCTTGCGCACCGTATGCGGGAAATGCGGCGCGAAGGCCTGTGCGGAGAAGCCGGCTGCGCTGATCGGCGGCTGCTGGATGTAGATGCGCTCGCGATTGACGTTGGTGGAGGAGAGCACCAGTGCGCTGGAGGAGCGGACAGGCGCCACGATATTGCCCTTGGTGGTCTGGTGCCTGCCGAGCTGGAACATCTCCTCGCGCGCGACCTGTGGATTGTAGGTCGCGAAATTGCGCGTCGTCTCACCTTCGAAATGATAGACTTGCGACTTCCAGTTCGCCTCGATGGGCAGGTGACAGCCGCCGCAGCTCGTCGTCCAGGCGAGGTGACAGGTGTAGCAGGCCATCTCGTCGTCGCGATGCGCGCGGTCGGCAAGCGGCACGTCCGGTCCGAAGGTAAAACTGCCGTCGGTGGCGCCAGAACGGCTCATCAGCTTGGCGCGGGCAGCCTTGGCGTTGAAATGGGGTGAAGTGGCGTCCACGCTGTCCTTCACCAGACTGACCTGCCATTCCAGCTTCGGGTCGACGATGGACCGCTGGATGAGCAGGCGCCGACCCAGACTGTCATAGGACCATTCGAACCGGCGCTGGCCGTCCGGGTTGCGCAGCAGCGAGAGATCGGTGCCGGTGGGCGGCGCGGCAGGGCCAGAGGTGCGCAGCGTGGGGTAGGCGCCGGCGGTGCCGTGGCAATCCTTGCAGCCAATCTCGATGGCATTGGCGACCTCACCATAGACGAGGCCATTGCCGTGCGAATCCTGCGCGAAATGGCAATCGGCGCACTGCATGCCCTTCTCGGCATGGATGTCCATCATATGCACGGTCTTGCCGGGATTGGTGCCTGGCTCGACGAATTTGCCTTCGCCCTTGCGGCGCCAGCGCTCCGGATCGTCCGGCGAGACGATATGGTCGGTGTCCGTGCCCCAGCTTGCCTGGTCGCCATCCGCATCGAGCAGATTGCCGAGGCGGTCACGCTTCAGGATGGCGCGGAAGTTCCAGCCATGGCCGTGATAATCGGCGAACTGCGTGTCCTTGAGATCGGGATTGAGATCATAGACGTTGCGCAGGAAATCCGGGTCGCTCCATTTGCCGCGCGGGGCGGCGCCTTCGGGGTTGCGCTCATTGGCGCGGCGGACTTCCTCGGCCGTGGGATATTTCTGGTCCTTGGGCCACATGCTCGGCGCATCGGCCTCATAATCCCACATGGTGTAGCCCAGATAGCTGTTCAGGAAGATATTGGGCTGGTGCATGTGGCAGCTCATGCATTGGGACGTGGGGATGGCGCGGGTGAAGGCGTGCTCCAGCGGATGGCCGCTTTCCTTCTGCCCCTTGAGTGCGCCATGGCCGCCATGCCCGTTGCGTTCGTCTGTTTCGCGCTTGGCTGCGATGGTCGGGTCTTTGGTGATGCTCTGCCCGTCGCGCCCATATTGCGCATAGATGAGGCTGTGCCGCGGCTCGCGGTCATTGGCGTAAATCACATGGCATGCCGTGCAGCCGGAATGGCGATAGTCGCCAGGCTGCTCATTGGTGCCCATGAACCATGTATAGGGGTCGTTGAGGCGCGTCTTGTGGATGTTGAGCACGGGAATGGCGACGCGCAAGCCGGTGCCGGGGCCGCGATTGGACTGGCGGATATCCGGCCGGCCAGGCTCTTCAAGCCGCTGGATGCTGCCGGTGGCGTTCGGCAGGCCCACCTCGGCGAATTGCGAACCGATGGTGCGTCCGCCGCGCTCGAACACGCGGAAGATATCGCCCGGCGGTGTAACCTGCCAGCGCGGCAGTGGATACAGCTCGGCCAGAGCGCCGCGCTGAGCCTGCTTCTCCGTCACCTGGCCGGGAGGGGTGCCGGGTGACAGAATTTTCGCGGCCAGTCCGTCGCGCGTGTAGCTTTCGCCGAAGATGTAGTTCTTGAAGGGGACGATGCCGTTATTATAGGCCGCGCCGCCCCACAGCATGGCGCCGGTGGCCATGAGCGAGCGCTCCGCCGCCTCGATGATCGGCATATGGCAGGCACCACAAGCCTCGCGCGCGACACGCTGGTCGCCCGGATTGACGAAGCGCACGAACTCGGGCGCCTCCTTGTTGAGCAGCGCGTAGCTGCGCTGCGGGTTGGCGGAGGAGGGCCAGTGCCAGCTCTCGGGGTAGCGGGGCAGCACATGGGCGGCATCGCGGGCGCGCACATAATCAGGATGATCGAAGGAGAGCGCCGGATTGCCCATCACCCGCGGGTTGCCGCCATGACAATCCACGCAGCCCAGCTTCACGGCGGGGGAGACGTGCATGGAGGCACGGTCGGTTGCGGTGTGGCAGCTCACGCAGCCTTCCGACTGGGCCGCGGCCTGCGCGTCTGTCTGGCTCGCGGGGGCGGGCGGCGCCGTGATATAAGTGCGCGCGACGGGCTTCTCATCCTCGCTGGCCATGCCGATGCTGGCCGGCAGCGCGACCAGCACGAACAGGAGGGCGACAAGGAAGAAGAGGGGCTGTCGGCGCATCAGAAGCTCAATATCGCGTTGGCGAGAAAGGAATAATGGAGGCCGGTCTTCGGCTCGCTTGTGAAGAGATCGCGAAAGCCATCGCCCTTCACCAGTGCCGCACCGGAAAGACGCAGCACGATGTTCTGCGTGGTCAGCGGTCGCCAGATCGCGGCGGCCGAGAGGTCCCAGCCGATGTCGCGCGCGATACTCCCTTCATTGCGGAGCACCTGCAGCGTGCGGGTATTGGCGAACCACAGGTGATTGGCATTGGCCGAGAGGCGCAGGCCCGGCGTCAGGTCGAAATCCGCGCCAAGACCGAGCAGCGCGGTGCCGGGATTGTTGAAATTCGACTGGCCCTGCTCCTTGGACGAGCGCAGATCATTGAGGATGCCGTTGCGCCCGCTGATCGACACGGCCCGCCCGCCGCCTGCGAAGGGAATGGACTGCCTGATCCAGTAGCTGGTGTCCGCACCGGCGAAGATGGGATTTTCGTTGATCGCGTCGAACCCCGTCTCGCTGTTGTCATACGGATCGCTGTCACCCGTGGCGTATAGGCCGGAGGCGCGGAAGCGCATCCAGTCCTTGTCGTAGGACAGCTCGGCCGCGGCAAAGCCCGCACGGATGGTGGCCGGGCGGCCGGTGAAAATACTGTCGCGGTCCTGCCCCAGCGCGGCATAAGTCGAGGCGGTGAGGTTGAGCCGGCCGATCCGCCCATCGGCATTATAGCCCAGATAGACGACATCATAATCGCGCCCGCGCAGCGTGCCGATTAGCGCTGGCCGCACGGGGAAACCATTGTCGTCGATGCGGATGCGTCCGCTTTCGCGATTGCGGTTATAGACCGCCGTGATCTGGCTGGTGAGGCCGGGAATGAGGAAATCCTGCCGATAGAGATTGGCGATGAACACCCAGTCTCGCCGCAGCGGTGCGGTGAGGTCGTTGAGGCCGCTGTTGGTGTCCTTCTCGATCCGCCAGAAAGCCGCGAGATTATACTGGAAGCGGTTGTTGTCGCGATTGCCGAAAAAGCGCACGCCGAGCTGCTCGTCATTGAACAGGAAGCCCCGGAAATCGCTCTGGAACGGCTGGATGCCGATGCGGATCGAGTGAAAATCGTAACGCTCGGAACTATTGGCGAGGTGATAGTCGAAAAAGGCTTCCTGCACGCCGAGGAAATGATCGGTGCGGTGGCTCGGCCGGCTCGGCTCGACGAACAGCACGCGTCGCTCGGGCACGTTGGCATGATTGACATTGAAGGCCAATGTCAGCCGATATTCGATTTCCGGCGGCTTGAAGGCCGTGCTGCCCTTCACCAGCGCCGCGCCGGCGATGAAGGTCTGCGAGAGGACGTAGCTCGCATCCTTGCCGAACACGTCGATGCTGTGCGGGCGCTCGGTGGTCTGCACGCCGACGGGGATGGGGAAGCTGCGCGGCTCCAGCACGGTGTCGCTCACCAAACTGCCGGTGAAGAACCAGTCGTCGCCCGTAATCGGGAGCCAGCGTACCTTGGCGCGGTCGATGGGCCGGTCGCCCTTGAGCGTGTTCTGGTTATAGGGATCGAACCAGCGTTCCTTCACGACACCGAGCGTCTCGATGAGGCGCCAGCGATCCGGGATGGGTATGGTGTCGGTGGGGAAGGCTTCGGGCGGCGGAGCGCGCACGGCGCCTTCATTATGTTGTGTCACCGCTTCGGGCAGCGGCGCCTGGTAGCCAGGGCGATCCCGGCCTTCAACCAGCCCGGCATCGACCGGCGGGGCGCCCTGGTCCTCATCGGGCTGGGCGGCCTGTGGTTCGGCGGACACGGGCGCGGTCGCCGCAAGGGCGGGGATATCTGTCGTCGCCGTGGTGGCGAGCAGGATGGCGAGCACGCTCACAGGCCGGAACATATATTTTGCTCGGTCGTGCCGAGGAAAGGCGCGAACGGGCAGTTGACATAACGCAGCCGCACGCTCGCATTGCCGAGGTCCACAACAAACCGGTCCGCCCGCATGTCGAATGGTGCGTTGCCGATCGTGCCGAGCGCCTTGCCGGCACGGTGCAGGCCAAGGAAGGCGATCATGTCGTCCTGATCGATGCCGTCACCCGAGACACCGATGGCGCCGACCAGTTCGCGCCCGCGATAGATGGGCACGGAGCCGGGGAATATCTGCATGCCGTTCTGGAGCGGGTTCTGTTCGGGGGCGACGTCGGGCAGGAAGGTGCAGCGCTGGCGCGTGTCAGCGGCGCTCGCCCCCGTTGCGAAGCCCAGATGCTCGGCAAGATTGGTGAGGATCAGCGCCGATTGCAGACCCGTGGAGAAGGGATTGAACTGGCCGATGGGGCGGGAGAGGGGGCCGTGTGGCCGGCCTACCTCGCCATCCGGGAAATAGGGGCGCGAGAGATTGCCGCCCGAGCGATCGGCAAAGGCGATGGCGCCGGTGAGCGCCGTGGGATCACGCAGGAAGGTGCGCAGCGCGACGGGGAAAGCCCGCACATCAGCGCTGGGATCACCCAATAACTCGTTTGCTGCCCGCTTGCCGGAGAAGAAGGCTGCCGTGCGGGCTTTTTGCAATGAGACGTCGGTGCCGAAAATGGGCGCGTCGGGCGAGCGGATGATGCCCAGCACCTGCCCATGCGTGTCGACCACCGAGATGCTGACCTGCGCGTGGCTATCGAGCGGCTGGCGGATCTGCGCACGGGCCGAGCGCATCACGCCGAAGGCTTCGGCCAGCACATGGCGGACCTCATTGACGGTAAGCGGCTCGGCGATGTCCGCGCCGTCCGTGCCAGCGCGAGCCGGGAAGCGATTATTGCCTGCCCCGTCGGACAGCACGAAGGCGCCGGCAAAGTCTGCCTCTGCCGCGCCGACCGGGCGGATGCCGGAGGCTTCGCTGCCATAAGCGGTGCCGGCCAGGATGGCAGGCGTGGACGCACCATAATAGCCGCGTACGGCGACCAGTGCGCCCAATGCCGGTCGCGTCTGCGCGAAGCTGGCAGAGGCGATGCCGGTCGCGAGCTGGTCATAGCGTGTGTCGCTGTAGCGGAGCTGTGTGCCATCCACGTAGATGCGGGCTGCGCGGATGCTCTCGGGCGCCTCGAAGCCGATGGTGCCGGCGAGGGCGATACGCTCCTCGGCATCGTCGTCGACGTTGCTGACATCGGGGTCGAAGCCATAGTCGCCGTCCGCCATGACGCCGATGCCGCCGACCACCACGCCATTTTTGTAGAGCGGAAAGCCGCCGGGGTCCGCCGAGAGGCCGAGCGGTGAGCGCTTGGGGCCGATGAGCGGGCCGGACAATGATCCGCCGAACCGCGCGGAAAGGTCCGAGCAGGGGAGCTGGCTGAACTGCACGCCGAACAGCGGCCCGCTCTCCAGACCCGCCGTATTGGGGGCGGGTGGGAAATGCGGCTGCACGATCATGCTGGCGGTGCGGGTGGAGAAGGCATTGCCGCCGCTGGAGAGGTAAGCGCCGGTCAATGCCTTGGCGATAGCGCCGGCTTCGGCGGGAATGACGAGATTCTGGGCGTCGACATTCTCGCCATTGGGAGCGGCGCTGGTGCGCGCGTCGGTGCGGGCGCCCGCCATGCGGAAGATGGCGAGCACATTGCCGACCCGATCGGTCACGGCGATCACCGCCGGCAGTCTGTCCGCCTGCGCCTGTGCGGCGGCGCGGGCGAGGATGGTTTCGACATCGCTGATCGTGAGCGCTTCCTGCGCTGGCGCGTCACTGGGGGATGGAGAACTGGCGCCATTGTCCGTCCCGCCTGATCCGGCGCCGGACTGGCCGTCCGTTCCGCCTGGGATCGTCACCAGATCGCTGCCCGATTCACCGCCGCCGCAACCGTTGAGCGCCAGGGCGGCTGCGCAGAGCGCGGTCGTCCACTTGCGGAACTGCATCAGCGCAGGCTCCCGATGGCCGTGGCAGCTTGCTGCAGGGCGGCGCGGAAGATCGGCTGATCGAAGCTATTTGGCTCCTTCACGGCGGCATAGGCGCGGTTGATGGATGCACGGATGCCGGCAGCCGCACCAAGGGTGATCCGCTTTTCCTTCACCAGTGCGTTGAGCAGCGTGTCGGTGGCCATGACGGCCTGCACCGCGCCTTCATAATCGGTGAAGCGGGCGAGGGAGGCCGGCGCAGTGATGCGCGCGACGGCGGCGAAGGCGATGTCGGCGCCAAGGCTGGTGCGTGCCAACGTATCGGACAGCATTTGTGCGCTTGCGTTCAGCCGCATGGCCGCCGTTATGGCATCGGCCCGGCTCCGGCCCATTGCGGCATGGAAGGCGCGCGCATCCGCATCGAACCGTTCCGCCGCGCGCGGCATTGCCGTGTGGGCGATGGCCGAGAGCATGATGATATTCTCATCGTTGAACGGCGGCATGCCGAAGGGAATGGGCCGCGCCGGGTTGGTTTCGAAGGTGAGCGTGCGGTTCGGCCCGTCCTGAATGCGGCGGTGGCAGCTATGGCAATCGAAGAAATAGAATTGCGGGAAGAGGCCATCCTGGCCCAGCCGCGCATCGGCAAAGAGTGCTGTGCTGCGGCGCACGGCCTCGGCCTGACCGACGGCCCACATCTGGAGACTGCTGACGGCGCCCTTGCGCTCGCGATAATCAGGGTCTTCGTCCCAATGCTGTTGGAGTGCGGAAAACAGATCCAGCTCGAAATTCACGCGCGGGTGGCCGGCAGCCATCATGCGATGATCGACAAATTGCCCCGCATCGGCGCTGCCGAAATGGCAATCGAGGCACAGGCGTGCGCGGATTTGCGGTTGCTCCAGCGCACGCAGCCCGGCGCGCACATTGGCTGCATGGCTGGCATCGACCGCGGCGTGGGACGCAATCCAGCCGGAGGCGGGGCCATGGCAGCTCTCGCATCCGACCCCGTCCGCTATTTGGAAACGCTCGCCGCGCGGCCCTGCCGGCGTGGCGTGGCAGCCGAGGCACTGGCTTGCGGAACGGGCGTCGCCCAGCCCGAGCGACCGCGCGATGGCTTGTCCGCGTGTGCTGCCGAGCACGGCATAGGCCCGGCTGTGCGCGCCGCTGCGGTTGGAGGGACTCTGCCAGATGGACAACTCATCCTGACGAACCCGCTTGCCGTCTCCCTCGATCCGCCCATGGCAGGTCGAGCCGGCGCAACTGGCCACGCCCTCATAAGTGAGGGCCATGGCTGCCACCGACAGGAAAGCGGCCGCGCACATGGCCAGCACGGCCAGGACAGTGCGGCGCCCCGATAACCGCCTTGCCAGGATCATTCCCTACAAACCCCCTTCACACAACGCCGATGGCCGCCTGATGGCCGACCATCAGGCCCTTCCGTTCATCGGACCGCCCCTCAGCGGTCCTCCCAGAGATCTTCGTTGCCCACCCCAGTGACCGGCTCATCGAGCAGCGGCTCTGTCTCGAATAGCGGCATTACACCGTATCCGATAGGTGGTTGTGGGAAATTCAGAAACTCGTCTGCGCCGTTCAGGGCGTCGCGCACCAGCACGTCCTTGGTCAGCGGCACGGGCAATGGCCCCCCTGGCCCGCAGGTGAGGCCGATAATGCAGCCATTGATGGAGGAAAAGGCCTGAAAACCGGACCGGGCGACATTACCGGCGACGCCATTGATGCTCACGAACGCGGCGCTGTCGAAGCCGGTTGCCATAGTGCCGTCCGCCGTGATGATCTGGCCGTTGATGGCGATGGCAATCGGCGTGCCGGTGCCGTCAATGGCGACACTGCCGGCGAGGAAGCCCTGCCGATCGTCCTGACCGTCGCTTGCGCCGAGATTCTGGATCAGCACAGCATTGCCCACCGTCAGGCCGATATGACCGGCGATGAGGGCAGGTGCCGGGTTGCTGCCGGCGGGCGGGGTATCGAGCAGGGCGGAGATGGCTGACAGATCGGTCAGGCCGTCTATCGCCGAGAGGGTGGCGCTGTCGCCGACGAGGATAGTCCCGGCATCGATCAGCAAACGGCCCTGCGACGCACCGGCATCATTCAGCAATGCGATCCTGCCGGTATCGGCCTGGACGATGACTTGCCCCGCCGTCAGGCTAAGAATCGCATCCGCGCTGCCGATGTTATAATCCACCGTGCCGGTCACGATGATCGCGCTGGGCGCCGTCAGGCTGAAGCGGCCTTGCGGACCAAGATTGCCTCCCGGCTGGCCATTGAGGGTGAAGGTGCCAAGCTGCAAGTTCTGCGCCGGACCGGCCAGCGTGATGTCGATGGCATCGGTTGCGAACAGACGGCCCAGTTCGGTTGCCGACAGGCCCGGACCTGTCGCGTCGCCACCGATAAAGGCCTGGCCGCCCGGTGGTGTCAGCGTGATGGCGATTGTGCTGGTTTGTGCCAGAGAACCAAGCGTGGCCGCCGGCTCGATCACCAGATCGGCGGCCTGCACGGACATGGTGCCGGCCATCGCATCCTGGGCGAACCGGACATTGCCCACTGCGCTCACATCCAGCGCACGGCTTCCGGTGATGGAACCGGCCAAGTCGATATCGCCACCGCTCACGAACAAGACATCGCCCGCGCTGGCGGTTAGATCGTCGGACAGGCTGATATTGCCGTCGCTGGTCAAGCTGATGTCGCCCGCATCGGCGATGACGGGACCGGTGAGCTGGATATCGCCGCCGCTGTCGACGGTTACGCCTTCAGCGCTGGTGATAGCGCCGCCGGCAGCAAGGCCGCCGCCGCTGGTGAGGGAGATGTTGCCCGCATCGGCGATGACGGGACCGGCGAGTTGGATATCGCCGCCGCTGTCGATGGTTACGCCTTCAGCGCTGGTGATAGCGCCGCCGGCAGCAAGGCCGCCGCCGCTGGTGAGGGAGATGCCGCCAGCATCGGCGGTGACAATGCCTGTCAACTGGATGGCTCCGCCGTTGCGCAGGCTGATATCGCCGGCGCTGGCGGTTAGATCGCGATAGCTGGTGTTGCCGAGGGCGGTGAACGCGATCGCTCTGCCGGCTGCCGTCACCTGCCCGCCAACAGCCAGGTCGCTGGTCACACCAATAGCGCCATCGGGAGACAGGAAGGTCGCATCGCCTCCTGCGGAGATGGCATCGAACAGGATGCCGCTCCCGCCGGAAAACTGGCCGTTGCCGCCAATTCGCGTTCTCCCGGTACCGGAAATGCTGCCGGGAGTCGAGAACAGGAGGTCGTTGGCGACGATCAGGTCCGCGCCCGTGCCCGCCTGGACCGCGACGTTGCCGATGGTCGTTACCGTCATATCCGACCCGATGGCGAAGGGCGTGTTGGCGGTGATGAGTGTGAAGGCATTGCCGGGGCCGGCGGGACTGTCACCGGTGACGATGGCGGTCAACGATCCGCTCAGCATGGGCTGCGCTGCCGGGGCGCCTGCGCGGACGGTCATGATGACCGTGCCGGCCTGGCTCGTCCCATCGGCCGCGCTGCCGGTGCCGGCCGTGGCGGATGCATCGAAGGCCAGACTGGCGATCTGCCGACTGAGGCCGGTGCCCAGGGCCGGATTGGCGAGAATGGCCGCATCGGTGAGATCGAACAGCGCGTTGCCGGCCGTGGCATTGCCGCCGGTCGCGCCGTCGCCGCCAATGGCGTCCACGGCGATTTGGAGCGGGCCGAGCGCAAAGCCGCCATCGCCCAGTTGCACGGTTGCGTCGCCGGCGACTGCGTTGCCACCATTGCCATTCAAGCCGACATCCGAGATGCCGCCCGTGCCGCCCAGCGCGCGCGCCGAGAGGGCGAGACGATCCAGCGCCAGCGTGGACAGGCCGCCAATGGTGAGGCTGGCCGTGCCCCCGCCGGCCGCGCCGCCAAAGCCGGCCGCGCCGAATTCCGAACCCCCGGCTGCGCCACCAATGCCGTCAGCGAGCAGATCGAGTTCGCCCGCGCTGATGCCGAGCGTTCCGCCAGTCAGGCTGAGTTCCGCCACGCCGCCAAAGCCGGCGCCGCCTGATGAAGCTTCAGAGCCGCTCAGGGCGAGTTCGGTCGCGCTGCCGCCGGTGCCCAACGCCGTCAACTGCAGCGTGCCGAGGGAAACATCGCCGCCCGCGATGAGGAGCGCGCCGCGCCCACCCGTGCCTGCACCGGCCACGAAACCGGCGGTGCCGCCGATGTTGATGGTGGTATCACCGCCCCAGCCATTGCCGGAGATGACAAGATTATCCGCGATCAGCGTGCCCGCCGTCGCCGTGAGCGAAGCCGTGCCGCCTATGCCCGCACTGCCATCGCTGGCGTCGAAGAAGGGCAGGGCACCGTCGGAGAAGCGGCCATCGCCTTCCGCGAGGATCTGGAGGCTCTGGAAAGTCATGGCGCCCGCGACGAGATCGACGCTGGCCGTGCCACCGGTGACGCTCGCCGTGCCGGGGCGCGCAAAATAGCTCTCCGGCATGCGTCCACTGGCGTCGACGACGGTC
>Ga0180219_1000666_pt1 | contig 25687 bp, 24 predicted proteins | sample eDN3rd30CBELigMG_FD_151338 | JGI IMG/M metagenome (GOLD analysis project Ga0180219, IMG submission 151338) | Enriched Miracle-Growth compost microbial communities from Emeryville, California, USA - eDNA 3rd pass 30_C BE-Lig MG (version 2)... ... | reverse complement strand
CCCAAGCCGGTTCTGGAGGGCGCCGCCAAGGACGCCGCCGAGAAGGCCAAGGCCGCTCTGGAAGAGGCCGGCGCCACCGTCACCCTCAAGTGAGTCCGGCGGGGCCGGCTCTCCGGTCCCCCTGACTTCTCGAAGGCCCCGAGCACTGCGCTCGGGGCCTTCGCTCGTCTACGCTGAGGGCATGGATGCCGCGGCGCCCACTCCTGCGGTCCCCGTCGACGACCTCGTCGGCCTGAGCGCCGCCGACGTCGCCGCGCGCACCGCTGAGGGGCGCACGAACGCCTTCTCGGCCGACACCAGCCGCACCTGGTGGACCATCGTGCGCGCGAACGTGTTCACCCTGTTCAACGGCATCGTCATCGCTTGCTTCGCCGCCCTGCTGGTGCTCGGCCACTGGCAGGACGCGCTGTTCGGCCTGGCGGCGATCTTCAACGCCATCATCGGCAGTTATCAGGAGATCCGCGCGAAGATCGCGCTCGATCGACTCGCGCTGCTGAACGCTCCGCACGCGCGCGTGCGCCGTGACGGCGCGGATCTCGAGATCGCGCCGGGCGCCGTGGTCATCGACGACCTGCTCGTTCTACGGGCGGGCGATCAGGTGCCCGCCGACGCCGTGATCGTGCGCGAGAGCTGGCTCGAGATCGACGAGTCGATGCTCACCGGCGAGGCGGATCCGGTGGAGAAGGATGCCGGCGACGAGGTGCTCTCGGGATCCATCGTGGTCGCCGGTCACGGTATCGCGCGCACCGTGCGCGTCGCCGGCGACGCCTACGCCAACCGCTTCGCGCACGAGGCCAAGCGCTTCCAGCTCGCACGAAGCGAGCTGCGTCGCTCGGTGAACAGGATCCTCGCCTGGGTCGCGTGGGGGATCGGGCCCGTCGCGCTGCTGGTGACAAACGCCCAGGTGCAGATCCACGGCGGCTGGGCGCACGCGCTGCGCAGCGGTGCGTGGATGATCGCCGCCGTCGACTCCATCGCCGTCATCATCGCGATGATCCCGCTGGGCCTCGTGCTGCTGACCAGCATCGCCTTCGCCGTGGGTGCGGCCCGTCTCGCGGGCCAGCAGGTGCTCGTGCAGGAGCTGCCGGCGGTCGAAGGCCTGGCCCGTGTCGACGTCGTCTGCCTCGACAAGACCGGCACCCTCACCTACGGCGACATCGCCTTCGCCGGCGAGCACCCGCTCGACACGCGCAGGGCCGACGGCTGGCGTACGGCCCTCGCCTGGTTCGGTGCCGACCCCGAGGCCAACGCGACAGCGCGCAGCCTCGCGGCGCATTACCCCGCAGACGATCTGCCGGCGGTGCTCCACGAGATCGCATTCTCGTCCGCGCGCAAGTGGAGCGCGGTCACCCTTGCGGGCGTTCCGGGCACCTGGGTCCTCGGCGCCCCCGCCCTCGTGATCGATGACGCGCTGCACCGCGGCGTGCCGTGGGAGGGCGAGTCGGCCGAAGAAGGGCAGGCGACCCTGGCGTCGGCCGTGCACGAGCTCGCGGCCGGCGGCCACCGCACGATCCTGCTCGCGCACACTGCGCACGCGCTGACCCCCGACGACGTCGCCTCCGAGCGACGGCCCGACGACCTGCGCCCCGTGGTGCTGCTGACCCTGCGCGAGCGGGTGCGTGAGGACGCGGCATCCACCCTTCAGTACTTCGCGCGGCAGGGCGTGACCGTGAAGGTCATCTCGGGTGACAACCACGAGACCGTCGCCGCGATCGCACGTCAGGTGGGCATCGACGTGGGATCGGGATGCGACGCCCGCACCCTCCCCGATGATCCCGACGAGCTCGCCGACGCCATGGACGCGCACACCGTGTTCGGCCGTGTCACGCCCGAGCAGAAGAAGACCATGGTCGTCGCACTGCAACGGCACCGGCACACCGTGGCGATGACGGGCGACGGGGTCAACGACGCGCTCGCGATCAAGCAGGCCGACATCGGCATCGCGATGAACAGCGGATCGGCGGCCACGAAGGCGGTCGCTCAGCTCGTGCTGCTGGACGGTCGCTTCGAGCACCTGCCGCACGTCGTCGACGAGGGCCGCCGGGTCATCGCCAACATCGAGCGGGTGGCGGTGCTGTTCCTCACCAAGACCGTGTACGCATCGGTCATCGGCATCCTGTTCGGTGCGCTGATCATGCGCATCCCGTTCCTACCACGGCAGCTGTCGATCACCGACGGCGTCACCATCGGCATCCCCGCGTTCTTCCTGGCGCTGCTGCCGAACGCGCGCCGCTACCGGCCCGGATTCCTCCGCCGCACGCTGACGCTCGCGGTGCCTGCCGGCTTCGTCGTCGGGATCGGAATGACGGTGCTCTCGCGCATCGGACGCGAAGTGTGGCAGCTGCCCATGGACGAGGTGCGCACGGCCTCCACCACGCTGCTCGCGATCGTCGGTCTGTGGGTCCTGGTGCTGGTGTCGCAGCCGTTGACCTGGATCAAGGCGCTCATCGTCGCGGCCATGGTCGCGGGCTATCTGCTCATCATCTGGATGCCGCTGACGACGTGGTTCTTTCAACTCGTGCCCATGCGCCCCGAGCTGCTCGCACTGGTGTGGGCGATCGGTGCGGTGGGGATAGTGCTGATCGGGATCGCATTCCTGCTGCAGCGGCTGTGGCTGCGGCGCACGGAGGCGCAGATGTAGCGATGGGATCGCTCCCATGACTTTACCAAGCCGTTACCGCGCTCGTGTTGAAATGCATGTGGTGCACCTGTACGTTCGCTGTAAGCGCTTGCGCCGGCCCTGCCGATCGCGCGCGCCCCTGCACCTTAATGAGGAGGACCACATGGACAAGTCCATTCGACGCTCCGTGATGTTCCCGCTCGCCCTTGTGGGCGTCGCGGGAATCGTGCTGACCGGCTGTGCCGAGACCGGCACCGGCGGCGGCGACAGCGGTGACGTGAAGGGCCAGACCGTCCGCATCTCGGGCGGTATCACCGGCTCCGAGGCGGATCTGCTGAACAAGTCGTTCGATCAGTTCACGAAGGACACCGGTATCAAGGTCGTCTACACCGGCGACAAGAGCTTCGAGGGCAACATCGTCACGAAGGTGAACGGCGGTTCCGCCCCCGACATCGCGATCGTCCCCCAGCCGGGTCTGCTCAAGTCGCTGATCGGCACCGGCGACGTGATCAAGGCCGACGACACCGTCAGCGCCAACGTCGACAAGTACTGGGGCCCCGACTGGAAGAGCTACGGCACCGACGACGGCACGTTCTACGCAGCTCCCATGCTCGCCAACGTGAAGGGCTACGTCTGGTACTCGCCCTCGGAGTTCAAGGAGTGGGGCGTCGAGGTCCCGAAGACCTGGGACGACCTGCTCGCCCTCACCAAGACCATCCAGGAGAAGACCGGCAAGGCGCCGTGGTGCGCGGGCTTCGCGTCGGGCGACGCCTCGGGCTGGCCGGGCACCGACTGGATCGAAGACCTCGTGCTGCGCCAGTCAGGCCCCGACGTCTATGACAAGTGGGTCGCCGGCGACGTGAAGTTCACCGACCCGGAGATCAAGAAGGCGTTCGACGCGGTGGGCGAGATCCTCCTGAACCCGAAGTACGTGAACGCGGGCTTCGGCGACGTGAAGAGCATCAACTCGACGGCGTTCGCCGACGTCGCGGCCAAGGTCGCCGACGGCACCTGCGCGCTGACGCACCAGGCCTCGTTCCTGTCGTCGAACTTCCTCGACGTGAAGAACAAGGACGGCCAGACGCCCACCGTCGCCCCCGACGGTGACGTGTACGCGTTCGTCCTCCCGGGCCTCGAAGAGGGAGCAAGCGCGGTCGAGGGCGGCGGCGAGTTCGTCGCACGTTTCTCCGACTCGGCGGCAGCCAAGAAGGTCCAGGAGTTCATGACCACTCCTGACTTCGCGAACGCACGCGTCAAGCTCGGCGGCGTGATCTCGGCCAACAAGGGCGCCGACCCGTCGCTCGCCTCCAGCGAGTTCCTCACCGAGGCGATGACCCTCCTGCAGGACCCGAACACGACGATGCGTTTCGACGCGTCCGACCTGATGCCCGCCACGGTGGGATCGGGGTCGTTCTGGAAGGGCATGGTCAGCTGGATCGACGGCATGTCGACCGATGACGTGCTCAAGGCCATCCAGGCGGGCTTCGAGAACTAGCCGTCACAGGTCGGGAGGGTGGATGCCGCGCACACGGCATTCGCCCTCCCGGGCTGAGAAGATGTGACGTCACCGGCGGGAAAGGCAGGACAATGGCGACCGTGTCAGAGCAGTCGATCACCACCTCGCGGCAACCTGGTCTGTCGCGCAAGGCGACCGGCATCATCATCCTCGTCGCGGCGATCCTCGCCGTGGCGCTCTTCGTCTTCATGCTCGTGGGCGGACCCGACGACGACGCCGTCCCCACCACGCTCGGCTTCTCGTTGAACAGCTTCTTCGTCTGGATCGGCGGGTTGAACCCACTCGTCCAGATCCCGATCGTCGTCGTGCTGTTCGCGGCGGTGGTCGGGGTCATCCTGCTGCTCATCGAGTACGCCCCGCGGCCCGGGGTCGGCTACTTCTGGATGCGCGTCGCCGCGTGCTTCGTGATCCCGGTGCTCGCCTTCATGGTGCTGCGCCCGTACCAGAACTCGGTCATCTACGTCGTCGGCATCGCGCTGCTGGCAGGGGCCATCCTGTTCTTCGCCGATTACCGGGCGCGCGAGGGCGCCGGCTACGTCTTCCAGCTCATCGTGTTCATGTCGCCGGCAGCCATCCTGCTGCTGATCGGCCTCATCTACCCGGCGATCTCGACGGTCGTGAAGTCGTTCTTCGACAAGACCGGCACGCAATTCGTCTGGTTCGACAACTACGTGTGGACCTTCACCAACCCCTACGGGTTCTGGTCGGTCATCAACACGCTCATCTGGGCGCTGCTCGCTCCCACGTTCGCCACCGCGATCGGTCTCGTCTATGCGGCGTTCGTCGACCGCGCGCGCGGCGAGAAGTTCCTCAAGCTGTGGGTGTTCATGCCGGTCGCCATCTCGTTCGTGGGCGCCGGCATCATCTGGAAATTCGTCTACGACTACCGCGAGGGCCAGCAGGTCGGTCTGCTGAACGCCATCATCACCTGGTTCGGCGGCACGCCGGTGGGCTGGCTCGACGCCCAGCCGCTGATCAACACCTTCTGCCTGCTGGCGGTGTTCATCTGGAGCCAGACGGGTTTCGCGATGGTCATCCTCTCCGCCGCGATCAAGGCGGTCCCCGCCGACCAGCACGAGGCCGCGCAGCTCGACGGCGCGTCGGCGACGCAGCGGTTCTTCAACGTCACGATCCCCGGCATCCGCAGCTCGCTCATCGTGGTGCTCACCACGATCACGATCGCGGCGCTGAAGGTCTATGACATCGTCGCGGTGATGACCGGCGGCCGCTCGAACAGCTCGGTGCTGGGCTTCGAGATGGTCAACCAGCAGCAGCGCTTCCAGAGCTACGGACACTCCTCGGCGCTCGCCGTGGTGCTGTTCATCTTCGTCCTGCCGCTGATCGTCTACAACGTCGTGCAGATGCGCAAGCAGAAGGAGATCCGCTGATGGCCACGGTGCACCTCGAGACGCCCGCCGACACGCAGGCCGCACGCGTGAGCCCGGGCCGCGCGGGCCGGCGGGCCGAGCGCGACGCGCAGAAGAAGCTGACTTCGCGGGGGGCGACCCTTGCCGCCGCGATCATCGCGATCGTGTGGACGATCCCCACCTTCGGACTCTTCGTCACCTCGTTCCGGCCCGGCGCCGACTCGAACACCACCGGGTGGTGGACGGTGTTCGTCGACCCGAACTTCACGCTCTCGAACTACTTCGACGCGCTCACCTCGGGCGGTACCGCGCTGACCCTGGGCGAGTCGTTCATCAACTCGCTGGCCATCGCCATCCCGGCGACGCTCATCCCGATCGCGATCGCGGCCCTCGCGGCCTACGCGTTCGCCTGGATTCCGTTCAAGGGGCGCAGCCCGCTGTTCGTCGCGGTGTTCGCACTGCAGATAGTGCCCATCCAGATGGCGCTCGTGCCGCTGCTGAGCCTGTTCTCGCGGGGGCTGACCATCGCCGGCGTCGGGGTCTTCCCGGGGTTCACGCTGCGCGACGTCGAGCACAGCTTCGCGACGGTGTGGATCGCCCATGCGATCTTCGCGATGCCGCTGGCGATCTTCCTGCTGCACAACTTCATCGCCGAGATCCCGAACGAGCTGATCGAGGCCGCACGTGTGGACGGCGCCGGCCACGGGCAGATCTTCTTCCGCATGATCATCCCGCTCGCGATGCCGGCCATCGCGTCGTTCGCGATCTTCCAGTTCCTCTGGGTGTGGAACGACCTGCTGGTGGCGACCATCTTCGCGCCGAGCTCGTCTCTGCCACTGACACAGACACTGAACTCGCTGTCGGGCACATGGGGCGACCGCTGGTACCTGCAGTCGGCCGGTACCTTCATCTCGATCATCGTGCCGCTGATCGTGTTCTTCGCTCTGCAGCGCTTCTTCGTCCGCGGACTCATGGCCGGCGCGACGAAGGGCTGAGTCAGATCCGCCCGAGCTCGCGCACGGGGCGCAGCCGGAACAGCCGGACAGTGCGGCCGGACTCCTGCTCATACGAGCGGTAGTTCGGCCACTGCGCCTCGATCCGCGCCCAGGCAGCCTCGCGCTCATCGGCGCCGACCTGCTCCGCGTGCACGGCGAGGCGTCGGCCGCGCACGACGATCTCGGCATCGGGATGGGCGAGCAGGTTGCCCGTCCAGGCGGGATGCCGCGACCCCGCGAAGTTCGTTCCGGCCACGATCGCGCACCCCGCGCCGTCGGGCGTGTACATCAGCTGCACCTCGCGCGCCTGCCCGGAGCGGGCGCCGACCGTGCGCAGGGTGAGGGACGGAACGAGGATGCCGCTGATCGGCATCCTTCCGCGCGCGATGAGGGCGAACGCCTTCTCCAGCACGGGCATCAGGCGCCGCCCGATGCCACGGAACGCGGCGGTCTGCGTGAGCGGCGCGACAAGGCGTCTCACCACCCGCCGGATCGTCGACATGCCGTCCATCCTGCCGTATCGCGGCGCGGGCCGCCTGGCTAGGCTGAGCGCATGAGCGACCCCGCCGCCGAAGCCGAACTCGCCCGCCTGCGTGCCGAAGCGGAGGCCGCCGAAGCGGCGCTGAAGGCGGCGCAGGCCAAAGCCGCGCTCGCGGCGGCCGAGGCCGAAGCGGCGAAGGCCGCGGCCGGGGCGGGGGATGCCGCACCTGCCACGTCTGCTGCAGAACCGGCGTCTGCGGCATCCACACCCGCCCCCGTGGTGGTATCGGAACCGGCCGCCGCGGCGCAGCCCGCGGCATCCACCCCTCCGTCAGATGCTCCGCTCACGGCCGCCGACGTGCAGAGGATCGTCGCCGGCTACACCTTCGACGCGGCCACGCTCGACCTCGGCGCGCTCGTGAACGGCGAGCCGGACCCGGCGGCGCAGATCCGCATTCCGCTCGCGATGCTGGGCCGGCACGGACTGGTCGCCGGTGCCACCGGGACCGGCAAGACCCGCACGCTGCAGGGGCTGGCCGAGCAGCTCGCCGCCCAGGGCGTGCCGGTGTTCGCCGCCGACATCAAGGGCGATCTGTCGGGCATGGCCACGCCAGGGGAGTCGAGCGACAAGCTGTTGGCGCGCACCCAGGGGATCGGTCAGGACTGGAAGCCCGCCGCCTCGCCCGTCGAGTACTTCGCACTGGGCGGCGTCGGCAAGGGTGTGCCGGTGCGGGCCACGGTCACCGGGTTCGGTCCGCTGCTGCTGAGCAAGGTGCTGGGGCTGAACCAGACGCAGGAATCGAGCCTGGGCCTGGTGTTCCACTATGCGGACGAGGCGGGCCTGGCGCTCGTCGACCTGTCGGACCTGCGCGCGGTGCTCACGTACCTGACCGGGGACGAGGGCAAGGCCGAGCTGAAGGGCATCGGCGGCCTGTCGGCGGCGACGGCCGGGGTGATCCTGCGCGAGCTGATCACCTTCGCGGATGCCGGAGCCGACGTGTTCTTCGGCGAGCCGGAGTTCGACGTGAAGGACTTCCTTCGCACGGCGCCCGACGGGCGCGGCATCATCAGCCTGCTCGAGGTGCCCGGGGTCATCGACAAGCCCGAGCTCTTCTCGACGTTCCTCATGTACCTGCTGGCCGAGCTGTTCGAGATCCTGCCCGAGGTGGGCGACCCCGACAAGCCGAAGCTCGTGTTCTTCTTCGACGAGGCGCATCTGCTGTTCAAGGACGCCTCGAAGGACTTCCTCGCGTCGATCACCCAGACCGTGCGGCTCATCCGCTCGAAGGGGGTGGGCGTGTTCTTCGTCACGCAGACGCCCAAAGACGTGCCTTCGGACGTGCTCGGGCAGCTCGGCTCACGCGTGCAGCACGCGCTGCGGGCGTTCACCCCCGACGACGCCAAGGCGCTGCGCGCCACCGTCGGCACCTACCCGAAGTCCGGCTACGACCTGGAGCGGGTGCTGCAGGAGCTCGGCACCGGCGAGGCGATCGTCACCGTGATGAGCGAGAAGGGCGCGCCCACGCCGGTCGCGTGGACGCGCCTGCGCGCGCCGCAGGGGCTCATGGAGCCCACACCCGACCCGCAGATCACCGCAGCGGTGAACGCCTCGCCGCTGCTGGCGAAATACGGCACCGCCATCGACCGCGAGTCGGCGCGCGAGATCCTCACCGCGAAGATGAACGCGGCCGAGCAGGCGCACGCCGCCGAACTCGCCGCCGCCGACAAGGCGAAGGCCGACGCCGAGTACGCGAAGCAGAAGGCCGCTGTGGACAAGGCCGAGGCCGCCGCGCAGAAGAAGGCGCAGGCCGAGTACGAGCGCATCATGCGCAAGACCGCCGGCACCACGCGCACCGCGCGCCGGAAGCAGAAATCGCCGCTGGAGGAGATCCTCGGCTCGCGCACCACGCAGACCGTGGTGGGCGGCATCATCCGCGGTCTGTTCGGCACCGGGAGGCGCTGAGTCGCGGCATCCCGCCTCTCCTTCGGCTGCTTGGAGTTCCTTATGAACCCGCGCGGCGCGGCCTTCGTGGGCGTAACCTTCCGTCCGGGTTCCGCCCGACCGATGGGCCGACGGTTCTCCTGACTGACGATGCCGACAGAAGGAGACGAAGATGTCCGCGATTCAACACGACGTGACCGGCGCCCCGCCGCAGCACAAGCTGAAGAGGAGCCTCGGGCCCGTCGGTCTGCTGTTCACCGCCGTCGGGTCGATCATCGGCTCGGGCTGGCTGTTCGGGGCGTTCCATGCGTCCGCCATTGCCGGTCCCGCCGCGATCTTCTCCTGGGGCATCGCCGCGATCATGATCATCCTGATCGGGCTCTGCTATGCGGAGCTCGGGCCCATGTTCCCGATCTCCGGCGGCGTCGTGCGTTACCCGCACCTGGTGTGGGGCTCGTTCGGCAGCTACTCGCTCGGGTTCATCACCTGGATCGCCTCGGCCGCCGTGCCGGCGATCGAGGTGACCGGGGCGCTGACCTACGCGACGAAGTTCGCGCCGTTCACGGTGCGGGCAACCGACGCCGGAGGCACTGCCCAGGTGCTGACGCCGCTGGGCATGGTGGTGGCGATCCTGCTGCTGGCGCTGTTCGTGGTGCTGAACTACTTCGGCGTGCGGCTGTTCGCACAGATCAACAACGTCCTGGTGTGGTGGAAGCTCGGGGTCATCGTGCTGGTGATCGTCGTGTTCCTCATCACGGCGCTCGGCACGACGCAGATGGGGACGCCCGCCAACTTCACCTCGTACGGGTTCGCACCGAGCGGGTTCGCCGCGGTGTTCGTGTGCATCTCGACGGCGGGCATCACGTTCTCCTACCTCGGCTTCCGCCAGGGGATCGAACTGGCCGGCGAGACGAAGAACCCGCACCGCAACATCCCGTTCGCGCTGATCGGGTCGGTGGTCCTCTGCGCGATCCTGTACATGCTGCTGCAGGTCGCATTCACGCTGGCCGTGCCCGAATCGGTGCTGCAGAAGTCGGGCGGCTGGGCGGGGCTGGCCTTCACGAACGACTTCGGGCCGCTCGCCGCGCTGGCGAGCATGGCGGGGCTCGCGTGGCTCGCGTACATCCTGTACTTCGACGCCGTCATCTCGCCCGCCGACACGGGCCTCATCTACACGACGATCGCCTCGCGTGTGTCCTACGCGATGGGACGCAACGCGAACGCGCCGCGGTGGCTCGCGTCGAACAACAAGCACGGCGTGCCGCACTGGAGCCTGGTGGTGACCTTCTGCGTGGGCATCGTGCTGCTGCTGCCGTTCCCGAGCTGGCAGTCGCTGGTCGGGTTCATCACGACCTCGACGGTGATGTCGTTCGGCTCCGGCCCGTTGGTGCTCGCGGTGCTGCGCCGCAAGTACCCGAATCGGCCGCGGCCGTTCCGCCTGCCGGGCGGTGACATCATCCCGTTCCTCGCCTTCTACAGCGCGAACATGATCATGTTCTGGGCCGGATGGGCGACGAACTCGCGACTGCTGGTCACGATCCTGATCGGTTATGTCGTCCTCGTGCTGTTCCAGGTCTTCGGCCGGCGCAGCGCGCAGCCGCCGCTGTTCTTCCGCACCTCGGCGGTGTGGATCATCCCGTGGTTCGTGCTGTTCGGGCTCGTGAGCTACTTCTTCAGCTCGGGGCTGTTCGGCGCCGACTTCGACAAGATGATGTTCTTCTGGGTGTTCCTCATCAACCTCGGTGTCTCGGCGCTGATCTACTGGCTTGCCGTGCGCTCGACCCTGCCGACGCACCTCGTCGACGACTACATCAAGGACGCCGAGGATGAGTCGGAGATCGAGGACGAGACGGTCGCCGGAGGACACATCGCGTAGTGCCTCCGTACGGGTGGTCTGCGGCATAGGCTGGTGCCATGCCGTACGCCGCAGCCGTGATCACCGTGTCGGACCGCTCCTCCCGGGGCGAACGAGAAGACCTCAGCGGGCCCATCGCCGTGGCGGCCCTGCGGGAGGCAGGGTTCGTCTGCGACGAGCCGATCGTCATCCCCGACGGGGCGGACGAGGTCGAGGCTGCCATCCGCGCGGCGCTGACCGACGGCATCCGCATCATCGTCACCACCGGTGGAACCGGTGTCGGCCCCCGCGATGAGACGCCCGAGGGCACCGACCGCCTCATCACCCGGCGGATCCCCGGCATCGCCGAAGAGCTGCGTCGCCGCGCGACCGCCGAGAAGCCCGCCGGGATGCTCTCGCGCGGCGTGGCCGGCATCGCCGAGGGCGCGTTCGTCGTCAACCTGCCCGGCGCGCCCGCGGCGGTCGAGGCGGGCATGCCGGTGATCGTCGGGGTTGCCGCGCACGTGCTCGGTCAGCTGCACGGTGCCGACCACCGCGACGGCGGGCAGCACGAGGGCGCGCACCGGTGAGTGTCCGCCTCGCGCAGATCAGCACCGAGCCGCTTGACGTCGACGCCCATGTCACCGCCGTCGACGACCGGCGCATGGGGGCGGAGATCACGTTCACGGGCCGGGTGCGTGATCATGATCCGGATGCCGCATCCGGCGTCGTCGCGCTGGAGTACTCGTCGCATCCCGATGCGCAGAAGACGCTCGTGCAGCTGTGCGAGCAGGCGATCGGCGACACCGACGCTGTCGTCGCGGCCAGTCACCGCATCGGGCGGCTCGAGGTCGGAGACATCGCCGTGGTGGTGGTGGTCGCCGCCGCGCACCGCGGCGAGGCGTACGAGGTCTCGCGCACGCTGATCGAGTCGATCAAGCACAGCCTGCCGATCTGGAAGCGCCAGATCGAGGCCGACGGCACCACCAACTGGAAGGGCCTGGGCGGGTAGCTCGCGGGCGGTCGGTGCCTCAGCCGCCCGCGAACGGGGGCAGCACGTCGACCACGGCCCCGGCCGGCAGCGGCTCGGCGTCGTCGACGCGCGACCCGTCGACGAGCACCGAGCATTTCGGCAGGATCGCTGCCAGCGCCGGGTGCTCGGCGGTCAGCGTCGCGCGCAACGCGCCGAGGTCGGGCGCGTCGACGATGCGCTCGGCGGCGCCTGCGGCCTCTTCGGCCGCCGCGAAGAACCGGATCTGGGCCATCACGCCTTCCAGGTCGAGGCGAGCTGCGACACGGCATCGACCGAGTTCTCGATGTCGTCGGGTGAACCGCCGGCGCGGCCGGCAATCAGGCCCGCGACGAACGCGCTGAACGGAGCCGCGGGGCGGGCGACGCCGTCGGCGACGTCCTTGGCGAGCTTCAGGACGAGCGCGATCGGCACGTCCTCCTGGGTCAGATCGAATCGCTCACGCAGTGCGTCCGCCCATTCGTCCAGGGCCTCGGGTGGCAGGTGCTCACTCATGCGTCCTCCTTCGTGAACCTTCTGAAATCCTCCCACGTGTCGATGTCGTGGGCTCCGTCGCCGCGATCGGCCAGTGCCGCGATCGCGACGTCGGTGAACAGTGCGCGCATCGACTGGTCGCGGCCTTCGTCGGGGAGGGATGCCGCAGCCCGACGCAGCGCGGACGTACGGTAGACCCCGGTCAGCCATTGGGGGCGCCCGGTCTCGTCCGACAGGCACGCGCCCTCGGTGTCGGAGGGCAGGAGCAGGATGTCATCCACCAGTTGCCGCACGGCGGCGTCGACGCGGGGGAGGTCGCATGCCAGCACGAACGTCCAGTCGGGATCAGGGGCGGGCACGGCCGCGGTCGCAGCGAGTGCGGCCACGACGGCGGCTGCGGGGCCGGTGAACGGCGGATCCTCGCGGACCCATTGCACGTCGGCTTGCGCGTCGGTTTGCGCGTCGGCGCGGGGAGTGGATGCCGCCGGCCCGGCGACGACGATCGGCGCGGCGCCGACCTCGCGCATCGCGGAGATCGCACGGTCGAGCATGCTCACGCCGTCGACGACGAGCCGTGGTTTTTCGATCCCTCCCATGCGGGAGGCGCGTCCGCCGGCGAGCAGGATCGCACCGTAGGGCGCGGGTGGTGTCGTCATTGCCGCTCTGACCTCGTCATGGCTGTTCTGGCCTCGTCCATGCGCCCGACTTGCCGCCGGTCTTCGCGATCAGACGCACATCGGCGATCGAGGTCGACTTGTCGAGCGCCTTCACCATGTCGACAACGGCGAGAGCCGCGACGGAGACAGCGGTGAGGGCTTCCATCTCGACGCCGGTGCGGTCGGCGGTGCGCACGGTGGCCTCGATGTCGACGCCGTCATCGGTGATCTGCAGGTCGACGACGGCGCCGTGCACGCCGATGACGTGCGCGAGCGGCAGCAGCTCGGGGGTGCGCTTGGCGCCCGCGATCCCGGCGATGCGGGCCACCGCGAGCACGTCGCCCTTCGGCACGCTGCCGTCGCGCAGCGCGGCAACGACATGCTCCGCGCAGCGCACCGAGCCGCGCGCGGTCGCTGAGCGGACCGTCGGCTGCTTCTCGGTGACGTCGACCATGCGGGCGTGGCCCGCGGCATCGAGGTGGGTGAACCTCACGGGATCGGAGCCGGCAGCGGAGCCGGACGTCATGCCGGGTGTGGAACTCATGAGATCAGCATGACATCCACGAGGTCGCCCACCGCGACGGCGTCGATCTCGGCGTCGACGATCGCGTAGGCGTCGGCGCGGCCGAGGCTCGCGGCCAGGTGTGATCCGCCCGACGAAGCGGGCCGTACACCCTCGCGTGTGACGACGACCGGTCGGTACTGACGGCGCTCGGCGGGGGTGCGCCAGGCCTCGAGCACGCGCAACGGCAGAATGAGCCGATCGAGTACCGTCGCACCCTGCATCGCCAGCAGCGCGGGCCGCACGAAGACCTCGAACGACACCGCGACGCTCACCGGGTTGCCGGGTAGACCGAACATCAGCGGGTCGCCGTCGCCGAAGCCCTGGGGCTTGCCGGGCTGCATCGCGACCTTCTCGAACCGCATCGGAGCGACATTGCGCACGACCTCGTAGGCGCCGGCGCTCACCCCTCCCGAGGTGATGACCACATCGGCACCGAGCGCCGAAGCATCGTCGAGCGCCCGTCGCAGCCCGTCACCGTCGTCGGTCACCTGCGCACGCAGCACGACCTCGGCACCGCTCTCGCGGCACAGCCCGTCGAGCAGCGTGCTGTTCGACTCGGGGATCTGTCCGTGCTCGAGCGGGGCCCCGGGCGGACGCAGCTCGTCGCCCGTCGAGATCACGGCGACGCGCGGCACCCGCGAGACGACCACATCGGTCACGCCGGCCGCCGCGGCCGAGGCCAGCTGCCTGCCGCCCAGCACGAGTCCCGCGGGCAGGATCTCGTCGCCGGCACGGCATTCCTCCCCGCGCGGACGAATGTGCATGCCGACGACGCGGGGTGCGGCGATCACACTGACCGCCTCGAGCGAGTCGGCGAGCCCGCCGGCGGTGTCTTCGAAGGGCACGACGGTGTCGGCCGCCGTCGGGAACGGCGCACCGGTCATGATGCGCGCCGCCTGTCCGCGCGCGATCGGCGGGTTCAGTGATGTGCCCGCCGGCAGATCGGCGACGACCTCGAGCGTGACCGGTGACGAAGGGGATGCCGCGGCCACGTCGGCGTGGTGCACGGCGAAGCCGTCCATGGCCGAGTTGTCGAAGAGCGGCAGATCGACCGCCGACCGCACCGGCTCGTACAGCACCCGGCCGAGGGCCGCCGCGACCGGGACGGTCACGGCGTCCAAGGGCCGCACCGCGGCGAGGATCCGCGCCCGATGCTCGTCGACCGTGATCATGCGTGCTCCTCTCGCCGGGCGTTCCACCCGTCCATCCCTCCGCGCAGCACGGTGACCTCGGCGCCGACGGCCTGCAGCGCGCGTGCCGCGGTCAGGGCGCGCACCCCCACCTGGCACACCAGCATGGCGGGCTGCCCGCCCAGGGCGCCGGCGACGCCGACCGCATCGCCCAGCAGCGCCCGCAGCGGCACATGCCGCGCGCCCGGCAGCATGCCGGCCGCGACCTCGACGTCTTCGCGCACGTCGATGATGATGTCGGCGTCCGCCGGCTCGTCGACCTCGGCGATGAGCGCTGCCGCAGGTGCGGCCTGCGCGGCATCCGTCGCACGCGTCGCATGCAGCGGCGCCTCGCGCTGCGTCCCGGCCAGTGCGTCGATGAGCGCGACCCGACCGAGCAGGGGGCGGCCGATGCCGGCGATCAGCTTGACCGCTTCGGTGGCCATGAGCGCCCCGACCTGCATGCACACCGGGCCCAGCACACCGACGGCCGAGCACGCCGGCGCATCGCTGCCCGACGGGTACAGGTCGCGCAGCCGCACGGGTTCGGCGGGCGGCGGTGGCGCCGACCAGAAGACGGTCACCAGCCCGGCGAACTCCTGCACGGTGCCCCACACGAGCGGCAGCTCGAGCCGCTCGCACGCGGCGGCGACGACCTCGCGGCTGTCGAACGAATCGGTGCCGTCGAGCACGAGATCGACGCCTGCCAGCAGATCGGCCGCGTTCTCGTGGGTGAGGCGGGTGCGCACCGCGCGCACGCGCGTCTCGGACCGCTCCGACACCACGCGCTCGGCGCTGTCGGTCTTCGGCCGGCCGACGTCCTGCCGGCGGTGGATCACCTGTCGTTGCAGGTTGGACGCGTCCACCTCGTCGTCGTCGAACACGACGAGCTCGCCGACCCCGGCTGCCGCGAGTGCGAGGATCACGGGGGAGCCCAGGCCACCCGCACCGATCACCGCCGCGCGCGCGGCGGCGAGGCGTCGCTGCCCGTCGGGTCCGAACCCGGCCAGTCGCTGATGGCGCGCGGTGCGCGTCTGCTCTGCGTCGCTCAGAACGGCGACGGGCTCGACCAGCGGGGGCAGCATGGTCTCAGCGTAGCCAGCAGTACGGGCGCCACGGGCCGGACGCGACCGGAAATACCACGAGCTCCGCTCACGCGGAATAAATACGGTCAACCATCCGCCGGTGCGGTGCTAGTTTGGCCTCATGTCCGCAAGCTACAAGATCTCCCAGGCCGCCCGGCTGCTCGGGGTCAGCGACGACACCGTGCGCCGCTGGGTCGAGCAGGGCGTGCTGCCGGTCACCGACGCGAGTCCGGCCGAGATCCCCGGCGCCGCCCTCGCGCAGCGCGCCGTCGAACTGGCGAAGGCCGCCGAGGACCCGACCGACGTGCTCTCCAGCGCCCGCAACCGCTTCACCGGCCTGGTCACGAAGGTGATCGCCGACGGCGTGTGCGCGCAGGTCGACATCCAGGCGGGGCCCCACCGGGTCGTCTCGCTCATGACCGCCGAGGCGGTCGAGGCGCTCGGGCTCGAGGTCGGGTCGCTCGCCGTCGCCGTCGTCAAGGCCACCACCGTCATCGTCGAGACTCCGCGCGGCTGAGGCCGTATCACCGAAAGAGAGAGCACCACATGCGCCGTATGACCGCCCTCGCCGCTGCCGGCGCGGCATCCCTCGCCCTTCTCCTGGCGGGCTGCGGCGACACGACGTCATCCGCAGACCCGTCGGGCGGTGCATCCACCGATACCCTCGGCGGCGCTGTCGCGGTGTCGGCCGCGGCCTCGCTGCAGGGAGCGTTCGACAAGGCCATCGCCGAGTTCGAGTCCGCGCACCCCGACGTGAAGATCACCGCGAACTACGACGGATCGAGCACGCTGGCCACCCAGATCAACGGCGGTGCCTCCGTCGACGTCTTCGCGTCGGCCGACGAGAAGAACATGGCGAAGGTCACTGACCCCGGCCTGGCCACTGACCCGGTGGTCTTCGCGAAGAACACGCTCGTCGTGGTGACCCCGGCCAGCAACCCCGGCAACGTCACGACACTCTCCGACCTCGCGGACAAAGACCTCAAGGTCGTCCTCTGCGCGCCCGAGGTGCCCTGCGGCGCGGCATCCCAGACCCTCCTGAAGAACGAGGGCGTGAGCGTGACGCCGGCCAGTCAGGAGCAGAACGTGACCGCCGTGCTCACGAAGGTGCAGAACGACGAGGCCGACGCCGGGCTCGTCTACAAGACCGACGCGAAGTCGGCCGGTGACAAGGTCACCTCGTTCACGCCCGACGGCGCCGACCAGGTCGTGAACTCGTACCCGATCGTCGTGCTGAAGGATGCCCCGAACAAGGCGGCCGCGCAGGCGTTCGTCGACTTCGTCACCGGCACCGACGGCCAGGCCATCCTCGCGTCGTTCGGATTCGACAAGCCATGAGACGACGGGGATACGCGCCGCCGATCCTCGTCGTCCCGGCGGTGATCGGCCTCGCGTTCCTCGTCCTCCCGCTGGCGGCGCTGGTCGGCAAGGTCGAGTGGAGCAGCCTCTGGGCCGACATCACGTCGGCCCAGGCACTCGACGCGCTCACGCTGTCACTGGGTACGGGCCTGGTCGCCACGGCGTTCTGCGTCGTCCTCGGCGTGCCGCTGGCGCTGGTGATCGCGCGGGCCTCGGGCCGCACAGCCTCGGTGCTGCGCGCGATAGTGACCGTGCCGCTTGTGCTGCCGCCGATGGTGGGCGGTCTCTCGCTGCTGTTCCTGTTCGGCCGGTCCGGTTGGCTCGGCTGGACGGGCTGGCAGATCCCGTTCTCGACCATCGCGGTCGTGATGGCGCAGACGTTCGTGGCGCTGCCCTTCCTCGTGCTCGCGCTCGAGGGCGCGCTGCGCACCTCGGGGGTCACGTTCGAGCAGACGGCGGCGGCGCTGGGCGCCGGCCGCTGGACGATCTTCTGGCGGGTCACGCTGCCGCTCGCCGGCCCTGGACTGCTGTCGGGCGTCATCCTCTGCTTCGCGCGTGCGATCGGCGAGTTCGGCGCCACCGCGCTGTTCGCCGGCAACGCTCCGGGGGTGACCCAGACGATGCCGCTGGCGATCTACACGGCGTTCAACGGCGCCGGGGTGTCACAGGCTTCGGCGGTCGCCCTCTCGCTGCTGTTGCTGGTGACGGCGATCGCGGTGCTGCTGCTCGTGCGGGCCTGGCGACCCAGCACCTCGACCTCGGTGAAGGGCGTGGGATGAGCGGCGCGACCCTCGACGCACGTGTGGGTGTGGACCGCGGCAGATACACCCTCGAAGCCGAGGTGCACGCCGACGCCGGTGAGATCGTCGCCGTCATGGGACCCTCGGGCGCCGGCAAATCGACGCTGTTCGGCGCGCTCTCCGGTTTCGTTCCGCTCGATACGGGGTTCGTGAAACTCGACGGGGTGACGATGGATGCCGCGGCCGGCCCCCACGTCGCGCCCCGCGATCGGGGGGTCGTGCTGCTGGGGCAGGAGCCGCGGCTGTTCCCGCACCTGACCGCGCGTGAGAACATCGCCTTCGGACCGCGCTCGCGCGGCACGGCGCGGACGGCCGCGCGCGCCGACGCCGACGTGTGGCTCGAGCAGGTCGGGCTTGCCGGGCTCGGCGCTCGTCGCCCTGCAGAGCTCTCGGGCGGGCAGCAGCAGCGCGTGGCACTCGCGCGGGCGCTGGCGACCTCGCCGCGGGTCCTGCTGCTGGACGAGCCGCTGACCTCGCTCGATCCGGAGACGGCCGCCGGCATTCGCGCGCTGCTGCTCGAACAGCTGCGCGTCACCGGGACGACAGCGCTCGTGGCCACGCACGACGCGGCGGATGCGGCATCCCTCGCCTCCCGCCTGATCGTGCTCGAGAACGGCCGCGTGACCCAGACCGGGCCCGTGCAGGCGGTGTGGGATGCCCCGGCCACCCCCTTCGTCACGATCGTCGCCGGCACCCTGCCGCGCGAGACGTCCGCGGCGCTGCAGGCCGAGGTCGTCCGGGTCGACGAAGGCGATGGCGTCGTCTCGGCCCGGGCCCGCACCGCCGACGGGGCGGAGGTCGTGCTGCAGCTGCCCATTGGCACGGCGCTCGCGCCGGGGGCCGTGATCACCATCCGGTAGAGTCCGGCAGCGTGAGCATGTGCGAGCGGGACGACCGCGGCCGTCTCGTGCTGCGCCGGCACGCCGACGCCGTCCGGGTCGCGCACGACCCCGAGACCTTCTCGAGCCATGTGTCGGGGCACCTGCAGATACCCAACGGGCTCGACGGGCAGGCGCACAGCGATGCGCGGCGCCTGCTCGACCCGTTCTTCGCCCCCGCTCGACTCCAGCGGCTGCGCCCCGGTCTCGAAGACCTCGCCCGCGCGCTCGTGCCAGAACCGCGGCATCCCGTCGACGCCGTCGGCGAGCTCGGGGCGCGCTACTCGGTGCGAGCCGCCTCGCTGTGGCTGGGGTGGCCCGCCGGCCTCGAAGACGACCTGCTCGACTGGGTCGCCGCCAACCGCGCCGCGACGCGCTCGGGCGACCGCGAGCGCACCGCGGCGGTCGCGGCCCGCTTCGACGAGATCGTGCATGCGCTGGTCGTGGCGCGCTGGGCGACCGGTACCGACGTCACCGCCGAGCTCATGGAGACCCGCACCGCCGACGGGCGCACGCTGCACGAGGATGAGGTCGTATCGATCCTGCGCAACTGGACCGGCGGCGACCTGTCGACGCTCGCCCTGTGCGTGGGCGTCGTCGCGCACGGGCTCGCCGTGCGACCGGAGGTGCAGGACGCCCTGTCCGGGGCGCCCGACGAGGCGCTGGCCGCCGCCATCGACGAGCTGCTGCGCATCGACGACCCGTTCATCTCGAACCGCCGACGTGCGACGGCCGACGCGCAGGTGGGGGAGTGCCCTGTGCGCGCCGACGAGGTCGTCGTGCTGCACTGGCCGAGCATCAATCGCGACCCCTCGGTGTTCGGCGACCCCGACGCCTTCGCTCCCGTGCACAACGCCGCGGCGAACCTCGTCTACGGCACAGGGCGGCACGTGTGCCCGGGCAGGCCCCTCGCGACGCTCGAACTCGTGGTGCTGGTGCGTGCGCTGCTGCGCGCGGGGCGGCTGCGGCTCGCGCCCGGCGCGACGCCGGTCCGCGAGACGCCGCCGGCCGGCGGATTCCGCCGCGTGGAGATCGTGCTCGACGCAGTCTGAGTCATTCGGCCCCGATCCACCGGAGAACCGCTACGGTGAGAGGTATCGAGAGCGCAGCGCTGCGCCTCGCCGGAGGTTGCCATGGGCAGGATCACCACGCGCACGAGGATCGTCCGGATCTCCGTCGGAATCGACGGGCCGGATGCCTCGACCGTGCGACGCATGGACACACTGGCGGCCGAGGAGCCGCTGGAGATCAGGGTCGGCGGCGCGCCGCTGACCGTGACGATGCGCACGCCCGGCGACGATGTGGAGCTGGCCGCCGGCTTCCTCGTGTCGGAGGGCGTGATCACCTCCGCCGAGCAGTTCGCCTCGGCCATGCACTGCTCAGGACCCGGGACCGAGGCCAACACCTACAACGTGCTCGACGTGCGCCTGGCGCCCGGCACGCCGCTGCCCGATCCCGCGCGTGCGCGGCACTCGTACACCACGAGCGCCTGCGGCGTGTGCGGCGCGGCATCCATCGACCAGGTGCGCACCGCATCGTCGTTCGACGTCGCGGCCGATCAGGTGGGGGTGGATGCCGCGGTCCTGGCCGAGCTGCCCGATGCGCTGCGCACGCGCCAGGCCGTCTTCGAGAAGACCGGCGGCCTGCACGCGGCGGCACTGTGCGACGCGGCCACCGGGGAGGTGCTCGTCGTGCGTGAGGACGTCGGCCGGCACAACGCCGTCGACAAGGTCGTCGGGTGGGCGCTGCTGAACGATCGGCTGCCGCTGCGCGGAACCGTGCTGCAGGTGTCGGGACGGGCGAGCTTCGAGCTCGTGCAGAAGGCCGTGATGGCCGGCATCCCGATCCTGTCCGCCGTCTCGGCCCCGTCGTCGCTGGCCGTGGAGATGGCCGAGACCTCGGGGCTCACGCTCGTCGGCTTCTTGCGCGGCGATTCCATGAACGTCTATGCCCGGGCGGACCGGGTGCGAACGAGAGCGCTGCTGCCGGCCTGACCGGGGCAGCCGGGAATGAAGGAGAGTGCACGATGACCGCCAAGGCACCGGTGCAGGATGTCACGGAATCCGCCACCGCGATGGAAGTGGAGGAGCCCCGCCACTGGGCGGCCGGGGTTCCGGGCATCGCCCACGCGATGGGCCCCGCGATGGCCGACATGGGAGTCGGACGCGCGCTGAGCCTGCTCACTGACATGAACCAGAAGGACGGGTTCGACTGCATGAGCTGCGCCTGGGCCGATCCCGAGGAGCGCAAGACGTTCGAGTTCTGCGAGAACGGCGCGAAGGCCGTGACGTGGGAGGCGACGCCCGTCACGATCCCGACCTCGTTCTGGGCCGAGAACTCGATCACGAGCCTGCAGGACAAGTCGGAGTACTGGCTGGGAATGCAGGGCCGGCTCATCGAGCCGCTCTACAAGCCGGTGGGCGAAGACAACTACCGCCCCATCTCGTGGGATGAGGCGTTCACCCTCATCGCCGACCGGCTGAAGGCCATGGACTCGCCGAACGAGGCCACGTTCTACACGAGCGGGCGCACGGCGAACGAGACGGCGTTCGCCTACCAGCTGTTCGCCCGCGAGATGGGGACGAACAACCTGCCCGACTGCTCGAACATGTGCCACGAGTCGACGGGCCTGGCGATGGGGCAGACGATCGGCATCGGCAAGAACACGATCGCCTACAAGGACTTCGCCAAGGCCGATCTCATCATCATCATGGGGCAGAACCCCGGCACCAACCACCCGCGCATGCTCACGGCGCTGGAGGAGGCCAAGGAGGCCGGCGCCGAGATCGTCGCGATCAACCCGCTGCTGGAGGCGGGCCTGATCCGCTACAAGAACCCGCAGAAGGTCAAGGGCATCATCGGACACGGCACCGGCATCGCCGACCAGTACCTGCAGATCCGCGCCGGCGGTGACGGGTGGCTCATGAAGGCGATCTCGAAGCGCGTCTTCGACGCCGAGGACGCGAAGCCGGGCACCGTGCTCGACCACGCCTTCATCGACGAGCACTGCCAGGGGCTCGACGAGTTCCGCGAGAGCCTGAAGGACCTCGACCCGGAGACGGTGCTGCGCGCCACGGGCCTGACCACCGGTCAGATCGACGAGCTCGCCGAGCGGTACCTGCGCGCCGACAAGGTCATCATCACCTGGGCGATGGGACTGACCCAGCACCGCGACGCCGTGAACATCATCAAGGAGGTCATCAACCTGCTGCTGCTGCGCGGCAACATCGGCAAGCCCGGTGCCGGCGCCTCGCCGATCCGCGGCCACAGCAACGTGCAGGGCGACCGCACGATGGGCATCTGGGAACAGATGCCGCCGAAGTTCCTCGATGCGCTGCAGCGGGAGTTCGGGTTCGACCCGCCGCGCGAGAACGGCTACGACGTCGTGCAGGCCGTCGAGGCCATGCGTGAGGGCAAGACCAAAGTGTGGATCTCGATGGGCGGCAACCTGGTGTCGGCGGTGTCCGACACGCACGCGGCCGAAGAGGGATTCCACAAGGTCGGGCTGAACGTGCAGGTGTCCACGAAGCTGAACCGCAACCACCTCACCGTGGGCGACGAGGCGATCATCCTGCCGGTGCTCGGCCGCACCGAGATCGACATGCAGGAGGCCGGGCCCCAGATGCTGACGGTCGAGGACTCGGTCTGCGCCATCCACTCCACGCGCGGCAAGGTGAAGCCGATCTCCGACAAGCTGCGCAGCGAGATGTCGGTCGTGGTCGGCATCGCGCGGGCCTACTTCGGCGACACCGGGCCGGTCGACTGGGCATCGTTCGAGAGGGACTACGACGTCGTGCGCGACCACATCGAGCACGTGATCCCCGGTTTCGACGACTTCAACAAGCGGCTCAAGGCCGACAACGGGTTCATCCTGCCGCACGGGCCGCGCGACTCGCGCACCTTCCCGACGGCGACCGGCAAGGCGATGATCACCGTCAACGACCTCGAGTTCATCGAGTGCCCTCCGGGCCGTCTGCTGCTGCAGTCGATGCGCGCGCACGACCAGTTCAACACCACGATCTACAGCCTGAACGACCGCTACCGTGGCATCAAGCGCAGTCGCCGGGTGATCTTCGTGCACCCCGACGACCTCGCCGAGCTGGGCATCGAGGACGGCGCGCTGGTCGACGTGCACAGCGAGTTTTCGGACGGGCTCGACCGCTCCGTGCAGGCGTTCAAGGCCGTGGCGTTCCCGACCTCGCGCGGCTGTGCCGCGACCTACTTCCCGGAGGGCAACCCGCTCGTGCCGCTGGGATTCACCGCGCTGGGCAGCAACACTCCGGCATCCAAGTCGGTCGTGGTCCGCCTGGAGCCGGTCACCGAAGCCGCCGTGCCGGCCTGATCCGCAGGCGGGCGCACCTCGAGAGAAGGGACAACGATGTCTTCGAGCGCGGAATCCGCAGTCCATAAACCCACCGCCGGGCGATGGTGGATCGTCGTCGCCGCCCTGTTGCTGCAGTTCTCCATCGGCGCCGTGTACGCCTGGAGCGTGTTCGGCAAGGCGCTCGCCGATCCGGGGGCGATGAACCTCTCCACCTCCCAGGCGTCGCTGACGTTCACGGTGACGATCGGCATGATCTTCATCGGCAGCTACGTCGGCGGCAAGGTGCAGGACCGCACGGGTCCGCGCCCGGTCGCCCTCACCGGCGGCATCATCTACGGCATCGGGTGCCTCATCGCATCCTTCGCGGTGTCGCACGACGCGAGCCTGCTGTGGCTGCTGGTGCTCGGCTACGGCGTGATCAGCGGCTTCGGTCTCGGCTACGCGTACATCGTGCCGATCGCGATGCTGCAGAAGTGGTTCCCCGACAAGCGCGGCCTCATCACGGGCCTGGCCGTCGCCGGCTTCGGCTTCGGCGCCGTGGTGACCGCACCGGTCGCGCAGTGGCTGATCGCGATGACGCCCAGCGAGCCGAATCGCGCATTCCTGCCGCTGGGCATCGGGTACATCGTGCTGGCCGTGGTCGGCGCGGCGTTCTTCCGCAACCCGCCGGAGGGCTACACGGTGCCCGGCTGGACGCCCTCGGTGAGCGGTCGCACGCGCGACGCCTACAAGCAGTTCACCGAGCAGGAGGCCCTGCGCACGCCGCAGTGGTACCTGTTGACGGCGATCCTGACGCTGAACGTCACGGTGGGCATCGCGCTGATCGCCCAGGCGGCGGCCAGTGCCAAAGACATCGCGGGCTACACGACGGCGGGTGCTGCGGCACTGGTCGGCGTGCTGGCGCTGTTCAACGGCGGCGGGCGCATCTCCTGGGCGTGGATCTCCGGCTTCACCGGCCGTATGGTCGCGTTCGGGCTGATGCTGGGTCTGCAGGGCGTGTGCCTGCTGATCGTGCCGCACGCCGGCAACGGGGTGCTGTTCTTCATCCTCGCGGCGATCGTGTACCTCTGCTACGGCGGCGGGTTCGGCACCATGCCGGCCACGGCGGGCGACTTCTTCGGGGTCAAGCACGCCGGCGCGATCTACGGCCTGATGATCATCGGGTGGAGCCTCGGCGGCATCATCGGCCCGCCGATCATCGCGGCGCTGATCGGCGAGGACAAGAACTACGTCCTCGGCTACACCGTCATCGGGATCATCGCGCTGGTCTCGCTCATCGTGCCGGCGGTGACGCGCATGCCCAAGCCCGAGACCTCGGCGACCGAGGTGGTCGTGGACGGGAGCGGGATGCCGGAGGTCGACTGACCTGCACGACGAAAGGGCGCGGCATCCACTCTTCGGATGCCGCGCCCTCTCGTGTGTGACGCTACGGCCTTCGCAGCCGCTCGGGGTCGGGGGCGGCGACCGGGTCCCACCCGCGGCGGGTGGCGCGGGTGCCGCTGCGGTGCTCGTCGCGCGACCGGTACACGATGTACGGGCGGAACAGGTACTGCACCGGCGCCGAGAACACGTGCACGAGGCGCGTGAACGGCCACAGGATGAACAGGCACGTGGCGGTGATCGCGTGCAGCTGGAACATCAGCGGCGCCCCGACCATGAGCTCGGGCTGCGGCTGGAACAGGATGATGCTGCGCACCCACGGGCCGATCGTCGCCCGGTACTCGTACCCGGGGCCGAACAGCTGGTAGATGAAGGTGGCGAGCGTTCCGAACACCAGCGTCGCACCGAGGAAGACGTACATGACCTTGTCCATCGTGGTGGTCGCGAGGAACACCGGTCCGACGGTGCGGCGGCGGTAGATGAGGATCGCGAGGCCGAGCAGGGTCAGGACCGCGGCGGCCGTTCCCAGGACGGTGGCGCCGATGTGGTACATGTGCTCGTCGATGCCGATCGCGTACAGCCATTCGCGGGGGATCAGCAGGCCCACGGCGTGCCCGACGAGCACGCAGAGGATGCCGAAGTGGAACATCGGCGATCCCCACCGCAGTAGCCGGTTCTCGTACGACTGGCTGGAGCGGGTGGTCCACCCGAACTTGTCATAGCGGTACCGCCAGATGTGGCCCACGATGAACACCGCGGCAGCGGCATACGGCAGGGCCACCCACAGCAGCATGGACAGGGGGTTCATGCGTCCTCCCTCACTTGGAACGGCGGCAGGTTGCCGAGGAAGCTCAGCCCCACCGTTTCGGTGGGCGGCCCCTCGTTGATCAGGTCGAGATAGCGCTCACGCGTGGCGGCGTCGATCGGCGGCAGCGAGAGCGTGACCGCGCGCACCACTCCGGCCCACGGGCTGTCCATGCCCTCGAGCGCCGCACGGAGCACCTCGACGCCCTCGCGGTGGCTCGACAGGAGCGCCGCGGCGATCTCGGAGTCGCTCATGGCCGAGAACTCCAGAACCGCGGGCAGGTAGTCGGGCAGCTCCTGCGCGTCGAACTCCCACCCGGCGGCACGGTACGCCTCCAGGATCGTCACCAGAGCGGTGCCGCGCTTACGGGTGTCGCCGTTGGCGAAGTACGTCAGGTACAGGCTGCAC
>Ga0180219_1000665_pt1 | contig 25689 bp, 22 predicted proteins | sample eDN3rd30CBELigMG_FD_151338 | JGI IMG/M metagenome (GOLD analysis project Ga0180219, IMG submission 151338) | Enriched Miracle-Growth compost microbial communities from Emeryville, California, USA - eDNA 3rd pass 30_C BE-Lig MG (version 2)... ... | reverse complement strand
GTCTGCACCGCAATCCAACCGTCGCCCTGGATGGCGATGTCCAGATCGCGACCGGTGGTCTGGATCGGGCCGTTTTCCAGCTTATTGTTGGCGGTGGCAGTAGCCGTGGCCACGCGGGTGGTGGTGGCAGGATCTTGGCCCTGCACCGTGATCGGCACGGCGCGGTAGGCCGCGAACTGCGCCCGGAAACCGGGCGTGCTGACGTTGGCCATGTTGTTGGACAGCGCCGCCTGGTGCTCCAGGGTCCGAGAGGCGCCGCTGCCGGCGACGTAGATGAGACGGTCCATCGTTAGCGCAGGGTGATGAGCGATTGCAGGGCTTGGTCCTGGGTCTTGATCGTTTGGGCGTTGGCCTGATAGGCACGTTGCGCGATGATCATGTTCACGAGCTCCTGGCTCATATCCACGTTAGACTCTTCCAGGGCCTGCCCCTTCAGGTTGGCCATGCCGTTCTGACCGGGGCGACCGACCAGAGCAGCGCCGGATTCCGATGTTTCGGTCCAGGCGTTGCCGCCTACGGGCTTCAAGCCTTGCAGGTTCTTGAAGTCAGCCAGCGCCACGACGCCCAGAATCTGCGTTTCCCCGTTGGTGTAGCTCGCGATGACTTCGCCGGTGGCCGAAATCGACAGACCCGAGTATTCGCCAGTCGGGTAGCCCGTCTGGGTAAAGCTCGGCGTGAAGTCGCCGCCGAACTGCGTCGAGCCGAAATAATCCAGGCTGATCGACAGAGGCTCGGCCGGCGCGCCAGGCAGGCCCGGGTTGTTGATGACGATCGTATTCATGGGCGGCGAGGTCATGCGACCAGCGCTGTCAAACACCATCTGGATAGGGCCACCGCCAGCGGGCGCATCAACCGGCATGCCGTCGAGCGTGTAGTGCACGTCCCACTGGCTTTCAGTGCCAGAGGCACCTTCGCGCTTGATGAAATACTGAGTGAGCTGGTGAGAATTGCCCAGCGAGTCGTAGACCGGGATCGGCAGAGCGTGGGTGTAGCTCTTGGGATCTGCCGGCGAGAAGGGGCGACCCGTCACTGGCGCCACATAGGCCGAATTGGGCGCATCGGTGTCAAACGAGCCGGATACGATCTGGCCGCCGGACAGGGTCACAGGCACACCGGCGCCACTGGTATAGGTGCCATCGGCAGGGGCTGCAACGGGGTTGCCTGCCGCGTCAGTCCAGGAGATCACGCCGGTGCTGCTCACCTTGTAATTGGCAGCAGCGTTGGGTACGCCGGTCGCCGTCGGCGTCAGCGTCACCACGCCAAGCGATTCAGGGATATCCACTTCGGAAATGATCGGCGAATTGGCATCCAGGTTGGCCTTGGTCGTGGCCGAGGAGGTCGCTTGAGGGGCGATGTTGCCCGTGGGCACCATCAGGGGGCCCAGGGTCAAGCTATCGGCTCCACCCACAAAGCCGGTCAAGCGCTGGCCTTGGGCGTTCACGATGTAGTTATTCTTGTCGGCGAAGAATTCACCGTTGCGCGAATAGACCACATCACCGCTTGTGTCCTGCAGACGGAACAAGCCCTTGCTGCCGTCAATGGCAATATCGAATTGCCCGCCCGTCACCTTGACGTTGCCCACGGAAAAGCGCTGGTTCACGCCCGTGACTTGCACGCCCAGGCCGACGCGGGAATTGGCGTAGACATCAGCGAAAGACACCGATGCGGACTTGTAGCCGATCGTGGCCGAGTTGGCGATGTTGTTGCCAATGACATCCAAATTCTGTGCCGCGGCGTTCAGCCCCGACAAACTTTGTCCGAAACCCATGATTGTTCTCTCTTGATAGATATGAGGATTGTTGGGAGGTGCTGCTCTCGGCTTACATGATTAGGCGCAGGTCAGTCACGTAGTAACTGCCGGCCAGGCCGAGATCCATACGAAGACCGTCTGCTGTGAATGCGACGCTATTGACGCGTCCTGAGGTCAGCGCGCTGGCAACCACAGGGGTGCCGTCGACGCCCACCGCAGACACTTCGACCGTATAGGCGCCGTCGGGCACCGGCTGGCCTTGATCGTCCAGCCCGTCCCAGGTCAGGGGGAGGACGCCCACCGGTTGCGCGCCGTGATCGATCTCCCGCACAACGCGACCGCTGGCGTCCAGGATCTTGGATGTGACCTTGGTGGCCGGAGACACGACATCGATGCCGTAGGCCGTGGCCACACCATCGCCCACCTTGATCTTCTCGCCCGGCACAAGCACATCCTTGCCAATGAGCGAGGCCGTCTGCATCGATTGTGACAGGTCGATCTGGCCGGAGACGGCCTGTAGGGTGGCATTGAGCTGATTGATACCGCTCACCGTGGACAGCTGGGCCATTTGCGAAGTGACCTGCGCGTTGTCCATGGGATTCAGGGGATCTTGGTTCTGCAACTGGGTGACCAGCAGCGTCAAAAACTGGTCCTGAACGGCAGCCAAGTCATTCGGGCTCTTTGCACCCGGCTGGGTATAGGTAGAGATGCCGCCCAGGCCCGAAACGGTATTGGTCATGTGTGATTTCCTTTACTGGCCGATGCTGAGCGTGCGCTGGAGCATGCTCTTGGCAGTGTTGACGACTTCGACGTTGGCCTGATACGACCGGCTGGCCGAAATCATGTTGACGGTTTCTGCCACCACATCCACGTTGGGCAGCGTGATATAGCCATCTTTGTCCGCGGCAGGGTTCTTCGGGTCGTATTGCCGACGCATGGGCGCCTGGCTTTCGACCACCCCCTCTACCTTCACCCCACCAATAGGGTTCGTGTGCATAGCATCGCCCAGCGGATCGACCTTGAAGACCACCTGCTTGGCTTTGTAAGGCTGCCCGTCGGGGCCGGCGACGCTGTCGGCATTGGCGAGGTTGCTTGCCGAGACGTTCATGCGCTGCGACTGCGCGGTAAGTGCCGACCCGGCAATCTGGAAAATGCTCAAAGTCATTTGGAATTTGCCTTAGGTGGTGGGGCTCAGTGCTGCCGTCAGGCTCTGGATGCGCGAGGTGACAAAATGCAGGCTTGCTTGCTGCTTCATGGTGTTGTCAGCAAAGGCCATCCGCTCGACATCCATTTCCACAGTGTTGCCATCCATGCTGACCTGGTGCGGAACTCGGTACTGCGGGGCAAACTGCAGGGGGCCAGTGGCCATGGCCGGGATGTGACGCTCTGAGGTCAGAGTCAATTGGGTGTTGGGCAAGGCCCCGTTGGCACCCACCGCCTTCTCCAACGCCTGTTTGAAATCAAAATCGCGCGCCTTGTAGTTCGGCGTGTCCGCGTTGGCGATGTTGGTTGCCAGCAGCTCCATGCGCTGTTGTCGCAGCCCTACCGCCGTCTGAAGAAACTGAAACTCTGATCCGAGTCGGTCTATCACTACTTGCTCCTTCCCCTACTGTGTTCGCGCAGCCACAACGAGGGTCGCAAACACTACTGGTACGATGGGCATCATAGGGGGCAGACCGCCAAAACAATGGTCAAAACAAAGGGGCATTTGGCGGCTAATTCTCGGATTGAAGTCGGGGGGTGCAGCCGTAAACTGCCAAGCCATGAAATCACGACTTCGTGTTCCGTTCCTGCAAGATCTGGCCCGCCTGGCACTGGTGTCTGGGGTGCTGCTCTACCCCATTGCCGCTCAGCCTGCCCCGGCAGCGACGCCTAGCGAGCTTGCCCAGACCATCGCTGATCATGTCGAGCAATACCTGGTTGAGGCGGTGGGCCAGGAATTCGACGGCGAGGCCGTCATCAGCGTGATTCCGCCTGCTGGCCCCCAGTCTCTTGAGGGATGTCAGGACATTCAGGTCTATATGCCCCCAGGCCGCAAAATCCGCTCGGATACGACTGTCGGCGTACGCTGCGCCCGAAGCGATGGCTCTCCTGTCTACGTGCGCGCCAAAGTCGCAGTCCAGGGTGCCTACTATGTGGCCAGCCAGACCCTCGGCGCCAATCAGGTGATTCTTGCTGAGATGTTGGAAGCCCGTTCGGGCGATCTGCTGCGCATGCCTGCTCATTCTTTGACCACCCCCGAGCAGCTTGTGGGGCGGATCACCAGTCAGCGCATCATGGTGGGCAAGCCCATCAGAATGAGCGCCACCCGAAGCCCCCTTGCGATCCAGCGCGGAGACACCGTCAAGGTCGAGGTCAGGGGCCCTGGGCTGCGTGTTACAAATCAAGGTGAAGCCGTGACCACTGCTGACCTTGGCGGGACGATTGAAGTCCGGACGTCAAATGGCAAAATGGTTCGCGGTGTTGTTGGAGATTCCGGAACAGTTTTTGTAACTTTCTGAGAATCCGCCCTAAAGTTTTCGGTCTCTCTGCCGTTAACAGGGCTACGGAACACATCTTGTTGAGAAAAATCATGAACGTAAAGCAACTGTCCGCCGCTGGCTACGCCGCAGCAGGTGCCACAGGCTCTCTCAAGCAGGCTGTCGCCCACCCAGGCGAGACGGCTAAACCCAAGAGCATGCAGGTTGCACTGTCGGCCAGCTCCCAGACCCTGTACGAGGGCGATAACGATGTGGACATGGCGCGCGTGACCGCCATTCGCCAAGCATTGGCTGACGGCACGCTCACGATCAATGCCGAGCGCATCGCCGATGGCCTGATCAATAGCGCCAAGGAGCTGCTGTAGCTTTTTGGCGCTCCTTCCTGGAGAGACCCCCTATGACCACCCAAGTTGCTGAACTTGCGAAAATCCTGGCCAGCGAAAAAGAGGCCACCGAAGGCTTCGTCGATATCCTCGAGAAGGAAGCTGAAGTTCTAAGCTTGGGAGTGAACGCATCACCGGAAGCGCTGGCTGACATCACGCAGACCAAATGGCTGCGTGCCAATGCCTTGAACGAACTCGTCACCCAGCGCCAGGCGGTACTCTCCACTCTGGATCAACAAAAGGTCGGGGCGGTTGTGTCGATGGACGCCGCCGCGGCAGCTCATCCCGAACTCCAGGCAGCCTGGAACCAGATCAAGACCATATTTCAGCGCGCACGCGAGCTCAATGACAGCAATGGCGTCATGATCGACAGCCTGAAAAGGTTTACCGAAGATGCCATGACAACCTTGCGCGCAGCCAGCGGCCAAGAAGAGGTCTATTCGTCTGATGGCAAGACGCGAGTTTCCAAACCCAGGGTGTTGGGTGCTGGATGATGTAGTCATAAGTGATGCATAAAAAAACGGGGCCAATGGCCCCGTTCTATTTTTAGAAAAAATATGAGCAAGGTGGTAAACAACGAACATTTATCCGCCTACGACGACCCGCCGCGTATCTCGACCGGCAATTCCGGCCTCGATGACATTCTCGCGGGCGGCCTGGACGCCAATCGCATGTACCTGTGTGAAGGCCAGCCCGGTACGGGCAAAACCACGCTGGGAATGCAATTTCTGCTCGAGGGCGTGAAAAACGGCGAGAACGTGCTGTACATCGCACTTTCGGAAAGTCCGCGCGAACTGGAACTGGTGGCCAAGCGCCACGGCTGGAGTCTGGACAACATTGAAATTTTCGAGATGGTGTCCGAAGACATCCTGGACCCCGAACGCGAACTCACGGTATTGCATCCGGCCGAGATGGAGCTCAGCGAAACCACCCGGCTCATTCTGGACAAGGTGGAATCCACCAACCCTGCGCGCGTAGTCGTCGACAGCCTTTCCGAACTGCGGCTGCTGGCCCAGGGATCGCTGCGCTACCGGCGGCAGATCCTGGCGCTGAAGCATTTTTTCGCGAGTCGCCAGTGCACCGTCATTTTGCTGGACGATCAGGGCGGCCGCGACGAAGACCTGCAATTGCATTCCATTTCGCACGGGGTCATCGCGCTGGAGCAACTGGCCATCGACTACGGCGCGCAACGACGCCGCCTGCGGGTGCTGAAAATGCGCGGCGTCGATTATCGCGGCGGGTATCACGACTTCAGCATCAAAAAGGGCGGGCTGTTCGTGTATCCGCGCCTGGTCGCCGCCGAACACCGCAAGGCGTTCGAGCCGCAAACCACATCCAGCGGAAACCGCGAGCTCGACCGGCTGCTGGGCGGCGGGCTGGAGCGTGGCACCAACGCCCTGCTGATCGGTGCGGCGGGCGTGGGCAAATCCTCGCTGGCGGCCACCTATGTGCTGGCCGCGACACAGCGCGGCGAAAATGCGGCCATTTTCGCCTTCGATGAAGGCCGAGGCACCCTGGAGGCGCGCGCGCGACAATTGGGCATGGCACTCGACCCCGCCATCGATGCGGGCCTGCTGCAGGTGCGGCAGATCGACCCCGCCGAACTGTCACCGGGCGAGTTCGCCGCTATCGTGCGGCAAAGCGTGGAAGAACACGGCGCGCGCGTCATAGTGATCGACAGCCTCAATGGCTACCTGAACGCCATGCCGGACGGCCGATTCCTGATCCTGCAGATGCACGAATTGCTTACCTATCTGGGCCAGCAAGGCGTGACCACGATCATGGTGCTGGCCCAGCACGGCCTGGTGGGGCCGATAGAAACGCCGCTCGACATCAGTTATCTGAGCGACGCGGTCATCATGTTGCGCTACTTCGAACACGAAGGGCAAGTGCGCCGCGCGCTGTCCGTGGTGAAAAAGCGCAGTGGTGCGCACGAGCACACCATACGTGAGTTCACTCTCTCACCGCAGGGGCTCAGGCTGGGCCCCCCGCTCACCACATTCCACGGCATATTCTCGGGCACCCCCCACTACACCGGTGCGAATGGCCGTCTGCTTTCCGATGGCGACGATGAAGTGGCCTGAAGGAACCGAAGGCCGGGTGCTGGTTTGCGCGCCCATAGGCCGCGACGGCGTCGCCTGTGCGCAGCTGCTGCAGCGCGACGGGCTGGATGCTTACGTGTGCGCCGACGTCGATCAGCTGCTGCAATTGGCCGATACAGGCGTATTGGCCATCTGCGTGACAGAAGAGGCAATGTTCGGCAAGCACCTGGCGGCCGTGCAGGCCTGGCTGGCCACCCAGCCCGCGTGGTCTGATCCTCCATTCGTCGTCTTGACCAGCCGCGTACGGCAGGTAGCCGTCGCGGCCTGGCGGGAAAAGATGGTTGATGTGCTGGGCAACGTGTCGCTGCTGGAACGGCCAGTGGAAAGCCTGGCGCTCACCACCATGGTGCGCACGGCGGCGCGTTCGCGACTGCGCCAATATCAGATTCGCGCCCTGCTCCAATCGCAGGACGACGCCGCGGCCGCACTAGAGAGCACCATTGTTTTTCGCACCAGGCAGCTCGAAGAGGCCAATCTTGAACTGCAGCGGCAGATTGCCGAACGCGAGCGCGTCGAAGATTCGCTGCGTCAGGCCCAGAAACTCGAGGCGTTGGGCCAACTGACGGGTGGCGTGGCGCACGACTTCAACAATCTGCTGATGGTCGTATCGGGAGGGTTGCAGATCCTGGAACGGCCCGGTGATGCGGGCCGCCGAGAACGTACCATCCAGGCCATGCAGCGCGCCGTCGAACGCGGCGCAGGGCTGACCCGCCAGCTGCTGACGTTCGCGCGGCGCCAGGCCCTGCAGCCCCGCGCCATTGATCTCAGCCAGCAGATACGAAGCATGCTTGAAATGCTCGACCGCAGCCTGCGGGGCGACGTGGCGGTGCAACTGCACCTGGCTGACGATTTATGGGTGGTCGAGGCCGACCCCGGCGAACTCGAACTGGTGATCATCAATCTGGCCGTCAATGCGCGCGACGCAATGCCGCACGGTGGCACCATAGAAATACGCACCGCCAACGTTCCCGGCTCTGCTTTCGGCGAACTGCAGGCCGACCATGTCGCGCTGTCCATCACCGACACCGGCACGGGCATGCCGCCCGAAGTGCAGGCCCGGATTTTCGAGCCCTTTTTTACGACTAAAGAAGTCGGCAAAGGATCCGGGCTGGGCCTGGCGCAGGCCTACGGGTTTGCCAAGCAATCCGGGGGCACGGTGCAGATCCGCAGCGCGGTGGGGCGCGGCACCACTGTCAGCCTGCTGTTGCCACGATCGGCCCGGGCCGTGGATCACGTCAGGCCGAAGCTGCGCGAGCGCCCGGCGTCTGTTTCACGGCCACCACAGTTTCATGTACTGCTGGTGGAAGACGATGATGAAGTCGCGGCGCTGACCGCCGACATGCTCGTGCAGCTGGGTTACCGCGTCACATCGGCCGACAGCGCCGCCGAAGCGCTGGAAGTCCTGGCACATGGCAAAGATATCGATGCGGTGCTGTCCGACATCATGATGCCGGGCGGCATGAGCGGCGTACAACTTGCCCACGCAGTCAAAGAACGCAGGCCTGGCCTGCCCGTCATATTGACCACCGGCTACCCAGGAGCGGATGCCCGCCGCGCCGAAGACGCCGGCATACCCCTCATGCCCAAGCCATACCGGCTCGATGATCTCGCCGCCATGCTGCGCCGCCTGCTCACTGGAAAGATCCACCCGGCCCTGTGAGGGCAGCGTAGCCTGTGCGCGGGGTGTTCGGCACCGAACCGGCGACAGCTTGATGGCGGCGGTGCCGCCCAGCGGGGGGGCGGCTGCGGTACCAGGCAGTCGCAGCACAAGCCGGCCAGGGCAAGCCTTGCCCCACCGCAATCCACACCGAGCAAGCGCTGGGCTCGTCGCGATATTCCCCACGCATGCACGTCCGATTTTGGTAGATTGGGAACCACGGTGCGCAGAAGCCTCGCATGCTCGCCAACTTCACTCCTGAAAGGAACCACCCATGCGTAGCCTTTGCCTTGCCCTTGCCGCAGCAAGCCTGTTCGCCAGTGCCGCCGCCACCGCGCAGTCCACCCTGCGTATCGGCCTGCAAGACGACCCGGACGTGCTCGATCCCACCCGCGCCCGCACCTTCGTCGGCCGCATCGTGTTCGCGTCGCTGTGCGACAAGCTGGTCGATATTTCGCCCGACCTGAAGTTCGTTCCGCAACTGGCCGAGGCCTGGAATACCAGCGACGATGGCCTGACGCTGACCCTCACCTTGCGCGGGGGCGCGCTTTACCACGACGGCACGCCCATCGACGCCCCGTCGGTCAAGGCCAACCTCGACCGGGCCATGAACCTGCCGGACAGCAATCGCAAAAGCGAGCTGGCGTCGGTGGCCAGTGTCGAGGCGGCCGACGCACGCACCGTGGTGCTGCGCCTGAAACAGCCCGACGCGTCGCTGCTATCTCAGTTGTCGGACCGTGCCGGCATGATGCTGTCGCCCGCCACCTTCGACAAAGATCCGGGCCGCATGCCGGTATGCTCGGGCCCCTACAAATTCAAGGAACGGGTGCAGAACGACCGCATCGTGCTCGAGAAATTCGACCGGCACTGGGACCACGCCAGCTACCACTTCGATCAGGTGGTGTTCACGCCCATGCCCGACACCACGGTACGGCTGAACAACCTGCGTTCGGGCGGGCTCGACATCATCGAACGCGTGGCCCCCAGCGATGTCAAGACGGTCAAGGAAGATGGCAACCTGCGTCTGGCACCCGTCACGGGGCTGGGTTATCAGGCCATCTCGGTGAACATGGCCAATGGGGCCCGTGCCGATAACCCGCTTGCCAAAGACAAGCGCGTGCGCCAGGCGCTCGACCTGGCCATCGACCGCGACGTCATCAACCAGGTCGTTGGGGAAGGCATGTACCAGCCTGCCTACCAACCTTTCCCGCCGGCCAGTTTCGCTTACGACAAGAGCGCGGAACGCACGGGCCGCGATGTCAAGGGGGCGCAGGAATTGCTGAAGCAGGCAGGCCACGAGCGCGTCAAGTTTGAACTGACCTTCGGCAACAACACCACCATGCAACAGGTGTTCGAACTGGTGCAGGCCATGGGCGCCGAGGCCGGCTTCGACATTTCGCTGCGGCCGATGGAATTCGCCGCCCTGCAGTCTGCGCTGCCGCGCGGCGATTTCGAGGTCGGCCAGACAGGCTGGTCGGGGCGGGTAGACCCCAGCGGCAATATCTACCAGTACATCACTTGCCAAGGCAGCCTGAACGACGGCAAGTATTGCAACGCCGACATGGACAGGCTCATGAACGAGGCGCGCAGCGTGGCCGACGAAACGCGGCGCCGCGAACTCTACACGCAGGCCATGAAAATCATGCAGGAAGACGATCCCCGCATCTACCTGTTCTATCTGCCCTGGATCTTCGGCACCCAGGCCAGGGTCGAAGGCTTCGTCCCCTATCCCGATGGCCTGATCCGACTGAAAGACGTGACGGTGGCCAAGCAATGAGCATCGATTCCGGCTACCGCATGTTCACCACCCGGCCCGAGATCCTCGGCACCTTCGGCGTGGTGACGTCCACGCACTGGCTCGCCAGCAGCGCCGGCATGTCGCTGCTCGAGCGCGGCGGCAATGCGTTCGATGCGGCCGTGGCTGCCGGCTTCGTGCTGCAGGTCGTCGAGCCGCACCTGGTGGGTCCGGCGGGCGAAGTTCCCGTGGTGTTCCACTCGGTGCGCACCCAACGAACCGAAGTGCTGTGCGGCCAGGGGCCCACACCGGCGGCGGCCACGCTGCAGCACTACCAGTCGCTGGGCCTCACTCTGATTCCCGGCAACGGCCTGCTGCCTGCGGTGATACCGGGGGCATTCGACGCCTGGATGCTGCTGCTGCGTGATCATGGCACGCTGCGGTTGCGCGACGTGCTCGAACCGGCGATCTATTACGCCGATCACGGCCATGCACTCATGCCACGCATCGCCAACACCATCGCGGGGCTGCAGGATTTTTTCACCACGCATTGGCCCACCACGGCGCAGGTGTACCTGCCCGGCGGCGCGCCGCCCCAGGCGCGCAAGCTGTTTCGCAACCCCGGGCTCGCCGAAACCTGGCGCCGCGTGTTGCACGAAGCCGAAGCAGCCGGCGCCGACCGCGTGCGGCAGATCGAGGCCGCCCGGCAGGCGTTCTACCGGGGCTTCGTCGCCGATGCCATCGATCGTTATGTACGCCACCACGAGGTCATGGATGAAAGCGGGCAGCGGCAACGGGGCGTGCTGACCGCGCACGACATGGCCGGCTGGTCTGCCCATTACGACACACCGGCCACCTACGACTACCACGGCTACACCGTCGCCAAGGCGGGGCCCTGGAGCCAGGGGCCGGTATTCTTGCAGACCCTGGCGCTGCTCAAGGGCCTGGACATGCAGTCGGCCGGCCCCAACGGTGCCGAGTTCATCCATCAGGTCACCGAGGCGATGAAGCTCGCCTTCGCCGATCGCGAGGTCTATTACGGCGACCCGGACTTCGTCCGCGTACCGCTGCAGCACCTGCTGTCCGATGCGTACAACGATGCGCGCCGCGCCCTGATCGGCGCGCCGGCATCACACGAACTGCGCCCGGGCCGCATCGCGGGCTACGAAGCGCAGGCCGACCGGGTGATGAGCGTGCTGCAACGCCTGTCCAGGGTCACGCCGGCGGGCGCAGCGGGTGGCGAGCCCACACTGCCCGACATGCGCACATCGGCCAGGCGCGGCGATACCACCCACGTCGATGTCATCGACCGCTGGGGCAACATGGTGTCGGCCACCCCTTCCGGCGGATGGCTGCAGTCTTCACCCGTCATCCCCGAACTGGGCTTTCCGCTGAACACGCGCGCCCAGATGTTCTGGCTGGAACCCGGCCTGCCCGGCACCCTGGCGCCTGGCAAGCGCCCCCGCACGACGCTGACACCCACGCTGGCGCTCCACGAGGGGCGGCCTTACATGGTGTTCGGCACGCCGGGCGGCGACCAGCAAGAGCAATGGCAACTGCTGCTGTTCTTGCGACACGTGCATCATGGGCTGAATCTGCAGGAAGCCATCGACCAGCCCATGTCGCATACGCAGCATTTTCCGTCTTCGTTCTATCCGCGCGACCGCAAGCCGGGTCATCTGGCAGTGGAAACCTCGTTCGGGCCCGAGGTCATCGCCGATCTGCGGGCTCGCGGCCATGTCGTCGACGAAGAGCCCGAATGGTCCACCGGACGCCTGACCGCAGCGTCGCGCGACCCCGACGGCCTGTTGCACGCCGCGGCCACGCCCCGGCTGATGCAGGCCTATGCCGTAGGCCGATAACACACTGCGGCCGCCGCGCGGCGGCCGCTCAGCCGAAGCGGGCGCAGTGTTGTCATCCGGCCGAACCTGCTGTGCGCGCAAGCCCCAGATGATACGTTTTGCGCCCGGCCAGATGGGCGCGTATGGCTTGTTCGGCCGCCACGCCATCGCGGCGCAGCAAGGCCGCTACGAACACCTCATGATCATTCATGGCCTTGGTCCACTCGGCCTCGTCGAAATTCGAACGGTAGCGCAGGGCCTGCACCTGCAGATTCAAGCGATCGTAGGTACGGGTCAGCGCCGGGTTATGGGCGGCTCGATTGATCGCGATATGCGTGCCCATGCTGTTGGCGTAATACGCGCGTATGTCGCGCTGCTCGTAGTAGGCGCGCGTCTGCTGGTGCAGTTGCGCGATGTGGGCCAGTTCATCATCGCTGGCGCGCTCGGCGGCACTGCGCGCAGCCAGGCCCTCCAGAACACCTAGCACGTCGAAAATGTTCTCGACGTCGTAGGGCGAAAGTTCAACCACCATCGCCCCGCGCTTGGGTTGCAGACTGAGCAACCCGTCAGAGGCCAGCATGCGAAACGCCTCGCGCAGCGGTGTGCGGGATATGTTCAGCCTCGTGCACAGATCGCGCTCGTTCAGCCACGTACCCGGTTTCAGAGTGCCGTCGATGATCAACTGGCGCAGCCGGTCCGCCACGACGGCCGGCAAGGTGGGATGTTCAATACTGAGTCCGCCGGGCACAGTTTCGGCGGAGGACACATCAGTAGCCATGGGGTTGCTCAATTGTTCTGATTCGATTAAGTTTAGTTTTGGTATACCAAATACCATTGGTATACCAAGCCTGCCTCATCATAGAGCACCCAAGGCCCAGGCAGGCTCAATCACGAGGAGACGAGCTATGTATACCCCACTTCGCGCGTGGGCCTGCACCCTGGCCGCCGTGACCCTGGCCGCCGCGGGCGCCCCGGCGCTGTCGCAGGAAGCCAACTGGCCGCAGCGGCCCATCCGCCTGGTGGTGGGCTTCGTGCCGGGCGGCGGAACCGATGTGTCGGCCCGCATTGTGTCGGCGAAGCTGTCAGAGGTTCTGAATCAACAGGTCGTGGTCGAGAACAAGCCCGGCGCCTCGGGCCTGATTGCCGCCGATTACGTCGCGAAAGCGGATCCCGACGGCTATACCTTGCTACTCGCAAACATGCAGACCACCGTGGCCGCGCCGCAGCTGATGCAGAGCAATATCGACTCCATCAAATACTTCACCCCGGTGCGCTACATCGGCTCGGTACCCAATGTGCTGGTGATCAACCCCGCCCGGCGCAATTACGCCACCGTGCAGGATCTGGTCAATGACGCCCGGGCCCGGCCCAGACAACTCATGTATGCGTCATCAGGGCTGGGCGGCCCCCAGCATCTCAGCGCAGCCCGGTTCTCGCAGATCGTCGGGGTGGAAATGGAACACGTGCCCTACAAGGGAAGCGGCCAGGCCATGACCGACTTGCTGGGCGGCGTGGTCGATATGAATTTCGACACACTGCCCGGAGCCATCGGGCAGATTCAGTCGAAAAAGCTGCGTCCGCTTGCCGTGACCAGCACCCAGCGCAGCAAACGCCTGCCCGATGTACCCACACTGGAAGAGGCCGGCATTCGGGGCATGGACATCCTGCAGTGGTATGCCGTGCTGGCGCCCGCCGAACTGCCCGCGCCGATCCTGCACAAGCTCGATCAGGCCTTGTCCCGAACGTTGAGCGACACCGAGGTCGCCGGCAAGCTGTCTGACCAGGGCATGGATGTCGGTGACGGCCCCGACACGCCCGCCGCCTTCGCCAGCTACCTGCAGGCTGAATGGAACAAATACGCCAGAATCACTCAGAGCCTGAGCCTGAGCAAGCCATGACCCGACGGCGCCCGTGGTTCTCGGCTCTTCCCCACCCCCATGCAGGAAAACATCCATGAACACCGATTCCACCCACAATGCAGCCGGCGAATCGCTGGTGCTGGTGCAACGCGAGGGCGATGTCGTCACCGTGGTGCTCAATCGTCCGGAAAAACTCAATGCATTCACGATTGACGGATGGCGCCTGCTGGGCGACACCTTTCTGGAACTGAGCGCTGACGACAACATACGCTGCATCATCCTGCGCGGCGCCGGCACGAAGGCATTTTCGCCGGGCAACGACATCAGCGAATTTGAAACATCGCGCAGCAACAAACAGCAGGCCGCCGCCTACGGGGCCGTCATGCGCCGCACGATTGAAGCGCTGGAAAACTGCCCGCATCCCATCGTCGCGCAAATACACGGCATCTGCGTGGGCGGTGGCCTGGAAATCGCCAGCCTGGCCGACCTGCGCATCTGCGGTTCGAGCTCGCGATTCGGCGTGCCGATCAAGAACCTGGGTCTGGTGATGTCATATTCAGAGCTCACGCCCCTGGTGCGACTGGTGGGCCCCGCCGTCGCCCTGCAGGTTTTGCTCGAGGGCAACATCTTCAACTCGGCCGAAGCGCTGCGGCTCGGCCTGGTCACGCGGGTCGTGCCCGACGACCAGGTCGCTGCCGAAACAAGCATCGCGGCTCGCGCAATCGCGGATGGCGCGCCGCTGGTGGCACGCTGGCACAAGAAATTCGTGCGTAACCTGGTTGCCGGCAAGACCCTCAGCGACGCCGATCGCGACGAGGCCTTCGACTGCTTCGACACCGAAGACTTCCGCGCCGGTTACCGCGCCTTCCTGGCTAAAGAGAAACCCCGGTTCAACGGGCGCTGAAACCTGCGACGGAGCGACACATTATGCAGAACCCTGCTTCCCCGAACTCCACCCCGGCTGGCGGCAACGGCCAGGGGGCATTGGCCGGCATGCGCGTCATCGAGCTGTCGCAGATCATGGCCGGCCCGACCTGCGGCATGATGCTGGCCGACATGGGCGCCGATGTCATCAAGGTTGAAAAAATCAATGGCGGCGACGATTCGCGGCAGTATCGCGATCCGTTGATCAATGGCGTATCGGCGCCTTACCTGATGCTCAATCGCAACAAGCGCGCCATCGCGCTCGACCTGAAGCACCCGGAAGGGCGGCAGATTCTGCTGCGCATGATACGCGAGGCCGACGTCATCACCGAAAACTTCCGCAAGGGCACGATGGACAAACTCGGCCTGGGGTATGAAACGCTGCGCAAAGAAAATCCCGGCCTGATTTATTGTGCCGTGTCCGGCTACGGGCTGACGGGGCCCTACGCCGACAAGGGCGGTTTCGACCTCGTTGCACAGGGCTTCACGGGACTGATGGCCATTACCGGCGAGCCGGGCGGCCCCCCGCTGCGTACCGGCAATTCCGTCGCCGACATCAATGCCGGGCTGCTAGCGGCGTTCGGGGTACTGGCCGCCTATCAGCACAAGCAGCGCACGGGCCAGGGGCAGATGGTCGAGACCTCACTGCTGGAAGCCGGTCTTCAGCAGCTGTACTGGCACGCCGCCATCTATTTCGGCAGCGGCGTTTCGCCCGGCCCCACTGGTTCGGCCCATGTGCTCAGCGCCCCGTACCAGGCCTTTCCCACTGCCACCGACTGGATCATCATCGGTGGGGCGAACGAAAAGAACTGGCAACGCATCGCCACAGCGCTGGGCAAGCCCGAATGGGTTGACGACACTCGCTTTGCACGCAACCGCGACCGCATGAACCACCGCGACGAACTCGTCCAGGCCATGTCGGCGATATTGCAAACGCGCAGCGCCGACGAATGGCTGAATATTTTCGACGCTGCCGGCGTGCCCGCGGGCCCGGTGAATTCAGTCGCCCAGGCTCTGTCGCACCCGCAGACCCTGGCGCGCGGCATGGTGGTCGAGCAAGAGCACCCGGTGGCCGGCAAAGTGCGTACCGTGGGCATGCCGGTCAAGCTTTCTGCGACTCCCGCGCAGTATCATCGCGCGGCGCCGCAACTGGGCGAAGACACCATCTCGATTCTGGGTGAGTTCGGCTACAGCACAACGGAGATCGACGCGCTGATCGAAAAGGGCGTGGTGGCGGCCATCGGCCGCCCGGCGAGCGGGCCGGCCGGCTGAGGGGCGCGGGCGCCCCCCCCGACGGACGCGACTCGCGCGCCTCGCGTCGCTACGAGGCTTACCCCATCAGCACGTATTCGGGATACCGCTGGCAGATCTCGTCCACCTGGCTCAGCGTGCCCGACAAATGTTCGCGCAGCGCGTCTTGCGCCCCCGGCGCGTCGTGGCGTGCAATGGCGTCGATGATGCGTTGATGATCCCGCAAAATGCGTTCGGCCTTGCCCGCTTCGGGCAGATGCAGCCGTCGCAGGCGGTCAACGTGGCCGCTGTAGCGCTGTTCGAGTTCCCACAGCCCTGCCACGCCCGCCGCCTGATGCATCTCGCGATGGAATGCGCGATCGGCGTCCAGAAACGCGTGATAGCGGTCGGCTCCCTGGTTGGCGCGCTGCAGATCGATATGCGCGCGCAGCCGCTCGATCAGCGCCGGGTCGTCGCGTTCAGCCAGCACCCGCACGATTTCAAGCTCCAGCGAGCGGCGCAGGAAATGCGCCTGCCGCGCCGCCGCGACATCGATGCGGCTGACGGCCGTCGTGTGCTGCGGGTAGATGTCGACCAGTCCTTCGTCGCGCAGCTGGATCAGCGCATCGCGTATAGGCGTCTGGCTCAGGCCGAATGCCTCGGCCAGCTCGGGGCGGGCCAGCGGCGCGCCGGGTTTCAGTTCAAGCGAAACAATCAGGGCGCGCAGTTTTTCGAAAACCTGCGGCGCGGCATGACGTGAGCGATCCAGCCGTAGGTCGGCAGGCGTGATGGGCAGCGTGGACATGGACGTAAACAGACTGTGCGGTAGGCGATTGTAGCGGCACGCCCTCGCATTGACGTACTAATATATTAGTGTTTTAATTTTTGAAACTCTTACGGATCAAAATTTCCATGCCCCGTTCCTACGATGATTTGCGCAGCGCCCGCTGGATGGCCCATGACGACCTGCGTTCTTTCGGCCACCGGTCACGCATGATGCAGATGGGTTATGCGCCGGAAGACTGGGCCGGCCGTCCGGTGATCGCCATCATCAATACCTGGTCCGACCTGAACCCCTGTCATAGCCACTTCAAGCAGCGCGTCGATGACGTCAAGCGCGGCGTGTTCCAGGCCGGCGGCTTTCCGGTGGAACTGCCCGCGATTTCCGTATCGGAATCCTTCGTCAAACCCACCACCATGCTTTATCGCAACTTCCTGGCCATGGAAACCGAAGAGCTGTTGCGCAGCCATCCGGTCGACGGCGCCGTACTCATGGGCGGTTGCGACAAGACTACGCCCGGGCTGATCATGGGCGCCATCAGCGCCGGCCTGCCCTGCATCTACCTGCCGGCCGGCCCGATGCTGCGCGGCAACTGGAAAGGCAAAGTGCTGGGCTCGGGCTCCGATGCCTGGAAACTGTGGGACGAACGCCGCGCCGGCAACATCAGCAAGCAAGACTGGACCGAAGTCGAAGGCGGCATCGCGCGCAGTTACGGCACCTGCATGACCATGGGCACGGCCAGCACCATGACCGCCATCGCCGAGGCCATCGGCCTGACCTTGCCCGGCGCTTCATCCATCCCGGCCGCCGACGTGAACCATATACGCATGTCTGCCGAATGCGGCCGCCGCGCAGTCGGCATGGTCTGGGAAAACCTCACGCCGCAGAAGATCCTCAGCCAGGCTTCGTTCAAGAATGCCATCAATGTGGCCATGGCCATGGGCTGTTCCACCAACGCCATCGTGCACCTCGTGGCGATGTCGCGCCGGGCCGGCTGCACGGTCGGGCTCGACGACTTCGACTCGGCCAGCCGCAAGGTGCCGGTCATCGCCAATATCCGGCCCAGCGGCGACACCTACCTGATGGAAGATTTTTATTACGCCGGCGGCCTGCCCGGGTTGATGTCCCGCCTGGCCGGCGCACACCTCGACCTCTCGGCCGCCACGGTAACCGGCCGCAGCCTGGGCGAAAACATCGCCGGCGCCGCGGTCCATAACGACGACGTCATCCGCCCGCTGGATCAGGCCATTTACCAGGAAGGCGCACTGGCAGTGCTGAAAGGCAATCTGGCGCCCGACGGCTGTGTCATCAAACCCAGCGCCTGCGCGCCGCAGTATCTGCAGCACACCGGCCCCGCCCTGGTGTTCGACGATTACCCCAGCATGAAAGCCGCGGTCGAAGACGAAAACCTCGACGTCACGGCAGACCATATCCTGATCCTGCGCAACGCCGGCCCGCAAGGCGGGCCGGGCATGCCCGAATGGGGCATGCTGCCCATACCGGTCAAACTGGTCAAACAAGGTGTGCGCGACATGCTGCGCCTGTCTGATGCCCGCATGAGCGGCACCAGCTACGGCGCGTGCATCCTGCATGCGGCGCCCGAGGCTTACGTGGGCGGTCCGCTGGCGCTGGTACGCACCGGCGACCTCATCACCGTCGACGTGCCTGCGCGCAGCATCCACCTGAACGTCAGCGACGCCGAACTGCAGGCACGCCGTGCGGCCTGGACGCCTCCGCCCAAGCGCTACGAGCGCGGCTACGGCTGGATGTACTCGCAACACATTCTGCAGGCCAACGAAGGCTGCGACTTCGATTTCCTTGAAACCGGCTTCGGCGCGCCCGTCACCGAACCCGACATCTTCTGATCGGCCCTTCTTCGCGCCGACTCCCACGTCCCATAAACCCTGGAACTGCCATGACCACCCTGTCCGAAGCCACCCGTGCCCGCCTCGCGGCGGTCAGTACCGCCACCCTGTGCACCGCGCTGTTCAAGCGCGGCCTGCGCAATCAATTCATCCAGGATGTCCGCCCGCTGGCTGCCGACCTGCCCAGCATGGTGGGGCCCGCATACACACTGCGGTATATCCCGGCGCGTGAAGACCTGAACACGCTGCAGGTTTTCGAAGATCCCCAGCACCCGCAGCGCGTCGCGATCGAAGCCTGCCCCCCGGGCTCGGTGCTGGTCATGGACAGCCGCAAAGACGCGCGCGCCGCCTCGGCCGGGTCGATCCTCGTTACGCGACTGATGAAGCGCGGCGTGGCCGGCGTGGTCACCGACGGCGGCTTCCGCGATTCGCCTGAAATCGCGCGCCTGGGCATGCCCGCTTACCACCAGCGGCCATCGGCCCCCACCAACCTCACCCTGCACCAGGCCATCGAGCTGAATGTGCCGATCGGGTGCGGCGATGTCGCCGTGTTCCCGGGCGACATCATGGTCGGCGACGGCGAAGGGGTGGTCGTGATACCGGCGGCCCTGGCCGATGAGATCGCTGGTGAAGCCGAAGAAATGACGGCGTTCGAAGACTTCGTCACCAGCGAAGTACAAGCAGGACGCAGCATCGTGGGCCTCTACCCTCCCACCGATCCCGCCACCCGCGAGCGTTATGCCGCGTGGCGCACACAGCACGGGCGCTGAAGCCTTCGAGTTGCAAACTTAAAACCCCCAAGGAGACAACCCATGAACCCGACCCGACGCCGCCATCTGGCGCTGACGATTGCCACTGCCGCACTTGCTGCCTGCGGGCTCAACGCCCAAGCGGCAGAATGGCCCACCCAGAAGCCCATCTCGTATGTCGTGCCTTTCACGGCCGGCGGTTCTACCGATGTCGTGGGCCGGATGCTCGCGCAGAAACTGGGCGAACGCCTGCAGCAGAGCGTGGTCGTCGAGAACAGGCCGGGCGCTGCCGGCGCCATTGGGGCTGCCTACGTTGCCAAGGCCCCGGCCGACGGTTATACCCTGTTCGGCGGCACCATCAGCACGCACGCCATCAACGCCAGCCTGTACAAGAACCTGCGCTACGACCCGGTGCAGGACTTCGAGCCGGTGACGCTGGTGGCCACGCTGCCCAATGCCCTGCTGGTCGACCCCAACCTGGGCGTCAATTCAGTGGCCGACCTCATCGAACTGCTCAAGCGTGATCCCGCCAAACGCACCTTTGCGTCATCGGGCCCGGGTACGTCCACCCACCTTGCCGGCGAACTGTTCGCCGACTCCATCGGCGTGCCGCTGACCCATGTGCCGTACAAGGGCACTCCGCCCGCCATGGTCGATGTCTCTTCCGGCGCGGTCACCTTCATGTTCGACCAGATGACCGCCGCCCTGCCGCTGCTGGAAAGCGGAAGGCTCAAACTCCTGGCCGTCACCACACCCAAGCGCATCGCGCTTGCTCCGGATACTCCCACCATGGAAGAAGCCGGCGTGGCGGGCTTCCAGATGGCGTCGTGGCAGGCCGTCTATGCGCCCAAAGGCACGCCCAAACCCATCGTCGAAAGGCTGTCCAAGGAAATTTCGGCCATTCTTCAAGAGCCCGACGTGCAGGAAAAACTGGGCAAGACCATGGGGATGGAACTGGTGGGCAGCACGCCAGACGCCCTGCGCGACCTGATGGCCAGCGAGATTCCGCGCTGGGCCGCAGTGGTGGAAAAATCCGGCGCCAGCGTAGACTGAGCCCATCAGAGCTGCACAAAAAAAGCCCGGCGATTGCCGGGCTTTCCTTGTCTTTGCAGGATAAGACGCTCTCAGACCTTGATATCTCCCAACGCCCACAGGAAGCGGTCCATATGCTTCTTCAGGTTCACGTCCACGCGCAGATAGCGCGAGCCTAATCCGGGAATATCCGAGCCATCTTTCACGATCACTCCGCGCTGCAATAGTTCATTGAACACACGCGTCGAATCCAGAGCCGGGTTGAGAATTTCAGTAAGGAAAAAGTTTGCCTCTGAGCCCGGAACCGCTCGGAAACCATCGACCGCATCCACGCCGGCAGTGACGTAGGGGCGCATTTCCTGAATGGTAGCGACCGCGCGGTTGACATGCTCGTCATCATTAAGGCCGGCAATACCGCCTGCAATTTGCAGTTGCCCCATATTCCACGTGGGCTTGATCAAGCGCAGCGGACGAATCAAGTCGGGGTTAGCCGAAATACCGAAACCTACACGCAAGCCGGCAAGGCCGAACGCCTTCGAAAACGTGCGCAGCACAATCAGGTTGTCGTACTCTCGCAGCAGGTCCATGCCGAATTTGGCGCTGCTGTAGTGCACGTAGGCTTCGTCGAGCGCCAGCAAAGTGCTCTTGTCCGCCGCATCGCAGATGGCGCGGATTTCGGACTCGCTCATCAAGCGGCCGCTCGGATTGTGCGGGTTCGTCATGAAGGCGATCTTCGGCTGCACGCGCTTCATGATGTCGATGTACTGGTCTACCTGCGGATCGAAATCCTTGCCGGTGGGCGCAAATACGGGGCGGCGGCCTTCACAGTTCGAATAAATGCGGTAGAGCGGGAAGCAAGGCTGGTGCATCAGCACGGGTTCGTCCGGCTTGGCGAACGCACGGATGACCATCGAGATGACCTCGGTTTCACCCGAACCACACACCACGCCCTCGGGGTCAAAACCGTATTTTTCGCCGATGGCGATACGCAGGTGCTTCGCGGTCCAGTCGGGATACAGAGCCAGCCTGGCCTGAGCCTGCTCGACGGCCTTCATCGCCAGGGGCGAGGCGCCATAAGGATTTTCCGCGGACGCCAGCTTGGCAATATCGCCAGGGGCCACGCCGTACTTCTCGGTGACGTATTCCGACGGCAAGCCTGGGACATAAACCTCGCCGTCCACCAACGCCTGGTTGCTTGCTGCCACTTTCGCACTCGACACCACCATCTCACACTCCTTAAGAAAGACCACGACAATTCGATGCAGTACTATTCTAATTGGTGTACAAACCTATATAGAACTAGTACAATTAACGAAAGCCAAGATTTTCTTCGGAATGTGGCTTGGCTAGAACAAGGATATACCCTTAGCCCCCCGTGCGCCCCTGCAGCAGGGCGCGCCATTGGGGTGAAAAACACTAGTCTGATGATAAAATGTACTGCTATAACCGAGCAGAAGTCCGGGCCGAACCAACGGGTTCGCGCACCTCACGAGACAGGTCTATGACACAAGGCAAATGGACGCCATCGATTCCCGCAGGCGGTACGCCCAAGTATCTGGCGGTCGTTGCCGCGATAGAGCGGGCCATCGAGTCGGGCGAGCTGCAACCCAACCAGCGGCTGCCCACCAATCGTGAACTTCGCGAGCTGTTCGACGTCACCATCGCCACCGTCACCAAGGCCATGGCTGTCGCGGCCCGCAAAGGCCTGATCGTCGCCCAGGTCGGAAGCGGCACCTTCGTCAGGGACACTACCGCGTCCACGCCGAAAATCGAATCGCTTGACCTTTCGCTGAACATCCTGCCCAGCGGAGTGGTCGACCACGCATTGCAGGGTCTGGCGCAGGCGCAAGCCGGTGCCAACCTGGCGCGGCATATGTTCGGCTACGGCTCGTATGCCGCAGCACCCGCCCACGCCCGACGGGCCATCGACTGGATGGCCACGTTCGGCGCGCCGGCCGAGCCCGACAACGTTCTCCTGACCGTCGGCGTACACCAGGGGCTGATGGCCGCGTTCCACGCGCTGCTGGCTCCCGGGGATTCCGCCATTTGCGAGGAACTGACTTACACCGGCATAAAGCGCATCGCGAGTTATCGCAATGTCAGCCTGCACGGCGCCCGTTGCGATGAACACGGCATGGTGCCTGAAAGTCTCGAGAAACTGCTGAAATCGGGCGCCGCCAAAGTCGTGATCGTGACGTCGGCGCTGCACAACCCCACTACCGCCACCCTGCCCCTCGAGCGGCGCGAGGCAATCGCGCGCCTCTGCACGAAGTACGACGCCTATCTCGTCGAAGACGGCATCAATCTGCCGCTGGTCGGCGAGTCGGTGCCCACCATATCGTCGTTTGCGCCCGAGCGCTCGCTGTTTCTCACCGGCTTCTCGAAGTGCGTGGCATCCGGTTTCCGGCTCGGCTACGCCGTTACGCCGCCCAGCATCCAGGGCGCGTTCTACGAGGCGCTGGTCAGCACACAGTGGATCGGACCGTCCTTATATGCCGACCTCGCGCAACACATGCTGGGCGATGGCATGGTCGAACGCTGCACCCAGTCGCATCGCGATGAGGCGCGCGCGCGCTACACACTTGCCAGCCAGATACTGAAAGGCGTCCGCCCGACGCGCACGCCTGGCTATCACGCCTGGGTAGACGCGCCAGCGGGCCAGCAAAGCGAGAACTTCGTCATGCAGGCCTTGCGCCAGGGCGTCAAAGTGTCTCCGGCCACGCACTTCGCCGTTTCAGGCGGTGCGGCCATCTCGCCCACGTCGTACCGGATCAGCCTGGGCGCCTGCGCCGATCGCGCCGAACTCGAGCGCGCCCTGCATATCCTGGCGGGCATCGACACCCAGCACCAGTCCACGGTGTCGACGCTGATCTGAGCCAGGCTCGTATTGCCTTAACTACCTTTTCCATAAAGGAACCTTACCCGTGGACTCGATCTCCACCTCCGCACAGGTGGGCAGCCCGACGCTTGCCCAGAACTTCGCCGAGTTCGCCAGCCGCCTCGAGGCGACCGCCCCCGACGCCGTCCTGCAAGGCATGCGCCCTTACGTCCTCGATACGCTGGCGGTGATGATCTCAGGATCGACCAGCGAATCCAGCTCGATAATGCTGCGCAGCCTGGTGCGCAGCGGCTCCGCGCGCGAGGCCACGGTGGCCGGCGCAGGCAAAGTCGCTTCCACACACGATGCTGCCCTGCTGAACGGCGCGTTCTCGCATGCACTCGAACTCGACGACGACCACCGGGTCGCCGTGCTCCATCCCGGCGCGGTGGTCGTGCCCGCTGCCCTGGCAGCCAGCGAGGGGCATGCGGTGTCGGGGCGACGTTTTCTTGCGGCGGTCCTGGGGGGCTATGAAGTCATGTGCCGCCTGGGCCTGGCCTTCCGAGGCAGCCCCTTCCAGAACGGCTTGCACCCCACTGCCCTGTTCGGCGTTTTCGGGGCGGCAACGGCGGCGGGCATTGCACAGGGGCTTGACGCTGCGGCCATTACCCGAAGTCTGGGAATCGCGGGTACGCAAGCCAGCGGCCTGACGGAATGGCGCGCCGACGGCTCATGGATAAAGCGGCTGCACCCAGGCCGCGCCGCCCAGTCCGGCGTACTTGCAGCGACGCTTGCCGCCGAGGGATTCACGGGCCCGGCCACCATCTTCGAGGGCCCGGGCGGTTTCTTCCGCGCTTTCTCGCACGGCATGCCCATCGATGCCGATGTACTGGTCCACGAACTGGGTGGCAAGTTTCACGCTCTCGATACCGCGATCAAACCGTATCCCTGCTGCCGCTTCATGCATGGCGCCATCGATCTGGCCATCGAGGCTTACCGCGGCGGCCTGCGCGCGGGCGACATCGAGCGGGTCGACATCCGGATCTACGAGACGGGTGTGCTCAGTTACCACCAGGTTCCGCTCAACAATGTCGACGCGCAGTTCAACGTGCCTTACGGAGTTGCGTGCGCGCTGATGCGCGGCGAGCTGGGGCTGGACGACTACACGCCAGAGCAAGTGCAAAACGCCGACACACTGGCTATGTGCGCGCGCATCAATGCGGCGCCCAGCGAGGAATATTCCGCCGCCTACCCCGACGTCTACAACGTGGAGATGATCGTCACCACCACCGCCGGCGAGCGTCACCGGTTTCACAGCACGTGCCCGTCGGGCGACCCCGAGGCCGCTGCGTATCGCGCGGATCCCGCACTGCTGGCGCGCGAGGCCGAAGACAAGGCCTGCCGGCTGCTTCGGCAGTGCGGCTTCGACGCGCAGGCAGAGAGGCTGGCTGGCCAGGTCGACAGCCTGCTGGACAACCCGTCGCTGGACGAATTGCTTGCACTGATTGCGCTACCCCCACGCTGAACTTGTCTTAGCCCAAAGCCCGCATCGTGCGGGTTTTTTTGTGCTTGAACGGTGGCACTCAGGGTTTCCGTGAATATTGCTCCCGTATTGCACTGTGGTTTAATATTTTCGTACTAGTTTATATAAACATTTCAGCCCGCCTCGGGCATTCAAGCTGCCGTTTGCATAGACGGCGCGCCACGAGGCGGCCCGATTTCCCGGTACAGGGCCAGGTGAACACGCAGGCACTATGTTCAAGTCGTAAATACACTAGTTCAATTTATCTCACCGTAGAGTATTCCGGAGAAAATGGTAATGAGAGGTTTGAAACGCATCGTTCCCCTTGCTGTTCTAGCAGGCGTCCTGCCCTTCCTGCAGCCCGCCCACGCCGCAGAGAAGACACTGAAGGTCGTTCCCCAAGCCAACCTCATTGTCCTGGACCCCGTATGGACGACCGCATTCGTGACCCGCAACCATGGGTTCATGGTGTTCGACACCCTGTTCGGCACTGACGCCGAAGGCAACATCCGCCCGCAAATGGTCGAATCGTGGACCGAGTCGGATGACCACCTGCGCTGGACTTTCAGCTTGCGCGAAGGTCTCAAGTTTCATGATGGCGCCCCGGTCACCAGCGAGGACGTGGTCGCGTCACTGAAGCGCTGGGGCGCCCGGGATACGGTGGGCCGTCTGCTGCTGGCGAGCATCGACCGCTTCGACACCCCGGATGCGCGCACGTTTGTCCTGCAGCTCAAGAAGCCATTCGGCATCATGCTGGACGCCCTGGGCAAGCCGACCAACCTGGTGCCGTTCATCATGCCCGCCCGCATCGCCGCGACCCCGCCCAATGAGCAAATCAAGGAAGTCGTCGGTTCCGGCCCGTATCGCTTCGTTGCCGACGCCTACCGCCCCGGCGAAAAGGTGGTCTACGAGAAGAATACGGACTACGTACCCCGCAGCGAGCCCCCCAGCGGCACGGCGG
>Ga0180219_1000663_pt1 | contig 25720 bp, 30 predicted proteins | sample eDN3rd30CBELigMG_FD_151338 | JGI IMG/M metagenome (GOLD analysis project Ga0180219, IMG submission 151338) | Enriched Miracle-Growth compost microbial communities from Emeryville, California, USA - eDNA 3rd pass 30_C BE-Lig MG (version 2)... ... | reverse complement strand
ACGATTCCCGCCCCGATGTAGCTCGCCACCCGGCGTTTGCGTGTCTTCGTGTCGGCCATCGCCAACCTCCGTAAACTTCTCGACGTAACCAAGCGCCAGAAGCGGGCCGGCTTGCCAGTTCGGCAGATCGGCGACCATGCCTTCATCCAATCGGCCGTAATTGCCGACCAAGGTTTTCAGCGCTTTGATTTTCATGATTTCCTCGTGAAAAGGGGCGCCTAAGCGCCCCGCTAACGATTAAGGAGTTACGGGCGGATTGACGTCGCCGGTCACGAATGCCTCTGGGCGGTAAACCGCCAGCGCGAGTCGTTCTTCGATACGGATCGTGAACATGTTGTTCTCGAAGTCCTTGTCGTTCTCGCTGGACAGAAGCACTTCGACGCCCATTCGGTCGAAGATCTGCGCGCCGAGATTGAACGCACCGGTCAGGAACTTGCCGGCAGAAAGCGCCTGGGTCTGGACGACCGGCAGATTCCACAGCGACGGACCGATCGGCGACTGCGCGTTGCCGACAATGTAGTTGCCGCCAAGATCCTTGGTCAACTCGATCTTGGTCCAGTCCGTCGGATGCAGAACGAAGCCGCTCGCCGGATATTCGGCCAAAATGACCTGCAGGATTGCCAGTCGCAGGCGGTCGATTGCCGTTTCGTTCTCCGGAGTGAACGCCGGAGCGAAGGCAGATGCCTGCGGGAGAATGCCGTGCAGGTTCTGACCAGTACCGTCACCGTTCAGAAGCTGGCCTTCTTCAACGAACTTGAGCCCGTACGTGCCGCGAGCGTTGATATAGCTTGCAAGGCCAGGAGCATCATCGAGGATCTGACGGCTTGCCTTGAAGATATGGGCCAGCGTGCGAACAGGCGTCGTTTCCATATCAAAGGTCAGGTCAGACTTCGGCTTCTGTGTGCCTTCAGCGACCGGAGCCGCGCTGTTCGTAAAGCCGGTTTCCTTTACGAGCTCGACACTTGCGGCCGAGGTCTGGCCTGGAGCAATAAGGTCGCGGATCGTCAGCTGGCGATTAGGCGGGGCAATGATGCCTGGCACGCGCTGCCCTGGGACAAGGGACGTTCCCGCCGAGCGACCGGCGCCAACCGTGGTATTGCCGGATGTGATGTCCGCGCGCTCCATACCGACACGGATAGAACCGCGCCATGCGCCGGACACGTCGGTCGACTTGAACTTTTCAGACGCCACGACAATATCGCCAACGTCCTGCGGACCTTGTGCAACGTCGTCGCGTTCACGAGCGGCACGCTTTTCCAGTTCGCTGATGCGGATCGTGGTATCACCAAGCTCAGATAGCGCCTTATCAACCTTGCCGGTCAGCTCGGTTGAAACAGTTCCGTGCTGCTGGAGCTGCGCGGTGAAATCGGTCGCAAGATTGCCGACCTTTTCCTTGATAGAAGCCAAAGACTGGCCAAGCTCGCCAATCTTCTCGGCAAGAGAAACTTCGGACATACGTCCTCCTGATACTAAATGGTGAAAGTGCGTGTTTCGGCCAAAAGCCGTTCTAGGGCCGCCGAAACAGCGGCGTTTTCCGCATCAGCATCAGGTTCCCCCTGATCAGACTTGAGGTAGAGCCGAGCGGCCCGCTCTGCCTCCGAATTCGAAAGACCAAGAAGACCCTTCAGGCCGTTCTCGAATTCGCGTTTTGTAATTTCTTCGCCCGCGGTCATCTTCGCGACCAGCGTCTGCGCGGCGTCTGCGCGTGCCTGATTAGCCGCCTTGATACGACGTACAGTGTCCGGTTCAGATGTACCTCCGTAGCGCGCAATCGTCTGCTCAAGCGTCGAAATACGGTCAACCATGCCGCGGTCCATCAGCGCCTCGGCATAGAACACCCTGCCCCGCCCGTAGCCATCCTCGATTTTCCCGACTGTGGTTCCGCGTCCTTCCGCAACGGCGGAAAGGAAAGCCCGGTAGGAGCGGTTCACGCCGTCCTGAATATGTGCAAGGGTTTCCTTGCTCAGCGGCGCAGTCTCGTTGCCCTCAACCTTTTCAGGCGTCGATGCAATATAGGTTCTCTTGACGCCGCGCTTCTCAAGCGCTGCCGAAACATCGTCGTGGGCGGTGTAAACCCCGATCGATCCGGCTCGCCCAGAAGGCGTCACTACTATCTCGTCTGTACTGGCCGCAATCCAGTAAGCGGCACTTGCCGCCAGACTGTTGACCTGCGCGATAATCGGTTTGGAACCGCCTCGCAGCGATCGAATTTCGTTGGCCAATTCTTCCGTGCCGGGAACCGATCCGCCCGGGCTGTCGATATCCAGCACAACTGCCTTAACGTCTTCATTGGCGAGCGCAGAATGCAGCGCTTTTTTTATGCCCGCATAAGACGTTCCGCCCGACATTGCCGAGAAAGCGTCCATTTTGTTCGCCAGAACGCCGTAAACCGGCACAATGGCCACGCTTCCGTCAACGTTGGCGATTTCGCGGGCGCGGGCGTCTGAGATAGCGGTAGCCATCTCCGACGACACCAGCTTTTCACCTTCAGCACGAGCAACGATAATATCGGCCAACATGCCTAGTTTTTCGCGCTGAATCGCCCACGGCTCCGCCTCGAAGGCGGCCATCAGGTTCTCAAACTTCATGAATTTCCCTTATCCAGCGCTTGGCTGTGTATCGTCCAGCGGCGGGCCGCCGTTGTGTCCGACCATGGACAGAGGCTGCATGGTGCCATTGACGATCAATTCGTCGCCGCCGTCCATCTTTGGCTTGTTCTCGTAAGCTCTGGCCTCATTCGGCGTGTAGATGCCGTTCTGAACCATCTTCTGCAGGAACTCTGCCCTCGCCTGACTATCGCCGCGCAGCAGGCCTTCCATATTGAACTTGACGACGGTCGTTTTGCGGGTCTTTGCATCAAGCAAGTCGCGGTAGATTGCCGATTCAATGCTTCTGAGCATGGGCGTGAGGCAGGTCTTGGTGAACTGCAGGATCAATTGTTCGATCCCGCTGCCCCATGTCGTCGTGCCATTCGCGGCATGTCCGATCATGACAGGTGGGACGCCAAAGATGCGGCAGATCTGCTCGACGCTGTACTGTCGCGTCTCAAGCATCTGCGCGTCTTTGGGGTTGATGGTGATCTGCGACGGGGTTAGACCCGCCTCCAGTACCGCGATCCCACCCGCCTTGTCGGCGCCGGCGAATGCCTGCAACGATTCTGCAATCTGCTTACGCTGATCGGGCTTCAGCACCTGATCCGATGACAAGACAACCGAAGCCATCATGCCGTTCTTGAACATGCGGCCCGACGTCTTTTCGCCGGCCATGGCGTTGCCGATCACATTGCGCTGTGCGGCGATAGGCGAAAGGCCGCGATCGCAGCCAGGCATGACCAATCCGCGGACATGAAGCATGTCTTCTTCGCGGATTTTGCGAACGCCACCCTTCTTGCCGTTTTTGTACTGCTCGGTGACTTCGTAGTAGCGGTTGTTCCGGTCATCGCGCTTTACATCGACGCAAAGCGGATTGAACGGGTTCAGCGCTACCAGCCGGTCGCCATTTTTCTTCTTTTCGGCGAAGAAATTGCCATCAAGACAGAGGCAAAGAGCAGCCATGCCCCAGAAATCAGACGCGCTGTCATCCAGATTCGGTAAGTCGTGCAGCAGTTCGTACAGCGGATTCTCACGGTCGACGTCAACGCCGTCGCCCTTGTAGACATTGCAGGGCAAAGTTTTCACGGCATTGGAAATCAGGTTCACACACGCCCAGACAGCATCAAGCTGCATCGCGTGCTCGTAAGTGACCGTCTCGCCGCTAGTGGTCGACATTCCAAAGAATGCGCGCCATGGGCCGGAAAGAAGCCCGAAAGGCTTCCCGACCCAAGTCAAAAGGCCCATGGGCACTCCTACCAGGTTATAGTGATCATGTTGTTGACGAAGTCGTCGATGTCGGCTGGTTCGATAGGTGTATCCATCGCCACACCAACCGCCATTGCCAGAGCGACAGCAGCGTCGATGCGCACCGATGCCTTCGTCTTGACGAACCACCGGTTGTCTTGCGGGTCATGATCGAAGGTTGCGCCCATCAGGGCGGTCATGAGCACCGGATTGCGCCGCATACGAATGCGACCGTCGATAATCATGTCTTCGAGCGCCAGAACCGAACCCGGCATCCACAAGCCTTGCGGCGGGGGCAAGCCAGCAGCTTTCGCCGCTTCTACCTTTGCAGGCTCGGGACGTGCCCGAATCTTGCCGCCCTGTGGGTGAGCGACATGTTCAATGTCTAACCCGAGCGCTTCGACTTCCTCGCGGAACTTGTCATAGGCGTAACGGTCATAGGCGATAGCCTTGATGTCGAAGGCCTGATCGAGTTGCTGCACCCGCGAGGCCACAAAATCATATCGAATTCGCTTGCCGGGCGGAGCATTCAACCAGCCCTGTTTTACCCAAAGTGCATATGGCGCCTTGTCAGCCTGTTCTCGCGCCTCCAGCGTGTCAGCTGGCGTCCAAGCCTCTACCCACGCATCAAACGTCGGCAGATTGACGGTAGATCCGTCTTCCCGATCCATTTCCTTGAAGCCGATCGGGACAACGCATGCCAGAACGGTCATATCCTTGCTGCCGGACAGGTCGACTCCCATGAAGACCGGCTTGTCAGCGTGTTCGACTTCGGGGTCGAAGTCATCCATTACGCTTTCGACGGTCTCGCGTGGCATCCATGCCTTGTCAGCATCGGTCCAGCAGCAGAAATGCAGGCGAAGAATGCCGTTCAGCTTGCCCGGCATTTGCTTTGCCTGAGCAACAACACCGGCCAGATATTCCTGCGTCAGGATAACGCCGAGAAGCGGGTTAGCTTTCTTCCAGCAGGTTTCGTCCTTGAGCGGATCGTCGCCTTTGTCCAGAGCGCAGACGTAGGAAAACGTTGTGTCGTCGATCACTTCGCCGACATAGGCGAAATCCTCGTCGGGCGTCTGCGTTCCAGCAGCCACCTTGACGGCGTGCTCGTGCTCTTCCCAGCAGATGCTGTTTCTGTCGCTGCCCGAGTTCGTAATCATCAACAGCAGAGGCTGACGACGAAATTTGAAGCCGCGCTCCAGCATTTCCATGGTCGAGCGGTCGGGATGTTCGTGCACCTCGTCGCAAAGCGCGAAGTGCGGTCGCGGACCAGAGCCAGACTTGCCGGAATCCTTCGAGATCGGACGAAAAAACGATTGCGACTTGTGATGCGCGATATTGAACTCGCGCCCGATACCGCCGCTGAATTTCAACCGCTCGACCAGAGCAGGAGCGGCGCGCACCATTTTAACGGCGTCCTGAAAGAGAATTCCCGCCTGTTCTTTCTTGGCAGCCGCCGCATAGATCTGGGCGCCAGCCTCCTTGTCGGCAATCAGGCCATACAAACCGACCCCACCGGCAAATGGCGACTTACCGTTGCCTTTGCCCTCTTCGATGTAAGCACGGCGAAAGCGGCGCGATCCGTCGGCACGTTTCCAGCCGAACAGCGAACCCAGCTTGAAAGCCTGCGAGGCATGCAGCTTGAAAGGCTTGCCTTCGAACTGGCCTTCGGAAAGCTTGAGCCGTCCTTCGAAGAACCGAAACACGCGGTCGGCAGCATCGTCGTCCCAATACAGCCCGCGCTCGTGACCATGTTCGAGATCATCGAAATGGCGGCGACACGCATTGCGAACGTGAGGGCCAGCGACTTCTTTGCCATCAATGACAGCTTGCGCATAAGCGCTCACACGCTCAAGCGCAGGCATATCAGTCAAGCAGATCATCCTTTTCTTCGCCATCGTCAGGCGTTGCCACCTTGGAGGCATCCGCAGGCGTCGCGCCCATTTGGCCAAGCATCTGTCGAAGCAAGTTCATCGCCTGCACACCAACTTCCTGTCCGGCCATGATGCGACCCTGAATAGTTGAGGCCATGCCGACAAGCGTGCGGTGTGATTCATTCAGCCACGGCAGCTCTTTCGCGAACAACTTCCAGGCTGACTTCGCCTTGATATCGGTGTTGTCCTTCAACCAGACGGGAGGAGCGCCAAGCGGGCCGTTTGCGGCTGGGTCTGCGCGGTTTTTGAAGCGCTGTGGGTCTTTCTTGTCCCGCCCCTCGACTTTGGCTTTGCCGAGGGGATTTCTCGGCTTTGCCATGGAATGAAATCCTTATGGGGTCATATTTTCAATTGCGGATGCGTGCGCTGTGGGACCCCGCCGGTCCGGGGGCACCGCACTCCTGGACTTTTCGATGCCCCCGGGGGTGGTCAACCGACTGGCCAGCCTGACGCATCGAACCGAACAACGTCCTGCCCGAGCTCTTCACGCTGTTTCATGCGACTGTGACATGAGGCACAGAGGGGTTGCAGCTCACCATGCCAGAACAGTTCTGGATCGCCACGATGCGGCACCACGTGGTCGGCCGTGTCGGCCGCAGTCACCTCTTCACGCTCAAGACATTTGACGCATAGCGGTTGCTTTGCGAACAACTCTTGTCGCCTGCGCTCCCATCGAGCGAGCTTGTACCAATTGCGCCAAGGCCTCGGATCACCTGTCATTCGCCATCCATCAGTATCGGCACGAGATAGTATTAATATGTTTACAGAAATATATCTCTGTGCTTAATCAATCTTCGGAACCGGTCATATTCAAAGGAAGCCACCCTTATGCTTTACTCAAGATATGCGGCCTTGATCCTGTTTCTGGGAATACTGTATCCTCAAGCTTCCTACGCTGCCGATCCATGTGCAGGAGTTAATCAAACACTCACAAAGGATCTTAAAAAGCAGTACGCTCCACTCATCGCGAAAAGCCTTAATGGGAAAGTGAACCCTTCAAAGGTGGATATTGATTCAATCATCCAATCTGGCACGTGGACGATAATCTACGCGTCGACCCCCATTGCAGATCCAGGCTATTTCTTCTTCAACTCATCATCGGGAAAGCCTGTATTCAAGGATGTTTGGGGTGGTATCGCCGAAAAGGCAGAGGCTCCGAAGATTGCCGAATGGGCGAGAAACCTAGGCGCCAACAAAACAATATCCACGTGCTTTGCTGATACCGTTACTGCTGACTAATCGTCTGCTACATGGGCAATTGATTGCGGCAGGTGGGAATTGAACTTTCGCACCGCTGATTAAGAGTCACCTGCCGTACTGAGCTACATCCAGAAAAGTTCGGTTTGGAACTGACGAACACTCACGGCGTTCCTTAAGTAAGGAGGAACGAGTTATGTCAGTTCGATTTCAAATCGCTGCCTTGATCAACATTATGGTCAATGCCGTTGTTTTCGGCGTTGGAGCGATAACCGTGCTTTCCATCCCAATCCTGTCAGTGAACGCCATGTTGTGGCTACCCATCGTCGTGGCAGCGAGCATTGTGCTTAGTCCGCCAATATCGTGGTGGTTAGCACCAAGACTTCGGAACCGATATTGGCAAAAACGCAATCTGACGCATTGATCAGTTGAGAGGAAGAACGATGAACAATAACGAGATGAAAGCCTGTATTGATGCTTGTTTGGCTTGTTATCAGACGTGCATCGGGATGGCATCCACACATTGCCTTGAGGAAGGTGGCGAGCACGTTGAACCCGTGCATTTCCGAACAATGCTCGCCTGTGCCGAGATATGTAGGACGTGCGCACATATCATGCTTTTGAGGACGCCGTTGCATCAAGCGGTGTGCAAAGCCTGCGCTGAAATATGTGAGGCTTGTTCAAAGAGCTGCGAAGACCTCGATGGGATGGACGAATGCGTCGCGGCTTGCGATCTATGCGCCGCAACTTGCCGGGAGATGGCCGCTTAGTCTCGAATGAATTTTCGGCGGGGAACCTACCGCAATAGGCTCAACCCGCCGAACCAGCAGCCGGAGGAGAAACGGCGCTGGAATGAGAAGGCCCAGACATAATACCGGACAAGCCGACAGCAGAGGTTTGGGCGCTGTTTTGGAAAGTTACGCCCGGTTCAGCGGTTGCACCCAACTGCAACATGACCGAGCGTCCGTCGCCTCGCGCACGGAACAGTGCGGGGCAACCGCATAGCGGTTGAACCCCTTCACTATACTCCGCACGAGATCGCGGAATACCTACCTACGCAGCATATTTTTTTATTGCAGCCGCTAGATTGTCGTTGGCAGCAAGCAGTGCTTTACGCCCACCGCTGCGCTTGTCGGCATAATGGCGAGACTGCCCTGCTGCTATACCGACATCCGTGTAATTCGCCGCCTCCAACGCGGCATCTAGTACATCCCGATCCCTGTCCTTCAACTCTTGAAGCGCTTCAAACCACAGATCACGATCGATCATCGCAGACAGTGTATCTTCCCACGCTTCGTCTCCTCCACCAGCACACGTCGTCTTTCGCATACCGAGGAAACTATCGGCCACCTTGGGCGAGCCACACGGCAACCCTTTTGGATATCGTGTGAACGTAACCTTCTCCATGTCGGTGTTTGCGTAGGCATCTGCGAGAATTCGGGCGGATTCCTCAGCGCTGTAATTCGTACCATTTCGGCGCTTGCCGGATGGAATATATCGATGCGGCAGTGTTCCAAGCATATCTTCAAAATAGTGATTGCTGGCCTTGGTATCCTTTGGGTCTACTCCGCCGCCCGACGCTCGGTCTGGCTTATCTTTCATGCCGAGCATTGCACCGGTCGGCATGCGTATGTCGGCCTGAATAACTTCACCGTCTATGCCGAGCACATATCCGACTTCAGTCTGGTTACCGTCACTGAACCGCAGATTGCCTATGCGGACAATCTGTCCATTCCCGTTCTTCTCGATATCGCCGGTCGCAACGTTTTGCATGATGGCTTGCACGGACGGTGTTTGCCGCCAGTCCCGCTCGTAACGCATGTCGGCGACTTCCTCCGGGTCATTGTCATTCGCTCCAGGCGCAACAGACCAGTTCGTCTGTAATGGTTCTCGCTGACCTTCCGGTCGATTGCGATACGCCATAAGTGCCTTCAACTGTTCTGCGAGCGATCCATGTCTTGTATTCTTCATGCTGCTTTCCCCTTCTCTTGTGCAAGCCACCCCAGAACCGCCGTAACGGCCCGCTCAGCGGCTTCTGTCGTCGTCGTGGCCCTGAGGACCAGAACAGCGTAGCCAAGCCGCTCAAGGGCCGCGTGGCGGTCTTTCTGGGCCGGCGACAGTCTTCCCTGCCCGACCTTGTTCTCGATCATCAGCAGACGCCCGTATTCGCCATAGATGCGAAGGTCAGGTTCGCCGCTGGTCATTCCCGTTGCGATTGCCTGGGCCTGGGCTCTTGGTCCACGCTTGCTGGCGTTCATGTCACCGGCCAGCAGGAACTGGCGCTGGTACTGTGGCAGGCGGCGGAGAGCGGATACCTGTGCCGCCTGTAATTCCCATTCGAGCGGCAGGGCTGGCTTTGTTGTCACTCGCCCAGCCTTGGTGGTGATCTTGACGCGGGCGCCGTTGATGCGGACGGTTTGGGTTTTGGTGGCGGTTGTGGTCGTAGACGAAGGCGCGCGTGTGCGGCTGCGTGCCATGTGAGCTCCTCGTGTTGATTGCGGTATGCCGTTGGTAGCGGCAAGAGGAGTGTGGAATGTCACAATAAATGTGGTGTTAATGGCGACGCAGCGCGGCTAATATTTTGGGCCACCCTCAAATCAGGTTGTATTTTGGAATTGGCCAAAATCTGGAAAAGTGCGCACTTCTCAAAACTCGAGAACTGCGCGCCGCGCGCTTTGTGCGTAAGTTTCTATATAAGAACTCTTACGCACCAAAAGCAGCGTGCATTTGCGAACTTCTTTTAGGGTTTTTCGAGAAGTGCGCACAAAGAAGTACGCAGTATCAGAAGTTGTATTTTGATTGTGATGGTGGGTTGTATAATAAGAACAAACGAGAGGAAGATCGGTGCGCTTCCTCTCGTTTGAAGCCAAAAAACTATGCCTTATTAATTTGGCTTATCGCCAAGTTCGTGAGTTTGTTATTTGTGGCTTTTTCCTGATCCAAAATATGGGTCAGCAAGGTGTGCGCTTCCGTGTGTCCGAGCTCCTTTGCCCATTCGCGCAGCGAACCGTATCTGGAAATTTCATAATGCTCGACTGCCTGACAAGCTGCGAGTAGGCCGGCGTCGAGTGCCGTGCCGCCTGCCTCTTCCATCAAGCCGTCTGCTTCCTTGATTAGCCCTTCGATAGCATCGCATTTCTCGGCGGTAGGCTTCAGTTTGAGAGACTTAAACACCTCATTCAAGATCGTGATCTGCCCCTTGGTTTCTTCGAGATGTTCCTCGGCGGCTTGCTTCAGTTTGGCACTTTTCGCCGCCTTGGCAACCTTCGGAAGCGCCTTGGTAATGGCGTTCTCTGCGTAATAAATGTCCTGCAAGGTATGCTCGAAAATATCAGACAGAGTTTTCATGATCGTCCTCCTGTTGGGGAAAACGAAACGAACCATTTGCTGATAGGTTCCTTGTTTTAGGCCACTTCTTGAGGCAAATCCCGGTGGAACCGTCAAAGAAAATTCATAGAAACGTGAAGTCAGCTGAAGAAATAGGCTGACCGATGTCTGAGATTGCCCTTGTGTTCTAACAATATCTAAATCGCTATCTGCGTATCAAAGTTTCCCGTCGGGAACTGAACCGCGGCAACTACGTTTACTGAAGCCATTGACCCAGAGTGATAGAAGACATGGATCAGCTTCAGATCGCGCTCGAAGAGGCGCTAAAGTCCGATAATTTCAACGTCTGGCCTCATATTATAGCGCTTGCCGCCGCGTACATCCTGGCGTTGCCGATAGGTTGGCACCGAGAACGCGAAGAGCGGAGCGCGGGCCTTCGGACCTTTCCTCTGGTCGCCGTTGCCAGTTGCGGCTTTATCCAAGCTACAGAAGGAATAACCACCGACAATCCAGAAGCGCTTGCGCGCATTATTGAAGGTGTGATCACGGGCATGGGTTTTATCGGCGGTGGTGCAATCCTTCGTTTAAGTTCGTCGGTCAAAGGTACGGCAACAGCGGCCAGTCTCTGGTCGACAGGAGCTATCGGAATCGCTTGCGCTGTAAACGCCTTCGACGTTGCTATTATCATAATGGTGTTTGCGCTGCTCACCCTGATATTTTTCTCAAACGGAAAGTCGGACACCGAGGATACAGGCGCTCGCGGTACTCAATAAAAAAGCGGAGCCGAAGCCCCGCTTTCCTGATTAATTATACTGGTTGCTATCACGTGGAATTAGACAATCGTCCTTCCTCCTGCAGCTGCCGGAGTGGCGCGGTAAACATTGCCTGGAATCCTTCTGGCTTAAACTCGGAACTAACTTCCCCCGCTCCGAGAAGCCCCATTTTTATGAGCTTGGAGCCGAATCCTGTTTTTGTTGGTTGGGCGACCTGCGGCCCTCCGATTTCGATCCAATTCATCGAGAAAACCGGCTCAACCTGTCTTTTGGATATGGCGACGGTCATTTGCACATGCCCCGTAGGATTAGAAAGCGCACCATACTTGATCGCATTGGTCGTTAGTTCATGAATTAAAAGCGAAAGTGTCGACGCACCCTTGGGACCAATCGATACATCCGGACCAGTCATGTGAACGCGATCGGCTACGGCCAGCGCAGTTGTTATGCCCGACACAATCAGCCGCAACGAACCTTCCGAGCTCTTACCCAGACGAAGGGCGTCATGAGCATTTCCCAGAGCAAAAAGTCGCTTTGTAAACGTGTTGATGACTTCTTCATCAGCATTGTTATTGAAAGTCTGGCTCGCAATAGCGGATACCACGCTAAACGTGTTCTTGATGCGATGCGCGAGCTCCGCGTTGAGAATCCTGGCGTGCTTCTCGGCTTCCACTTTTTGGGTGGTCTCAATGACCGTGTCGATCATCCCGCCGACCCGACCTTGTTGATCAAAGATCGGGCTATAGCAGAATGTAAAATAGCATTGTTCATCAAATCCGTGTCGATCGATAACGAGCGGAAAGTCTTCGATAAAAGTCGCCTCGCCAGCATAAGCTTTCTGAACCATGGGTAGCAACTCATCCCAAACCTCCGACCAAATATCGCGAAATGAAGCTCCCATGCAGTTCTCTTTTTCACCGAGAATTGGCTTGAAGGCGTCATTATAAATCGTGATATATTCTGGCCCCCAAATGATTGCTTTGGGAAAATGCGAAGCCAACATCATCTGAACTGCTGTGACTAATGGCGCCGGCCAACTTTCTGGCAAGCCGATAGGGTTTCGGCTCCAATCCAACCGCCGAATTTCATCAGCCGACTGACCACGCGCATGCAGGAAGGGCACCGCACTGTCCATAGTGTATTCCAATTTGATCGAGGAAGATTCGTAGGCGGCACTACTCTTTTTTATTAGATTCGGCTCACTGGTGCGAGTGGCATTCGGTGTTCAAGCTGTGCTATCCATATTGAATCAAACCGCCCGCACAAACGACATTGTCTTCCGCTGTATCGGATCGCGCTCCTCGACCTTTGCCAAGAAACCTTCCTTGAATAGCGCCTTAGTAATAAGGCTGGCCCGCTTCTTCTGCACCTCGTCATCGATATCCAGCCCCAGCGCATAAGCCACGGCGTGCCCGACCCAGTCCTTGGCTTGCGGCGCCTGCTTGTACATGCCGCCGTTTACCGCGCCGCGGATTGCGTCTTTCTGCTCGTCCGACAGACCTTCAGCCACTTCCTCGCTGGATGGCCAATGCCATTCGGTGACGACCGGCGCGTGGTCCTGCGGCTGCGTCAGCCCTCGCCCGTTGCCCAGTGCCACGCTTTCGATATGGCGCCAGTCCAGCCGATGCGACAGCGGAGTAAGGTTCGACTTGCCGTATGTGATCGAGAAATAGCCGAACCGATCCATACCGGGAACGCCTGCCTCATTGGCTTGCGCTTCTGACATTCGGTTAAGCACGCGCACCGAACGCGCAGCACCGATCAGCGCCACCGCACCGCGAGCATCTTCGACGGTAGCTTCGCGGTCGCTCACCTTGCGCAGGTGGTGCACAATGTCGATGGAGCAGTTCGTGTAGTCGGCGATCTGCGCCCAGAGCTTTGCGACCTTGTCGATTGCGCCGTTGTCGTTTTCGTTGACCTGATGCGTCGACACGAATGGATCGACGATCATTACGTCAATGCCATTGGCAAGGATGGTTTCTGCCACCGCCTCGACGATCGGCTCCTGAATTTTGACGCCCTTCTTGTCGTCAATCGCCACGACAAGCTCCTGCTCGCGACCGCTGTCGAGGAAAAGATGACCGTCGATGTCTTCAGGCTTGAGATTGAAGTGAATGCACGCCGCCATGATGCGCCGCTCCAGCTCGTCGCGCGGGTCTTCAACGTTGAACAGCCAGACCTTAAGTCGACGCGGCGGCTTCACGCCGTTCAAAGCCTTGCCTGACGCCATGGCCAGCGCTTCCACGATGCTGTTTGCAGTTTTGCCTAGGCCACCGGGAGCAACTGTCACCGAGACATACTTGCGGATGAAATGGCGACCGAAAGCAAATTCGCGGCGTGGCAGTGTCGACGGGTCTTTCCACTGGAAAGGTGTAGCTGCGAGGATGGGTTGGTCAGTGGGGGCTTCTTCGACGACCTGCGGTGCCTCTGGTTCCTCGTTATGAGCTTCGGGTTCACGCTGCTCATCAACTTTCGCCCGGGCATTGTCGAGCATGCGCGTGATGTCCACGAGCTTGGTATTGTCATTGACTGCCTCCGGTGCCTGACGCGGATGCATCTTGCCCGCCTTCAGTCCGTTGTCGATCGTCTTGCAGCAACGTGGGAAGTCCCTGCCCCATCCGCGCGCCACGTCCTGCAGTAAGGCCCGCGCTTCGGATTCCGACAAGGCCCCGGCACCAACGAAGGTGCCCAGCCGAAACGCAGCGTCGTTCAGGCGATTGTTGCGGTTGCCCATCGGTTCCATGGCGAGGTCGTCCAACTCGGACTGTACCGCGCGCTCGACATACCGATCGTTAATCGTACCAGAGACCGACGGCGCTTGGTACGTGGTCGTGCTGTCGTATGACCGTGGCAGAACGAGCTCCAGCAACCAGTCTGGAGCCTCGACCGGTTCCATATCGACCAGCCAGCGGTAAGGCTGGCCGACAGCAGGCACGCTGCCGGCCGCAATGACATAGCCACCGTCGCCACGAACATCGATGCCAGCGCCCAACGCGCCACGATTGCGAACGCCAGCCTTATGCTTGAAGAAGTAATGTCGGCCGCCGCTCGTGGTTTCAGCGGTAAGCGTGGCGGGCAATGCGCCATGCTCGGCTTCGAGTGTTGCAAGCGTATCCGGCCCGCCATGCTTCGGGTCGATGTCCAGCACCCATGCACCAATAGGCGCACCGGTCGGCACGCCGATCATTGCACCGGGATTGCGACGCCAGAGCTCACGCACGATGCGCTCGTTCAGCGTTGCACCGCGGAACCCATTTGAGGTCAGCGGAGTTTTGGTGGCGAGAATTTCGATAAGGCCGTCCTCGTCGACGAATTCCTCATCGGCGGCGCGGCACGGAAAAACCGGCCAGCTGCGCGCCGTGTAGGACAGGGCGACGTCAAGCATGGGGTCGGTATTGAGTTCCTGCGATATATGCATAAAATCTCCCTCAGAAATGGGGTGGGTGCATGTTTTTCAAACGATCTGTGAAATCGCCTCTGGCAATCAAGGCAAACGAGTCACTTGCGTTTATAAATAATAAGATTATTCAACACTTTAGCGATGTTGATGGGCTAAGTGTTGAACAGCGCGTATGGGATCATGAAGGCGGGAAAGTTCCCTCGCTCCCAAAGAACCGCAAAGCTATTTACTCATTTCACCTTCACGGAAATCTCCGCACGTTGAAGGTGGGCCAGGTGAGCCAAAGCAATCAGTCACGTTACAGTTTTCATCATTACAATGTGATCTCCGGGCTTAGCAGCACGTTGGCCAGAAGCATCTGCGATAAATCACCGATTTCTGGTGTGATACTCACGCCGGAAACGGTGAATGAATGGATCAAAAAGAATACGGTGCGGATTGATTTTCTCCTTCCTGAAAGCACGCCTCAGGCTGTCATGAATACTCTCGAAGCGGCACTCATCGGGGAATGGGCACCCCTTTATGAGGGTAAGAAAGGTTCGTAACCGTCACGCCACGCAACTGCTATTTGCATAGTTGTCGTTGGCGGCTCGCAGATGAGGCGCGTTCGCCAAATAGTTTGCGATCGAGAATCCCTGTGGAAACGCGCTTCGAATGTTGGCGCGTTCCGGGCTTGGTGGCGCAATCCAGATACGGTTGTCTGGCTTTCCTAGCGTTTGGTCACGTTGCGGAGCAGGCATTTTGTATCCATTGAACGCCTAAAGGCAGGTTTTCTTCACATAGTTGTCGTCGAGGCAAATACCGGTGTAGTCATGTGGATGGAACGTATGCGAAGGCGCACCGAATACCTTGCTGAATGCCGAAACGGGGTTTTCAAAGAATCCAGGCGCCCCGGATAGTAGACACACCATCCGACATTGCTCGGCAACTATGGCTGCTTTTGCCTGAAAATATGGATCCCTCGCCCTCTTTTCCGCCCACCACCTGGCGCCGCTGACCGCGACATCCGTGCATGGCGGGAAGCCTGCCACGAAGACGATCTTCGTTCGACGAATGTGATGCGCCAGAAGCGGCGCTGCTTCCAGCACCGTTCCAGCAAACCGCGTAATTCGCCCTTCTTGATGTGTCATGCCGTGCTGAGGGTCAACCATCAGGACGTCATAGCCATTGTCGGCCCATGGCGTGGCCATGGCGTCCGTGAGATTGCATAGCAGGATCACAAGGCCGCGGCTGTTATCGTTCATCAAAACGGCGCCTCCGTCAAAGCCGCGCGCATCCCCCGCCCGCAGCCTTCCCACGCGGCTTTCACCAGTTGCCTGGCTTCCAGTTCGTCCATGTCCTTAAGGTCGGTTTTGCCAAGCTCTTGAAGGTATGAACCAACCGCCTCGACGCCGGTATCAAGGGCACGCAGCTCGTAAGGATCTAACCGACGCCGATGCCGAATGTGCTCGGCGATGTCGGCGCATTCCTTGCACAGCCAGCGGATCGGCTCGCGATCTGCCTGCACGCCGAGGCCTACGGCGTGGCGGGCGCAGACAGCACACACATCGTCAGGCTGCATTGGCAGCCTCCGCGTAGTTGTCGTTGGCCGCGTCGAAGATGTTGTCTTGCCTGTAATCAAGCGCCGCAATGTTGCGCACAGCCTGCGAGAAGTAGGACGGCTTCAACTCGAACCCGATACCCTTACGCCCGGCAGCAACTGCGCCGTAAACCTCGCTGCCGATGCCCAAAAACGGTGTCAGAACGACGTCGCCGGGATTGCTCCACAGTTCGATGCAGCGCTCGATAACATCCAACTGCAAAGGCGAAATGTGCTGCTCGTCTTTCTCGTCGCGCGCCGATCGATATTGCAGGGTGCGTGTCTGGTTAATGTCCATCCAGACCGGCGATGCATAACGCTGCCAGACTTCAATCGAGAACCATTTCTCGGCCCGTGCACGATCTTCGCCAGATGCCAGCCGATCCGCTAGTGCCGTAGGTTCGTTGCCATAACCGACATAACGGTCGAACATGCCATCAACCGGGTCAGGATTATCGCCCGGCTTGCGGAACATCAGCATATAGTCTGCAAGGCCTTGCCCGCTAATGGTGCTGTCTTTGGTAATCTGCTTATGCAGAAGACGGATGGATTTCGTGCGCTGCTGAGCGACAACTGGATCTTTCCAGATACAGACCTCGCTATGGAAAATCCACCCTGCATCCTCGTAAGCACGAACGACCTCGCCGCGGAAGTCGCGCATGCCGATATGGCCGTGTCTGATCTTGCTGGTTGGCAACTGCATGCAATGCACTGCGTGGATTCTGCCCGGCATGGTCACGCGTAGCAATTCCTGGATCAGGTAGGCATAGTGCTCCCAAAAGCCATCGCCATCGTTGTTGCTGATGTCTCGGTCGGAATTGCTGAACCGATAAAGGCCCTCGAAAGGCGGGCTATGGATGCCGAAATGCACCGTTCCCGTCGGTACTCCACGAATGAGCTCGCAAGCGTCGCCTTCATAGATGGCGTAATTGTCGGTGATGACTTGATTGACGGCTTTCACCGCGGCGGTTTTCGTTTCGATAGATTGGTCGGTAAGTCTCTTGCTCATGAAATTCTCCTCGTGTCGGTTAGTGGGCTACGGCGTTGGTGGTGAGCCACGCCGGTATCTGAATAGGCTGTTGCGGGTTATAGTTCGGCTTGTCACGCACAGCGCCACGAACCGCCTCGCTGGATAGATCGGCCATATGCATGACCATCGCAGCTGCCATACGTTCGGCATCGGCTTCCTTGCGCCGGAGATTGGCAACAATCGCGCCTTCGGTTTCTGCCGCGATGAAATGAACGTTGACTGGCTTCGTCTGGCCGAAACGCCAGAACCGCCGAACTGCTTGGAATATCTGCTCGAAGCTGTCGTTAAGACCGACGAAGCCGGTATCAGCGCAGTGCTGGAAGTTGAGGCCAAAGCCACAGATCGAAGGCTTGGACACTAACACTCGCGCCTTGCCGGATAGGAAGTCAGCAATCTTGCGTTCCTTGTCGTCGTCCTTGTCCGATCCAGACAAGTTGACAGCGCCCGGTATAGCCTTTGCAAGTGTATCAGCCTCGCTATTCAGATTGCACCACCATACAAATGGCCTGTCATTTGGCGTCAGACGGGCAGCAAGCGCGACGCGTTCGCCTACGCTGTCTTTCCTCGCCGAAATGCGTTCCTGCATCGTACGGGCTTCCATAGGGAAAAATAGCCCTGTCTCGACGCTCGGCGCATATTCCACCTGCACCGTATGCTGGTCATATGTCAGCGGCGGCAGATCGTATCCGGTGTTGTCATAACCAAGATCGGAAGGCTTGCGCAGCATCACAGACCATGACGCCATCCACGTCCAAAACTCGGTTTCAGCATGGCCTTTCAGACGCCATTTCTGTGTCTCGCCGCCATCGTGGATGAAGAACGTGGCCAGCATGTCGGTATATGACATGACGCCCAGAAACTCCGCGTGGTTGCCAAGCTCCATGAAATCATTCGGCGCTGGCGTAGCAGTTGCAGCCAGACGAAACGGGATTGCCGCGCATTCCTCAATCAGTCGGTTGCGATACTTTCCGTCTGTGGACTTTAGGATTGAGCTTTCATCGATCACAACGCCGCCAAATTCTTCTAGCGAGAAATGATCCATCTTCTGGTAATTGGTGACGTTGATGCCTGGCCCAACGTCCGACTGAGACGCAACGATACGGGCGGGAATACCGAACTTGGCAGCTTCTCTAATATGCTGCGCTGCGACTGCCAGTGGCGCGAAGATCAGAACAGGCTTGCCGGTGTAGTCCGAGACATGCTCGGCCCACGTCAGTTCCATTAATGTCTTGCCGAGACCCGTGCCCGCAAAAATCGCAGCGCGACCACGGCGCAAAGCCCACCGCACGATATCACGCTGATGTGGCTTTAGCGTCTGGCTTAGTTCTGGAATGTCAGTCATTCCCGTAACGGGATCGGCAATAGCCTTCCCTTGCAGGAAACGCGCGTAGGCGTCCATCCTCATCTCCTCGTGTTTCGTGGTGGTAACCCGCCAGTTGGTGGCTGGCGGGGTGTTGATCGTGGCCCGGACCTAGGCTGGTACGTGCCTGTAGTCGGTCACAAAGCCCATGTACGAATCGAGCTTCACTTCAGTGGTGAATCCCGACGGAGCAGTTGGCGGATCGACGAACCCGTCGAGACTTATCCAGCCGCCTTGCTGCACGGCAGCAATCGGGCGGGTTAGATCAGGAAACCAGTCGTCGTAGGTGGCGACGTTCATCCGTCCATCAGCCGCCGAGTTATAGCCACAAGGGCATTCGTACTCTTCACTGATGTAAAGGCCGACGCCGACGTCAACGCATTCTGCCTCAGCCGTGCCGCCGCACTCCGGACACTTCATGAATTGGTCGCCGTAGTTGCTCACAACACCTTCTCCATACAGGCGCGCATAACCCCGCGCAGTTCATAGAAGTTGCGTGCTTCGTCGATGGCATTCAGAAGGTACTCGCGGTCCACTTGTTTCCTTGCCTCGTCCAGCCCCAACCCTTGCTCCCGCAAGCGTTTGATGCGCGGCACGTAATCCGCGGGGTCTAGCTTCGCCATCACCGCGCCACCCGCTCATCCCAGATCTTGAACCCCGGCACCTGACGCATCCCGGCGCGCACAGTTTCTTCGGCCATCGACTGCACGAGTTCCTTGAAGCGCTCTGGCGCACGACCATATGCCCAGTCGAGTGCCTTGCCTTCATCTTCCAACTTGCAGTGCCAGATAGTGCGCAGCCCCGTGCCCGTGGTTGCTGACCGATCTTCGCGCTTGGCCCATCGGTCTGCTTTCTTCGACTCGGCAAGCAGCTCTTCGGCTTTCTCGCGCTCTTCGAGATTGCCTGCGCTGGCCCGCATGGCCTCCTGCGCTTCACGCGCAATGCGGTCAGCCTCTTCACGCGCAGCGCGCGCGGCAGCTTCCTTTTCGGCAACAAGCTTATTGCGCCATGGCGTCAGCAAGGCCTGCAACGTTTCCTTGCCAAGAACGACTTTTCCTTTGACTGACTTCGTATTGCCGATCAGCTTGTTGTAGCGGTCCTGTATCTCAGCCTTTGCGTCGTCATGTGGCTTCGCTTCGTCCTTGCGGGCCTCGTCGGCGCGCTTCCCGGCCTCATGCAGTTTGTCGTGCAGTTCGGTGATCGCGTCGGCCAACTGTTGATTGTCTATTGCTTCACCGTCCGCGAAATTTTTAGCTTCATCAAACAGGTCTTCGATTTCCTGTTTTACAGTCTCGTAGACAGTAAGCGGCGGTCTATTGTGACCAATAGGCGCCGGGTTATACGGGTCGTAATTCTCCGTCATCATTGCTCCTCGTGTTTTGGTGGTTGGTTTTGCTGCGATAAGCAGCGGTAGGTAAATTAACATGCCTCGCGGCGCATCCCGTTAATGGGCGGAAAATTATCGTTATCAGCCCGAATTTTCCTTTTTTCCATCATCATCATCCCGATATCCAGGATGCTGTCATATATGCCGGATCTCTTTTCACGTTTACTCAGTCTGGAGTTGGATTTCGGTGAAACGCGACGGCGCTGATAACTCTTGAACGCGGGATCATTCAGATTGATCTTTTGTGAATCCCACCGAAGGTTAGTGGGCCGATTGTCTAACCCATTCTCGTTGAGGTGTCGGACACCGCTACTCCCATCTGGATTTGTTCCGTGGAAAGCTTCACATACTGCAAAGTGAACCTTAACGTTACCAATACCGCGATAGAGGACATTGAAGTATAAATGCCTAGCATCTTTTGACGCCGACGTTATGCTTCCAAATCTAGGCTCAGATTTGTACTCACGGGTACCGCCGTGCGGCATTATTCCAGTATGAGGTTTTCGCCTTATTCGCCCGTGTGAGCTAGCTTCAACCTCTAGAATAGAAGGAACTTGCCGCCACTCCTCTACTGGCAAATTATCATTGTCTATGATCACCATGGTATCTCGTCGTCCAATATTTCAGCCAGGCCGGCAGATACCCGCCCGTAGTTTGCCGTAGGCACGTTGTCGTTGCCAGCCTCCGGCGTGTTGTCATTCTCGCCTTGTGGCGCGCCGTCGCCCGGTACGGCCTCTAGAACCTCCCAATATTTTCCGTTGGGACGTACTTTGATAATCTCTGTAGGGCGAAGTTCGTTCTGGCGTTCTAGCCATTCCATGACAGTTGAAGGAAAGGGACGGAGACCGCCGTGGCGCGCCCAATAACGATCTGCTTTCGACTTGAAAAAACCTGTATGTCCGGGGCCGTGCCAATCATTCATGACAGTCACGCCGCACATGTAACTGACCTTCACCGTGTCTTTTTTCCCTGGCTTGGCCTCATGGAAATAAAACGTCCTGCGCGTCACTTCTCTTTCGCTGGCACTGTCTTTCGATAGAACTGGCACATCAGCAGCGGTCGCCGTAATTTTAACCTCTCCGCTAGGTGGGAAAATGTAGCCGCAGCAATGGCAAATCTTGGCGGACGCGTGAATGAGTTCGCCGCAGCCGAACTTTCCTTCCTCATCCCGCACCGCTCCCAGTGTTTCTTCACTTGGGCAGGTCTTTCGAGGCGCCTCTCCGTCTCCACTGCCCGGGGCCTTGGGACGAATCTGATCAATTGGCCCGTGATAGGCGAGGTTCTTGCCGTGGTCTGCAATCAAGCACTCTGTCTTTCCAGGTGAGTTGCGAGTGCCACGCCCCAAAATCTGCACCAGTTTTCCCGCTGATTTCGTGGACAAGATAAGGCTGATAAAGTCCACGAACGGGAAATTCGTCCCGGTTGTAATCATTGAGACCGATGAAATTGCCCAGTACTTGCCGGATCGGAAGCCTTCAAATACCTCCTTGGTCTGGTGCGCATTATCACTTGTAAGGACAGCGCACGAGCGTCCATGGCTGCGAATACACTCGGCAATATGGCGTGCGTTTTCTTTGCTGGTGCTAAAGAAAAGCCCAGCACGTCGGCCCTCAGACATGACCATGTCTTCCGCTATAGCGTCTTCAATGATCTTCTCTGCCGCGGCAGACAATTGACCCGGGATGTAGTCACCGCCTCTAGAGCCTACTCCTTTCAAGTCAATTTTCGCACTGGTCTTGTGGCTGGTTAGCTTCGTCAGGTAGCCATTCTCGATAAGTTCCGCGATGCCAACTTCATAGACGACATCGTCAAACAACTTGAACCTGACCTTATTGCCGTCTTCGTCCACATCGTCATCGGAATCCATTTCATCTGTCAGGCGACCCGAATCCATGCGGTAATCGGTAGCCGTCGTTCCGGCCGTTCTGCTGTCTGGATTGGTCTCGCGAACATCGCGGAAGAATTTGCCGTATTGAGTATTAGCGTTGCGGCTAATGGCATGAGCCTCATCGACCAAGACAAGATCGATTGGCCCCAACTCCTTGACCTTGTTCCAAACTGACTGAATGCCACAGAACAGCACTTGTGCTCTGCTGTCCCTGCGATTGAGGCTGGCGGAATAAATGCCGGCAGGCGCGAACGGAGAAAGGCCCAAGAACTCCTTGAAGTTCTGTTCGACCAATGACGCCGAATGCGTGACATTGACGATCCGCATGTCTGGGTATTGAGCAAGCAACTCCTCAATGATCTTGGCAATGACTAGAGCTTTGCCGGCGCCGGTCGGCAGTACGATTAATCCGTTACCGCCGCCATTAGCCCAGTATTCGTAAAGGGCGTCGATGCTTTCGCGTTGGTACGACCTGAGTTCAAGCATTATGCTACCTTCTTATTGTCGTTGGCGCCATCCACCCAAATCTCACCCGTAGCCAGTCGATATGTGACCGTCTCTGCGACCTCGTCCGCATCGATCTGCTCGCCATTTATCAGTCCCGGCAGGTAGAGGTGTGCCGGGCAGCCGTCTCGCTGCTCGTCGATCGACAACGGCTTGTTCCAGCGCGAGCATGACATGTGGCAGTCGCCGCCGTGCTCTGGCTGAACATGAAGGCAAGTGCGGCAGTTTACGCGCGGCTGCACGCCTTCGTGGCAGACGCCACGGTGCTTGCAGAACAAGCATCCGAAAAACTCCGGATCTTCACTGATACGGCTGGGCGGCTCGTCCGAAAACACGATGCGTTCGCAGCGTGCCAGCAGGCGAAGACAGAATTCGACATCATATTCGATACGTTCGGCATAAAGCGTGTCGGTGTTCTTGCACGATGCTAGATACAGGCAGCGCGTCAGTCCGAAATCGTGCATTCCAAGTTGGCACTGGGCATAGTGCATGGGCTTAGCCTTCTGGCAGCTATGCTTCTGCAGTTCCTTGATGCCCTTCTCGTTGCTCGACTTGAATTCCAACAAGTGTTCAGTCTTCGGAGCTTCGGGTACGCCCATTGCCTTGCCATCGCACTTGCCGCGCACGAAACCCGACACCAGCCTGATTTTGTCCTGCTGCCCGTAAACGTCGACGCCAATGCTTTCGAGGTCAGCGACCAAGCGGTCTTCCTCGATATTGCCGGTGGCGAACAAGCGAAGTTGGCGGCCAGAATGAACCTCGTGCGCCGACACCCAGCGGAAGCCGTACCATAAGGCTCTGTCACATTCTGTGCCCGCCTCTCCCACGCTTATGCCCCACGAGTCCCAGGACTTAGCCTGGGTCTCGTAAGCTGCGTAGATGGCCGACACCGTGGATGAGTTAGGCCGTGGGATCGGTGCCATCAGGAAATCACCTCCAACTCGCGCAACAGGCACATGACGAACGGCATCAAGCTGGACGCCTCGTGGATTTCGACTTCGTATTCGCCATCTTCCGAAAACGCGATTTCGGTCACGCCTTCATGGCGCAGCGCATATTCAATGGCGTTGAAGATCGTGGGTTCGGGGATTGTCACTGCCATCCCCTAGACCCTCATCGGCATCAGCACGCCCGTCCACTTGCCCTCGCCTTTGACGACGGCAGGCGAGCCTGCATCGCCGAGCGCAAAACGCACGTTTGCTTCATCCAGCGAGCCAAGCATGTCGTTGACGTACCGGGCGTTGAAGCCGATTTCCAAAGGCTCGCCTTCGAATGTCGCCTCAATTTCATCGCTAGCCTTGTCAGCCAGCATCAGCCGCAGCACATCGCCGACCGTGAATTTCACGGCGCGCGATTTGTCGTCAGCAACAGCGGCGACACGCTCGACCGCCTTCATGAGCGCCTGCCGGTCAACGGTAAGTATGTTGCTATTGCCGGTTGGAATGACGCGCACATAATCAGGAAAAGTGCCGTCGATCAGCTTTGACGTGATCAACGTCGAGCCAGACGTGATGCGCACCTTGTTTTGGGACAGTTCAATCGTGACAGCGCCCTTCGGCAGTATCCCGACCAGCTTACGCGGCAGGATAACGCCGCCCTCCAACGAGGAAGGCAGGGTACCTTCGGGACCTGTGTTTCGCATCAGCCGGTGCCCGTCGGTTGCGACAGCAACCAAGCGGCCGTCAACGGCATGGAGATAAACGCCAGCCAGATAGTAACGTGTCTCATCTGTCGAAATACAGTGCACACACGGCGCCACAAGCGCAGCCAGATCGAACTCAAGCGTCGTGTCGAACTTCCCTGCACTGAAGGACGGAAAGTCCTCAGCGGGCAAAACGTCGAGCTTGTAACGGCTGCGACCAGACGCGACGGTAAGGCGGCCTCCACCGCTAGCTGCATCCAGCTCAAGGGTAACGTCGCCCGTCGCACGCTTTGCGATGTCCGCAAGCATCTTGCCGGGAACGGTTACGCTACCAGGCTGGCAGTCGAGCACCGGCAGACTGGTCGTTATCTCCACGTCCAGATCGGTGCCCGTCAGGCGCAACTGGCCGTTCTCAACAGCCAAGAGCACGTTGGCGAGAATAGGAATTGAATTGCGGCTTTCGATGGCACGATTGACGGTAGCCAAGGCGTGCGCGAGCTGTGAGCGGTCAATGCTGACTCTCATCAAAGTCTCCTCGTGTTCGGTTCGGTACAGTGGTTGCTACCGGCGCTTTCGCGCCAGTAGCAGGTTGGCGTGGCTTAGCCCCAAGGTCGCTTCTTGCCTGCCACAGCAGCCGCTGGCGCTGGCTTATTGCTGTTTGCCGCGGCCGGTCGGTTGTCATTGGCTGGGCGAGCCTGCGCTACAGACTGATTGGCGTCGATTGAAGGCTGGGGGACATTTCCCTCGTCGGGGAAGTAGTATTTCTTGATCTCAGCACGAGCCGGGTACTGGCCGTCCTTGGAAGGCTTGCCGAGGCCAATCTTTGCCGTGAACGCTTTGAAGTGCAGTTCTTCGGAATCCTCGACTTCCGAAACACCAATCGCCCGGCAAAGGCTGGCGAATTGGCGCTGGCCGATCTCTTGCGCCTGAGTGCTTTTGTTTTCGAGGTTGTAATTGTTGAAGAGCTTGCGCTTCGCGTACTCCTCCGGGCGAATAACGACCATCGTCGTCTTCAGGATAGTGCCCGTGCCGTCCTTCGTGGCAGCTACTTCGCTGGCCTCGATTTCCAACTCATAGTCGCCGTTCGGCAGTTCCGAGTAATCGGACTGCGTCGTATCGTGTTTGGTTGCGTCAAATGTTGAGCCAAGTCTGGCCATCTATAAAATCCTCGTGTTGTTGGTGGTGTGGTTAGGTAATCGTTACGGATGATTAACTATTAACCATTTTATTCTCATGGTAATTCGCTGCTGCGTAAGTAATCAGGGGAGGAGGGTTGCTTTGCGCCGTCGCTCCGCGCGCTCCGTCCGCAGCGGAGCGACGTTATTTACTTGTTGCAGCGTAGTTGGGGTTTTGGGTGTTTACGCCTTCGCCCGATGAATAGCCGGGCGGAAGAACCCGCCGATGAAACCGAGCGAGGCGCCGATCTGCCACATCGCAAGGCCCGCCGCGTTGATGCCAACGGCGGCAAGGAAGGCGTGGATCGTTTCTGCGAAAAACAGGCCCACGACCCAGCCGACGAACGCGCCACCGAGAACGCCGATGAGCGGCGCGAAGAAGAGGATGGCCGCGATTGCTACGAGGCCAGCTAGAGCTTTGTCCATTTAGTCCTCCATGCCGATTGTGTGGCGCGAGCCTTCTGTTCCGAACACATCATCCTCGTCGTGATCGTCGAGAAACATTTCGAGTGCATCGAGATGATCGAAGACCTTCATGATTTCCTCTGGCGAGGCATGGCCGACCATTGCCTTGCCACGCACCGTGTTGAGGAACTTGTCGGATTGGACGGCCATCACGCCGCCTCCCTCTGGTCATTGTCGTTGGCAACCGGCCAGAACTTCGCAATATCGCCAAATCCCTGCCCTTTGC
>Ga0180219_1000662_pt1 | contig 25734 bp, 21 predicted proteins | sample eDN3rd30CBELigMG_FD_151338 | JGI IMG/M metagenome (GOLD analysis project Ga0180219, IMG submission 151338) | Enriched Miracle-Growth compost microbial communities from Emeryville, California, USA - eDNA 3rd pass 30_C BE-Lig MG (version 2)... ... | reverse complement strand
GATCGCCGAGCCGGGCAAGCTCAAGGATATGGTCTACGGCAAGGCCGATGCACCGGTGACGATCATCGAATATGCATCGCTGACCTGCCCGCATTGCGCCGAATTCACGATCAATACTTTCCCGAAAATCAAGGAAAAATATATCGATACAGGCAAGGCGCGGCTCATCTTCCGCGAATTCCCGTTCGATCCGCGCGCAACCGCTGCGTTCATGCTGGCGCGCTGCGCTCCGGAAGATCGCTATTTCCCGATGGTCGACGTGTTCTTCAAGCAGCAGCAACAGTGGGCAACCGCCGAAGATGGCGAAGCCGCCCTGCTGCAAATCGCAAAACTTGCCGGTTTTACACAGGAGTCCTTCAAGGCTTGCTTGACGAACCAGCAAGTTCTCGATGATGTGAGAGCCACGATGGAACGTGGATCGAAGGATTATGGAGTCAATGCGACGCCAACCTTCTTCATCAACGGCCAAAAATACGCTGGAGCCCTTTCGGTTGACGAAATGTCGGCAATCATCGACAAGCTTCTCTGACCCGTTTTCCCGGATGAAAAGCGGACGCATCATTGCGTCCGCTTTTGTCGTTTCTGGAATGGGCGATAAAACTGGGGGCGCTTGCTGATGCGCTTCTCCAAACTGCGCTTGGTCGGTTTCAAGTCCTTCGTCGAACCCATGGAGTTCGTCATCGAAGGCGGGCTGACCGGCGTTGTCGGGCCGAATGGCTGCGGCAAATCCAATCTGGTGGAAGCCTTGCGCTGGGTGATGGGTGAAAACTCATACAAGAACATGCGCGCTTCTGGCATGGACGATGTCATTTTCTCCGGTTCTGCCACGCGCCCGGCGCGCAATACGGCGGAAGTGACGCTTTTCCTCGACAATTCCGACCGCACGGCTCCCGCGAGCTATAATGACGCCGATGAGTTGCAGGTGTCGCGCCGTATCGAGCGCGAGGCAGGCTCCGTCTATCGCATCAATGGTAAGGAAGCTCGCGCCAAGGATGTGCAGTTGCTCTTTGCGGATCAATCGACCGGCGCGCGTTCGCCGTCCATGGTCGGGCAGGGGCGCATCGGCGAACTCATTCAGGCCAAGCCGCAGGCGCGCCGCGCGCTTCTGGAAGAAGCTGCCGGTATTTCCGGCCTTCATACGCGCCGCCACGAAGCGGAACTACGCCTGCGTGCTGCCGAGGGCAATCTCGACCGTCTTGACGATGTGGTCGGCGAGTTGGGTAGCCAGATCGAAAGCCTGAAGCGTCAGGCGCGTCAGGCCAACCGTTTCAAGGCGCTGTCCGCCGATATCCGCCGTGCGGAAGCCGCCTTGTTGCATTTGCGCTGGAGCCAGGCCAAGGTGCAGGAAGGCGAGGCGCAAAGCGCCTTGTCGGCTGCGACCGCGACTGTCGGCGATATGGCGCAGGCGCAGATGAACGCGGCCCGCGATCAGGCGGTCGGCGCGCATAAGTTGCCGGAACTGCGCGAGGCCGAAGCCAAGGCCGCTGCCGCCTTGCAGCGCCTTTCAATTGCCCGCACCCAGCTGGACGAAGAGGACGGACGCATTCGCGCCCGCCGCGCCGAGCTGATGAAGCGGCTGGAACAGCTGACTGCCGACATTGCTCGCGAAGAGCAGATGGTGCGCGAGAACGCCGATATTCTGGCGAAACTGGAAGAAGAAGAGCAGGAACTGGTCGCTTCCAACGAAGCATCGGGCGAGCGCGACGAGGAATTGCGTGCGCTGTTCGAAGAGGCGGAAATTCGCCTGACCGATAGCGAAGGCGCGCTGGCGCGGGTGACCGCCGAACGGGCGGAAGCGACCGCCGAACGGGCGCAGATCGAACGCGCTTTGAAGGAAACGCAGGATCGCCGCGACCGGCTTGCCGCGCAGATGGACGCCATCGAGCGCGATATTGCCGCTGTCGTCCAGCAGATCGGCGGTCTGTTCGACCCGGCTGAAAAGCGCATCGTGGTTGATGCCTGTGCGGATGCGCTTGCTGCGGCTGAAGAAGCGGTTGTTGCGGCAGAAGAACTGGTCGCAGGCGCACGCGAAGTGGAAGCGGCAAGCCGTCAGCCTTTGAACGAAGCGCGTACGGAACTGAACCGCATCGAGACCGAAGCACAGACGCTGGCGCGTATTCTCAATGCTGGCGAAACCGGCCTGTTTCCGCCGGTGGTGGAAGAGCTGCGCGTTGAAAAGGGTTATGAAATCGCCCTTGGCGCGGCCTTGGGTGAAGACCTCGACGCGGCAAGCGATGAGCATGCGCCGGTCTATTGGGCTTATAATCCGGCACCGGAAGCCGATCCGGCCTTACCGCAAGGGGCAACGCCGCTCGACCGGCTGGTCGATGGGCCGCAGCAATTGCGCCGCAGGCTGGCTCAAGTCGGCGTTGTGTCGGACAGTGATGGTCAGCGTTTGCAGGCGCTTTTGCGTCCCGGCCAGCGGCTGGTGAGCAAGGCCGGTGCGCTGTGGCGCTGGGATGGTTACACGGCAAGCGCCGATGCGCCGAAACCGGCAGCACAACGTCTGGCCCAGAAGAACCGCCTGAGCGAACTGGAGCAGGAATCGGTTGCCGCCCGCAACGGCGTCGATGAGGCCGAACAGGCAGTGCGCCGCGCCGAAGCTTCGGTGCGCGAAGCCGTCGAACATGAGCGTGTCGCCCGCGATCAGTGGCGCACCAATCAGCGCAAGCTGGACGAGGCGCGTGAAGCGCTGGCGGTCGCCGAGCGTGCGGCAGGGCAGCTTGCAACCCGCCGTTCGGCTCTGGACGAATCCAAGGCGCGGCTGGAAGAAAATCTGGAAGAAGCGCAGATCCGCGTCGCGGAAGCGGAAGACCGGCTCGGTGAAATGCCGGATCTGGAGGCCATTGCGCAACGCCTTGCAGCGCTGACGAGCGAAGTCCTCTCCGACCGCACGGCTTTGGCCGAAGCACGCGCCGCTTATGAAGGGCTGCGTCGCGAAGCCGAAGCGCGGTTGCGCCGTCTGGACATGATTGCGCTGGAGCGACGCAACTGGATTTCGCGCGCGGAAAATGCCGACCGGCAGATTGCGTCGCTGAACGACCGCCGCGCTGAGACGGCAGACGAGGCGGAAGGTCTAGCCGAAGCGCCGGACGAGATCGAGGCGCGCCGCCGGGCGCTGTTGAACGAGCTTTCCCTGGCGGATGATCGTCGTAAAGAAGCCGCTGATATTCTGGCCGAGGCTGAGACCGCGCAGGCCGAACTCGACAAGGCCGCGACGCTTGCCATTCAGCATCTGGCATCAAGCCGTGAGCAGCGTGCCCGCGCCGAAGAACGCCTTGCCGCAGCCGAAGAGCGGCGCAAGGATGCGGAAGCCCGTATCGTTGAAGCGCTTAATTGCGCGCCGCATGAAGCGATTCGCCATACCGGGCTGAAGGCCGATGATGCTATTCCCGATCCCGATCAGCTGGAACGCCAGCTGGAGCGGCTCAAGATCGAGCGCGAGCGGCTTGGCGCGGTCAACCTGCGCGCCGAAGAAGAAAGCCAGGAGCTTTCGGACCGTCTAGACGCGATTGTGTCCGAGCGCGAGGATGTTATCGAGGCGATCAAGAAATTGCGTCAGGCGATCCAGAGCCTGAACCGCGAAGGACGCGAGCGTCTGCTGGCTGCTTTCGAGGTGGTGAATGTGCAGTTCCAGCGCCTGTTCACGCATCTGTTCGGCGGCGGCACGGCGGAACTGCAACTGATCGAAAGCGACGATCCGCTGGAAGCCGGGCTTGAAATTCTCGCCCGTCCACCCGGGAAAAAGCCGCAGACCATGACGCTGCTGTCAGGCGGCGAGCAGGCGCTGACGGCCATGGCGCTGATCTTTGCAGTGTTTCTCACCAATCCGGCGCCTATCTGCGTGCTGGACGAAGTGGACGCGCCACTCGACGACCACAATGTTGAGCGCTATTGCAATCTGATGGATGAGATGGCGGCTTCAACCGAAACGCGTTTCGTGGTCATCACGCATAATCCGATCACCATGGCGCGTATGAATCGTCTGTTCGGCGTCACCATGGGCGAACAGGGCGTCAGCCAGCTGGTTTCGGTCGATCTGCAAACGGCGGAACGCCTGCGTGAAGCGAGCTGATCACGCTTCGCATTTTTCGGGATGTGCTTCAGAACTGACGTCTATTCTTCTTCCACGTCTTCATCGTCGTCATCGGATTCGATGACTTCCCAGATGAAGGCGTGAAGGCGGTCTTCGATACTCTTTTTGGAAGCACCTGCCGCTTCCATTTCACGTTTGATCCGGAAGAACCGATCCTTGTCGGCCTGGGATAAGTATCGCGCTGCGGCTTCGAGGGCTGACAAGGATGTGGACATGGGCTGCTCTAATTTTCACTCCAGACTGCGAGTTCATTACCCGCCGGATCGGTGAAATGAAAGCGGCGTCCGCCTGGAAATGCGAAGATCGGCTTGACGATGGTGCCGCCAGCTTCGGTCACGGCTTGAAGCGCGGTTTCGAGCCTCAGCGCATAAAGCACGGGTAGCGGCTTCGATGTCGCTTGCGGGTCGGCGTCAAAGCCGCCGTCCAGCCCTTCGGAATAGGCCGAATAAGTGGGACCATAATCGGTGAACGACCAGCCGAATGCCCGTGCATAAAAGCTTTTTGTCGCGTCGAGGGAGCCATTGGCTGCGGGCATTTCGAGATAATCGAGTTTGCCAGTGATGCGCATCGCATCCTCCTAATGTTCATTATTTGTTCTTATTCTTGCGGCATCCAAGAAGGAGAGTCAATCGTCCGGTATCCATTTGAGCTGTCAAATTGGCTCCTTTGTCGCGGCTCGCTTTTTTCGTTGGCGCAGTTGATTGCAGAGGCAACGAAGGCGGTTTCAGGGGGGCGTTTGCGTATGGCGCAGGGTTTCATGAACCGATCGTGTTTCTGGCGGCTTCGACCTTGAGAACATTCCCTAAAAGGTTTTTTGGCTTTTTGTTCGCCGCCTTCATTCTCCCAGCCACCTTGTCTTTGGCTTTAACGAAATCGCACCGTCAAATTTTCAAAAAAGGTGATTAAGTTTCGCATCGGCGGACCTATTTCCGCCAGTCATGTCTTTGCGGTTGAGCCAGTTTAACTGTTATCAGATTTATACTTTTTGGCTGTTTCTCAACTTGTTCATGATACGCTAGGATACAGATATAACGGCGAGTTCTTGTTATTTTCCTGAGTGTGGCATTAAATTTAACTGAATAAAAAAAGATAGTAAAAAGCTTTGAGTTGTGTAATTGTCCAAACTGTAGTGGCTAAATTCCAACCTGATTTTCATCCCAAATGGGGGGCTTTTGGAAGGCAGCGGGATTGGGTTGGCTGGCACGTTTGTGAGGTCAGGAGTTAATCGTGGCGATCATGTTCGTCAGGGCACAGATGATCAGCAGAGGGGCAGGACGTAACATCATCTCTGCGGCCTCTTATCGTCATCGCACCCGGATGAGAGACGAACAGACCGGAACTTCGTTTACCTATCGTGGTGGCGATGATGATTTGGTCCATGAAGAACTGGCTTTGCCGGAAGATGTTCCGGGTTGGTTGCGGTTGGCGATAGATGGCAAGACTGCCGCTGGCGCGAGCGAAGTGTTGTGGAACGCCGTCGATGCATTTGAGACGCGGGCGGATGCGCAACTTGCCCGTGAGTTGATCATCGCGCTTCCAGAAGAACTGACACGGGCGGAGAATATTGCCCTGGTTCGGGAGTTCGTCCGGGACAATCTGACCTTGAAAGGCATGATCGCGGACTGGGTCTATCACGACAAGGATGGTGATCCCCATATTCACCTGCTGACTGCGCTCAGACCCCTAACTGAAACTGGTTTTGGTCCCAAATATGTGCCGGTTCGCCAACCCGACGGGAAACCCCTGCGAGAGGTAAAGTCGAACCGCCATAACGGGGATATTGTTTATACGTGTTGGGCTGGCGACAGAGAGACCATGAAAGCGTGGAAGGTTGCCTGGGCAGATACGGCGAGCCGCTACCTGGCGCTCGCTGGCCACGATATTCGCCTTGATGGTCGCTCTTATGCTGAGCAGGGTCTGGATGGAATTGCCCAAAAACATCTTGGACCAGCAAAGACTGCAATGGCTCGCAAGGGCGTGGAGATGTATTTCGCGCCGGCCGAGCTTGCGCGTCGGCAGGAAATGGCTGATCGGTTGCTTGCTGACCCAGGACTTGTTCTCAAGCGTCTTGGCAATGAGCGCTCAACCTTTGATGAGAAGGATATCGCAAAAACGCTGCATCGCTATGTCGATGATCCGAGCGATTTTGCCAATATTCGCACACGGCTGATGGCGTCGGGCGATCTTGTGCTGTTGAAGCCACAGCAGGTGGATCGGCAAACCGGCAAGGCAATCGAACCTGCCATTTTCACCAGTCGCGAGATTTTGCGTGTTGAATATGACATGGCGCAGTCGGCCGGGATTTTATCAGATCGCAAGGGTTTTGGAATTGCGGCTGCGAAGATTGCAGCTGCCGTCCGGAGCGTTGAAACGGCGGATCCGGGAAAACCGTTCAGGCTTGATCAGGAGCAGATTGATGCCGTCCGTCATATTGCTGGCGATAGTGCCATTGCTGCTGTTGTAGGACTTGCAGGTGCTGGCAAGTCGACACTTCTTGCCGCTGCCCGTGTCGCCTGGGAACAAGAGCATCGTCGTGTCTTCGGAGCAGCCTTGGCAGGGAAGGCTGCGGAAGGTCTGGAGGATAGTTCTGGTATCAGATCGCGAACCCTTGCATCGTGGGAACTTGCCTGGGAGAATGATCGCGATCTACTCAAACGTGGTGATGTCTTTGTCATCGATGAGGCCGGCATGGTGTCATCTCAGCAGATGGCACGCGTTTTAAAGGCGGTTGAGGATGCCGGTGCAAAAGTCGTTCTGGTTGGTGATGCGATGCAGCTTCAGCCAATCCAGGCCGGTGCAGCCTTCCGGGCCATAGCGGAGCGAATTGGTTTCGCGGAGCTTGCCGGTGTTCGCCGCCAGCGGGAGGTCTGGGCACGCGGTGCCTCCAGGCTCTTTGCGCGCGGCAAGGTCGAAGAGGGGCTCGATGCCTATGTTAAAAAGGGGCACATAATCGAAGCCGAGCGACGCGCCGAGGTTATAGAGCGCCTTGTCGCCGACTGGAGCGAAGCGCGCAGAGAGGCGATCGCACAGTCGCGGACGGCAGGCAAAGATGGAAAGCTTCGCGGCGACGAGATGCTCGTGCTTGCGCATACCAATGAGGATGTGAAACGCCTCAATGAATCCCTGCGCATCGTCATGAACAGGGAAGGCGCTCTGACAAACGCTCGTGCGTTTCGCACGGAGCGCGGGGTTCGGGAATTCGGCTGCGGTGACCGGATCATCCTTCTGGAAAATGCCCGCTTTGTCGAAAAGCGCGCAAAGCACCCTGGTCCGCAATATGTCAAAAACGGTATGCTCGGCACGGTCGTTTCGACCGGTGACGAGCGTGGCCGTCCGCTGTTATCGATCCGTCTCGACAATGGCCGGGATGTGGTGCTCAGCGAGGATAGCTATCGCAATATCGACCATGGCTATGCTGCGACCATCCATAAAGCGCAAGGCGTCACCGTTGACAGGACATTTGTGCTGGCGACCGGCATGATGGACCAGCATCTGACCTATGTGTCGATGACCCGTCATCGTGACCGCGCCGATCTTTATGCAGCAGGCGAGGATTTTGCGTCGAAACCGCAATGGGGCAGGAAATCGCGTGTTGATCATGCAGCCGGTGTTGCCGGCGAACTGATTGCGACCGGTATGGCGAAGTTCCGGCCACAGGATAGGGATGCGGATCAAAGTCCCTATGCGGACGTGAAGAGAGATGACGGGACAGTACATCGGCTCTGGGGCGTCAGCCTGCCCAAGGCACTGTCCGACGGAGGCGTATCGGAAGGCGATACTGCACTTCTCCGAAAAGACGGTGTTGAAATCGTCAAGGTCAAAATCCCTGTCATTGACAAGGAGACCGGCCGGAAGAGTTTTGAGGAACGCGAAGTCGAGAGAAACGTCTGGACTGCAAAGCAGCTCGAACCCGCAGCCTCGCGTCGAGAGCGGATCGAGCGCGAAAGCCATCGTCCGGAATTGTTCGGGCAACTGGTTGAACGTCTTGGCCGTTCAGGGGCAAAAACCACGACGCTCGATTTTGAAAGCGAGGCCAGTTACCGGGCGCATGCGCATGACTTTGCCCGCAGGCGTGGTATCGACACGCTTGCCGGAGTTGTGGCCGCAGTAGAAGAGCGTGTCGGACAAAAGCTGGCGTGGCTTGATGGCAAGCGCGGGCAGGTGGCAAAGCTTTGGGAACGGGCGAGCGTGGCGCTTGATATCAAGATCGAACGCGAGAAAAGCGTTTCCTATAATGAGCAGCATTCAGAAAACCTTGCAGCACGGCCACCTGAAACATCAGAGCAACGCGGCGACGATGGGTCCTATCTCATTGCCCCGACCATTCGATTTGGTCGCAGCCTCGAAGAGGATGCCAGACGTGCGCAATTACTTTCGGATCGCTGGAAGGAGCATGAAGCCATTCTTCGCCCTGTGCTGGAGAAGATCTATTCGAAGCCTGACAGAGCGCTGGCCAGGCTCAACGCAATTGCGTCGAATAGGCAAATAGAACCACGTCGCCTTGCCGAAGATATTGCCGCTAAACCAGAACGTCTTGGCCAGCTCCGGGGATCGGATCGCCTTTTTGACGGCGGTGCTGCTCGCGATGAGCGTAAACAGGCGCGCGCCGCGCTGACAGAACTCCGCCCTCTGGCGCGGGCGCATGCGACGGAATTCCGGCGTCAGGCGGAAAGATTTAGCAAGGGCGAAGAGCAACGCCGCGCCTGTATGGCGCTGTCGATCCCCGCACTCTCAAAGCAGGCAATGGCACGCCTTGTCGAAATTGAGAAGGTGCGCGAGCGCGGTGGGCCCGACGCCTATAGGACGGCCTTTGCGCATGCTGCGGAAGATCGTTTGCTGGTCCAGCAAGTGAAGGCGGTCAATGAGGCGCTGACCGCGCGTTTTGGCTGGTCGGCCTTTACGCAAAAAGTTGATGCCGTGGCTGAACGCAATATATTCGAGCGCATGCCGGAGAACCTTGATCCGGATCGGCGCGAGAAACTGATCCGTCTGTTTGCCGCTGTGCGCCGCTTTGCCAGCGAGCAGCATCTTGCGGAAAAAAAGGACCGCTCGAAGGTCGTTGCAGCTGCCAGCATCGAGACAGGCGCGAAAACAAATGCCGTGTTGCCGATGCTTGCAGCCGTGACGGAGTTCAAAACGCCGATAGAAGATGAGGCGAGGTCGAGGGCGCTCACAGCCAACCATTACGGCCACAATCGCGCAGCCCTTGCCGAAACAGCAGCCAGCATCTGGCGTGATCCGGCAGGTGCCGTCGACAAAATAGAATCTTTGCTCGTGAAAGGCATTGCCAGTGGGCGGATTGCAGCAGCCGTTGCCAACGATCCGGCAGCCTATGGCGCATTGCGTGGTTCTGGCCGCATCATGGATAAGTTTCTTGCATCCGGGCGTGAACGAAAGGAAGCGCTTCTGGCTGTTCCAGACGCAGAAAGCCGTGTCCGGTCACTGGGTGCATCTTACGCGACGGCGCTGAGCAACGAGACCAAAGCGATTACCGGGGAGCGCCAGCGCATGGGAATCGCCATTCCAGGTTTGTCACCGACAGCCAACGAGGCATTGCGTGAACTTACACAGACAATGAAGAAGAAGGACGCAAACCTCAAGGCGGAAGCCGGGCTGCTCGGCGCCAATATCCTACAGGAATTCGCCACGGTCAGTCGCGCGCTCGATCTGAGGTTCGGTTATGATGCGATCCGTAGCGGTGAGAAAAACCTCATCAACGGTATACCGCCGTCCCAGCGCCGGGCATTCGAGACAATGCAGGAACGTCTGAAGATCGTACAACAGACGGTTCGCATCCAGGCAAGCGAGCAAATCGTAGCGGAACGTCAGCGTCGCGCGCTCGACCGAGGACGCGGGATGACGTATTAAGTTTGGTTTCTATATGTGGAAATTCTAGCTTTGCCGAGCGGTGCATTGATTGTGGTGTAATTCCATTTGTCTACCGCTTGATTGAGTTCAAGGGCGTCAATCCGGCGCTCTTTTCAAGCCCGCGCCCGCATTTTTTAGCAGTCTACATCCCAAGCCCCTATCCATCTTGAGGTGATTCATCGGGCGGTAAACGGGGCGGGTGTTTACACTATTCTTTCAGACCGGATTTCACGCAGTATCGATATCGCTTGTTATTCCGGTTGTAAAAAGCTCCATGATTTTCGTCGTATCGCCAGTTGTGCATGTTGGTGGCCCGAACTTTGCTGGCCGAGTTTTGGTTTGAAAAGTGACTGAAGCGCAAGCGCGGCAAATACATCGTAATGCAAAGATTGTGTAGCGATAGCCGACCGCCGCGTGGTCATGATCCTCACTATCTCTGGCCGAACCGTGTCACTTCGTTGCCCCGCTATGGAGGCGCAAACCGCAGCATCTTTGCAGTGAATAAGCGCGCTCGATCACCCACGCTTATTTGTGATGATCTCTGTGGCGGGGGCTTTGAGCTATCACCACACCATTCTGTCAAATTAAATTTTCTCCTCCAAAAGGAGGGCAGACGTTGATGGTTTCGTGAAGCACATTGCTCAATCTTTCAATTGTCGGAGGAAAATCGGTGCCTTTTTCCCGCTCAGTTGCCGATGAGGCAAATTTTTTCAAGAAACGTGTCTCCCCACTATCGCTTGGTGTAGGAACCGGTCGAGCGATGGCTCATCACGGAGAAATACTTCAAGGGGTTTTCTCTGATGATGCGGGAGGCCTACACAGAGCGTTGATTACCCTGCCATGCCCGGCGTTGGAATCCGTGGTTACGTTCTGGCCTGAAGACGGAGATGAGATCCGCACGCGTCCAGCAGGCATGAGCAAAGCTGCCCGCGCGGCGCGCCTGACCTTGGATGCGTTGGGAAAACCGGACATGGCGGGATGTCTCACGATTGAAACGAACATACCGATCAGTTTAGGTTTTGGATCATCGACCGCGGACGTTGTCGCAGCAATTAGAGCAGTTTCTGTTGCTATGGGCGTTGAACTCCGACGCGCGCTGATATGTCAGTTGGCTGTGGCGGCTGAAACCGCTAGCGATTCTATCGTTTTTGGTGAGCATGCTGTTCTGTTCGCCCACAGGGAAGGGCACGTCATGGAATTTTTCCCTGGCGAATATCCTCCCTTAATGGTTGTGGGTTTTATTTCGCCAGATGATCCGCCGGTAGACACTTTAATGTTCACGCCTGCCCGTTACGATCGATCCGAGATCGAGAGCTTCCGGGTGCTCCGTGGTCTTGCGCGCAAGGCGGTCCTTGATCAGGATGTCGGTTTGCTTGGCCGTGTCGCAACAGCAAGCGCTCGAATAAATCAACGACATCTCCCGAAAAGGCATTTTGATGATCTTCTCAAGATCGGGGAAAATAGCAACGCACTCGGCGTGCAGGTGGCCCACAGTGGAAACCTGATGGGCCTTCTGATGGACGCCAATGATCCGGAAGTTGATCGAAAGATTGGCGCAGCCGTGGAAGCGGCGACCGAGCTGGGATTTGCAGGCTTTCATCAGTTCTCCGTCAACAACGATGTCGAGATTCTTGGGGTAATGTCATGAATTCGGTGTCTTTTCTTCACGATTACGAAACACCCCAGATGATTGAGTTGAAGCCGAATTTCTATTTGGCTCAATTTCGTTTGATGAAACTGCTGCCGGCCCACTACATGCTGGATCGCGCAGAGGAAAACGGTTTTCTAAAACCCGGCGGTCATATCGTTGAGACGAGTTCAGGAACGTTTGCATTGGCATTGGCGATGCTCTCTACAATTCGTGGTTATCGCCTTACAATTGTCAGCGCCACGAGCCTCATGGATAATTCGTTCAAGCATCGGCTTGAGCAGCTTGGCGCTGAGGTGAGGCTGATTGACGATCCGAGTCGGACAGGCAATCAGGACGGTCGTCTCGCTGAATTACATCGCGTGCTTGCCGAGACACCGGACGCTTTCTGGCCCAAACAATACGACAACCCTGACAATCCAGCGGCCTATTCACGTCTTGCGGAGGTCATTGTAGATCATCTGGGTCAAGTCGATTGTCTGGTCGGGGGTGTCGGTTCTGGCGGGTCGCTTTGCGGCACGACGCACTATCTGCGGCGGATTTATCCAGATATGCGTGCCGTAGCAGTTGATACGAACAATAGTGTTCTCTTCGGACAAGAAGCCGGGCCGCGCCTGCTGCGCGGACTTGGAAACAGTATTGTGCCCAAAAACCTCGATCACGGGTTAATCGACGAAGTGCATTGGGTAGGAGGCTTACAGGCCTTTGCTGCTACCCGCGAACTTTATCGAATCCATGCAATCTTTGTCGGTCCATCCGGTGGAGCTTCTGCCCTCGTTGGAAATTGGCACGCGCGCAACGCTCCCGGGAAGACCGTCGTTGCGATCACGGCTGACGAAGGTTATCGATACCAGACAACTGTGTTTTCCGACGACTGGCTAAATAGCCAAATGGGCTGGCCGACTAAAATAGAACCACATCCGCGGAAGCTGTCAGAAGTTAAATCAGATGGGGAAGAAGCGTGGACTTATATAGACTGGGCGCGGCGATCAACGCATCAGCTCTGATCGACAGGCATGCAAGATCTGAATGCAACCCCTGGACCTTTAGCCACGCCTCCCTGTTCTAGAAACTCGATCCCCTGCTCCTCCAGCACAGCAATCACGCGCGCAACAGTTTCTTCTGAGACGAGTCCCGCGTGATTTGGCTTACCTTCGATCCGGCGTAAGGTAATCAGCGGAATTCCTGCGATCTCACACAGTTGGGCCTGTGAGATACCAAGCATGGTTCGGCCAGCCTTGATGAGGGTTTTCATGTTCGGTCCTGATAACTTTTTATCAAAAGACACTTGTTCGCGATGATGGTCTAGTGATATAAAGTTATCAGTTGATGGAGTTGCTGAGCATCGGTGAGGCGCAAAGCATGTCTGATGAAAGCCAAACACGAGACCCAATCTTTGAACAGTTAATTGTCCGATATCTGATATTTCGATCTGACTGGTATTGCACGGCGGCGGCCACCGGAGATCTAATCTCAAAAGGTGAAAGCTTTGAGAAAATGGAGGCGGCAGGTCTTTCCGTTCTACGCTATTCGTGTCTGACGCTTGATTCTATTCGTCGCAAGATATCTATCGTTCTTGAATTGCCTGAACTTTACATGATGTTAAAGGAAGACGAGTATTCGGGAGAGGATTTGTTGCATCATTTTCTTGTTTCACTTATCGAGAAGTGAATTAGGAGAGTGGAGGCAAGGAAGAAAGCAATACGAAGAAACTTATCTGCATTTTTTCGATCGTCGTAATTGTTGTACTTATTTTCAAAAACAACGCGACATCCGAGGGGTATTGCATTAAAGTGAACATAAGGCAGTGACGCGCTGCCTTGGGGCGTCGAAACCCTTGTTAGTGGTTGGTGTTGGCCGTTACAGCATCACACTCCTTGACCTTCTGGTCGGGGAGCCTGTGGCATATGCAACAGGCCTCCGGCTAAAGGCCACAGGGCCGCCTAACACGGTTTCGAACTCCCCGATCACCAAGGGGTCAATGAGCATTGAAGCGGGGGCGTACCGCGAATGCTTCAATTGGAAACCGTGAAAATGGCTTTTACCACACATGAAGCCGCGCATGGCTTTACCTTCTATACCTACACCTATGGAGACGATCCGCGACACTGCGCGCGGCAGTTTTACGGATCACAAGATGAGGCACGAGAGGATCTCGTAGATTTCCGAACGTCTTTGATAAAAGATCACGATCGAGATCAACCAATACCGGACATGAAGATCGTTCGGCTTCGCACTCGACCCGTAACCCAAAAGACCCTGATTGATCTCTTCAACGGAATGCACGGCGATCTGGGCGGCTTTATAAAGTCCCGCGAGATTGTTGAAGTGGTCACCGAGCCGCAACTTGCATCTCGGCGTTAACATTTTCGGAAGTTTTTGAACATGGTTCGGCGGCTGATGCCGTTCGAATGGACCCTTGGGGTCCATTGATCCATGGGCCTGCGCGCCTAAGGGCCTTCGGTTGACGCTCTTGATACGGCCTTGAACGAAGGGCATTTCTCAGGCAACAACACCTAGCACAGGTTTGCCATATGTGAGGCCATTCACCTTCTCCGCGATTCCACGCGCGTCGATACCGAAGTGCCGATATAGGTCACCAATCGTTCCCGTCTGCCCAAAATGCTCGACGCCCAGCGGAATTGTCTTATGGCCCGTAACGGAACCAAGCCAGGACAAGGTCGCGGGATGTCCATCGATGACCGTGACGAGTTTGCAGTGTGTGGGGACGTTTTTCATCAGTGTTTCGACGTGGCACTCAGCTTGCGTGAGACCGCGGGCACGAGCACGTTGCGCAGCGGTCCAGCCCGCGTGAAGCCGGTCGGCAGATGTTATTGCCAACACACCAATATCGCGCCGACTCTCACCGATGATACCGGCAGCTTTGATAGCCTCGGGCGCGATCACACCCTGGTAGGCGATGACTACCTCGCAATTTGGTCCAGGTTCACGCAGCCAATAGGCGCCATCAACCGTGCCCTGTCGGAACCTCTCATCTAGTCGCTTGGCCGGTTGCTCGATTGGGTTGGTTGAAAGCCGTAGATAGATTGACCCACCGGTTTCATCTCTTAACCACGTCCTCTCATCTGGGTCGCCGCTTCCGTCTCTCTGCATGTAGTCGAAAGCCCATGTCATGATAACCGCAAGTTCGTCTGAGAATGCAGGCTCAAAAGCAGCAAGTCCATCCTGGGACATTCCAATCAAAGGAGATCCAATTGATTGGTGTGCACCACCCTCAGGCGCCAAGGTGACTCCAGAGGGCGTTCCGACGATCATGAACCGTGCATCCTGATAGCAGGCGTAATTCAACGCATCGAGGCCGCGCGCAACGAATGGGTCATAGACTGTACCGATGGGCAACAAACGCTTGCCGAAAAGGGAGTGTGATAGGCCGGCTGCGCCCAATAGTAGGAAAAGGTTCATTTCCGCAATGCCCAGTTCGATGTGCTGGCCGGCAGGTGTAAATTCCCATTTTGCGGTTGAAGGTATTTTCTGATCAATGAAAGTGTCAGGACGCTTTTCGCGTGCAAATAGTTTTCGCCGGTTGACCCACGCTCCGAGATTAGTCGTACCGGTCACGTCCGGTGACATCGTTACAATTCGCGCCGCAAGTTCTGAATCGGTCTTCGATAATTCATCCAGTATTTTTCCGAAGGCCGTCTGCGTGGAGATGTCTCGTTCGTTACCCGCTGGGATCGCCGGAATCGTGATGTGAGCATCACGGTAACGGCGCCGGCCGTTGGCAAAGAATGGCACGGCGTCGAGGAATTCCCGCAGCCGTTGTGGGTCTGCAACGGTTGCCCATTTATCCCATTCCTCACCTTCCGAAATACCCATAAACGCTTGCCACTCGGCCATTTGGGCCTTGGTCATGAGGCCGCCGTGATTATCCTTGTGCCCGGCGATGGGCGTACCCCATCCTTTTATTGTGTATGCAAGAAAGCAAATCGGCCGGTCATGATCGATCGCGGAGAATGTATCGGCCATGGTGCTCACGCAGTTGCCACCAAGATTTTCCATCAGTTCGGCAAGCTCAACGTCGTTGCGTCGTTCGATTAACGCAGTGACATCACCCTGATCACCGAGATCGTTCATGAGATGATTGCGCCACACGGCGCCACCCATGAAGGTCAGCGCGGAATAAAGCTGATTTGGACAGTTATCGATCCATTCGCGAAGACGTTCGCCACCCGCCTCGTTAAATGCTGCGCGTTGCAGCACACCATACTTAATCTTGACAACATCCCAGCCAAAAGCATTGAAAATATCTTCGATCCGTTGGAACAAACCGTCTTGGACGATTCCGTCTAGCGATTGTCTGTTATAATCGATAATCCACCAGGTGTTGCGTAGATCGTGTTTCCAGCCCTCCTGCAGACATTCGTAGACGTTGCCTTCATCCAATTCGGCATCCCCAACCAGTGCGATCATACGGCCGAGGTCCAGCTCCTTGCTCCAGCTCTTTGCAGCGATATAGTCTTGTACCATCGAGGCAAAAGACGTGATCGCGACACCCAGTCCCACCGATCCGGTCGAGAAATCAACATCATCAGTATCTTTGGTGCGACTGGGATAGCTTTGCACGCCATGGAAACCGCGAAAATTCGCCATGTTCTGTAGCGTCTGGTTGCCCATAAGATACTGAATTGAGTGAAAGATTGGTGACGCATGTGGTTTAACCGCAACGCGGTCTTGCGGGCGCAGCGCAGAAAAATAAAGTGCGGTCATGATCGATACTAGAGAAGCCGACGACGCCTGATGTCCTCCCACCTTAATTCCATCCTCCTTTGGGCGGATGTGGTTTGCGTGATGGATCATCCAATGTGATAGCCACAGCAGCCGTTGTTCGATCGTCTTGAGATGTTCGTGCTTCATATTCGCTCTCTCATTGCGGTCACATATGATTGGCTTGCAGAATATGGGCCGCGCTTAGGTGAATTGGGACAGTGATTGAGTGCTCGAAGATGCCGCGACGCTTTCTTTGCTATCACGGCATGTTTTTCAGGAGGGGCGACGGACGAGCCAGCCCCCGATGTTCTTGAGCAAAGGTACGATCAGGATAGTCAGCGTGAATAGGATCAGACAGATGCTGATCGGGCTCTCGACGAAAATCAACGGGCTGCCTTCGCCGAGTATCAGGCTTTGTCGTAGATTTTCCTCAAGAAGAGAGCCAAGCAGAAATGCCAGCAGGAGAGGCGCCATATCGAAGCCAGCCCTTCGTAATCCATAAGCTACAAATCCACATCCGATCACGACGCCGACGTCGAACATGCTGTTGCTCAGGCTGAATGCCCCTATGACGCAAAACAGGACGATCAGTGGAGCAAGCACTGTCTGAGGAACTTTTAGCAAAAGAACAAAAATTCGGATCAAAGGGACGTTGAGAACAACGAGCATGGCGTTTCCGATCAACATGCTGGCGACGATACCCCAGAAGAGTTGCGGATGTTCTGAAATAATCTGCGGTCCCGGAACGACATTTTGCATCAGGAGCGCGCCCATAATGATGCCGATTACCGCGTTGGCAGGTATGCCGAGACATAGCATCGGAATGAAGCTGGCTTGTGCAGCAGCATTGTTGGCACTTTCTGGACCAGCGACGCCTTCGATCGCCCCTTTGCCAAAGCGCTCGGGTGAGCGGGAAAGTTTTTTCTCCATAAGGTAACTGGCAAACCCGGCGACGAGGGCGCCACCACCGGGCAGCAGGCCTAGGAAAAAACCGAGAATTGTGCCGCGCGCGATTGGTCCACTCGACGCTTTCCAGTCGTCCCGATTCGGCAGGAGCTCGCGTAGTCGATAAGAGGGCATTTTAGTTGTTTCCTGCGCTTCTTTGCGCTGGATCAGCATCAAGACCTCGCTCATTCCAAACAGGCCCATGGCCAGTATGGCAATGTTGAAACCGTCGCGTAGATAGCTGATTTCAAAGGTGAACCGTTCTTGTCCAGAAATCAGATCGACGCCGACAGTTGAAAGAAGAAGGCCAAGCGCCACCATGGTCCACGCCCGGATACGCGGACCTTCACCAACGCTTGCAGCTAGCACAAGGCCCAACAGGACAATTGCTGACTTCTCGACTGGCCCGAACGCGAGGGCAACTGTTGTGAAGGCTGGCCCAACGATTGCGATTGCCAGGGTTGCGGAAATTCCCGCGATAAAGCTTCCAAATGCACTGATACCGAGCGCCGCACCGGCGCGGCCTTGTTTGGCCATAGGATAGCCGTCAAAGCACGTCATCACGCTTGAGGCCTCTCCGGGAACCCGCATAAGGACGGAGGTTATAGAACCACCATATTGCGATCCGTAATAGATGCCGGCAAGCAGGATAATTGCGCTTGTTTGGTCGAGCGCCATGGTAATGGGCAACAACAAGCTGACCGTTGCCGATGGTCCCAGACCCGGAAGGACGCCCACAGCTGTCCCCAGTACAGCACCCAGAAGCGCCACAGCGATATTGGTTGGCTCGAGCGCAATGCCGAGGCCCATCATGAGTTGGGAAAGAGAATCCAGCATCACAGTCTCCATATGCCATGTGGTAGGGGAACGGAGAGAAGGATTTCAAAAAGGAGCCAAGTGGATATAGCTACGGCAGCTGCGAAAAATCCCGATATTTGCCACTTTATGCGCTCAATGAACAGCAATACCCCTGCGAGGAATAAAAACGCGGCCGCTACAAAGCCGAGAAATTCCAGAAAGATGCAAAAAAGAGAGAGTGATACGCAATAGGCGAGGACACGGTGTATCTCGATTGGATCTTCATTGGATGAAATTTGCATTGTGCAAAGCAAACTGGTGACAATCAGTAGCAGAGAAGCCAGAAAGGGAAATAGTCCCGCTGCGGGCTCCCCGTTCTCCCAAAGATGCATACTCAAGCCGCTCGCCGCAGCACCGAGGCCGATTGCAGATAGCGTGTAGGGAACGAAACGAGACGGGGACGGGTTCATAGGTGTGCCCCCATTTCGTCAATCTGATGCCCGATACTGGTGTATCCTTCCTTGACCATGTCGGTGAATTCTTCGTTTTTTTGGAACATCGCATAGCCATTAATCAGTTTTAAAAAATCGGCGTACATTGGGCTTGCGATCATTTCCCCAATCGCGCCTTCCCACCAGGAGACGATTTCAGAAGACAATCCTGCGGGGCCGAACAGGCCATATGATGCTGGGATCGCAATAGGATAGCCCCGTTCTGCAAAACTCACGATGCCTTCTGGGCTCGCTTTTGGATTTGGACTGGTTTCGGCCAATAGTCGCACCGATCCGGCTGCCAAATGGGGGCCGAAATCTGATGACACGACCATGTCGATGTGACCGCCAAGAAGTGCGGTCACGGCATCGGCACCTCCCCGAAAAGGCACGAATGTTGCTGTCGCTTTCTCCTGGCGAAACGCTGCATCGGTCGCAATATGAGCAAGCCCTCGCGGTGCCGCGGTAGCCCATTTCAGCTTTGACGGGTTCTTACGACAAAAATCCAGCAATTGGTCCCAAGTCTCGTAGGGACTATCTTTGCGTACGAAACAGGGAACAGAGATGCCAGCATAGCTCGCAATAAAGGTGAAGTCTTTTGTTGTGTCGTAAGGTACTTTCTGCAGATGAGGAGCGACTAGTACTGGACTGGCTGAATATAGCGACAAGATTGAGCCATCGGGTGATGCTCTGCGTACCTGGTCGGTTGCGATTGTCCCTCCCGCGCCGGGACGGAAATCCGGCATGGCAACGAGGCCACGATTTTGTTTAACGTAGTTTGTCACGACACGAGACGCGATATCGCCCGCACCACCTGCTGCAAAACCGACAATCAGCATTGGATTATTGGCGGGGTAAGCTTTCGAAGCTGACCATGCCAAATGTGGGCCTGATCCAATAAATAAGGCCGTCATGGCCAGAAATTCCCGTCGTCTCATGTTCGTTCCCTTTCAATTTAATTGTTGGGCGACTTGCGTATGAGTATTTCCTTGCTAGTTGGCGAAATGCCTGAAGGCATCATCGATGTTGGTGAAGCGTGGGAGAACCTTGCTTGAAACAGATTTGTCGATGTCTTTCAGGCCAGAGGCGGTGACAATTGCGACGACACTTTCGTCTTCTCGGATTATGTTTTGACGTCGCGCTGTCGCAACAGCAGCCACAGGCATCACGGAGGAAAGCTCAAGGAATGTGCCCTCAGTGGCGGCTATTCGCTCTTGAAAAGCAATCAGGCCGTCATTGCTGACTGGAACGGCGATGCCGTTTGAAGCGCGTAGTGCATTGAGAGCTTGATACGTGCTCCGTGTTGCTCCGACCGATATGGCGAGTGCGTTGAAAGAAGCGGGCATGTCTGGAATTTGATCTGCTTCCGTTTCAAGCGCTTTAGCGAGAGAGCCATGCGCTTCCGCTGCAAGAAGCCTTGGCATCCGGGAGATCATTCCGCACGTCATCAACTCACGAAAGCCGAGCCAGGCACCCGCAATTGCGTCTCCGTAGCAGACTGGAAAAGCACACCAATCCGGCACGTTCCCATGAAACTGTTCGATAATTTCGTAGGCGAGGGTTTTGTAACCCTCGATGCCGATCGGATGGCTGCCGACTACTGGATGCCTATAGGGCGATGTCGCAAACCAGCCGTAGCGTCTGACGCCTTCGGCGAGAAACGGCCAGCGGTCTTGCTTGTTTTCAAAGGGTACGATTTTTGCGCCATACTTTTGGATTTGAGAGAGCATGGGGCCCGCAGAACCGGCAATGGTCGCAACGACGCATTCCAGGCCCGCACGCGCAGCATAGGCCGCCAGCGATGCGCCGGCGTTTCCGCTTGAACTCGTCGCGACGACGGATGCACCTGCCTCTACTGCGGCCGTAACGGCAACCGTTGAAAACCGATCCTTGTGTGACCAGGTCGGATTGTAGCCCTCATTCTTGATGAAGAAGTTGGGCGCGCCAATCGCGGCCCCAATCCGTTCAGAGCGAAGGAGTGGTGTTAAACCTTCGCCAAGCGAGACTGCTCTCCTTTCATCGAAAGGGAGCCTTTCAGAATAACGCCAAAGCGACGGTAGATGGGACTTATCCTTGTTTATAAATGTTGCCGGAAATGGAGCGCGATAAAGAACTCTCAAATTGGAAGGAGCTGCGTCCAGACATGACGGGCAACCGCGGGAATCGATTGGCAGATCGATTGGAAATTCGCTGCCACATCGATAACAGGAATACGCTACTATCTGGTGCATCATCACAGCACCATGAGGCTGTCGCCATTGTTGGTCAGCATTTCCGCGCCGGTCGAACGGACGACGAGCATGTCCTCGACTTGAAGGCCAACATGTCCCAATTCGTAATAGGGCGTCTCGATACAGAGAACCATTCCCTCTTCGAGAATATCGGCGCTGCCGGCAGAAAGAAGCGGAAGATCATATCCATCCAGGCCAATTCCGTGCCCAACGTGACTGCGTTGGTAATGAGGGATGCCCTCCTTGCGGACCGTATCGACAACAATGTCAAAGATTTTCGATGCTGCAATGCCAGGACGAATTTGCTCTACTCCGCGCTGAACGCCACGATTCAAAGCATTGTATTTGGTTTGAATGTCCCGTGATGGTTCGCCGAAGCTAACATTTCGTGCAATGTCTGCGCGATAATGCTGAAAATGCCCCCCGACATCGAAGCGGATTATGTCACCGTCTTTAAGACGGCGACCCGAAGGCTGGACGTTCATGAGCGCGCTACGCTCTCCAAAGCCGATGCACCCCAAAACAGGAAAACCATCTTCCACAATCGTCTGGCAATGAAATGCTATGGCGAAATCGCGTTCTGTCACGCCAATAGCTGCGACACCGAGCGCCGCCGTAATGGACCTTTCGGTGATCGCGCCAATGGTCGCGAGACGCTCGATTTCTTCTGTGGTCTTGATGGCGCGTATCCATCTAAATATTGCTTCGGCAGTAATCCAGGTGACGTCGGGCAACTTGCTTTTAAGTTTATCCATGTCACCGGGCAGCAGTCCGACTTCATCGATACCGATGCGCGCCTTAGTCAATTTCAGTGAACGGATTTCCGCCACAAGAGCATCGAGCGCATTGCCCTCGTCGGGCTGTTTGAAGAGCTTTTCCTGTCTCAAACTTACAGTGTCGAGTTTCGCCGATGGCTCTATGTCGACGGTGAAAGAACCAAACCGGCGAACTTTTGTTTGCACATCCTGATCAGCAAGAAGATCAAGTGTAGATGTTCCTGTTATGACAATCGAAGACGGGGTAGTGGCTTCCGATGTGAGAAGCGCAAAGGCCTGTGGGCCGCGCCTGATCCACTGTGGCAGACACCAAAATCCGCTTGAGTACAGAACGTTTTCTGGTGAGGTGGCCACGATAGCGGCCAGGTCATGCTTCGTCATCATGGCGTGGAGACGCTCTTCATGTAACAACATTAGGTACCTCTTCCTCCTCTGAAATGTATATTCCCTCGAAGCCCAATCCCTTCGATACGCGGTGCGCAGCTGCGGTGACGCTTCGCGCGACGTCGCTGATTTTAACTTTTGGATAGACCGCGCGTGGAAATGCGATGCTTAGCGCAGCTGTTACAAAGCCGGCGGCGTCGTAGATCGGTGCGCCAACCGAGATGACGCCCTCGAGATTCTCCGAGATGGCCGTCGCATAGCCGAGTGAGCGGCCCAGATGCAGTTGCTCGACCAACTTATCCACGTCCACGACTGTTCGTTCGGTAAGGCGCTTGAGTGGTTCGCGACCAAGTAACTCCGAAATCATCGTGTCGCTCATACCGAACAGCAACGCTTTGCCGAGTGCGGTCGAGTGGAGCAACATCGCTTCACCGGGATGAGCTCGAATGACGACGGGGCTATCGGATTGTACGGCAAGCACATAGATACCCACCAATCCTCGCCTGACACCTAGGAAGCCGTTGAAGCATCCTCCGGCCGCTAACTCCTTGAGCTCCCTTTCCGCGAGCACCAACAGTCTGTCTCGTTGGAAAACATGTTGCGCGAGCCCAAGCACTGCATAGCCGATCTGATATCGGCGACCATTTTCCTGTTCCACATATCCTTGCGCGGCCAATGTGTTCAGAAGCCTTTGGGCGACAGACGGGGTCAATTCTAGCCGTCGAGCAATTTCGCGGACCCCCAGCGGTTCAGGGGTGGCCTTGAGCAGGCCCAGGATTAGCAGGCCTTTTTCTAATGAGAGATTGTTACTCATCAAGTGTTCCTATTATAAGAACAATGTTCCATTTAATGAACATTAAAGTCCTCGGATCGTCTCGGTGTCAAGCAGAATGTTCACTATAGTGTGTCGTCATATAATGTACGTCCCTGCGACCGTCGCGGCATGGATATACGCTCGGTCATTGGACTCAACGTTCTGAGAATCCGGCGTGAACGCCGTTTGACGCAAGAAGAACTGGCGTTCCGCTTGACCTCGACACGCGCTTATATAAGTGGGTTGGAGGCGGGTAAGCGTAACCCGACTATTTTGACCCTCGTACAGCTTTCCGAGGCGCTCGGTGTCGACCTTGATGATCTTTTGCGTCGCAATCAAAAGATTGATAAATAATAGAAAATCTAAAAATCCGTATTCTTTTTTTCTTTGGTCGGTACGTTGCGATCAATGAGACGTTCGGCGCTGATCTGCATGGCCAAGGACAGAGCTTCGATCGTATCGAGAGTGGGCGAGCACTCCTCGCGCTCAAGCTTGCCAATGAAATTGCGGTCTAGTCCGGCGAACTCAGCCAGACGTTCCTGTGTAAGGCCGGATTGCTGGCGACAAAGTCGCAAATTTCGCGCAAAGATAGCGGTTAATCTCATAATCAATAGCAATCCAGATTACGCGTTGTGTGGCCACCTATTATAATAATCAAACACTCCTTACAGACTTGCAATTGCGATGTTTCAACCGGTACTTCTAATAGTAGAAAGGCCGATGTTCGACCGAATAGAAGTGGAAAATCTGCTTCGGTGCTGCGGTCAAATAAGAAGATGAAAGACTGAGCATATCCAGTCAGTTCAGCTTCTGTATCGTCCGTCCAATTAGAGGCATAACGTTTGCAAAGTGATGGAAGATATAGGCTCTACAGTCGAAGAGTACTGACTGCGCAGGAGAGGAATGTACTTTACTGGACGGCAGAGGGAAAAACACAATGGGAAATTTCTGTTATACTCGGCATTGCGGAAACAACAGTAAAAACGCATTTAAAAAATTCGCGTCTCAAGCTAGAGGCCACGAACAAGACACACACGGTTGTCAAAGCCATTCGCCAGTCAGAGCTTCCGCTATTCGGCAGGCTACATTGGTTGACCATTGAAGGTAAGCAAGCATCTGCGATCGAAAGCAAGGATGATTTGAACGCAAGAACGGGCTTACGAGTACCAGGTCGGTGTGCCAATCGACCCCATCTGGCAAAAATCCTTCAAAAAGTCGACGAGTGGATTAAGGAGGCTCATACCCCAGTGGAACTTTTTGCTGCGTTGGATCGAGGCTGTACCGTTCTCGGGTTCGATGCAGTCATGCTTTCATGTCATAAGTCGACCAAAGAGGCGTTATTGCTTGACCCTACTTACTCCACCATCCCGCTGGATGTCATGAGGGAATATAAGCGCCAGAACTGGATTGAGAATGATGTCCTTCTACCTCACATCATTGGGGGCAGCCGCGCATTCATCTGGGACAGCACGTTCGATCGGTATCGAGACCCTCGTGGTCAGGGGTTTCTCCAGTTTCTAAAGCAATTCCGATTGGCAACGGGGATCCTAGTCCCGCTCGAAGATGAAGAGGGGTTTAAAAGTTTCGTGTCGTTGCACGCATATTTTCAGACGCAATTTGATCTCAACCTCATCGACGCGGTCGAGGCGTTTGGGAAAAATGCGAAGAAGAAGGCAGATGAATTAGGAATATAATCAGCTTTACGAGTAATCCAGATATTCTTATTGGAAAGGGATGTCCCATGCAGGAAACGAATGCGGAAGCCTTTATCCGTTCAATGGACCCAACGAGCGTATCCAGAAAAATAGAAGAAAAGGTCAAGCCCTTGTGCAGCTCCGTATTCCACGGAGAGTGTGCGACTTTCTATTCTCTATCCAATGGAAAAGCCGCAATCAAAACCGCAGATAATGGCATTGTAGTATGGGTTTCGGCGCGAAACATTGTCGATTTCTATGGTATTTTGACGGTCATTTCGGGCTACATATACCTAGCCATATCCACCTTGACTCACATCCATTGGCAACCAGCAAATCGTGCGCCTTTTCAGAAATTCTGAAGCTCAGCACAAAATGTCAGCTAGTCGAGCGAATTCGGGAAAAGACCTCGGGCACAAACTCGAACTGGCGGGCTGTGCCTCTGCCCATAGAGTTCTTGCCCAACGTCTCTCTCAGGATGCTGCGCTGTACTAGAATGTCCATTGTCTCAATGACGCCACCGCGCGTCAATCCGGTGAAATTCGTGACGCTGGTAAGGGTCAATGGCTCGTGGGCCTGGTGCATTATATAGAGGATGTTCAGGAGACCGATCTGTTTAACGCGGGATTGTGGTGTTTCACCCACCAGGGGCTTTTCGAGGATCTCTCGAATAGCGAAAGCCGCCAGCGCCTGGTTTTGTAATCGATTAGTTAAGAAGCTTGTCACGGTGTTAACCTTTGGGCTTTTTGTATTGATGCTGATGGCAAGGCAACTGAGCATCAATAAATTGGATGTCTATTGGTGCCAATGAACAACGATGCAAGGTTTTCTGCGCATAGCAAATCCGAATGATGTAACGCAATATTCTGCCACCAATCTCAAAAAGCGGATTGGTCGCATATTTTTTCATCGTCTCGCCAACAAAGCCGACTGGCTCCCCCACCGATCCCGCTCTAATCGATTCTATTGTCGCGGCCCGTGCTTTTTGGTTGGCAGCGGCCCTGCGGATCGCTTAAGCAACGGAAAGCAGGTTCTGGGAGTACTTGCAATTGTTGCAAGCCTTTTTTGAACCGGTCCTGCATAAAGGGAGGCCATAATGGCGAAGTGGGTGTACACATTCGGCGACGGCAAGGCAGAGGGCGCTGCGAGTGATCGCAATCTCCTCGGCGGCAAGGGAGCGAATCTGGCTGAAATGAGCAGCCTCGGTCTGCCCGTACCGCCCGGCTTTACGATCACCACCGAAGTCTGCACCTATTATTAC
>Ga0180219_1000660_pt1 | contig 25760 bp, 25 predicted proteins | sample eDN3rd30CBELigMG_FD_151338 | JGI IMG/M metagenome (GOLD analysis project Ga0180219, IMG submission 151338) | Enriched Miracle-Growth compost microbial communities from Emeryville, California, USA - eDNA 3rd pass 30_C BE-Lig MG (version 2)... ... | reverse complement strand
ATCTGCAAGGCTATCGCACAGACCTTCGACGAAGACGCCGTGGTGCTGGCGATTCAGCAAAAGCAGATAGAGGCCGAGGGCGGGCCTGTGCCAAGGCTGGCCTTGCGCGTCGATGAAGCACCGATTCGTTCACGCCGCTTGCTGGAGTCTCTGATCAAGAAAGAAAACGAGGATCCAGATTTCGTCTATCGGCCGGCGCTAATGATTGAAGATGTGACGCCCGAGCTGGAAATGGGGTGAGTAAAAGAGAGGGCGGGAGGGACAAGCCCTAAACAGCATCTGGATCGAGCTCGCGCCACTGCCCTGGCGCCAGCCCGTCCAATCCCCATGGGCCTATTCGCACCCGAACCAAGCGCAACGTGGGCAAGCCGACCGCGGCGGTCATTCTTCGCACCTGACGGTTGCGGCCTTCGTGAATCGTCAACTCAAGCCAAGCGGTCGGAATGCTTTTTCGGAACCGCACCGGTGGATTGCGGGGCCAGATGTCGGGCTCGTCGATCAGGCGAGCCTGGGCCGGCAGCGTGGGGCCGTCCTTCAGCACAATACCTCGGCGCAAACTCTGCAGTTGCTCCGGGCTGGGCTGGCCTTCTACTTGAACCCAGTAAGTCTTGGCCAGTTTGTACCGAGGGTTCGAAATGCGCGCCTGCAGACGGCCATCATTGGTCAGCAGAAGCAGGCCTTCGCTATCCCGATCAAGGCGGCCGGCGGGGTAGACGTCGGCCACGTCGACGAAATCCTTGAGTGTGGCGCGCCCTTGGTCATCGCTGAATTGAGCCAGGACATCGAAGGGCTTGTTCAGCATCAATAGCCTGGGCGTGGCGGGGGCCGCTTGGCGTACCGGCCGGCACGAACCGGGCTTCGGGTGATTTCGCGGCCTGAATCCCACTATCTGGCGATGTCCTTAAGGTAAGCAAAAAAACATATCGGCCATCGTATCGATGAAACCATCCACATATTAGCGCAGCATAGCTCACTCCTCGAAGCCCATCGATTTCTGCGGCTCAACGCGCCAAAGGCGTGGAGGCGGCCACGGCAACCTCCATTGAACCGATCAACTCGATCTCGGCCCGAATGAGGTCGCCGGGAACGACCGGGCCCACGCCTTCGCAAGTGCCTGTCATGATGATATCGCCGGGCTCCAGCGTATAAAAGCGCGTCACCCAGGATATCTGCTCGGCAATATACACAAGCATTTCGGACGTATTGGCGACCTGGCGGTCTTCGCCGTTGACCTGCAAGCGCAAACCGAGCCGCTGGGGATCAGCGATCTCGTCAGCGGTAACCAGCCAGGGGCCCAGCACAGAGTAAGTATCGACCGATTTACGCAAGGACCTGTCTTCGGCGCCGCGCACCGTCATGTCCAGCGCGATGGTATAGCCCGCGACATAAGACAATGCATCCGCTTGGACGACATTGCTGGCTTTCTTGCCGATGACCGCCGCTAACTCTATTTCGTGATGAGTCAGGCGTTCAGGCATGGAGATGCGCACGGCCTGGCTGCATCCAATCAATGAGCTGCTGGCCTTAAGGAAGAAGCCCTGCTCAAGCACGCTACCGGTTTCACGGCGCGTAAACGTCGCCACATCGGCCGCGGCTTCTTCGACGTGCTTCTGGTAGTTGACCGGAACGCCCACGATCTTGCCGGGATTGGCGACCGGACTCAGCAGCCTGACCTTCTGCACCGGATAAGTCGGCGCGCCCGACGGCAGCTCTTCAATCGCGGCGCGCAAGGCGTCAAGGTGGGCCAGCACCAGGTCGCCGACCCGGTTGGGATAGCGTGGCGCGGGCAAAGCCTTCAAGGCATCGGTCACGTCGATGACGACGCCGTCCTGGACCACGCCCAAACGATCTTCATTGAACCAGCAAATTCTCATTTCAAAATCCTGTCTACTGCTTGTTGTCCGGTGCGCCTGGGCGCCAGTCAGTCATTGGCGTCCTGTACCGATTCGGTCAATACATTCAGCCTGCGCAGCACGTCGGCGTCGGAGACGACGAAGAAGCGTGCATCATCGCCTTGCGCAGAGTGACTTGCCCACTGGTGCTGAGGCACGGTAAATACGTCGCGCCGTTTCCAGCTGAAGGTCTGGTTGCCCACCGTGCTTTCTCCCTGGCCTTCGACAACGGCCACGACAAGATTCGCATTGGTTCGGGCGGGCAAAGAGCGACGCCCCCCGTCGAGCCCGAGCATGGTGGTATCGAGCAGGGGCATGGCGCCCTGCCCCGTCAGGGGGTTGATATAGCGCACGCGGCGAATTCCGTCCCTGGAAGGCGGCGCATGCTTCAAAGCCCGTACCGCATCTTCGTAGGGATAGCGAAATACCGGCGAGCGCTGCTCAGCGCCGTAGGTGACGCAGGGCGCAATATTGGGCGAGGCGAATGCCTCGTCGGCCATGACCTGGGGCTTGGGTTCGATGGGGCCCGGCTGGAACACGACCGAACCCAGATGCATATGCAGGGGCACGTCCAGCACATCGAGCCATACTACGGGCTCGCTGCCATCGTGGCGATGCTCGTGCCAGGCCATGCCCGGCGTCAACACCAGGTCGCCGTAGGCCATGGGGCATTCTTTGCCATCCACCAGGGTGACGGCACCGCTGCCCTCCAGCATGAAGCGCAGGGCGTTCATGGTGTGGCGATGGGGGCGAGCCGTTTCACCCGGCAGCAGGCACTGATACGCGGCCAGCACGTTGCCACAGGTGTATTCGTCAGCAATGGATTCCGACTTGGGGCTCAGCATCTGCAATACGCGGCGCTGCACAGCCTGGGGAGACGTTTCCTGGAAGGCCAGCTCGATCAATGGCCGCATTTCGTCCCAGTGCCAGATGTGGCTGGGCACGTCGGCATCCAGCTCTTTGTGTGCATTGGGGCTTTCCCATAAAGGAGCCAGCCCGGCCCGATGCCACTGCTTTCGAATCGCTTCGCTGTTTGTCGACATGCGGGCTCCTTACAGGCTATAGCTTTCGAACGTGCCCGGGTGGAACAGGTCTTCGACCTGAACCTGACGGGAGGACAGGCCCTGCTCGTAATGCTGCTGGAAGAAATGTTCGAGCACGTGGCGGTTGGCATCGATGCCGTACGACCAGTAGTCGTCCCCCATCAGTTCACGCGCCTCTTGCAGGCGTTCTTCGGCGAACGGCAGCGTGATCTTGGTGGCCGAGGTCTCGGACAGATGCTCGATGGCCTTTTGCTTGGACTCTTCGAAAGCCTTGTACAACGCGCCCGGCAGCCAGGGATGCTGCTCGGCCAGCGTGCGCCTTACACCCACGATGTGCATGATGGGGAAGATGCGGGTGCGGCGATAGTAATCCTTGGCCGCGCTGACCGGGTCACGGAACAACCAGCCGACGTTGGGTGTTCCCGGGGGCACATCGGGCGCGCGCGGGGCCATGAAGCCGTCGATCTCGCCTTGGGCCAGCAGGCTGGAAATCGTTTCCCCCTCGGGAGCGCTCTCAAGCTTCACGCCATCGGGCAGCTGGATCTTGATTTTTTCAGGACGCCCGGCATGCGAGATGCCGCCACGAACCCATGTCACGTCGGTCGGCAAAACGCCGTGCTCCTGCAGAATCGACCGCGCCCAGACCATGGCGGTCAGCTGATACTCGGGCAAGCCGATCTTGCGGCCACGCAGGTCTTCCGGTTTTTGAATTCGGTCTGTGCGGCAATACATCGACGTATGCCTGAAGGCGCGCGAAAGAAAGACGGGAATGCCCACGTACGGAAAATTGCCCTGGGCGGCTTGCACGGTCGAACTGGAAAGCGACAGCTCGCAGATATCGAACTCCTGGCCCCGGAAGGCACGGAAGAAAATCTCTTCTGGAGACAGGTTCATGATCACCGGATCGACGCCGTCTATCTGAACGGCTCCGTCGATCAAGGGCCGGCATCTGTCATAGTTGCCGATCGCCACGGAAAGATTCAATTTGCTCATGGATATGCCTTGGTAGCCGGCGGGATGGTCAGGACAGGCCGAACTCGGCCCGAATCGCCTCGCTATGCTCGCCCAGCGAAGGGGGAGCCTTATCTGCCGGACCGCGCTGCCCGTTGATACGCACCGGGCGATGTATGGACGTAATGGCGCCGTGATCGGGATGCTCGACGCGATAAAAGACATCAAGATGCTTGACCTGGGGGTCTTCCATGACTTCGGGCACACTGTTCACCGGCGCAAACGGAACGTCGTTGGCTTCGAAGCGCTTGCACCACTCGTCTCGGCTCAGGGTCGCTAGTGTGTTGCCGACAGTCTGCGCCAGATCGAGATAATGGTCGGCCCTCGCCGGGGGCGTCGAGAAACGCTCATCCAGCAGCAAATCGGGGCGCTCGATCGCATTGACAAATCCCTGCCAGAATTTTTCGACCGACGACAAATGGACCGAGACAAGGCGCCCGTCCGCGCACCGGAACGCATACGACTGCGATACCGACACACGGGAGAGGGGCTGGGGCACCATGCCAAGCCGGGTGTACTGCGAATAGCCCTCGGGGGAAAACGCGATCGACGCCTCGAGCATGCTCAGTTCGACACGAGCGCCCTGGCCGTCGCGGTTTCTTTTGTGCAACGCGGCCAGTATGCCGTAGGCGGCATACATGCCGGTGATGTTGTCCGACATCGAGGGGCCGTTCAGCGAAGGCCGCTCCGGGTCGATCATCTGGCTCGACACCCCGGACAAGGCCATCGCCACCGCATCGTAGCAAGGACGGTCCCGATATGGGCCGTCCGCGCCAAAGCCCGTGATCGAGCAATGAATCAAGCGGGGATTCAAGGCCTCGAGCCTGGCCTCGTCAAAGCCCAGCCGCTGCATCACGCCCGAGCGGTAGTTGTCGAGCAGGACATCCGCCTTGGCTATAAGCTTGGCCAGGTCGGCCTTGCCGTCATCGCTGCGCAGGTCCAGCTGGATGCTTTCCTTGTTGCGGTTGTACGCCGTGAAGTGCGGGCTGTAGAGCTTGCCCGCATGGCGGCGGAACGGGTCTCCGCCGTCGGGATGCTCTACCTTGATGACCCGGGCGCCCATGTCGGCCAGCATCATGCCTGCCAGGGGAGCCGTAAGAACCGTGCCCAGTTCGATGACGAGAATATCGCTCAATGCGTCTTTCATGCCTGCATCCTGTTCAACTTAAACGCTTGATGATCTGGCGCGCAAGCGTGGTGCGCAGCACTTCGGTGGGGCCTTCGGTAATGCGGTAGCTGCGCAAGTCGCGCCAGAAACGCTCGATGGGCGTGTCTTCGGTCAGACCCATGCCGCCGTGCAGCTGCATGCAGGCATCGACCACCTTGAATCCCGCCTCGACGCCAAAGGTCTTGATCATGAAGGTTTCGAGCTTGGCGTCGACGCCTGCGTCGACCTTGCGCGCCGCGTCGTAGACCATCAATCGCGCCGCATAGATGTCGGTATAGCCGTCGGCAATCATCCACTGCACGCCCTGGCGATCAGACAAGGGCGCGCCGAAGGTCTTGCGCTGGGTGGCGTAGGTGGTGGCAAGCTCCAGGCAGCGCTCGGCAGCGCCGCAACAATGGGCCCCCTGGCGAACTCGCCCATGGTTGATATAGCCTTGCGCCAGCGAGAACCCGCCGCCTTCCTCTCCGACGAGGTTCTCAAATGGAACGTCTACGTCCTCGAAGGCGATCTCCCAGGGCTTGTCGCCCATCAGGGTGCGCTCGGCGCTGGCCAGGCGCACGCCCGGGGTGTTCATGTCGACGATGAAGCACGATGTGCCTCCGCGCGCGCCCTTCTGGGGGTCGGTCACCGCCATGACCAGTGCAAAGCTTGCCTCACCGGCACGGGTGATGAAGCGTTTGACGCCGTTGATTCGATAGCCGGTGTCTGTCTTGACGGCGCGCGTACGCATGGCCGAGGGGTCAGAGCCTGCGTCGGGTTCGGTCTGGGCGAAGCAGAACTTCTTCTTGCCCTCGACGACCGGGTACAGATAGTGCTCGCGTTGCGATTCATTCAGGCCCAGCAGAATGGGCCCCACGGTAGGTCCGAACAAGCCATGGTGCCTTACCCATGAAGCCACGGTGCTGCGGCCCACTTCCTCCCAGAAGACCGCCAGGGGCAATAGCGAGAGGCCCAGACCGCCGATTTCTTCGGGCACGTCCAGCAGCCACAGGCCCGCCTGGCGGGCGCGCTCGCGAACCGCCTCGGCCTTGCTTTCTTCCAGAAGCCCGTCCGGCCCTAGTTCACGCTCAAGGGGAACGAGTTCATTCTGGACGAAGCGCCGGATAGAGTCCCGGAACATCAGCAATTCTTCGGGAAGGGCCTCGTGAGGTGTCAGGTCTAGCATGATTCAAGCTACCTCGGCGCCGGGTTGCTGGGGCAGTTCCACCGGCTCTTCCAGCGACGTCCATGCCTTCGTCGGCTGGCCGTCGCGAATCAGGTCCATTTCGCGCCAGAACAGTCTGCGCAGCATCATGATTCCCGCATCGGAACGGCCCAACATTTCGTCGTCGCGCTTGACGATACGCTCTTGGCCACGGATAGAGAGGTAGTCCTGCGCGGCGGTCAGGCCCACAAAAGTGTCTTCGGGGTTCTTCCAGGCACGCGAGCTGAACAGTTCGTCATGATGATCGGCGGGGTCATACTTGCCGTACTTGGCGAAGTAGTTGCGAAAACGCATTCTGGACGTTTCGCTGGCCTCGGGAGGCAGGCTGTAGATCATGAAGCGCGTGGTGTTCAGTTCGTCGTTGGGCAGCATCCACACGAACACGTCCAGCCACGGGTCCTCGGGCGTCAGGCCGGGCACGGTAATGTGGTTGTTGTTCGGGAAGGTCCAGTCGCTCTGCCGGATGTTGGTCTCGGAACGCTTGGCGGTCTGGCGGATGCCGGCTGCGGTTTCCTCGTAGCTCAACTCAGGAATATTAGTGGTTACCGCGCGGCCAAAAGGGCCCACGGTAAGCGCCATGTGCACGAAGCTGACATGCACCGCATCCATCGAGTTCTCGACCTGTTGGAACCAGTTGTTGTCCCAACGTTCGCGGCCGTTGGCCGTAATGGCGCCTTCGCGCTCGGTCAAGAGCTTGCGGGGCAGGTCGAACTCGGGCGCTTCGCCTTCGCCCATATAGGCAAAGACCAGGCCTTGGTACTCGCGCACCGGATAGCCAGGGATCTTGGTGCGGGGCATGCCGTTGTCTTTCTCGGCGGGCCGGTTCACACAGGCGCCGGCCGCGTCAAACTGCCAGCCGTGATAAATGCAGCGAATTTCTTCGCCGACGACCCAGCCGGTATGCAGCAAGGTGCGGCGATGCGCACAGCGTCCCCCCACCAGATGCAAGGCGCCGCTGGCGCCACGGTACAAGGTCAGCTCTTCGCCCAATGCCTTGACCGGAATGGCGGCGTTCAGCTCGACATTCTCGGAAAGTTCGATGGGTTGCCAGAATTGGCGCAGCAGTTTCCCCATGTCTGAGTCACGATCACACTGGGTCAATCGCTGAAACTGGCGCACACGTTCCTCATGACGCTCATCAATGGCGCTCATAGAAGTCTCCTGATAGGGTTGAATGGTAGCCGCTAGGTCGGCTCGCCCAACAGATCGGTAAGAGGCCCTTGGGGCTCTCCGTACTTGGTCAGCTGGATGCTGCGCGCGTAGTCGCGTATGTCCAGCGGGTAATGCTTGCCCGGCGTCCAGGTGGGGTACTTGTGACGCAGCCCGCCATCGACCGCCATATCCGAGCCTGTCATGCAGGCAGACTCGTCGGACGCCAGAAAAACGGTGGCCCAGGCCAGGTCGGACGCCCGAGGGAAGCGACGCAAGGGCATCTGGTCAAGGTATTCCTGGCGCGAGTAAAAGCCGGTTCGTTGCGGCTGCTTCCAGTCGGGGTCGAACATTTCGTCTTTCATCGTTGACCACAACTGATGCTCCATGGAACACGGCGTAACCGTGTTGACCCGGATGCCCAAGTGGGCAAGGTCAAGCGCCGAGGAGCGGGCAAAGCTAAGCAGTGCCGCCTTCGCCGCACAGTAGGCGGCACCGTCGGCCTCGCCGAAATGGGCAGCGGTGGAAAGAATATGGATAATGCTGCCGCCGCCCGATTTCATCATGGCGCGCGCGCAGTGCTGGGTGGTGATCAGGCCGGCGGTGACGAAACTGGGCACCGAGTCGTTCCAGTCGTCCAGGTCCATGTCGAGCACGTGGCTCCAGTGAACACGGCCCGCCATGTTGACCGCGATATCGAGACGCCCGTATTTGGCTACCGTTGCCTCGACCGCATTTTTTACGTCTTCGTTGCTGCGTGCATTGCCCGCTATGCCAAAACCCTGGAGCCCGCGCTGGCGCAGATATTCCACGGTTTCATCGGCTGCGGCCTGGCTGGCGTCCATGACGCACACACGGGCGCCTTCGCGCGCCAGGAAATGCGCGATCGTGCCACCGATATTGGGGCCTGCGCCAAACACGATCGCAACTTTGTCTTTGAGTCTGTCCATTTCAAGCTACCGTCAAGAATGCTGTATTCCATTCTCTGTGATAGCTTCGTATGCAACAAGACGAATTCCTCGAATTCTGCTATGCATATTTCGAGTGGCTGGGCTTGCCTATGCAGAAACGCTTGATCGCCCGTTTTTTTTCTTTTGCGGCGCCAAATCGGCCTTTTCCTGTGCAAGCGACACCAGGTAAATCAGGCACGAAGCCAAGGTGTTCTGGAAGTTGTCCATCGACTCGCCCGATGTACCTGCAATGGCGTTGCCGTCTTGCATGGTTAGCGTGAACATGCTTAGTTCATGGGGCAGCTGGGGGTTCTGGTCTAGCAATTGTTGGGGCAAGGTGCTGCGCCACCACGAAGAAAGTTCTTCTCGCTGCGCTGCGCGTACCTTTAGAAACTGCTCGCGAGCGGCCTGCTCTGGAACTGATTTTTCAACACTAAGAATGACGCCCAGGCGCCAGAAGTCGGCGGCAAAGTACCGTGGGTTGGCCTTGGAGCCAAATATACGTGTAACGTGCTCTTCGAAGCTTTCGCCTGGCCTGGGCTTGTTGTGCTCGATCGCGCCATGGCGCCACTGCGAGAAGCCCTCTTCGATCATGGCCGCGAGCAGCTTGTCTTTGCTTTCAAAGTGCCAATACACGCTGCCTATGGGTAATGACGCATTCTTGGCGACCTTGGCCATGGTCGTTCCGCTATAGCCATACTGGGATATGACCTCGAAGGCGGTCTCGAGAATGCGCATCCGGACAGCAGCACTGGTCTTGTGCTCGCCGGGCTTGCGCACGCGATTATTCAGATTGGTAACCATAAGAAGCCGGTGGCTGGTAGGTGATAACGGTGGGCAAGAAGCCTTGTAGAGCAAGGAAACCAATTATTTCACAGCCGTGCCACAAAGCAACCGCCTTGCCCACAACGCTTAGCTCGACAGCAGAGCACTCAAGCTGGAGGCATTGGGCTCGGCCTCGAGGCGCATGGTGTGGTGTATGAAATGCTCTGCCTTCGCGCGGCTCATGCCAGCAGCATCAGTGCATTCGTACACCTTGTTCTCGATCTCTTTCGCAGTCATGGGGTTGTTCGGATCGCCCTTGGCGTACTTCACCTCTTTGCTCAGCGTATCGCCGCTACGGGTAAGGATCTCGACCCTTGCGAAACCCGGACCGCCATCGGGCCGCACCAGGCTTTTGTCTTCTTGAGTGCGCACGCGCTGGGCAAGTGCCTTGAGGTCCTCGCGCTTCAAGGCGTCGAGCGTGAAATGACGCAAGCCGACTTCGCGATCTTGTATGGCGACGGCAACCATCCAGGGGTTGCTGAACTGCGCTTCGACGACTGTTCGGGGAGCCTGCTTCTTTTCAAGAGGCAGCCCCAGCAACATCATTTCGGCCGGTGGGCTATATACGGTTACTTGTTCGATATCGTCGGGGCGAAGGTTATGGGCGGCGACCAGGCCCAGCGTAGCGTCGATGGCGACATGGCCGCCCCGACACGAGGGATAGGGCTTGGGTGCAATACCGGGGCCCGCAAATTCTTGGCCCAGGCCGCCCAGCAGCGCCTCTTTGGAGTATTTCCCGCCATGGTACTGCTTGAACAAGCCTTTGACGCCTTCCAGGACATGGTCAGACCCATGCACGCCGCGCCGCGCCAGGCGCGCCGACACGATGCCGCCGTGGGCCGCGAAGCCGGCGCCCAGGCGCTTGGCGTGGGTGCCGTCTATGCTGGCCTGGGCATTGCCCGATAGCTGATGGTAGGCCAGCCCCACCGCTGACACCAGTTGTTCGCGTGTTAGCCCCATGAGGCGCCCGCTAACCAGAGCCGCCGCCAGGAAGCCATACATGGGGGTTGGGTCCCACCCCACGATGAACGGAGATACGCCCGGCGACCCTGCGCGAGACAGGCGGCATGCGGCGTCGGTGCCCGTCGCTACCGCAGCGATCAGTTCCTTGCCGCTGACGCCGCCCACCATGTCAGCCACCGTCAGCGCAACGGGCACTGTTACGCAGGAAGCATGCAGCAACGAGGGTTCGTAGGTGTCGTCGAACTCAAGCGCAGCCGCCATCGACGCATTGAGTCGCGCGGCCTTTTCCGCCGGAAGGCGTACGTTGGTGCCCAGCACCAGGCTTTCAGCCTTGCCGCCGGTTTCCTGGCTTAGCGCATAAAGCTGCCTGATGCCGTCGGCATCCAATGCAGGCAGCGCCACGGCAACCGTGTCCAGTATCTGGGCCTTGGTTACCGCGACCACTTCGGCCGGCAGCGCTTCGTAGGGCGTATCCAGGCAATAGTCGACGAAGGCGAACATGGCGTCGGGTACCGGCGCCCCCCCTTGCTTTGCCAGCACGCGGGCCGGGCCAGTGGCCAGGCCCGCCGCCAGCAATGAGGAAAGCTTCACGAAGTCTCTACGGGTCAGCGTCATGCGTATCTCCTGTGCCCAGTTGCCTGAATAGCGGCGGCTTGTTTATTTACGATTTTTCTTGTTCTTGTCGCGGATCATCATGTAGATGAGCCCGCCCCACGAGCCGGCAAAGGCGACCAGATCGTAGTTGCGGATAGGCCGGTATTCCGTGTAGAAAAGGCCCGTCGAACCGATAAAGGCGGCTACCGTTAGTGCAGCGCATACCGCCACTGCAATCCATTTTGTCTTGTCCATGTTTCACCTGGCTGAATAAAAGTTGAGGTATTGGGATGACTAGTCTTCGAACTTGCCGTTCTGTACTTCCGGCTTGTAGGCGCGCGGGCCGTCCCATAGCCACAATGGTTCAAGCTTGGGCTTGACGGCAGCGTATATCCATCCGCTGTAGGCAAGCAGCAGGATGCCATTCAGGAACAACTCTTGCGGGCCAGTAAACAACTGGCGGGGCGTTGCCACAATGAACGTGTTAAGCCAGAAAATATTGACGGTCGCCGGAAACTCAAGAATGAGCCCCAGCAGCGTGAAACGGTTGAAGAACAGCATGGCACCCGTGACGATCTCGAGATACTTGATCGCCTGGTACAGGTAGATGTCGGCGTTGGCTTGCACCCATTCGCCGCCTAAGCCCGGAATGGGTGGCACATAACCCGTTACCGCGAAGCGAATGCCCGAAAACAGCAGGTGGGCACCAAAGTACAAGCGTATCCAGTGGATGATGTAGTACCAGGGGGACGACGAATTCATAACGATCTCCTCAGTTATAAAAATTTATGTGTTATTTGAAAATTTCGGGCAGGTACTTGATATCGGTAATGCTGCCGCTGCGCGCATTGAACTTGAGCATGGGCAGGTAGTGCCTGATATAGACCAACATCAGCACCACGTTCATGTACAAGCAGGCCGTCCCCATGTAGGTAAGCCTAAGAATGCCGTCGTAGCGGTGGTTCAGGAACACGGCGTTGTAGAACACCATGGCGCTGATCGGAAACAAAATAAGCAGGCCCAGCGGCACAAAGATGTTAAGTACCAGCAGCACGCCACCCACGATTTCCAAGGTCTTGACCAGGTCGAACAAACCCACTTCCACGAACGTGATCAGCATCTTGTTCGAATCGGGCAAGGAACCAAATGGCTGCGGAAAAATAGGCTGGAAGCCCAGTTGGTGAAGCCAGTAGCTGGTGCCGCTGACTATCATCCATGCCCCCAAATACAGGCGCAGGAAGGAAATGACAAGCTGGCCCACGGTGCCCATGTCCCACTTGATGTTCTTGAATGCGTTCATATGACTCTCCTGCTGTTCACTGGCTATCGGTGGGCGCTGCAGCGTTGGGCTGCTTGCGGGCAATGCGTTCGCGGGCAGTAATGCGGCCACCCCGCACATTGAAGATCTCTACGTATTCCGCCGTTTCACCGGCATCCGACTCGACGCTGTAATGCACGGCGACGTTGAAGCCTTCGGCAATGACGCGCTTTACTTGCGGCTCAAAGGGCTTGCCGTCGGGCAGGACGTTCTCGGCCGGCACCTGGTCTTCGGTTTTGGGGGTGAAGAACAGCTTGACCGCCTCGTCGACCTGGCCCTGCTTGTAGGCCTTGTCCATGTACAGGGCGACCACATCCCTGGGAAGCTCACCTTCGCCGGGCGACCACGTCCAGCGTGGATTGGTGTGCAGCCCGTGCGCGATCCAGTAGACAAAGATCGCGCCAACAATAATTGACAATATGCGCATGAAGACTCCTTAGCTGTAAGATTTATCTATTGTTTATCGCGTTGCGGAGCACGCGGTTCCCGCCTCATGTGCTCGCTCAGGCGCTGGGCAGTCATGTCGGCGGTGCCTGGCATCGAGGGGTATTTTTCGCGTAGCGCCGTGCTTCGTGCGGCTGCAGCGATTCGCTCCCGCACCTGGTCGACAAGCGCGTCTTGCACCTGCCGGCCCGCATAAAGGCCCAGCCACGCCCCGAAGTACAGGTAGGCGGGACCACCGCTTTCGGCCATAGTGGGGACATCGTGTTCAGGGTCTCGCACCGAATCGGCAACGGCCAGATATCGGATAAGCCCCTGGCGATGCGCAGCCGCAGCCGGACCAATGCTTGTGCCAAACGACCACTCGACCTTGCCTTTGCCCATGGCTTCGTACAACGAGGGCAGATCGCGATACACGACGTGCTGCATTCTGGTGTTGGTCGCCTGCGCCATAGCGGCTGCGTACTTGTCGCCCAGGCTGCTGGCACCCCACGACCCATACCGCACCGTTCCCGGATTGCTTCGCGCCTGGTCGATCAGCTCGTCAACACTCTTGATCCGACTCTTGGACGGCACCACCACAAAATAGGGGTTCACAAGAAGCGGGGCGACCGGCCTTAGCAATGACGCCAGCGGTGACTCGACCGCTTCGCCTTGTGTCGGAAACAGTTCCTGGTTGCTCAGCACGAAGAAGCCTTCGGGTGCTTCCGCCAGGCCAGGCATGTCAGACGGGGCACGCTGCTGCCACGACACCTTGGGCCCCCCGCCCGACGACATCTGCTCACACAGGGCCGTCAGGAAACGGCCGGGGCCGCTTTCTTTCGGAAAGGACGCGTTCAGGACGAGGCTGTCTTCGGGCAGCGCCGCGAGGGACGGCGCATGCCACAGCGCGGCACCCGCCAGGGCAACGCACCCGGCCCAACTCAGGAAGTTCCGCCGGGTGTGCCTTAAGGCGGACTGCAGCCGCCCCGCATAGGGTCGTGTCGAAAACCGTTTCTCTTTGCTCACGATAGTCTGCCGTCAAGTGTCAGAAGCGATGTTGCATGCCCACGCCAAACGCTCTTACCGTGTCGCCAGTCTCACTGGGCGCAGGCAGGCCTCCGGGCGGGAAGATGGTCTGGCGGGCGTTGCCGCGGTTGTCCAGCTGCTTGAAATAGGTGTACAGCACGGTGCGCTTGGACAAGCTGTGCACGTATCCCACCGCCCACGAACGCAGCCCCCAGTCGACGATATCGTCGGTACGGCCCCATGGCGTGTCGTTGTCCGATTGCCCGTAGGCAAAGTGCACATGGCCCGCCTGGCTTACGGGTACCCGCGCCCCCACCTGCCAGGCATGGTCGCTGCCCGAATAGCCCTGGGTCTTGCGGATCTGGTAGGTTCCAAACAAGGTCGCCCACGAAAACTTGTACTGCACGCCCAGGGCGTGCTCGGTCTGGCTGCTGGTGGCTGCGGTGGTGTAGGTAGTGCCTGTGCTGCGGCCGAATGCGTAGGTAATGCTCAACGGGCCTTCTGCGTAGGTCAATGCAGCCAGGTCATAGCTCTTGCTGCGCGGCGTAGTGTCGGTAGCCGCAGAGCGAAACCCGTGCTGGTAGCCCAGCTGGAACCCGCCCCACTTGGGGGTCTTGTACAGAACGGCGTTGTCCATGCGCGCCGGATCAGCCAAGGGGTTGTATATCCACGGACGCCCGCTTTCTCCCGTCAAAGAGCCGATGACCGAGCCCGGCGCAAACATCATGGGGTCGTACTTGCCCGAAAATTCATAACCCAGGCCCTGCAGGCGGCCGGCTGTAATCGTGCCGTAGTCCTTGCTGCGCAAGCCCACATAAGCCTGGCGCCCGAACATTCTTCCACCCTGTGCCGAGGTACCGGTGTTGATGTTGAGACCGCCTTCAAGGACGAAGATCGCATCGGTCCGGTCGCTTAGCTTCTCAACACCGCGCAGGCCGAAGCGGGACCCGCCCAAGCCGCCCGAGTTCATGCTGGTGATGTGTCCATCGCCATTACGGAAATGGCTGATGTTGACGTCGGCCACACCGTAGAGCGTGACGGACATGGCGGACGCAAGGCATGGAAATGCAGTAAGGAATGCCAGCGAACAAAGGCTGCGCTTCATAGGGTCTCCCGTGTTGTCTAGTTGTTGCTTTAGGCAAAGCACCAGCCCGCGCTCCCAGGAACGGAGCACAAGTCAGTTAAAGAAAGTGGTGTGGCGGCCCGGCGTGGTGGGCGTGGGGCCGGGGGCGCCCGCATAGGGCGCCCCGGTCGTTCAGACGAGTTGCTTTCGCACGCCTCCCGAGGGGGCTTCCGTGCCTTCTTCGGGCACGGTGAACGTATCGAGCTCTTTATCGAAACGCTCGTGACCCAGGGCATAAGCAATGCAGCTGATCAGGCAGATGGCGCCGAAGTACACCGCCACCCATTCCGGGCTGTGGTTGGGCGAGAACGCCAGCAGGCTGGTGGCGATGAGGGGCGACAGGCCCGCACCCAGGGTGGACGCAACCTGGAAGGTCAGGGCAATGCCGCTATAGCGAACGTCAGCGGCGAATTTTTCGCTGAGCCAGGTGTTGAATACCCCGCCCATCAAGGCCTGGATCACAGGCATCGCCAGCACCATGGCCAGCAGCAGGGCAAGGAAGCTGGGGCTATGCACCAACAGGAAGATGGGCCAGATGAGCACAACGCCCGCCAAGGCGCCTGTAATCATCAAGGGACGACGGCCCACGCGATCAGACAGCGCGCCAAACAACGGCAGGGTGAAGATGTTCAGGAAGTTGGCAATGGTCAAGGCAATGAGGGCGCTGGTGCGCGTATGCCCCACCTCGACCGAATAGTTCAACAGGAAGGCCGCTGCGAACGTTGCGAAGGACAACGGCGCCAAGCCACCCAGCACACCCGAAATAACGTGCCCCTTGTTGTAGCGGAACACCGTAACCAGGGGGATGGTCTTGGGGCCGCCCCGGGCGGCCTGGGCCTTGCGGGCCGCCTCGTACTCGGGGGTTTCGGTGACAGCCATGCGCACGATCAGGCCCAGCACCACCAGCAAGGCGCTGATCAGGAAAGGCACGCGCCAGCCCCAGCCAAGAAACTGCTCGGGCGGCAATAAAGTGAACGGCGTCATGACCAGCGTGCCCAATACCGCGCCGGTGGGGCCGCCCGCGCTGACCAGGCTCACGGCAAAGCCGCGCCCACGGGGCTTTGCGTGCTCCATGGACATGAGCGTTGCCCCGCCCCACTCGCCGCCGATGGCAATGCCCTGCAGCAGGCGCAGCAGCACGAGCAAGACCGGCGCTAGCACGCCGACCTGGTTGTAGGTCGGCAGCAGGCCGATCAGCACGCTTGACAAGCCCATGATGATCAGCGTAACGATCAGTACATTCTTGCGTCCCAGCTTGTCGCCGTAATGGCCGAACACCACTGCGCCGAGCGGACGCGCAAAGTACCCGACCGCAAAGGTGGCGAACGACGACAGGGTAGCCGCCAAAGGGTCCAGCGACACGAAGAAGATCTTCGGGAAGACGAGCGCCGCAGCCACGCCGTAAAGAAGGAAGTCGTAGTACTCGAGCGTGGTCCCGATGTAGCTGGCCAGAACGGCCCTTCTCTTCTGCTTTTCGCCTGCTGGCGCAACAGTTGAGTGTGTCATGTCAATGATCCGGTAAGGTTGAGCATTCGGAGCGATATCCGCTGAAACGAACGGAGACATGCCGTGCTCAACGCCCTTGCATCGTTCTGACGCGCGGCACGCTGCTTGTCTCCACTCTTGTTCTTGGCCCATTTCTGGAATGTGTTTTCTAGAATTTTGGACCTAGCGTCTGAAGTCGGCAACCCAAATTTCAGCATCGCTGCTATTCGATTTCTGCATGGTTGGTCACGGCGGCACCCTGGTTTAGAAGATCCAGGGCAACGTCCACGATCATGTCTTCCTGGCCGCCCACCATGCGACGCTTGCCCAGTTCGACGAGGATGTCCACGGTTTTCAGGCCGTACTTGGCCGCCGCGGCCTCGGAATGACGCAGGAACGAGCTGTACACCCCCGCATAGCCCAGGGCCAGGGTTTCGCGGTCCACCCGCACGGGGCGATCTTGCAAGGGGCGCACGATGTCGTCGGCGGCGTCCATCAGCTTGTACAGGTCTGTGCCATGGCTCCAGCCCAGCCGGTCGGCCGCCGCGATAAAGACCTCAAGCGGCGCGTTGCCCGCGCCGGCGCCCATGCCCGCCAGGCTGGCGTCGACACGGTCGCAGCCCTCTTCGACAGCCACAATGGAGTTGGCCACGCCCAGGCCAAGGTTGTGGTGCGCGTGCATGCCGGTCTGGGTTTCGGGTTCAAGGGTGTCCTTGAATGCCCTGAATCGCTCGCGTACGTCTTGCATGCCCAAGGCGCCGCCCGAATCGACGACGTAGCAGCACGTCGCGCCATAGCTTTCCATCAGCCTGGCCTGCTGGGCGAGGCCCTTGGGCGAGGTCATGTGGCTCATCATCAAGAAACCGACGGCCTCCATGCCCAATTTGCGGGCGTACTCTATGTGCTGGCGCGAGATGTCCGCCTCGGTACAGTGGGTTGCGACACGGACGACACGCACGCCGGCATCGTAGGCCGCCCTGAGGTCGTGCACCGTGCCGATGCCCGGCAGCAGCAGCGTGGCAAGTTTAGCGCGCTTTACGACCTGGGCCACGGCCTCGATCCACTCCAGATCGGCATGGGCGCCAAATCCGTAGTTGAAGCTAGAACCCTGCAGGCCGTCGCCGTGCGCCACTTCAATGGAGTCCACTCCCGCTTCGTCCAGGGCCTGGGCGATCTGCCTGACGTTGTCCAGGCTGTACTGATGGCGGATGGCGTGGCTGCCGTCGCGCAGCGTCACGTCCGAGACATAGATCTTCTTGTCGACGGTCATGCGTATTCTCCTTGAGCCGATTCGCCGACCAGGGCGCGCTCGGCCATTTGTTCCGCCGTGCGCAGGCCGGCGCTGGTCATGATGTCCAGGTTGCCGGCATAGGCCGGCAGGTAATGGGCCGCACCCTCGACCTCGAGGAAGATCGACGTCTTGAGGCCGGTCATCGCATCGCCCACGCCAGGCACGCGAATGGGAGCCTGGATGCGCTCGAACTGCACTTGCTGCTTCAGGCGATAACCCGGCACGTAGGCGCTTACCGCCTCGACCATTTTCTGTACCGACGCGGCAATCTCGGCCTCGTCGGCCATTTCGCTCAGCGTGTAGACCGTATCGCGCATGATGAGCGGCGGTTCGGCGGGGTTCAGGACGATAATGGCCTTGCCTTTGCTCGCCCCACCCACGGCCTCGATGGCCCGCGATGTGGTTTCGGTGAACTCATCGATGTTGGCGCGCGTACCGGGGCCAGCGCTTTTACTGGAAATCGAAGCGACGATTTCGGCGTAATGCACCTTGGCCACGCGCGATACCGCCGCCACCATGGGGATGGTCGCCTGCCCGCCGCATGTGACCATGTTCAGGTTTTCTGCATCAAGATGCTGTTCGCCGTTCACGACCGGCACGCAATAGGGGCCTATGGCCGCCGGTGTCAGGTCGATCATGCGAATGTCTTTCTTCAGTGCGCGCAGGAAAGCATCGTTCTTGACATGCGCGCCGGCGCTCGTGGCATCGAACACAAAATCCACATCGGCGAAGACCGGCATGCGCACAAGCCCTTCGACGCCCTCGTGCGTGGTGGCGACGCCCATGCGTGCAGCGCGCGCCAAGCCATCAGATTTCGGGTCGATACCCACCATGGCGCCCATTTCTATGTTCTTGCCATGGCGCAGTATCTTGATCATCAAGTCTGTACCGATATTGCCGCTACCTATAATGGCGGCCTTGAGTTTGCGTTTCATTGCATCTCCATAAGAGTTTCTTTCACGATCGCCGAAGCGGCCACCGCAAGCTCGGTGCGTGGCTGCCGGGTCGGCGTGATCATGCTGATGACGGGTTCCAGGGATGGATTCACGATCTTTCGCCACGACAAAGGAGGCAGCGTCGCGATAGACCGCAGGTTTCCGGGCATGATGGAATAGCCGCCCCCGGCGGAAACGATTTCAATGGTCGAGGCGGTCGAGTCGATTTCCAGGTCGATCTTCAGGTTCAGCCCCAGCCTTGCCGCAGCGGTTTCCAGGGCGGGCTTGGTCCACTGGTTGCTGTGGGGCAGAATCAAGGGCAGTTCAGCAAGCTCGCTCAGCGGAATGTCGGCACCCTCGTCTGCCTGGCCGCGTGGCCCCACCAGGTACAGATGCTGGGTCGCAATGGGCTCTATGCACAGGTTGGGCGAACTGGCGGGGCTGAACACCACGGCGAAATCCACCTGACCGGTCAGCACTTTGTCGTACAAGCCACCCGACAACCCCTCGGTCAGCTTGATCGACGCCGCAGGAAACCGCGCCTTCAGGCGGGGCGCCAGTTCGGGAATCAAGCGACGGCCAATGCTTGGCGTCAGGCCGATGATGAGATTGCCGGTATACACCGCGTCGGAGCCTCGCACCGACAGCACCGCCGCATCCACCGTATGCACCACCGAACGGGCGTAATCAATGAATTTGCCGCCCCGATCGGTCAGGCGCACGCCCCGGCCATGCCTGTGAAACAGGCTGGCGCGCAATTCGACCTCCAGCGCACGCACCTGCCTGCTCAGGGTAGGTTGCGGGATGTCCAGCAGATCAGAGGCCTTGACATAGCTGCCTGCCTCGGCAACGGCAATGAAACTGCGCAGTTGAGAAATTTCCATTTCCCACCTCGACCCTATGCGGGGATTCTTGCCATCAGCGCCTCGGCCCTAGCCGCCGAAGCTCGCAGGCGCTCGACCAGACGGGCGATATCCAGACCCGTGAGCCCCGACGGCAATTCGCTAAGGCGAAGGGCAAATGCCGTATCACCCTCGGGCCGCTTCACCGGCATCGACAGATGCAGCACGTCGTAGCGGCGGCCGTTCTCTATGTGCGGCGGCTCATGCATGTCGAACATGGCCGACACCGTGGCAAGGAAGCGGCGTGCTTGCTCGGGCGTACGGTGCGGGCACGAGTACTGCTCTATGGCCCGGTCCAGCTCGCTGGACGAAAGCGTGCCCAGTAAAGAGATGGACCAGCCCCGGTCGCGTACCAGGCACAGCTGCTCGCGGGCACGTGCAAGAACATCATCGCCGCACTTGCCCAAGCCGGCCAGCCACTGGTCTTCGGACATGGCGTTTGGCCCGCCCACGAACAGAGCGCCCAAAGGCGGCACCAACGGCGCCCGGGCGCCCAGACGACTCTTGCCGCCCGGCCCCGCCTTGTGGTCGGACACCGCCACGTAAATGGATTCGCCCCCGGCCGCCGCCACCGCGCTGCATCCCACCTCGAGCTCGTGGGCCAGAGCCTCGATCTCGCCACGGGCCGCTTCGGCCATGCGCACCGACCGCAGGACGTCGCGCTGATTGGCCTGCAACATCGAGCCCGACGAGAAGCGCCCATAGCCACGCTGAAAGAACAGCAGCGGAAGCGAATCGCGCTCCACGCCCATGGCCTGCACGGCTCCCAGCACGATGTAATGGTCGCCGCCGTCGACGATGTTGGCGTACTCACAATCTATCCATCCCACCACGCCCTCGATGATGGGATTGCCCGCGGGGCTTTCATGCCAGGAAATGCCAGCGAACTTGTCTTCGCCGGGGGCCGCCAGCACGCGGCACGTTTCTTCTTGGTCGGCAGCCAGGATATTGACGCAGAAGCGGTCTGAGGCACCGCGCAGCGCACTGAAGCTGCGCGAGGTTTTCATGGGCAGGAAAGCCACGAGCGGGGGATCCATCGACACTGACGTAAAGGTGCCCACGACCAGACCCGTCGGCTTGCCGGACGCGCCCATTCCCGTGACCACCGCCACGCCGGTAGGATAATTGCCCAGCACCGAACGAAAGGTGTCGCAGTCGATATGCGTGTATGCGCTTTCCATGAATCTTCCTTTTTGTCTCCGCCGCTCTGCAAGCCGATTTAGATGATGACCCCCGGAGGCGTCGGAATGCCGTACAGAGAGCCGGCAAACGCCGCGTAGACAGGCTCTTCGACGTTGCAGGCGTGGCCCAGCGCAACAGACAGGTCGCGCCATTGGCGCTGTATCGGGTTGGAAAGCCGATTCGCATTTCCGCCGGCATTCTTGAACACCCGCGAAGCGGCTTCGGCAGCGCGATGAACCGCCCTTACCTGGTGGACTCGCGCACGCGCCTGCATGGCGCCGGTAACGCATTCGCCCCGCAGCGCCACGTCGTAGGCTTCGCTTATGTCGGTGAGAATCTGCGTGCGCGCGGCATCGATGTCGGCAATGGCCGAGCCCAGCGCGGCCATATGGTACGGATTCTGCGTGGCCTTGACGCCCATGCGCGACACCCGGTCGCGCGAGTAGTCCGAGAACTGCCTGACCACGCCGTCGGCGATGCCCACCGTGGCCGCGGCGATAGTAGCCGGAAACAGCAGGTCGAACGGCACCTGGTACAAGGGAGAACCCGGCCGGTGCTTCGAGGCATAGTGCCTGGAGTTCAACAGCGGCACCGACAATGTACGGTAATGCGGCACGAAGGCATTCTTGACCACCACGTCCTTGCTGCCGGTTCCGGCCAGGCCCATTACCCGCCATGAGTCTTGCAGTATCTCGTAGTCCTTGCGCGGCAGAATGAAGTGGAACGGCTCGGTAAACTCGTTCTCGGGCCCGCCCTCTTTTTCGGCACGGCCCCCAAGCACCACCCATTCGCAGTGGTCGGTGCCCGACGAGAACGGCCAGCGGCCATTGAAGACAAAGCCGCCTTCAACGCGTTTTGCCTGGCCGATGAAGGCATACGGCGATGCAATCCAGGTGTCCACGTCCTGGCCCCAGACTTCTTCCTGCACTTTGGGGTCGGCCTGTGCGAATTCGAACGGGTGGACGCCTACTACACCGCTTACCCAGCCAATAGAGGGGGCACGCGCCGCCAGCTCCATCACGATTTCGACAAAGTCGCGCGGATGCGACTCTTCGCCACCATAGTCTTTGGGCTGAAGCATGCGGACCACGCCCGCCTCACGCAGCAAGCGGGCCGCTTCGTCGGTTATCGAGCCCTGGTTTTCACTTGCGTCGACTTCCTGGGCGACGGCATCGGCAAGGCTTTGCAGATCTTGAGCAACGGCGTACATCGTTGAACTCCTTGGAGAAATTGATTTCTTGTTTCGAATCGAGGCCGACGTCTTCTGCAGCCCCGGATAGCTGGCTCAGGCTTGCGCCTCTTCTTGCGCTTCAATGGGCAGGAAGGGCGACAGCTCTTTATGCTGGTGGCGATGACCCCAGGCGCTGGTGCGGTCGTAGTAGCGCGGCTCCCAGAGGTCATCCACTTCCAGGCCGCCCCAACCATATTCGACGCGAAAGCCGGCCGGCGACTGAAGGTAGAAGGACGTCATCCTGTCGTTGGTGTGGCAGCCCAGCGTACGGGTCACCGGCACCCCGCGCTCTTCGCATAGATCAAGCGCGGTGCCGACGTCATCCAGGCTGTTCACTTCCACCATCAGGTGCAGGAATGCGGCATGGTCACTGGGTGCCCGCGCCACTGCCAACGAGTGATGCCGTCCGTTCACGTGATAGAAGTGGGCATGTATCGGCCCGTCGATCACAATGTCGGACAACTGAAAGCCCATCACGCCACGATAGAAGCGGTCGCTTTCGTCCAGGTCGGGCACCGCAAACACCACGTGGCCCAGGCCCTGCTCGCCCGTACGGAAACCACTGATGGCGCGCCCTGGCAGGAACGCAGTCCTGGGACGCATCTGCCCCCAGGCCAACTCATGGCGGATGCCCGCACCGTCCACGAACCAGTAGTAACCCACCACCTTGCGCAGCGCCGCCTCGGCCCGGGATGCGCAGTGCACCTTCAGGCCGTGGTCGCTGACGCGCTTGGCCACGGCTTTCGCGCCCTCTTCGCCCGTCGTCGACCAACCTACATAGGCGACGCTGTTCTTCTCGTCCGGATGTATGGCCATCCGATAGGCGACTTCGTCAAAACGAAGGCGCACCGATCCATCCGGTCCCGGCTCGGCAAGCTCACATCCCAGCACCTGGGGCCCGAATGTTTCCCACTCTTTGTAATCGGGAGACGTTGCACCGAAGTAGGCAAGTGAAGTAATCATGGCTGTCTCGCTGTCACTGTATTTTCTAGATGTACAAATCTAGAATGAATATTCATCAAAAGGCAAAAAATAGGCCTTTTGAATCCACCCTGCGCTTAGTGCCCCTGAATGAAGGAAGCTACGTTGCGGTTGAACTCGTCGGCATGTTCCAACTGCACCCAATGGCCGCAGCGTGTGACAAGCAGCATGCGGGCGTCAGGAATATGGCGGATGAGATGCAGCGCGGCCGTATAGGGAACCGTGCGATCGTCGCGCCCATGGATCATCAGCGCCGGCGCCTTGATGTCCGCCAGGCGCGCCTGGTCGATGCGTACCATGGGCTTGCCGTGGCCGCTTTTCCAGCCCTCGATATGGTCGGGCCGCGAAGTAAGAATACCCACACGCTCTTTGACAAACTCATCGGTAACGTGACGTGTATCGAAAGCCATGGTAGCGATGAACTTGCGCATGGTTTCAGGGCCCGGCTCGAAGTAGGCCGCCTCAAGCGCCTTCACGCCCTCGCTCAGGCCGACGGGATCGAAGATGCTGGGAACACCGGCCGACGAGCCGAGAGTGATCAGGTGGCTGACGAGGTCGGGGCGCTCGTAGGCCAGGCGCATGCACGAAGAGCCGCCCATCGAATTGCCCACCACGGCCACCTTGCCCAGGCCCAGCGCTTCAATGAACTCGGCCAGGGCCCCGCTGTTGTCACGCTGGTCGTACTTGACCGACTGCGATTTGCCCCAGCCCGGAAGGTCGACGGCAAACACGCGGAACCGCTCCGCCAGGTAGGGGATGTTGGGGTGGAAGTTGCTCCACCCCGATGCGCCGGGCCCACCGCCGTGCACGAGCACCAGGGGATGCCCCTCGCCCGCCTCGTGGTAGTGGATGTCCCAATTTTTGGTCTGTATACGTTTGCTGGTGTTCTCTTCGGTCAAAGTTGCCATTTGCATCTCTCGATTTAGGGATTGCGCCTGCACAGGAATACGGCAAGGCCACATCGGCGCCGCACATCGCGGGGTACTTTCTGGACACGGCACAAGCCTATGCACAGCAGTTGACCGAATATTACTAGAATGATTATTCTAGAGTTAATACTCGTTTACCCTAGGCTTTTACAGCCCCCCTCCTGAATCATCCAGCCCCAATCCGCAAGAATGCGCGCCTTGCCAATAGGCCCAGGCTCCCTACGGTGCTCAATGCGCCAATACCAAAGCCGAATCAATAAGGCCGCGGTTTTTTAAGCCGCGGCCTTATTAAATAACGGGGTTAGAACTGGCGCCGTTGTCCAGGTACCAGTTCCTCTGACCGCCGGCCGTTCATGACAGACAACGGTTGCTTTACTCACTTACCATAAGCGCGCTTGGCCTCTACTTTGGGGCGCTATGCCTTTAGGTGCCGCAGTTACGGCCTTTCATGCTGTGTGCTCATCTATGAGCCAATGTTTTCGCCGCCGCTTCGATCTGCCGCATCCGCTCGTACAAACGTCGCAAAGCCGTCCAGAAACCCGCTTAGCCTTTCGCGCGTATCCTTGTCTGTGAGATTGCCCTCACTATCGAACATAGCGCCGGCGCGCGAAACGAGCAGACGGCCCTCGAACCAAGGCCGAGTACCCAGCGTGTGCAGGACCGACAACCAGCTATTTTGTGCGAGCACGGTGCCGAATCCACCCGGTGAGGCGCCGATCAACGCCACCGGCTTGCTGCGAAAAACGCGTGGGATATCGGCCGGCGGACGAGACAGCCAATCGATGACGTTCTTAAACACGCCCGGAATGCCATTGTTATATTCGGGCGTCACCAGCAACAGACCGTCGGCGGCAGCGATTGCGTCTTTGATACGGCTTACCACCTGAGGAATGCCGTCGGCCTCTTCGAGATCGGCGTTATACAGCGGGATCTCGTCGATCGAGGCTATCTCGAGCATGACGCCGGGAGGCACGGACTCTGCAGCGGCCTTTAGCAAACCTCGATTGTAGGAATGACGCCGCAAGCTTCCGGCAATGCCCACTAATGTTGTCATGATCGTGCTCGCAAATTTTAAGATTAGGAAACCGGTTTAGGTGCGGGCGCAGCGCACGCGAAAAACCACATTATCGATCGACAAATCTTAATTTCGCTCTGCGCCGCTGAAATGGGGACATGCGGAGCCATCTGGTACGACGGCTGCTGCAAGCCTAGCAATGAAAGATTACGGAACTCGTAGAAGCCGGTTCAAGCCTTTTTTACAAACTCTGTCTTGAGGCTCATTGAACCGAAACCGTCGATTTTGCAATCGATATCGTGGTCGCTATCGACCAGGCGAATGTTTCGGACGCGTGTGCCCATCTTGATGACACCGCCCGCCCCCTTCAGCTTCAAGTCTTTGATCACCGTTACTGTATCGCCGTCTTGCAGTACATTGCCGAACGCATCCCGATGGACCTTCGGGAGACCATCGTGTACAGAAAGCCGCGTTCTTGAGTATATCAACCATGACTGCACATCGGCTGATACAGGATCAAACCCGCTATAGAAGGAAGTTTTCCACAGCCTGAGCCAGAATGCCCGGCTGATCCAAATGAACCATATGCCCGCAATCGTGGACGCGCAGGCGCTCCAGCGACTTTATCCTTTCCAGGCGCGCTTCGAATTCTTCCCGCGAATAGCGCTCGGGGCTCAGCGGAGTTTGCTCCGGCTTGTCCCCTTCCACCCATAGCACCCTGGCTTGAATGTTTTCCCAGGCGGCAAGCACCTCGTCACAGCGGTAAAGTATCGGGTTCAGGCGCTTGTGCACGGCATCCGCCATCACGTGCCAGCGACCGTCTGCTTTACTTTCAGCCCATTCCCCCGCAAGCCAGAGAGCGTATTGCTCATCCATGTGGGGGCTGCGTTTCATCAAGTGGGCGGCCACATCCTGCCGGCTGGCAAACGTGCGCATCGAAACCGGCGTCTTCAGTTCTGAAAGCCAGCGCGCCAACCTGTCAGGCGCGTCGGAAGGCGATGTTCGCGCCAGCCCGAACCCTTCGACATTGACCAGGCGCCGGATACGCCCCGTGCAGGTTCCCGCATAAATCATCGCGACGTTACCGCCCATGCTATGGCCCAGAAGGTCAACCGGCGCA